>ERZ773131.2730-NODE-2730-length-10943-cov-3.311811_pt1 | contig 10943 bp, 7 predicted proteins | sample MGYA00511082_ERZ773131 | MGnify/ENA primary metagenome ERZ773131 (study PRJEB29015, sample SAMEA2737813) | human gut metagenome | biome: human gut; feature: human-associated habitat; material: faeces | place: China | collected 2012 ...
CCCATTACCATTACCGCTGCAACAGCAGTTTTTACAAACTTACTCATTATTTGTCCTTAAACCATAAATAATTAAATTATAAGCGCCGGAAAACCTCAGATTAATAGTGAAGTGTTCGGCTTAGAGATGACCATCGAATATGCGTCATTGCTTCCCGCAAAAGTGTGCATAAGATGATATTCTTTGGTGTGCGGCGATAGTGGGAGTTTTGAACGGTGAATTCAAATTAGTTTTACTAACAATGATTTTAAGTAAAACTTAAAGTATCACGGAGGATAATGTTTTTTGAGGAATTCCTTATGAATACAGAACGGAGTTATTGCATAACGGTTAAATTCATATGGAACACATTACAAAGTGGGCAATAAGAAAGCAACAACAAAAAAATGCGTTTTCTGGTTTTTTCAGCGGTTAATTAATGAAAGGTAATATATAATATATATCAAGACACAGCTCCTTTTAAATTTTATTTACGTGTGTCTATTGTTACAGGATCCTCTAATAAATGTCATTGCATTCCTTAAATAAGCCTGCGCCACCCGATATGTCATTCCCGGAAAAACCAGCAATTCATATAAATATGAAATATAGATCCACAAAAAAAGTAATCACCTAATCAATGGGAATGTGTGAATACAGCCAGGAGGAACGAAAGGAGATGCCCGATGACGTGATCCCATCGGGCATATTTCTAAGATATCAGATAGCTTTTGCCATCTTCAGATTACACGGGCTCATCTGCCAGTTGAATGTGCCGTTTCCGCTTTCATCAAGCGTTACGCTGGCAATGGCCGAGGTGGTAAACATAGGCGGCGTTTCGCCCGGACATAACTCGGCAACCAGATACCCGACTAACGGTAAGTGAGAGATCACCAGTACCGAAGCAACACCTTCATTGGTCAACGCCTGTAAATAGGCACTGACCAGACCAACATCGCCGCAGGGCGTTAACTCCGGCAGAACTTCTGCACTGGAAGGCAGGTTCAGACAATCCCCTACTTCTTCCAGTGTTTGCTCGGCTCGCAGGAACGGGCTCACCAGAACGCGTTCGATTTCCACTTTTTGACCTTTCAGCCAGTTCGCCATCAGGCGAGATTCGTCACAACCATTAGTGGTCAGAGGACGAACCGAATCACTGGCGGCATCGAGGGCTGCGTCGCCGTGACGCATGATAAAAACTTGCATATTGCACCGCTTTTGTTAACCAGATTCGCCCGTTTTCTTTCATCTGAAACCAGAGAAAGAAAACGGTGGCCGGCATTGTGCCTTATCCATTCACCGAATGAAACGCTGTTTTTTACCTCAATGGCGTAAGTATAGTCAATATGCGTTTACATTTTGACCAACACTCCGCCATTCAGCGCGGATTCATATAGCTTTGACCTTCTTATTGCAGGTCAGTTGCAGTTGTTTTCCAAAAACTTTCCCCACGCGCACCCATCTCGACCAAACGCTCGCAAGGGGTAAAACGGGAACCATACTGCGTGGCAAGTCGTTGCATTATTGCAACCACTTCGCCCGCGCCGAGAGAATCGATATAGCGGAACGGTCCACCGAGAAATGGCGGAAAACCAATGCCAAATACCGCGCCAATATCCCCGTCACGCACGCTACGGATAACCTGCTCATCAACACAACGTACTGCTTCATTCAGCATCAACATCACACACCGTTCAGCAACCTGCGGTGCGGAGAGTCGCCCCTGCCCTTGTGCGCCAATGAGCGGGTAAATGGCAGGATCGACCTGTTTTTTGCTTTTACGCCCTTTCTGACCATAAAGATAGAAACCCCGACCATTTTTTCTGCCTTTGCGATCGTCGTTCAAAATTGAAGAAACAACATTTGCAGGCGCGCTAAAACGTTCTCCATAAGCGGCTTCCAGTACAGGAATAATTTTAGTCCCGGTGTCGATTCCTACCTCATCCAAAAGTTGGATTGGGCCTACCGGAAAACCAAATTTCACTAGCGCAGCATCAATGTGCTCTACCCGTTCACCTTCGGTCAGCATGCGGATAGCTTCATTAATGTAAGGCGCTAAGATGCGATTGACGTAAAACCCGGCTTTGTCACGCACGACAATGGGCGTTTTGCCCTGTTTTTTCGCCAGTTTTACCGTAGTGGCGATGGTTTGCGCTGATGTACCCGCATGAGGAATAATCTCCACCAGCGGCATTTTTTCCACCGGACTGAAGAAATGCAGGCCAATAACTTGCTCAGGTCGCGTGGCGTGAGCGGCGATATCACCAATCGGTAAAGATGACGTGTTCGAAGCAAAAATGGTATGAGCGGCGCAATTTTGCTCCACTTCCGCCACCATCTGTTGTTTTAATTCGAGATTTTCAAACACCGCTTCAATAATCAGATCGCGATGGGCAAAGCCGCGATAGTCCGTCGTTCCGGAGATTAATGCCAGCTGTTTGTCACGTTCGCTGGCTTTGAGATGACGACGGCGAACTTTGCCCTCCAGCTGATCCCAACTGTACTTCAGCGCATGATTTATGCCCTGCGGGTTGATATCTTTAATTCTGACCGGAAGCCCCGCTTTACAAGCAGTGACATAAGCAATACCGCCGCCCATCAAGCCACCACCTAAAATTCCCACGCTGTTTAATGGCGCAGGCGGCGCATCACTGCCGGGATCTTTCTTCACGTCCGTACTGGCAAAAAAGATACTACGCAAAGCTTGCGATTGTGGCGTCATCGCCAGTTCGCCAAACGCCCGAACTTCGGCGTCATAACCGCTGCTGGTGCCCTGCGCTAATCCCGTTTCAACAACCTCCAGGATGCGTTCTGTCGCCGGATAATTGCCTTGAGTTTTGTGTTCTGTTTTCTTGCCGACCATTTTGAACAGCAGCGCACGACCTAACGGCCCCGCCAGAATACGCTCGCGTACAGGTAGAGGGCGGGAAGATGGGCGATCCTTCTTCGCCAGCTCAACAGCGGCTTCCAGCAAAATGGAGTGCGGAACGACGTCATCCACCAGCCCCAGCTTTAATGCCTGTTTCGCCCGAAGTTGTTTTCCGGTGAGAATCATCTCTAATGCTGTACTGACGCCTATCAGACGCGGTAAACGCTGGGTGCCGCCTGAACCGGGTAACAATCCAAGTTGTACTTCAGGCAAACCGAGCACCGTTTTAGGATCGTCAGTACAAACGCGACCGTGGCACGCCAGCGCCAACTCCAGCCCACCACCCAGGCAAGCGCCATGAATAGCCGCGATAACCGGAATGGGCAAAGCATGAATCTCCGCCATCAACTGTTGGCCCTGCCGCGCCAGAGCTTCCGCTTCTTGCGCCGTTTTGCAGTTGCCGATCATGTTGATGTCTGCGCCAGCAATGAAGTTGTCCGGTTTAGCGGAGACAAACACCACGCCTCGCAACTCTTTGTTTTCACGGAGTTGCTTAATAATGGCGCGCACCTGCGAGGCAAACTCCGCCTTCAGGGTATTCATTTTCTCACCCGGTACGTCGATGGTGATAACGGCAATGTTGTCCAGACGAACATTAAGGGTAAACGCTGATGTCATTTCCATTATTCCGCCTCCAGAACCATTGCCGCGCCAAGCCCACCGGCAGCACAGGCGGTAACTAAACCAAATCCACCGCCGCGACGGCGAAGTTCATGCAATGTCTGGGTAATCATCCGTGCGCCGGTCGCCGCGAAGGGATGCCCGTAAGCAATCGAACCGCCAAGCACGTTAAATTTGCTATCGTCCACTTCGCCAGTGGCATGTGCACGCCCCAGTACTTCACGAGCAAAACGTTCACTACCCAGCAACTGAATATTCGCCAGTGTCTGAGCTGCAAAGGCTTCGTGCATATCGATCAATGTCAGATCGCTCATCGTCAAACCGGCACGTTCCAGCGCCAGCGGCGTTGACCAGGCTGGACCGAGCAACATGTCCTGCCAGACATCAATCGCAGTAAATGCGTAGCTGCGCAGATACCCCAGCGGTACCAGCCCTAATTCTTTCGCCCGGGATTCAGTCATCAGGGTCACCGCCGCTGCGCCATCGGTCAGCGGCGTACTGTTCGCCGCCGTTACCGTTCCGTGTTTGCGATCAAACGCCGGGCGCAGCTTTGCGTAATCGGCAAGCGAGGAATTACCGCGAATATTGTTGTCTTCGACAAGCGGTTGTTTATAAGGAGGGATAAAGGCAGTCATCACCTCTTCTTTGAGTTTTCCGTCTGACCATGCCTGAGCGGCACGCTGATGCGAACGGTGCGCTAATGCATCTTGCTGTTCTCGGGTGATGCCGTAGGTTTTCGCCATTTGCTCTGCGGTGTCACCCATCCGCAAGCCGGTAGAATATTCTGCTACCGCAGGCGGTACGGGCATTAAGTCGCGCAAACGCAGGCGAGAGAAGAGTTTCAGTCGCTGGCTCATGGTTCGAGCTTTGTTGACATCAACCAGCACGCGCGCCAGTTTTTTACTGACGCCAATTGGCAATACCGAAGAGGAATCTGCCCCACCGGCAATCCCCGCTCGGATAGTTCCCGCCATCAGGCTTTCTGCGACGTTTGCAACCGCCTGGAAACTGGTAGCGCAAGCGCGGCTGACGCTGTAAGCATCGGTATGCACATTCATTCCGGTGCCGAGAACAATTTCACGCGCAATGTTGGGGGCTTCAGGCATTTGTACGACCTGACCAAAGACCAGTTGTTCAATCACTTCGGCGGGGATCTCGCTGCGTGCCAGCAATTCGCCTACCACCATCTTCCCTAAATCAACCGCGGGAATGCCATGAAAAGCCGTCGCCTGACGGGCAAAAGGCGTACGTAAACCGCTAACAATGGCGATACGATCGCCCTGGCGGGTAACCAGCGGTAAAACCTGACCCATAACACTCCCCTGTAAAAAAATAAATAAAGTGGTCTGACCTGATCATAGTCTTAACCATTTTTTTACATTTAGCCAAGTGGAGAAAAGGGAAAGTGGGAGCTATGACACAGAGAGAAAAGAAGAAGAGAAAAGAAAACGCCCCTGCCAGCAACTGACAGGGGCGTACGTACCCGAGAGGAATTAACGCAGACCCAGCTGGAAGATCAGCATTTCAGCTTCGCAGGCAAAAGTGAAATCGATATCCAGGCGCACACCGTCAGACTCTTCAGTGAAAGTCGGGGAGATTTTGCACGGTTCGGATTCCACGCTACGGGCTTTTTCAGTCAGCGCCGCCAGCGTTTGTTCTGCTTCTGCGCGGCTTGCAAACACGCGGCTGTAAGACGCGGTGCAGTCGGAGTTGTCCATAATGGTGCCAACATCCATACAGCAGCAAACCGGGGTTTCATCAGCACTACATTTACTCATCGTTGATTTCCTCTGTATGTGCACCCAAGGTGCCAGATAAACGTTGTGGATATTTTACGCTTCCGGAAAGTGCTGCTCCAGTTGTTAATTCTGCAAAATCGGATAAGTGACCGAAATCACACTTAAAAATGATCTAAAACAAAATTCACCCGAATCCGCGAGTGCGCAACCTCCAAATTTTGCCAGCTGGATCGCGTTTCTTAGATCATATTTGAAAAAAGATGGAAACATACTTGCAACATTCCAGCTGGTCCGACCTATACTCTCGCCACTGGTCTGATTTCTAAGATGTACCTCAGACCCTACACTTCGCGCTCCTGTTACAGCACGTAACATAGTTTGTATAAAAATAAATCATTGAGGTTATGGTCATGAGCCAGAAAACCCTGTTTACAAAGTCTGCTCTCGCAGTCGCAGTGGCACTTATCTCCACCCAGGCCTGGTCGGCAGGCTTTCAGTTAAACGAATTTTCTTCCTCTGGCCTGGGCCGGGCTTATTCAGGGGAAGGCGCAATTGCTGATGATGCAGGTAACGTTAGCCGTAACCCCGCATTGATTACCATGTTTGACCGCCCGACATTTTCTGCGGGTGCGGTTTATATTGACCCGGATGTAGATATTTCTGGGCGTTCCGATTTAACGGGCCAGCGTGCTGATGCAGATAATATTGCACCAACTGCGTGGGTGCCTAACCTGCATTTCGTAGCACCTATTAACGATCAGTTTGGTTGGGGGGCTTCTATTACCTCAAACTATGGTCTGGCCACGGAGTTTAATGATAACTACGCTGCTGGTATCTATGGCGGTAAAACCGATCTTCAAACAATAAACCTTAACCTTAGCGGAGCCTACCGCCTTAACAATAGCTGGAGTTTTGGTCTTGGTTTTGATGCTGTATACGCTAAGGCAAAAATTGAGCGTTACGCCGGTTCGCTGGGGCCTTTGTTGTCTCAACAGTTGATTGCCCAAGGTGTACCCGCTTCACTAACCAATGGTATTAATACCCCGGACTCTCAAATTGCTCATCTGAAAGGTGACGAATGGGGCTTTGGCTGGAACGCCGGTATTCTTTATGAACTGGATAAAGATAACCGTTGGGGCCTAACCTATCGTTCAGAAGTTAAAATCGACTTCGAAGGGGATTACAAAAGTTCCATTAACCCAAATCTGAACAACATTTTGGGTAGCATGGGTTTACCGTATGGCACAATGGGTGCAACCCAAAATGGGTCCTTGACGCTGAATTTACCTGAGATGTGGGAGGTTTCAGGTTATAACCGTGTTGCGCCACAGTGGGCAATTCACTACAGCATGGCCTATACCAGTTGGAGCCAGTTCCAAGAGTTGAAAGCGAAAGGCGATAATGGCCAGACTCTGTTCTATAAAGATGAAGGATTCCGTGACGCATATCGTATCGCGTTGGGTACAACCTACTATTACGATAAAAACTGGACCTTCCGTACTGGTATCGCCTATGACGATAGCCCAGTTCCGGCCGATAAACGTTCTATTTCTATTCCTGACCAGGATCGCTTGTGGTTAAGTGCTGGGTTAACCTACGCATTTAATGAAGATGCATCCATTGACGTTGGTGCATCTTATATGCACGGTCAGAATGTGAAGTTTACTGAAGGTGAAGGACCGGCAGCTTATTCCTTCGAGTCTGAAGGTAAAGCCTGGCTGTTCGGTACTAACTTTAACTACGCGTTCTGATAACACGTTCGCCTGGATAAAGTCACCTGCATAGCAGGTGACTTTAACTCCCCCACTTCACCGAAAGTAGTGTCCTCATTGCTTACCTCCTGAGTTTTGCAAACAGCCTGTTGGCAGCTTGCCCTTTCAAATCAATAAGCGGTATCCACAGACAAACCTGAAGGGAAAGGCATATTTTCAGGCGTTCTGCTCGTCCTTCTCAAAGAGTTTACTTTTCTGAATTTCCAGGATACTCAACCCCCCCTGGCTATTGTGCGCTCATACACTCAAATTAAAGATAGGTTCTAAATAAATGAGCGTTTTTTGATAGTCTATTTCATTAGGTAATATATATTTGTAACAAATCAATCAAAATGGAATAAAATCATGCTACCATCTATTTCAATCAACAATACCAGCGCAACTTACCCAGAATCCATTAATGAAAATAACAATGATGAAGTTAATGGATTAGTACAAGAGCTCAAAAACCTTTTTAATGGTAAGGAAGGAATAAGCACCTGTATTAAACATCTACTTGAGCTTATAAAAAACGCCATACGAGTAAACGACGATCCTTATAGATTTAATATTAATAATGCCTCAGTTACTTATATTGATATTGGCTCCAATGATACAGACCATATTACTATTGGTATCGACAACCAAGAACCAATAGAATTACCTGCGAACTATAAAGACAAAGAACTTGTCCGTACTATCATTAATGACAACATAGTTGAGAAGACTCATGATGATATAAATAATGCCGAATTTACTGATGGTATTATTGTTAGTGGCATTGATGATCGTAGTGATATTGGCATTGACTCCAATGATACAGAGGATATTACTTTTGATATTGATATTGAAAATCAAGAACCAACAAAATCACCTGCGAACGATGGAAACAAAAAAGTCGGTCAAACCATCATCAATGAAAACATAGTAAAGACTACTCATGATATCAATAACAAGGAAATGATCTTCAGCGCATTAAAAGAAATATATGATGGAGATCCTGGTTTTATCTTCGATAAGATATCACACAAACTCAGACATACGGTAACGGAATTTGATGAGAGCGGGAAAAGCGAACCAACGGACTTATTTACCTGGTACGGTAAAGATAAAAAAGGCGATTCTCTCGCTATTGTAATTAAAAATAAAAACGGAAATGATTACTTATCTCTCGGTTACTATGATCAGGACGACTACCACATTCAAAGAGGAATTCGTATTAATGGTGATAGTCTCACCCAATATTGTAGTGAAAAAGCCAGGAATGCTTCAGCGTGGTTTGAAAGCAGTAAAGCTATCATGGCAGAATCATTTGCAACAGGTTCCGATCATCAGGTTGTAAACGAGCTCAACGGGGAAAGACTGAGAGAGCCAAACGAAGTTTTTAAACGTTTAGGTCGAGCAATAAGATATAATTTTCAAGTGGACGATGCAAAATTTAGACGCGATAATGTAAAAGAAATAATTTCTACTTTAGTCGATAACGAAGTTGACCGTTCTCAAAATAAACATGACCACTTTAAGGAGCTCGAAGATAAAGTTGAAAAAAGGCTTCAAAATCGCCAGGCTAAATATCAAAATGAAATTAATCAACTATCTGCATTGGGTGTTAATTTTGATGATAATTAAAATTGTCCAGTTTTTTTGATTTTTCACCGTCTGAATATCGGAAACAGACAATGACGAACATCAGTATTTTTACATAATTACGTCCAGGTTATTGTCGGTTTATCTTCTTTTACTTGGGGTAATTGAGGAATAACAACAAAAAAGGTGAGTTTTACGACTCACCTTTTTTATTTGTTTCTTATTCAGAATCGATATCTTTTAAATCATCCTGAATCGCTTGCGCGTTCGGATTTTCCTGCGGTTTGAGTTCGCCGCCATTAGCGATGAAATCATGACGCTGGAAGTACGCTTCGCGCACCATAATATAAGGATCGGACGACTGACGCAGCAGACCGTCGGAATCCAGCAGCTGTGCGCGGGTTTCGATCCCTTCAAGCGCCCATTTACCTACAGACATCGGCCAGGTCAACCAGGAAAGGACCGGGTAAAGACCATCCGCCATATCACCACCGTCATCACGCAGCGTGAAGCTACCGTAGAATGGTAACTGAACGTACGGCCCATAACCCACGCCATAATGACCAAGCGTACTACCGAAGCGGTGAGGTTCAGTCCGTTGCAGTTTCGGGTTCGCCATCCCTGCAACATCAATAAAGCCGCCCATCCCCAAAATGGTGTTCAGGAAAAAGCGGGTAAAGTGGACCATCCCCTGATAAGGGTCGCCCTGCAAGAAGTAGTTAACCATCACCGCAGGTTCTTCAAGGTTGCCGGTAAAGTTGCTCAAACCGTTACGCGCCGGTTGCGGAACATAATCACGCCAGGCGACAGCGACCGGTCGAACAATATACGGGTCTAATACATTGAAGTTGAAGTTGTACATGGTGCGGTTGAACCCTTCTAACGGGTCAGAACGCCCTTGCTGATCTGTACCGGAACTCGCACACCCCACCAGAAGCGTAGTTCCCAGAGCAAGCGCCGACAGGCGAAGCTTCATAAATGTCTCCCTGTTTTTTTATGGCTTATGCAGTTTGCCATCCATGACGGAACGATACCGTATCCGCCTGTTTAGGTGTGGGCGATTGTAACAGCACGTCAACTGATGTCCAGACGCCCTGATTTGCTGATTTGATCATAGCCTGGTAATCGCCGCCCTGTAGGCTACTTGATTCTATAGAAACAGAAAAAGGCAAACGCAGCCTTTTCTACATTTTCAGAGTAACTCCCGCCAGTTGCGAGCAAAAAAGCCGCTACGCTTTAGCTATACGTGCTAATTCAAGAGAAGAGACCATGGACAACGACAAAATTGATCAACACAGCGACGAAATTGAAGTTGAGAGCGAAGAAAAAGAGCGCGGCAAAAAAATAGAAATAGATGAAGACCGACTCCCCTCCCGGGCGATGGCAATTCATGAGCATATCCGCCAGGATGGTGAAAAAGAGCTGGAACGCGACGCAATGGCGCTACTGTGGTCAGCCATTGCGGCGGGTCTGTCGATGGGCGCTTCGTTACTGGCAAAAGGGATATTTCATGTCGAACTGGAAGGCGTGCCGGGTAGCTTCTTGCTGGAGAATCTCGGTTATACCTTTGGTTTTATTATCGTCATAATGGCCCGCCAGCAATTATTTACCGAAAACACCGTGACTGCGGTACTCCCCGTCATGCAAAAACCGACAATGAGCAACGTTGGCTTACTTATGCGGTTATGGGGCGTCGTGCTGCTGGGTAATATTCTCGGGACAGGTATTGCGGCGTGGGCATTTGAATATATGCCTATCTTCAATGAAGAAACTCGCGATGCATTTGTCAAAATCGGCATGGATGTGATGAAGAACACCCCCAGCGAGATGTTTGCCAACGCGATCATTTCCGGCTGGCTGATCGCCACTATGGTATGGATGTTTCCTGCAGCAGGTGCAGCAAAGATTGTGGTGATTATATTGATGACCTGGCTTATTGCCCTGGGTGACACCACCCACATCGTTGTCGGTTCTGTTGAAATCCTCTATCTGGTGTTTAACGGCACGCTGCACTGGAGCGATTTCATCTGGCCCTTCGCACTACCTACTTTAGCGGGGAACATCTGCGGCGGCACCTTTATCTTCGCGTTAATGAGTCATGCACAGATCCGTAACGACATGAGCAACAAGCGCAAAGCAGAAGCACGTCAAAAAGCAGAACGTGCGGAAAACATTAAGAAAAATGATAAAAACCCGGCATAAATGGCGAGGGTTTAAGCAATCGAGCGGCAGCGTACTTACCCCGCACTCCATTAGCGGGTATACTCATGCCGCATTGTCCTCTTAGTTAAATGGATATAACGAGCCCCTCCTAAGGGCTAGTTGCAGGTTCGATTC
>ERZ773131.2731-NODE-2731-length-10937-cov-4.130858_pt1 | contig 10937 bp, 10 predicted proteins | sample MGYA00511082_ERZ773131 | MGnify/ENA primary metagenome ERZ773131 (study PRJEB29015, sample SAMEA2737813) | human gut metagenome | biome: human gut; feature: human-associated habitat; material: faeces | place: China | collected 2012 ...
TTTATTGATTGTTCATATTTTTTATTTAATAAAATTTCAGGAGCTCCTAATTTGTATATTATATTTTCATCTATTTTAATAAAAGAAAATTTATTTTTGTATAAAAAATTGTATTCAGATAGTAAGAGCTTTCAAGACAGATGTTAATTATATGGATTATCTTGAAAATATTAATGGACTTATCTGCATTGGAAAGTTTAGCAAAAAAGAAGTGAAAGAATTAAATCAAGAAAGAGTTTTGATGGTTCAAATGATGCTTAAGAATGGTATGAGTGTATCTCAAATTGCGAAGTCTATATCTAAAAGTGAAGAAGAAATTATGAAATGGATATCGTAGCCACCTGTATGGTGGCTTTTTTATTTCCGCTTTAAGTGGAAAAAGAAGATTTGAGAATTATAGCGTGAACATTTAATATATAGATAACAATTTGGTCGACAAAAATTGTATACGAGGAGAGCGAAAATGGAAAAAATTCAAAACGTACTGATGAAGTATTTGATGCCAATTGCGAATAAACTTGAACAACAAAAACACATTCAAGCAATCAAAGATGGTATCGTTGCTTCAATACCTATTATTATTGTTGGTTCATTCTGTACTATTTTCTTAGGTATTGCCAACCTTTTAGGAAGTGGACCTGTTTATGAATTTTTAAATGCGAATATGGGTGTCTTGACATATGCATCAGCATTCACAAACGATATGCTTGCGGTATATGCAACATACTTTATTGCGAAGACTTTATCTGAAAAATATGATTTAAAAGGAAGTCAACCTGCTGTTACAGCTTTAGTTGTATTCTTTATTCTTTGTGCTGTAGTTAAAGATGGTCAATTAAATACATCTTATTTAGGATCTACTGGATTATTTACTGGTATTGTTGCAGCTCTATTTACAGTTGAAATTTATCACATTTGTTACGAGCGTAAATGGTATATTAAAATGCCAGAAAGTGTACCACCAATGGTACAAGAAAGCTTTGCAGCCTTAGTACCATTAGTATTGAATACAATCATCGCAGTTGCAATCGCAAATCTTTCATTGACTTTTGGAAAGGTTGCATTCCCACAATTGATCATGAATGTATTAGCACCAGCTGTAACAGGTATGGATACACTACCAGCTTTATTGATTGTGATGTTCTTAACTCAGCTATTATGGTTCTTTGGATTACATGGACCAAGTATTACTTCTGCTGTATGGGCAACTTTTGCGATTGCGTATGCCGCTGAAAATATTGCAGCTTATACGGCAGGACAACCTGTTCAACATATTTTCACGTTTGGATTATTCTATGGTATATTATGTGTATCAGGATCTGGTTTAACATTAGGATTAAATATTTTAATGATGAGATCAAAGGCAAAATCATTGAATTCAGTAGGTAAAGTATCTATTATTCCAAGCTTGTTTGGAATCAATGAACCATTAATTTTTGGTACACCAATTATCTTGAATCCATTTATGTTTATTCCATTTGTGTTCGGACCATTGATCTGTACAACAATTGTATATTTAACAATGAATTTAGGCTTAGTCGGTAAACCAATTGCCAATCCTCCAGGATTCTTGCCTCCAGGAGTAAGTGCATTCTTAATGACATTAGATTGGAAGTCTGTAGTCCTAGTATTTGTATTGTTGATTCTACAAACTGTGTTCTATTATCCATTCTTTAAGATGATGGAAAAAGAAGAGCTACAAAAAGAACAAGCTTTAGAAAAATAGGAAGAGAAACATGTTAACAGCTAGACAATTAAAAATTATAAAATTGATTATGAATAATCCGGGGATTCATGGAAAAGAAATATCAGAAAATTTAAATGTATCAACACGAACTATACGTAGTGAAATCACATTTATGAATGATGTGACAAACTGTATATTAATACGTTCGAGTACCAAACAAGGATATATGATCAATGATGAGCACCTAGATATTATTCGTAACATAGTCAATCAGGATAATGAAAATGTAGATCTAGCTGTCTATCGTATTTACAAAATTATAGGTAAAATACTATTCTTTGAGGATTGCAGTATATATGATTTATCTGAATTATTAGGTTTATCCGATTCTGTGATCCGCAAAGAAATTAATAAAGTGATTCAGTTTTTGTTGAAAAACTACAATGTGGAATTATTCAAACTAAAAAAAGATGAGTGTGTCATTTTATTAGAAGAAAGTGAAATTCGTGAACTTCTTTTTAAAATCGTAAAAGATATGGCACTCGAAAATCCAGATGCATTAATGGACATTCTTTATATGCTTCTAAGTGATTCGTGGGTTATGAAATATTATAAATCCACAAAGGAAGATGTGATCAAAATCATGAATGGAGAACAAGTCTATTTATCAGAAACGGACTTATCCATTTTTGCAGCATGCATCTTGATATGTCGAGTACGAAATCTAAATGGATACAACCTAGAGGATAATCAAATAAGTTCTCCCGACGATCTTTATACTCGTGTCATTACTAAATTATGTATGCAGTCACCTTATTTAGAACAGGCGGATAATCCAATTCTATATAATCTTTTACATACATTTAAAATGAAATCAACGGATGAAGTACCTGAAATCACAGATTTTACAATGCTTGTATTTGATGAATTTTGTAATGAAGTATTCGATAAATATTCAATCAACTTAAAGGAATCGGAAGCTTTATCTAGTAAAATGCTTTTGCACATAGAATTTATGAATCGACGAGTTATTGGTGGATATGAATTAAAAAATCCCATTGTTGATGATGTTAAGACAAAGTTTCCATTTGCGTTTGAAATCAGTATGATGATTGTTCCGATTCTTTTCAAATACAAACGTGTTTATGTTACAGAAGATGAAATTTCATATTTAACTGTATATGTGGCACAATTTTTAGAGAATGAAAATGTAAAACTTAAAACAATCGTTGTCACAAGTCAGCGCCATAGCGTTAAACAATTGTTGACACAATGGCTTGAAATGTATTTTAAAAACCAGATTGCAATTGTGGATATCATAAATAAGGAAGCTTTGAAAAAGATGGATCTTACGTCCATTGATTTAGTCATTACGTTAGATTCATTTCTTATCTTAAAAGATGTTGAAGTATTCAGTATGGATAAGCTACCAGAAATCAAGGATATTGAACGATTGAATTCAATGATTCACATGATTCGTATGAATAAACGTGTTTCTAAGATATTAGATTGTTATATTCAAAAAGAGCATGTAAAGGTATATCCAGACACAAAAGAGCTACCTGAACTTTTAAAAGAGATGTCTAAAAAGTTGCACGAATCAGGATTCATATCCGATACAAAAGGATTTTATGAAGATGTTTTGTTGAGGGAAAAGAATTATCCAACTAATTTAGGATCACAAATGATGGTTCCACATGCCCTGTTTACATTTGCCGATAAAACAGGTATAGAAGTGGCCTTGTTGAAAAAACCATTTGAACATCATGGAAATCAAGTGCAGCTCGTATTTTTATTGGCGCTCGAAAAGAAACGAAACGATGAAATGAACTTGTTGTTTCAATTCTTTAACCAAATTGTTTCACACAAAAAATATATGCATGCACTCCTTCAAAGTGAAGATAGTGATGCCTTCATTAAAAACTTATATAGTTTTAAATTGTTAGAGTAAAAAACAATAAAATCAAACATAATATATGTATCAATTTATTGTCTTATGAAAAGAAAGTGAGATAGTAAAATGAAGAAATTTTCAATTGTTATTGCAGGTGGAGGAAGTACATATACTCCAGAAATTATTTTAATGTTGTTAGACAACTTAGATCGTTTACCATTAAGAAGTATTAAATTATATGATAACGATGAAGAACGTCAAAATCATGTCGCAAAGGCGTGCGAAATCTTAATCAAAGAAAAAGATCCTACTATTGAATATGTCGCAACAACAGATCCAGAAGTAGCCTATACAGATGTTGATTTTGTATTAGCACACATTCGTGTAGGTAAACTTGGAATGCGATCTTTAGATGAAAAAATTCCATTGAAGTATGGTGTTGTTGGACAAGAAACATGTGGTCCTGGTGGAATGGCTTATGGTTTACGTAGTATTCCGGGTGTATTGGAAAACATTGAATATATGGAAAAATATTCACCAAATGCGTGGATGTTAAATTATTCTAATCCGGCTAGTATTGTAGCAGAGGCATGTCGTCGTTTTAAACCAAACTCAAGAGTTATTAATATTTGCGATATGCCAATTGGTATGGAGCATACAATTGCACGTATTCTAGGTTTCAAAAATCGTAAAGAAATGTGTATCCGTTATTATGGATTGAATCATTTCGGATGGTGGACATCAATCAAGGATAAGGATGGAAAAGAATATATTCAAGACTTGATTAAACACCAGTTAAAATATGGAAACTGTTTAGCCGATGATGATGCATCAAATTATACAGACAGCTCATGGTTTGATACAGCTAAAAAGGTAAAGGATATTATTGCGATTGATCCAACGATGTGTCCAAATTCATATTTCCAATATTATTTGTTTGGAGACGATATGGTAGCACATACAGATCCAAATTATACGCGTGCTGATCAAGTTGTGGATACAAGAGAAAAACGTGTATTTGGTGAATGTGCTCGTATTGAAAAGGCTCAAACAGCTAAAGATACAACACTACAAATAGGTATTCATGCTGAATTTATTGTGGATCTAGCAACGGCCTTAGCATTTAATACACATGAAAGAATGTTGTTGATTGTTCCAAATAACGGAGCGATTTCAAACTTTGAAAACGATGCTATGGTTGAAATTCCTTGTATTGTTGGAAAAGATGGATATGAACCACTTACAGTGGGTGAAATTCCACATTTCCAAAAGGGATTGATGGAACAACAAGTGAACTGTGAAAAGCTTGTTGTCGATGCGTATGAGCAGCACAGTTATTTAAAAATGTTACAGGCATTAACTTTAAATAAATGTGTTCCAAATGCCAATGTGGCAAGAAAAATTTTAGATGATTTTATTGAGGCGAATAAAGCATATTGGCCAGAACTAAAATAGAAAGAGGAAATCAAAATGAAAATATTGTTATGCTGTAATGCAGGAATGTCAAGTTCAATTCTTGTGAAAAAAATTAGAGATGTTGCTGAAAAAACTGGTGAAGATATTGAAGTGAGTGCAGTAGCCAATGCTTCAATTAAGAACGAAGTGGGTAAATGGGATGTATGCTTAGTAGGTCCACAATTGGTTTTTGCGGTTGATTCAATTCATCAACAATTAAATATTCCAGTTGCAAGTATTGAACCTAGAGCATACGCGATGGCAGATGGAGCTGCTGCTATTGAAATGGCAAAAAAATTATTGGGGTAATATGGCTAACGTTGAACAAATATCACAAGTTGCTATGCAGGTCATCACATATTCCGGTTTAGCAAAGTCAAATTATTTAGAAGCTCTTAAATATTATCGTGAAAACGATCAAACAGCTTACGAACAATCAATGTCAAATGGAGATGAAAGTTTTTCACAAGCCCACGAAGCCCATCTTCAATTGTTGCAGCAGGAAATGAATACGCAAGAACCACAAATCACAATGTTGATGGCGCATGCGGAAGATCAGCTTATGTCAGCAGAAACAATAAAGACTTTGATTCAGGAAATAATTTTATTAATAGAAAGTAGAGGTAAATAAAATGACAATTTGGGCAGACATTCAGACAAAGAATGGCTTTGCATCGGACGAAGTACAATCTTCATTACAGAAGTATATTCGTCGTGCAAAAGTTGAAGAAGCTTGTCAAGCAGCCTATGAATTATATACTTCAGGACCTGTCTTCTTAGACAAAATGTGGTCTCGTCTAGAAACGATTGCAGTTGAAGACGTTGGATTTGGAGATTTAAATGTTCCAGTTTTAATTCATGCACTAGATCAGATGCGTAAAAACTTCCCATACAATGATGGAGATCAACCTATGTATTTTATTCATGCGATTCGCGTGCTTTGTACATGTACAAAGGATCGTTCAAGTGATTATTTGAAAAATATCATTATTAAGGAATCCGCTATGGGAAAAGTGGTGGAAGTACCAGATATCGCATTGGATAAACACACAAAACGTGGACAAGAAATGGGTCGTGGATCGAAACATTTCTTTGAAGAAGCTACAAAGGTGATTCCACAATTAGAAATTGACAATGATTATCGTGAACGCTATGGAAAAATTCTTGAAACATATGATCCTGATCATGTTGTTGAGAATGCATTCAAATATAGTTCAGAACAATATTAATGGAAAGTGAGTGTAAGAGAATATGTCATATAATATTTGGGCTGCCGCAAAAACAAGAAATGGCTTAGCCGCAGATGAAGTGATTTCTACACTTCAAAAAAGCATTCGACGCAATAAAGTAGAAGAAGCATGTCAAGCTGCTTATGAATTATATATCACAGGACCTTTGTTTCTAGATAAGCTATGGCGTCGATTACTAACAATTTCAGTCGAAGATATTGGTTTTGGAAATTTACAAGCTGCTGTGCAAGTCAACACATTAAATGAAGTACGTAAATCGTATGCGTATGATGATGGGGATCAGCCAATGTATTTTATCCATGCGATTCGTTTACTTTGTGCAAGTACAAAAGATCGTTCAAGTGATTATTTGAAAAATATTATTATTAAAGAAGCAGCCATGGGAAAAGTCATGGAAGTTCCAGATATCGCCTTGGATAAACACACTAAACGTGGACAAGAAATGGGACGTGGATCAAAACACTTCTTTGAAGAGGGAACAAAGGTCATTCCTCAGTTGAAAATTGATAATGATTATCGTGAAAGATATGGTAAAATTTTAGAGAAGTATGATCCAAATCATGTTGTACCGAATGCATTTAAGTATAACCCAGGACAATATTAAGATGGAAAGACCAGCTTTGACTGGTCTTTATTTTTAGGAGGAAATTATGTCAACAGCACACAATAGAGCAAATATAGAAGATGTCGCAAAAGTTGTTTTAATGCCAGGCGATCCTTTAAGAGCCAAATTGATTGCCGAGAATTTTTTAGAAAATCCTGTTTTGTTTAATGACGTACGAGGTATGCTTGGATATACAGGTACTTATAAAGGAAAAAGAGTTTCTGTCATGGGAAGTGGTATGGGAATGGCCAGCATGGGAATTTATTCGTATGAACTTTTTAAATTCTATGATGTAGATGCCATTATACGAGTTGGTAGTACAGGAAGTTATTCTGAAAAATTACCAATGAAGTCTGTAGCTTTAGTCAAAGGAAGTTATTCAGAATCAACTTATGCCTTAGCACAAAGTGGTGATACAGATACAATGCAATATCCAAATGAAGATTTAAATAAGTTGATTGAAAGTGTAAGTCAAGAAGTTTCAATTCCTGTTGTAAAGACAAATACACATTCTAGTGATGTGTTCTACTATGAAGGGGACTATGAACAACCAGAAAAAATGGTTGAAGAGCAAGATGCACTTTGTGTCGAAATGGAGAGCTTTGCCCTATTCCACAACGCCAAAGTATTGAATAAAAAGGCAGCTTGTTTATTAACTGTATCGGATTCTTTATGCACAAATGAACATTTAAGTACTGAAGAAAGACAAACATCTTTTAATGAAATGATTACGCTTGCCTTAGAAAGTGCGATTCGTTTATGAAATACAAAAAAATAGTTTGTGTCGTTATTGATTCTTTTGGGATTGGACAAGCTACAGATGCCAAAGAATTTGATGATGCAGGTGCCGATACTTTTGGACATATCCTAGAATATCGTCCGGATTTAAAGATAGACAATTTATATAAATTAGGTTTAGGAAATCTTCATCCAAGTGGTAAAGCTTTACAATCAAAAGGCTATGCATTTAAGATGCATGAGGCAAGTTGTTCCAAAGATACAATGACAGGTCATTGGGAAATGATGGGAATTCATACGACAAAACCTTTTAAAACATTTACTGAAAATGGTTTTCCTGATGAATTGGTTCAGGAATTAGAAAGATTAACTGGCCACGTCTTTATTGGAAATAAGAGCGCAAGTGGAACGGAAATTTTAGATGAGTTGGCGATGGAAGAGATTCAATCGAACGGAAAGGAATTGATACTTTATACATCTGCTGATAGTGTTCTACAAATTTGTGGACATGAAGAAGTGACTGGATTAGATGAGTTATATCGAGTATGTCAGATTGCACGAGAAATAACTCTAAAACCAGAATACAAGGTAGGAAGAGTCATTGCTCGTCCTTATGTAGGAGATTCGGTGGGTCACTTTACACGCACTAGCAATCGTCATGATTATGCATTGTCTCCATCGAGTGAAACTGTTTTAGATGTTTTAAAATCAAATGCATTGGATGTGATTGGCATTGGTAAGATTCGTGATATCTTTAATGGACAGGGGATCACAAAAAGTATTCATTCGACTTCGAGTCATGAGGGTATGCTTCAAACGATTGAAGAAATGAAAAAAGATTTTACAGGTTTATTATTTACGAACCTTGTGGATTTTGATGCCAAGTGGGGCCATCGAAGAAATGTTTCTGGATATGCTGATGAGCTTGAAGATTTTGATCTTTTATTAGGCCAGCTACTTGGTGTTATTGATTCAGATACACTGTTGATCATTACGGCCGATCATGGAAATGATCCAACCTATAAAGGAACGGATCATACTCGAGAGTGTGTACCATGTTTAATGTATTCACCTAGTATGAAAGAACATGGAATATTGGATGATTCAAGTTCTTTTGGTGTTCTTGGTGCAAGTGTTTTAGATAACTTTGATTTATCAAAACCATCTGATTTGATTGGTGAGTCTATTCTTGATTTGACAAAATAGAAAAAATATATTAGTTTATTTTAGCGTTTTATTTTCGTTTTGGTATCCCCTATGAAACTGCCAAAACATAGGGGAGGTAATTTTTTATGAATAAAATGGAAAATATGGAAATCAAACAATTGGTGGTTTCTATGAGTTTGCCCATCATCATCTCGATGGTGATACAAGCTTTATATAATATTGTCGACAGTATCTTTGTTGCCAAAATTTCGAGTGATGCCTTAACCGCTGTGTCTTTATGTTATCCGGTACAAACCATTATGATTGCGATTGCATGTGGTACAGCCGTTGGCTTTAATACATTGCTTGCACGATACTTAGGTGAAAAGAAATTTGATTATGCGAATAATACTATGATGCATGGAATCTTATTAGGATTTGTGAATGGACTTGTCTTTTTGGTTTTAGGTTTACTATTTTCTAATGCCTTTTTATCTTGGTTTACGTCCGATTCAAATGTGGTTTCACTAGCCAATACGTATATTCGTATATGTACGATGTTTTCATTTAGTGTTTTTGTACAAATCATCTTTGAAAGAATCATGCAGGCAACAGGAAATGCCATTTATAACATGGTTATGCAAGGAGCAGGAGCCATTATTAATATTATTCTAGATCCAATCTTGATCTTTGGATGGTTTGGTCTACCTGAAATGGGTGTTGCCGGAGCTGCCATTGCGACCGTTATTGGACAGTTTTGTGCCATGCTTATTGGATATGTTATTACGAAGGTAAACATAAAAGAATTGGATATTCATATGCATAATTTTTCCTTTTCGATACCTATTCTTTGTAAAATCTATAAAGTAGGTGTCCCTGCCATATTAATGCAGTCTGTATTAAGTTTTATGACTGTTTTTATGAATATGATTCTAGCACCAATCTCAGCTATGGCGATTACTGTCTTTAGCGTTTACTATAAATTACAGAATTTCTTGAATATGGCAGTGCTTGGAATTACCAATGCCTTGATTCCAATTGTTGCCTATAATAATGGGGCTAACAGAAAAGATCGAGCAATTGAAGCTATACAATTTTCTATGATTTTATCGCTTTTCATCATGGCTGTAGGAACAATTGTTTTTCAAGTATTCCCTAAACAATTATTAGCCATGTTTAGTGCGAATGACCAGATGTATGGATTAGGAATACCCGCATTAAAAATCATTAGCTTAAGCTTTGTGTTTGCGGGTATCAGTATGGTACTATGTGCTGCCTTTCAGGCTTTAAATAAGGCAAATACTTCGTTAGTGATCACTTTGGCTAGACAACTAGTCATCTTAATTCCATTGACATATGGCTTAATGAAGTGTTTTGGCATTCAGGTAGGTTGGTATGCTTTTGTGGTTACGGAATTTATGTGTGCCATGTATTCATTATTTGAATGGAGAAAAATGAAAAGGTAGCATTTGCTACCTTTTTGCGTATTTAAATGTATACATACAAATCGATGTGGCAATGGCCACGTTTAGACTTTCAAAAGTTTCCATTTCAATTTTGATAATGTGATTGCTTAAATCAATTAATTCTTTACGAACACCTTGACCTTCGTTGCCGACTAGAATTGCGTATTTTTCACTTGGCTTAATATCTTGAAGATCCTTGTGATTGTCATGTAAAGCTGTGGCATACACTTCAATATTTCTTTCTTGAAGCTTTTTAATTTCTTCTACTAAATCCGTTTGGATAACAGGAATATAGAATAGGGCTCCTTGACTGGACTGAATCGTTTTTGGATTGTAGATATCGGCACAACCCTTTGACATATAAATGCAGTCAATGCCAAAAGAATGAGCGGTTCTTAAAATCGTACCTACATTTCCTGGATCTTGTACATTATCCAGTAATAGAAGACTATTTTCTTTTTCTGGTTTTAAGTTTAATTTTTTACATACACCAATCATTTTAGAATTTGAATTCTGGTTTGACAATTTGTTTAATACTTGTTGCGTTACGGTTTCATAGTTAAACTTTATTGGACATTCGAGTCCTTCAAGGATAAATAATTCTTGTAGGGCATTTGCGTTAAATGCTTCTTTAACCATATGTTCGCCTTCGACGAGAAATAGATTTGTCTTATCTCTTTCTTTTTTTTGGATCAGT
>ERZ773131.2732-NODE-2732-length-10929-cov-3.936086_pt1 | contig 10929 bp, 4 predicted proteins | sample MGYA00511082_ERZ773131 | MGnify/ENA primary metagenome ERZ773131 (study PRJEB29015, sample SAMEA2737813) | human gut metagenome | biome: human gut; feature: human-associated habitat; material: faeces | place: China | collected 2012 ...
GTGTCGGGGCCGGTGTTGGCGGAAACAACGCCGCCCAGCGGGAAGGTGATGAGCGGGTCTTTGCCGAACGCCTTGCGGCAGGCCTTGATCAGATCATCCTTCTGGGGGATGTTGGTGTGGCCGATCATATAATCAAAGTCCTCCACACCCTCGCTGCGCTTTTTGGCCAGCTCCACCATGGCGGGCACGACCTTGTCATCGCCGCGCACCTTGGCCTCCACCTTGGTCTTTCCGTCGATCAGGGTGATGATGGGGCGGATGCCCATCAGCTCGCCCATGACAGCGGCGGCGGCAGAGATGCGGCCGCTTTTCTTCATCTGCTTCAGGCTGTAAGGTCCGAGAACGATCTCCATCTTGTCCATCTGGGTCTCAAACTCCTGAATGACGTGGCTGATCTCCGCACCATTCTGCAGCTTGCGTGCCATCTCGCAGACATACCAGCCAAAGGGCATGGAGTAGGTGTGCGGGTCCAGCAGATGGATCCGCAGGTGGTGCTCCGGGCGCTCCTCCCGCAGCATCCCCTGGGCCATCACGGCGTTGTTGTAGGTGGAGGAGCCGCTGCGGTTGATGGGTACATGGATCACATCGGTGTAGCCCTCGTCCACATACTGGCAGTACTTTTTGCAGAACTGGATGGGGGTGATGGCAGCCGTGGAGGGAATGCCCTTGGCGGCGCGCATCTTTTCGTAGAACTCCTCGTTGGTGCAGCTCTCACGCTCGATATAGTCTACATCATCCAGCAGGATGTGAAAGCTCATAATATCAATGCCGTACTTCTCGGCCAGCTCCTGCGGGATATCGCAGGAGGAATCGGTCAGGATCGCGATCTTGCTCATAATGTCCCTCATTTCCATTCGTAATCTCGTAAGTGTCCGTGGTCCAACAGCTCCGGGAAGTCCCACTGGCGCAGCACTTCGTAAACGCCCACGGCCACGCTGTTGGAAAGGTTCAGGCTGCGGCAGGTATCCCGCATGGGCATCCGGATGCAGTGCTCCTGGTTGGCGGCAAGCAGTGCTTCCGGCAGGCCGGCATCCTCCCGCCCGAACACCAGATAGGCACCGTCCGGGTACTGTACGTCGGTGTAGCGCTGGGGTGCCTTGGTGGTGAAGTAATAATAGGGGCCGCTGTTTTTGGAAAAAAACTCGTCAAGGCTGTCGTAGTAGCTGATGTCGAGGTAATGCCAGTAATCAAGGCCTGCGTGCTTGAGTTTTTTGTCGTCGATGGCAAAGCCCATGGGGCCCACCAGATGCAGGCGGCAGGCCGTGCAGGCGCAGGTGCGGGCCACATTGCCGGTGTTCTGCGGGATGCGCGGCTCCACCAGCACGATGTTCAGCGTCGGTTTTTCGCTCATCGGTGCACCCCCTCAGTCGTTCCAGGCCACCGGGCACAGCCGGGGCAGCAGGGGCTCGAACCAGCCGCCGAACCGGGTGATATAAAATTTGTAGATGCCAACAACGATGGCGTTATCAATGACGACGACCGTGTATTTCAAGGCAGTCCTTTTCCCGATTTTACTTTCGCGCTGAATGGTAATATGAGATACAAAAATTTCGACTTATCAATCGGACTGCAAGGAGTGTTAGGAAATAAAATTTATAATGCAACCCGTCAGACATTAGAAGATGTAACCAAAGGTTCCAATTTTCTGGCAAGTTGCCTGGATTATTGGACTCCTGAAAACAAAAATGCCTCCCATCCACGTCTGACATGGGATGATCCTAACCGTAATACCCGTGCAGAATCCGACCGTTATCTTGAAAATGGTTCTTATTTGCGTCTCCGCAGTGTTCAATTAGGTTATACATTTCCTCAGACATGGTTTAAAGGTGCCATACAGCATGCCCGTGTGTATATTAACGCTGAAAACTTATTTACTATCACCAGTTACAGCGGATATTCACCGGATGTCAATGCAGACAATGCCAATTATCGGGGATTTGATAATTTTATTTACCCGACTAACCGTACTTTCATGTTAGGACTAAATGTAACATTCTAAAAATAAACATCTTATGAAAACATATATTAAAACGACATTGACCATATTGATTTCAGGCATGCTATTCAGTTCCTGCGAAGATCAATTAAACCAGGCCAATCCCAACCAAGCAACAGAAGATACTTTTTGGAAAGATGAAACCGATTTCAATCTGGCCTTGACCTCTTGCTATACTCCACTGAAGAATGCCCTAAACGGCGGTTATTATGGAACTCGCGGTGTAATGCTGAGAATAGCCCGAGCCGATGAAGTCGACTTCCGCAACGATATTTCGGATGTATATACAGTAAACCGTTTTACTAATAGTAATACAAACTCACTGACACAAGGCATGTTCTATCAATTTTACAATGCCTTGTACCGTACCAACTCCATTATGCAAAAACTGGAAGAAAAGAAAGAACAATTTTCTACCGATTTTCAAAATTCGGTAAAAGGAGAATGTCTTTTCATACGTGGCTTCTATTTATTCCAGTTAGCCAAAGAGTTTAAAGACGCCCCTCTCCGCCTGACAGCCTCCCAATCTCCCTCGACTTTCCCTTTAGCAAAATCATCACAAGCTGATATATGGGCACAAGCCAAAGAAGATTTAAAAACCGCTGCTTCCCTATTGCCCATAACGAATAAAATAGGAAAGCCTACACAAGGAGCCGCTTATGCCGCTTTGGGTAAAATATATGTCTATGAAGAAAATTGGCAAGAAGCGATAAACGTCCTCGAGCCTCTGACGCAGAATCCTTACACCTACAAACTAGTAGAGGACTTTAATTGGAATTTTGATGACACTCATGAAAACAATGCCGAAAGTATTTTCGAGTTATTGATAGAAGATGTGGGTGGAACAGATCTTTGGGGAGATGGAGAAAATATCAATTCCACCCAATCCAATACCCGCCCTAAAGAATATGCCGCTGCTGAAGTCGGAGGATGGTATGAAGCAAATCCTACCCAGCAAATTATGGATATCTTCTGGAAGGAAAAAGACAAAGACGGCAATTTTGATTATCGTGCCCGCTGTTCTGTGGCATGGGACTATGAGGGATGCACTTACTACCAAAGACCTTTCCGGGAAGTTTTTGCACAAGACAAGTGGAAAACATACTGGATTTTGAAATATCAGAACTGGAAGACTCAAAAAGATGAACCGGCACCTCCCAAGTCATTCATCAATGAAAGAGCCATCCGCTATGCCGATGTATTATTGATGCTGGCAGAAGCCTATATGAACAAAGGGGCTTTAGACACATCTATCGGATATATTAATCAAATCCGCCGACGCGCCAACCTGAATGACTATAGCGGCCCAATAACCAAAGAAGGGGTTTTTGAAGATCTGGTACACCAACGCGCCATTGAATTCTTTGTGGAAGGCGAACGTTTCTACGATTTACGCAGATGGGGATTGTTAGAGCAGACATTAAAAACTTGTGATGATACCCGCTATAAAAACTATCAGACTGGCAAATCCGGTAATATCAATAAGTTCAACTACTTCCCGATACCAGCCAAAGAACTTGACACCAATCCACTTTGTACGCCTAGTGAAGGATGGTAAATCAACAGGTATTAGCTTATATATAACATCAGTAAATTAGTTCTGGGGCTGATTGTTCTTCAAGCAACATTCAGCCTCTCTTTCTCTTCACACTAACCATGAAACGTATCCTTTTATTTGTTTGCATACAATTTTTCTTATTGGCATCTTTTGCCGGAGAAACCATAAATTTCTGTAAAGGCTGGAAATTCCATCTAGGAGATGCAGGCAAAGGAGCCTCTTCTTCCTCATATAACGATTCTCAATGGCGCATATTGAACATTCCTCATGACTGGAGCATAGAAGGCACTTATAAACAATTTGAAAACGGAACCGACTGGCAAAGCGGCTTCCTGCCTGCCGGAATAAGCTGGTATCGAAAAACTTTTACCATTCCTTCCAAATGGAAAAATAAAAAAGTACAAATCCTATTTGAGGGCGTATATCTGAACAGCGAAGTATGGATAAACGGTCATTGGCTGGGCAAACGTCCTAATGGGTATATCAGCTTTGTATATGATTTAACTCCATATTTGCAAGAAGGCAAGAACCAAATCGCTGTAAAAGTAGATCACAGCAAAGCATTAACCGGACGTTGGTATACAGGATCAGGAATATATCGTCCTGTATACCTGCTGGTCAGTAACCCCACCCACATTCCTTATTCCGGAATCCATTTCAGATCCAAGCTACAAAATAAGCAATCTGCCACCTACACCCTATCTATAGAAATTGAAACACAGGAGAAAAAGCCAATCAAAGTAAAAACATATCTACAAGCTCCCAACGGTAGCATAGCCGATACTTCTGAAAAAATATTTGTCTCATCTGCAGATTCTCTTTGCTTCCTGTCAGGGAGCATCAGGAAACCATTATTATGGTCGCCTGATTCTCCTAACGTCTATACACTTATATGCCAACTGACAAGAGATAACAAGATACTAGATGAATGTAGATTACCTGTAGGCTTCCGTCAATTAGAATTCAACCCGGTCAGCGGATTCCTGCTCAATGGCAAATCACTAAAGATAAAAGGAGTATGCGATCATCATACAGCCGGTGCTGTAGGAGCCGCCGTACCCGACGACCTACTTCATTATCGTCTCAAATTATTGAAAGATATGGGATGTAATGCGATACGCACCAGTCATAATCCCTTCTCTCCTGCTTTCTATAATTTATGCGATACGATGGGAATCATGGTACTAAACGAAGGATTGGACGGATGGAATCAACCTAAAGCCGCCGATGACTATGGAAATTACTTTGATGAATGGTGGCAAAAAGATATGACTGATTTCATAAAACGAGACCGCAACCATCCCTCTATCATTATGTGGAGTATCGGCAACGAAGTAACGGGAGCTACCCCCGAAATCCAACACAACCTGGTCAGCCTATTTCACCAACTGGACCCTGACCGCCCTGTCACTCAAGGAGGAACTGATCCTACTAGAGGTATGAAGACCGATTATCAAAAAAAAATCAACTATCTAGACATTATCGGCTTCAATGGAAATGGAGAAGAAATAGGAGAACTAGAACACTTCCACAAAAACTACCCAACACTTTGTGCCATTGCTACAGAGGTACCCCACACTTATCAAACCCGTGGCGTATACCGAAGCCAGACACAATGGAGAAGACGGGATTTCCCCGCTCCTTGGGAAAAAGGAAACATAAACTGGGAACAATTTAAACATCGGGTCTTTCCTATACCTGACCTGACGGAAAAAGAATGCTTCCCCGAAGAATCCGATTATCCCTATTATCAATCGTCCTACGACAATGCTTCTGTACGTATCAGCGCCCGTAAATCATGGCAACGCACCTGTTCTTTCCCTTGGTTAATGGGAGAATTCCGATGGGGCAGTTTTGACTATTTAGGTGAAGCCGAATGGCCTCAACGATGTGGCAATTTCGGTATTATCGACATAGCTGCCATTCCGAAAGACGCCTATTTCCTCTACCAAAGTTTATGGACCGACAAACCAATGGTACACCTTCTTCCGCATTGGACGCATCCGGGAAAAGAAGGAAAAACAATTCCCGTAGTCATTTATACCAACTGTGATGCAGTAGAGTTATTTATAAATAATGTATCTTTGGGCAGTAAACCTTATACAGGGGAGCAACTGATATGGTTAGTTCCTTATTCGCCCGGAAAAATAGAAGCCCGAGGCATAAAAAAAGGAAAAATCGTGGCAACAGACTGTTATCAAAGTGCAGAAGCACCTCATTCTGTCGCCCTTGCCAGTAACAAGTATTCTGTAAAAGCCGGTTCGGATGAAATCATACGCATAGAGATCGACATAACAGATAAAAACGGAATTCCTTGTCCTTATGCCTCCAATGAACTCAGTTTCCACGTAAGTGGACCACTCCGGCTATTGGGGGTAGACAACGGAAACCCTACAGATATGTTTCCATACCAACAGCCCCACTGCCGTTGCTTTCGGGGAAAATGTGTAGTATTATTACAATCTGACGAAGAAAAAGGAAAAGGAACCCTGACTGTACAAGGAACAAAATTAGTAGAAAAAAAATTAATCATCGAAGTGATATGAAAAAAATTCTTTTATTATTCTGTTTATGCTTATTCATAGAAGAGGTTGCTTCTCGAGAATTAGACAAGACATTCCAGTTGCTTCCACAACCACAATCCATAGAACTGACTTCTGGAAAAGGAATCAATTATTGGGAGTTATCCTATATTCTGTCATCAGACACAACTTCCATCCCCATATTGGGAGATATGCTCAACAAACTTCCCCGTTGCCTACGAAAAGGGAAACCCATCCGGCTCCAACTCACCAGCCAGCATGTTCCTGCTTCTCCGGAAGGATACATGATGGAAATTAATGAAAAAGGAGTCTGTATATCAGCCAGAACCATGACAGGTATCTTCTACGGTTGCCAAACTTTAGAACAATTAATGGAAGACAGCCGGGATTTCAACATACTTATTCCAGCCATGCTAATCATCGATTATCCGGCCATTTCCTATCGGGCCGTGCACTTTGATGTAAAACATCATTTAGACCGCATGGAGTATTATTATCAGGAAATAGACAAACTGGCCCGATACAAAATAAACGCAGTTATTTGGGAGCTGGAAGATAAACTGCGTTATACCCGACGCCCCGAAATAGGTGCCCCCAATGCCATCAGCAAGCAGGAAATGCAAGCCTTATGCCGCTATGCCAAAGAACGGAATATTGAAATAACCCCCTTGGTCCAAGGTTTGGGACATGCCGGTTTTATTTTAAAACATCATTGGGAACTACGTGAAAACCCCGACAGCGACTGGGAGTTTTGCCCATCTGACCCTCGTACCTATGATTTGCAATTCGACCTTTACCGGGATGCTATCGAAGCCATGCCTTACAGCAAATACTTACATATAGGAGGAGATGAAATTACCGCCATAGGCATAGACCAACGCTGTAAAGCCACCGGAAAAACTCCATTTGAACTACAAATGATCTGGTTGAAAAAAGTATGCGATTTCGCAACAGCTCACAACCGCATTCCTATTTTCTGGGATGATATGCCATTAAAATACGGCGGTGTATGGGATTTGGTCAACAGTAATGAAACCCAGGATGAAATAGCAGCAAAATGGAACGATAAAAAATTGAATGAAAGCATCAAATTATTCCCCAAAGAATGTGTGTATATGCGATGGAACTACAAAGATGCCACCCAACCGGGGCATCAACGCATTTTACAATGGTATCATGACAAAGGACTGAAAGTAATGGGAGCTACCGCTGCTTCGTGTGGCAGTTCTCCATTTATACCGCGTGAAAATTCACTGGCCGGCTATATCAAAGGATTCAGCAAATTAGTTGCTCAAAATCAACTGGAAGGAATTTTGGCCACAGCATGGGATGATGGTTCCCCACACTCTGAAACGGTGTGGCGTGGATACATCGCACAGGGAGAATATGGCTGGAACCCAACAGCACGGACAGTCGAAGCCTTCAAAGCCGCACATGCCCAACGAGAATTTGGCTTTCATCCAAATGACAACCATATGGCTTTTCTGGATGAACTGGAACAAGAAGCATTTTTCTTTGATGATGCCCTGGTCAATTCGGGAAGGCGCAATCCGGCATGGGGAACTACTGATTTTACTTTAATCAGCCTACCGGATCCAGACGCACCGGGAGCATGGAGCCGTACCTACCAACAAAAAATAGCCCAAGCAAAGGTGGAACAAAAACGATATGAAAAAATATGCCAAGGCATAAAAGAGGCTAAACAACATGCTTTACGCAACCGCTATACATTAGAGGTATACGAACAGACAAACCACTTGTTCAACTTCCCTGTCCGTCTGATTCTAGCCTTGCACAACTATGATATCACTATACATGAACAAGACAAACAGACAGCATTGCAACAAATAAATGAAGTGTGCAATGACTTTCAGACCATGAGAAAACAATTGGAAGAGACCTATTCACAGACCCGTTTTATGGAACAACCTGACGGTTACATTGCTGACCAAAACCACCACAACCATCTTGCCGCCAAAACCAACAACAGCGACTGGTGGTATTATTATGAAATTCCAATGATAAGGAAGACAAGAACATGGATGAACTCTCAGACCGCCCGACAGAAAAACATTCCATAAGAAACAACGAATGAAACTTTAATATAAAAAATAATATGAACCTTATAATACAACACTACTTTATGAAACAACATTTTTTATCTTATCTCATCGCCCTGCTGCTATTTCCTCTCTATGAGATGCAAGCAGCCTACCAGCCTGAGTTTTCTACTGCCGGTTTCTATGAACTGGCAAACTCCGGACGTGAAGTATATTCCATGAATCCGGCATGGCGATTCCACAAAGGAACCGCTACAGGTGCGGAAACCACCGACTTTAATGACCAGGACTGGAAAGTGGTTTCCCTGCCCGACGGCATCGAATATGTACCGACTGAGGCCAGTGGATGTATCAACTATCAAGGTGAGGTATGGTACCGCAAACATTTCACTCCGGCAAATGAATTGAAAGGCAAAAAACTTTTCCTGCATTTCGAAGCTATCATGGGAAAAAGCAAAGTTTTTGTAAACGGCAATTTATTGACCGAACACTTTGGCGGCTACCTGCCTGTAGTCATTGATGTCACCGATGCACTGAATTGGGGGACAGACAATGTGATAGCTGTATGGGCAGACAACAGCAATGACCCCAGTTATCCTCCCGGCAAAGCACAGGATGTACTGGATTATACTTATTTTGGCGGCATCTATCGTGACTGCTGGCTCATAGCCCATCGTCCGGTTTTCATCACCGATCCCAATTTCGAAAACGAAATGGCAGGCGGCGGGCTTTTCGTGGCATACGACAAAGTTTCCGACACTTCCGCAGAAATAATCCTGAAAGCCCATATACGTAATGACAGTAAAAAGAACTTCAAAGGAGTAGTAGAATATGAACTTCAGCAACCCGACGGCACACAAGCCGCATTTCTGAACGATGTCATTCAAGTACGTCCGGGCAAGGCAGTCACTTCAAAAGATAAAATAACGTTGAAGTCTCCTCTGCTTTGGAGCCCTGAAACGCCTACGTTATATAACCTGATTGTCCGTATCCGCGACAATGAAGGAAATGTAGTGGACGGCTACCGCCGCCGTATCGGTATCCGCAGCGTAGAATTCAAAGGAAAGGACGGATTCTGGCTGAACGGCAAACCTTATCCAAGCCCGCTGATTGGCGCCAACCGCCATCAGGATTTTGCCGTAGTAGGCAATGCCGTTGCCAACAGCATTCATTGGCGCGACGCTAAAAAGCTACGCGACACAGGTATGAAAGTCATCCGGAATGCTCACTGCCCTCAAGACCCCGCCTTTATGGATGCATGTGACGAACTGGGGCTGTTCGTCATTGTAAACACACCGGGATGGCAATTCTGGAATGACGCTCCTGAATTTGCACAACGGGTTTATAGCGATATCCGCAACCTGGTACGGCGTGACCGCAATCACCCTTGTGTATGGTTATGGGAACCTATCCTGAATGAAACCTGGTATCCGGCAGACTTCGCCAAAAATACCCTCGATATTGTCAATCAAGAATACCCTTATCCGTATTGCTACTCCGGTTGCGACAGCGAAGCACGGGGACATGAGGTATATCCGGTACTCTTCACTCATCCGGCCAATGCGGACAAGGACTGGGCCATCAAAAGCCTCGACCCTAAAATAACCTATTTCACCCGCGAGTGGGGAGATAATGTAGACGACTGGAACTCGCACAACTCCCCCAGCCGTGTGGCACGCAACTGGGGGGAACAGGCTATGCTCATCCAGGCACAGCATTATGCCGCCCCCCGTTATCCTTTCACCTGTTACGATGTACTCTGCCGTACTCCGCGCCAACACGTCGGCGGCTGTTTGTGGCACTCGCTCGACCACCAACGCGGCTATCATCCCGATCCCTTCTATGGTGGTGTGATGGACGTATTCCGTCAACCCAAATATGCTTATTATATGTTCAAAGCCCAGCGCTCGCCCGAAAAGCAAGACCGTCTTTTCGAAACAGGACCGATGGTGTACATCGCCCATGAAATGACTCCCTTCTCACCCAAAGACGTTACTGTGTACTCCAATTGTGACGAGGTGCGGCTTACTTATAATAAAGGTGGCAAGACATGGACTTACACCAAGCCGGCAACGAAAGAAGGAATGCCCTCACCCGTTATTACATTCAAAGATATATACGACTTCATGATAGACAAAAACATGTCTATGAGAAAGAAGAAACAGGACGAGGTGTTCCTACTGGCCGAAGGCATCATAGATGGAAAAGTAGTTGCCACGCACGAAGTACGACCGGCCCGGCGTCCCGAGAAAGTGCTACTTTGGGTTGACAATGAAAACACCGACTTAAAAGCTGATGGCTCCGACTTTGTAACCGTAGTAGCCGCCATAGCCGATAAAAACGGGAACATCAAACGTCTGAACAACTATTATGTGAAATTCCATGTAGAAGGCGAAGGACGTATTTTGGGCGGAGCGAATATACTGGCCAATCCGGCTCCGGTAAAATGGGGAACAGCCCCCGTACTGATACAATCCACCTTGAAGCCGGGTAAAATCAAAATCACTGCCAGCGTATTGTTCGAAGGCTCGCAAATGCCTGCCAGCGCAGTGTTGGAATTAGAAAGCAAGCCGGCGGCTCATCCTCTCATCTACACCGAAAGTGAAGCTGCGCTGATTTCCATGAACAGCGACTCACCTTTTGGGCAATCAGCCGCCAAATCGGCTTCCGAACTGGAACAGGAACGTTTGCTGAAAGAACGGAATGCACAAAGGCTGAAAGAGGTGGAAAAACAACAAAGTGATTTTGAATGATAATGTAAAAGAATCAATA
>ERZ773131.2740-NODE-2740-length-10905-cov-7.480276_pt1 | contig 10905 bp, 6 predicted proteins | sample MGYA00511082_ERZ773131 | MGnify/ENA primary metagenome ERZ773131 (study PRJEB29015, sample SAMEA2737813) | human gut metagenome | biome: human gut; feature: human-associated habitat; material: faeces | place: China | collected 2012 ...
TGACGAAAGAACAGGGCGTCGGCGTCATGGCCGGGCGGGCCGTCGGCTTTTTTAAACGGCGGTTCTTCAGCAAAAAAGCGCGGTACCTGCCCGCAAAACAGACATTAGATGCTCAGCGTGCCGACCCGGCCGCTAAGACCTGGCCCACCATCAGCATCCTGACGCCGCTGTACAACACGCCACCGCAGTTTTTGCAGCAGTTTTTGAACAGCGTGCAGGCCCAGACCGCGCCGAACTGGCAGCTGGTGCTGGTGGATGCCAGCGATGACGCCCACCTTGACGTTGCCAAAACCGTGCAGGCCCGCGCCGCGCAGGACAAGCGCATTGTCTACGCCAAAATTGAGAATAAGGGCATCGCCGCCAACACAAACGAGGCCGCCAAGCTCGCCACCGGGGACTACCTGGCCCTGGCCGACCACGACGATATGCTGGCCCCCCACGCCGTCTACTGCATGGGCAAGGCCCTGGCCGAGAGCGGCGCAGCCTTCGCGTACAGCGACGAGGCCCTGTTTGAAAAAACGCCCGAGCATCCCCGCGTCGGCCACTTCAAGCCCGACTACGCGCCCGAGTACCTGATGGCGGTCAACTACATCTGCCACCTGGCTGTCTTCAAAAAATCGCTGTTCAATGCCGTCGGCGGCGAACGACCCATATGCGACGGTGCGCAGGATCACGACTTATTCCTGCGCCTCATCGATGAAATGCAGCGCACTGACCCCGCAGCCAAGCCGCTGCACATCCCGCAGGTGCTCTACTACTGGCGTGTACACGCGGCATCCACCAGCGGCGGCACAGCGGCCAAGCCTTATGTCGAGCAGGCCGCGCAGCGCGCCGTCGCCGACCACCTCGCTGCCACCGGGCGGCAGGGCAGGGTGGAGGCCGGGCGCTTCCCCGGCACCTGCCACGTCGTCTGGGACATTCCGGAGCCGCAGCCCCTCGTGTCTATTTTGATCCCCAACAAAGATCACACCGACGATCTGGAAAAATGCCTGCACAGCATCTACGCCAAGACGACTTATGAAAATTTTGAGGTCATCGTCATTGAGAACAACTCCACCGCCCCCGCCACGGCGGCCTACTACAAAAAGCTGCCCGACCGCTACGACCGCGCCCGGGTCGTGACCTACAAGGGCGGGTTCAATTTCAGCCGCATCAACAATTTTGGCCGCAAGTACGCTGCAGGCAAGTATCTGTTGCTGCTGAACAACGACGTCGAGGTCATCAACGGCGACTGGCTCACCCAGATGGTGGGCGAGTGCAGCCAGCCCGGTGTCGGCATCTGCGGCGCGATGCTCTACTACCCTGACGACACGATCCAGCACGCGGGCATCATCACCGGGCTGGGCGGCTACGCGGGCCACAGCCACAAGTACCACAAGCGCGGCGGCAGCGGGTATATGTTCCGCCTGGCCACCGTGCAGGATTTTTCGGCCGTGACGGCCGCCTGCCTGCTGGTGCGCACCGCCGTTTATGACGAAGTGCACGGCCTCGACGAGGAGTTCACCGTCGCCTACAACGACGTGGACTTCTGCCTGCGGGTGCGGGATGCCGGCTACCGCATCGTCTGGACGCCCTATGCCGAACTTTACCATTATGAGAGCAAGAGCCGCGGCTCGGACGAGAACGACCCAGCCAAAAAAGCTCGTTTTGACGCCGAGCACGACCGCCTGTATGCCGTACACGGCAGGGACAACATCCTGCACGACCCCTATTACAGCCCGTCACTGTCTCTGGACTATGAAGATTTCCGCGAGAGCGGAGATTTGCGGAATTTAAAATGAGTTGATTGCCTTCCCCCGTGGGGGAAGGTGCCCGAGGCCCCGACCGAGGGCGGATGAGGGGCGGGTTTGCCCTATTGCCCGTCAGTGGGAAATTCCCGGTAAGTTTGCCCCTCATCAGTCAGCGGGCGGGGCCGCTGACTGCTTCCCCCCTCTGGGGAAGCCATACTGACAAAAAACGCACGCCGTAAATTTCACGGCGTGCGTTTTTATTATTCTTTTTTATCCGGCGGGAACTCGCCCTGCTTTTCGGCCTCTAAGCGGCTCAGGCGGGCTTCCAGTTCGGAGATACGCTGGTTGACGATATCCGGCAGATCCTGCTGATCCAGGTCGTCCGCCGGGACGCACTTGACCCTGCCGACCCGTACGACCTCGGCGGGGACGCCGACGGCGGTGGCGTTGGCGGGCAGGTTTTTCAACACCACACTGCCCGCGCCGACGCGGACGTTATCGCCGATATAAACCGGGCCCAGCACCTTGGCCCCCGCGCCGATCAAGACGTTGTTGCCCAGCGTCGGGTGACGCTTGCCAGTATCCTTGCCGGTGCCGCCCAAAGTCACACCGTGGTAGATCGTGCAGTTGTCGCCGATTTCCGCCGTTTCGCCAAAGACGATGCCCATGCCGTGGTCGATAAAGAGCTTGCGGCCGATTTTGGCGCCGGGGTGAATTTCAATGCCGGTCAGGTGGCGTGCCAGCTGGCTGACGAACCGCGCCAGAAAAAAACACTTATGGTTGTACAAAAAATGTGCAATCTTGTGCGTGACCAGCACATGAAAGCCGGGATACAGGATAATGACCTCCGCCACATTGCGCGCGGCGGGGTCTTTATCGCGGATATTTTTTGCATCTTCCCAAAGGCCCATAGTTCATTCCTCTTAACTTCACCATAATGATTTATAGTATAGCATATTTTTGTGCCGGGTGCAATGCTTGCACAAAATCGCGCTGCACGGTATACTGAACCCAAACCACACAAAAACGAGGGGGGTGCTGTAAGGTTGGCCGCATCGGCACGCGCTGTAAATACACTTTTATCAATTTGTACAAAAGTCGGCGCAAAAATTCAGGAAATCCCTACTTTCGCAATCCGGGCGTTTGCATTGACACTGCCGCGTGTGCATGGTACAATAAGTTAAACCTATGTAAAAATGACGGGAAGGAGCTTGCCAGAATGATGATGCAGTTTGTTTCTTGCTTCAAAATTCACGGTGCAGTGTTTTTTCCTGCTGTTGATTTGAGTGTGACTTTTTGACTTTTCCCTTTTGGGAAAAGTTTTTTTTTGCCCAAATACCCTAGGGGCCTTTGGGCAAAAGGAAATGGTAAGGAGGTTCCCACCATGCTGATCCGCAACGCAAAGAACAGCGCCGGCAAACCTGTTGAGGTCTGGCTGTGCGACGGCAAGATCGCCGCTGTCGGCCTGGGGCTGCTTGTCCCGGAAGGGGAGACGGTGCTCGACGCCAAGGGCCGTACCGTGCTGCCTGCCTTCATCGACACCCACTGCCACTGGCGCACCCCCGGCTTTGAGTATAAAGAGGATATCTCCACCGGCTCTGCCGCCGCAGCAGCGGGCGGGTATACCTTCGTGAACCTGATGCCCAACACCAAGCCTGTCTGCTCTTCCGCCGAAATTGCCCACGCCGTCGAGGCTGAGGCCGCCCGCGTGGGGCTGTGCGACGCAAACCAGACCGTCTCCATCACGAAAGATTTTGACGGCAAAACGCTGGATCATCTGCTGACCCTGCCCGAGGATGTCAAATTCATCACCGAGGACGGCAACGGCGTCATGAACAATGCCGTCATGGCCCGCGCCTTTGCGATCGCCACCGAGCGCGGCCTGACCATCATGTCCCACGCCGAGGACCGCGAGATCAGCCCATGGGACTACCGCCTGGCTGAGAACATCGAGACGGTGCGCAACTGCCACCTGGCCGAATATTACGGCACGCGGCTGCATATGTGCCACGTCTCCACGAAGGAATCCGTGGACGCCGTGCGGATGAGCCGGATGAAGGGTGCGCGGGTCAGCTGCGAGGTCACGCCCCATCACCTGTGGTTTGACGACAGCCGCCTGACCTACCGCGTCAATCCGCCCATCCGCAAGGCGGACGACGTGAACGCACTGATTGACGCCATCAAGGACGGCACCGTAACCTGCATCGGCACCGACCATGCTCCCCACACCGCCGAAGAAAAGGAGAAGGGAGCCGCCGGTATGGTGGGCCTGGAAACCGCGTTCGGCGTCTGCTACACCAAGCTCTGCCGCGAGCAGCGCATCCCGCTGGAAATGCTCAGCTTTTTGATGAGCGCAGGCCCCGCCGCCGTGCTGGGCCTGGCCGACCACAAGGGCCTGCTGGAACCGGGCTACGACGCCGATGTCGTGCTGGTGGATATCGACCATATGTATGAAGTCCACGCCGACGAGCTGCACAGCAAGAGCAAGAACTGCCCTTATGACGGTGCGCTGCTCTACGGCAAGGTCGTAACAACGATCAAAGGCGGAAAGGTTACGTTCCAGATTGAAGAGTAACGCCACTTCACGCACAAAACACCCGTAGGGGCGCATTCCATATGCGCCCGTGCAAGGCTGCCGCTGGCACAGCCCCGCGGGCGGATATAGAATCCGCCCCTACGATTTCCAACATTATATACATTATATTGCAGAGCCACAAAGCCACAATTTGTATACATCAAACGGAGGAATCAGCATGCTTACCAACATGGACAAACTGTACGAGAGCGTTGCCGCGAACGGCCCTGTCTGCGTGGGGCTGGATACCGAAATCAGCTACCTGCCCACCACCGACACCGCCAGAACGGCAGGGGAGAATGTCGTCGCGTTCAACCGCGCCCTGATTGACGCCACCAAGGGCGTGGCGGGCTGCTACAAAGTGCAGATTGCCTACTACGAGTCCCTGGGCCTGGACGGTATGCGCGCCTACGCCGAAACGCTGAAAATGGCCCGCGCCACCGGCCTGCCGGTCATTGCCGATATCAAGCGCGGTGACATTGCCAAGACTGCTGAAATGTACGCCAAGGCGCACTTTACCGGCGATTTTGAGGCCGATATCATCACACTGGCCCCCTATATGGGCCTGGATTCCATCAGCCCTTATCTGCCGTACTGCGCCGAGCAGGACAAGGGCGTGTTCGTCCTCTGCCGCACCTCCAACCCCGGCGCGAAGGATTTTGAATACAAAAAGCTGGACGATGGCCGCCACGTCTATGACCTCGTCGGCGACAGCCTGACCGCCCTGGGCAAGGACTACATGGGTGAGCACGGCTATTCCAGCATCGGCCTGGTCATTGGCGGTACCCACACCGAGGAAGCTACTGCCATCCGCGCGGCCTACAAGGACACCTTCTTCCTGATTCCCGGCTACGGTGCGCAGGGCGGCAAGGCGGCCGACATTGCCCAGTACCTGACCAAGGGCAACGGCGGCGTTGTCAATTCCAGCCGCGGCATCCTGCTGGCCTACAAGAAACAGCCCGGCGTCGCCTTTGACGAGGCCGCCTACAACGAGTGCGTGCGTATGCGGGAGGATATCCAAGGTGAATGCAACAAGCTGTAATTTAACGGTCCTGCGTCAGGAAGTTGTCGCTTCCGATATCATGCGCCTGGTCGTGCAGTGGCAGGATCCCAGCCGCGAACCCCATGCGGGCCAGTTTTATATGCTGCGTGCCTGGGCGGCGGACGCCACGCCGATTTTGTCCCGCCCCATCAGCGTGGACGATTTTGATACCCAGACCGGCGCACTGACCTTTTTGTATCAGGTCAAGGGCGAGGGCACCCGCAAGCTGGCTGCGCTGCAGGCTGGCAATGCCCTGACCGTGACAGGCCCCTGCGGTAACGGCTTTGACACCGCCGCGCTGGCCGCCAGCCACAAGCGCATTGCCGTCGTGGGCGGCGGCATCGGCACCGCGCCGCTGCTGCTGCTCTGCAAGGAGCTGTGCCGCGCGGGCGTGCGGCCCGACCTCTACGTCGGCTTCCGCGACGCCAGCTATGGCATGGAGAGCTTTGTGCCCTGGTGCCACACTATCCACCTGGCCACCGACTCCGGCAGCGAGGGCCACCACGGCCTGGTAACGGACCTGCTGGACGTGCGCAACTATGACATTGTGCTGACCTGCGGCCCCATGGTCATGATGCGCGGCGTGGCCAAGCTCTGCGCCGACGCGGGCGTGCCCTGCCTGGCCAGCCTTGAAAAGAAGATGGCCTGCGGTCTGGGTGCCTGCCTGGGCTGCACCTGCCACACGAAAATCGGCCCGGTCACGGTCTGCAAGGACGGCCCGGTCTTTAACGCACAGGAGGTGTTTGACTGATGGCAGACCTGCATGTTGATTTTCTCGGCAAGCGGCTGGCCGGGCCGGTCATCGCAGCCAGCGGCACCTTCGGCTTCGGCCCCGAGTACGCGGGCATCGAGGATTTGCGGGTGCTGGGCGGTATCTCCGGCAAGGGGCTGACCCTGCACGGCCAGCCCGGTAACGAGGGCGAGCGCCTGTACGAGACGCCCTCCGGCCTGATGAACTCCATCGGCCTGCAAAACCCCGGCGTACAACACTTTATCGACCACGAGCTGCCCGCCATGCGCCAGTGCGGCACTACCGTCTGGGCCAACCTGGGCGGTCACACCATCGACGAGAACGTCGAGGGCGTCATGATGCTCTGCGCCGCTGGTGTGGATTTCATTGAACTGAACATCAGCTGCCCGAATGTCAAGCAGGGTGGTCTGGCGTTCGGCATCCGCGCGGCGGATGCAAGCGAGGTCGTTTCTGCGGTGCGCAAAGTCTGCAACGTGCCGCTCATCGTCAAATTGAGCCCCCAGGCCGAGAGCATCCCCGAGATGTGCAAGGCCGTCGAGGCTGCGGGCGCGGACGCCATCAGCCTGTGCAACACCTTCCAGGCCTGCGCCATCGATCTGGAAAAGCGCCGCCCGGTGTTCAACAACACCTTCGCGGGCCTGTCCGGCCCGGCGGTGCGGCCGATCGCCCTGCGCATGGTCTGGCAGGCCGTGGGGGCCGTCAGCATCCCGGTCGTGGGGCTGGGCGGCATCCTGACCGGCAGGGACGCGCTGGAGTTCATCATGGCCGGTGCGACCGCCGTGCAGGTGGGCACCGCGAATTTCCTGGACCCGAAAGCCTGCACCCGCATCACGAGCGAGATCAACCAGTGGATGGACGCTCACGGCGTCAAGACGCTGGAGGAGATCAGAGGGTGCGCGCGGTAAAAGCCTTTTCCCTGGGGGAGCCACCGTCAAGATAAATTATTCATATATCTTGCATTTTTATGCAGAATATGCTACTATAAGTTGAATAACATACAGGAGGAACAAACTATGGCACGCGAAGCTCTGGACGTTTTGAAGGAATGTGAAGCATTTTTGGAGGGGCACTTCCTGCTGTCCTCCGGCCGTCACTCCGGCGCATACTGCCAGATGGCCTTTTTGCAGCAGTACCCGGACAAGGCCGCTGAGGTCATGGCCCCGGTCGCCGAGAAGCTCAAGGAACTGAACATTGACGTCGTAGTCGGCCCCGCCATGGGCGGCATTGTCTACGCCTACGAGCTGGGCCGTCAGATGGGCAAGCGCGCCATCTTCACCGAGCGCGTTGACAATGTCATGACCCTCAAGCGTTTCCGCATCCATCCGGGCGAGCGCTGCATCATCGCCGAGGACGTTGTGACCACCGGTGTTTCCAGCCTGGAAACCAAGCGCGTCATCGAGGAAAACGGCGGCATCTGCGTGGGCATCGCATGCGTGGTGGACCGCACCCGCGCCGAGGCACCGTCCCCGATCCCCATTGTGGCAAGTGCGCTCAAGCTCGACCTGCCCAACTATGCCCCCGAGGAATGCCCCATCTGCAAGGAGGGCAAGCTGCCGCTGGTGCACCTGGGCAGTCGCAAGATGAAGGAAGCTGCGAAGCAGACTTTGTAAGCAGAGAAATGAGAAGTCAAGAAGAGATAAGAGGGCTTCCTGAATTTACTCTTTTCTCTCTTACCTCTTCTCTTACACACGTTTACTTTATAGATAACAAAAACGAGAGGCTTACACTATGCAGGCATATCTGATATTGGCCAATGGCCGGGTGTTCCGCGGGGTCAGCGTGGGCTGCCCCGGCACCACCATCGGCGAGGTCGTTTTCGCCACCGGTATGGTCGGCTTTGAGGAAACGCTGACTGACCCCAGCTACTACGGCCAGATCATCACCCAGACCTATCCGCTCATCGGCAACTACGGCATGAACAGCGAGGATACTGAGAGCGGCAAGATCTGGGCCAAGGGCTACATTGTGCGCGAAGCGTGCAAGACCCCTTCCAACTTCCGCAGCGAGGAAACGCTGGATTCCTTCTTGAAGAAAAACGGCATCATCGGCATTGAGGGCATCGACACTCGCAGCCTGACCCGCACCCTGCGGGAGAGCGGCGTCATGAACGGTGCCATCACCACCGAGTTTGACCCTGACGCCGAGCCGGAGAAGAAGGCCGCGCTGCTGCCCGAGATTGCCGCTTATGCCGTCGTCAACGCCGTCAAGACCGTCACCTGCCGCGAGGCCAAGACCTATGAGCCGACCCAGGCAGGGGAGTGGGGCGACACGCCTCTGCACGTTGCACTGTTGGATCTGGGCTGCAAGAACAACATCGTGCGCTGTCTGCAAAAGCGCGGCTGCCGCGTGACCGTGCTGCCCGGCACGACCACCGCCGCCGAACTGGCTAAACTTAACCCTGACGGCCTGATGCTCTCCAACGGCCCCGGCGACCCGGCGGAGAATGTGGAAATCATTGCAAACATCCGCGAAATGCTGAACACCGGCATCCCGACCTTCGGTATCTGCCTGGGCCACCAGCTCACCGCGCTGGCCGCGGGCGCTAAGACCTGCAAGCTGAAATACGGTCACCGCGGTGCCAACCAGCCGGTCAGCCACATCAGCAAGAGCCGTACCTTCATCACGAGCCAGAACCACGGCTACGCGGTGGAGGACGAGACACTGTCCAAGGACGTAGGCCAGATGAGCTACTTCAACGCCAACGACGGCACCTGCGAGGGTGTTGACTACTTTAAATGGAACTGCTTCACCGTGCAGTTCCATCCCGAGGCCAACGGCGGCCCCAAGGATACCGAGTTCCTGTTTGACGAGTTTGTCAGCCGTATGCTGGCTGCGAAAGGAGTGATCGACAATGCCTAAAGACCCGCGTATCAAAAAGGTACTGGTCATCGGTTCCGGCCCCATCATCATCGGTCAGGCGGCGGAGTTCGACTACTCCGGTACCCAGGCCTGCCGTGCGCTGAAATCCGAGGGCGTAGAGACGGTGTTGGTCAACTCCAACCCCGCCACCATCATGACCGACCCTGACATCGCCGACCATGTATACATTGAGCCGCTGACCGCCGAGGTCGTCGAGCGCATCATTGAAAAAGAAAAACCCGACGCTATCTTGCCCAACCTGGGCGGCCAGATGGGCCTGAACCTCTCCATGGAGTTGGCCCGCAGCGGTTTCCTGGACCGCAGCGGTGTCCGCCTGCTGGCCTGCAAGCCCGACACCATCGACCGCGCCGAGGATCGCCAGCTGTTCAAGGACACGATGGAAAAGCTGCACCAGCCCATCATCCCCTCCAAAGTCGTGGAGGATCTGGACGACGCACTGGACTTTGCCGAGGTCATCGGCTACCCGGTCATCGTGCGCCCTGCTTTTACCATGGGCGGCACCGGCGGCGGCATCTGTGAGGACCGCGAGAAGCTGCACGAGATCGCCACGAACGGCCTGCGCCTGTCTCCGATCCACCAAATCCTCGTAGAGAAGTGCATTTCCGGCTGGAAGGAAATCGAGTACGAGGTCATGCGTGACTCCAAGGGCAACGTTATCACCGTCTGCAACATGGAGAACCTGGATCCCGTCGGCATCCACACCGGCGACTCCATCGTCGTGGCCCCCAGCCAGACCCTCTCCGATAAAGAGTACCAGATGCTGCGCACCGCCGCGCTGGATATCATCACCGAACTGGGCATCGAGGGCGGCTGCAACTGCCAGTTTGCCCTGAAGCCGGACAGCTTTGAGTATGCTGTCATCGAGGTCAACCCCCGCGTGTCCCGCTCCTCCGCGCTGGCATCCAAGGCCACCGGCTATCCCATCGCCAAGGTCGCCACGAAGATCGCCCTGGGCTATACGCTGGACGAGATCACCAACGACGTTACCGGCGAGACCTGCGCCTGCTTTGAGCCGGCGCTCGACTACGTTGTCGTCAAGTATCCGAAGTGGCCGTTTGACAAGTTCGTCTATGCGGACAAGTCTCTCGGCACCCAGATGATGGCCACCGGCGAGGTCATGGCCATCGGCAACAATTTCGAGCACGCCATGATGAAGGCCGTCTCCTCCACCGAGCTGGGCCTTGACACGATGACGCTGCCCGACTTTGAGAAGCTGACCACCGAGGAAGTCATTGAACACCTGCACGTGCAGGACTCCGAGCGCGCCTTCTGCGTCTACGAAGCCCTCAAGCGCGGCGTGGCGCATGATGTGATTTATGGCATCACCAAGATCGACTGGTGGTTCCTGGACAAATTGCAGCACCTGGCCGACATTGAGATGGGCCTAAAAACCGGCGAACTGACGACGGAAAAATATCTGAACGCGAAGAGGTTCGGTTTCCTGGATAAGACCATCAAACGCCTGGCGGGCGTGGACACCCTGCCCGAAGCGCCGAAGGCCGCCTTCAAGATGGTCGACACCTGCGCCGCGGAATTTGCCGCCAAGACGCCGTATTTCTACTCCACCTACGACGAGGATAACGAGGCCAAGCAGTTTATCGCCGAGCGCAGCGACCCCAACAAGAAGAAGGTGCTCGTTTTCGGCTCCGGCCCCATCCGCATCGGTCAGGGCATCGAGTTCGACTACTGCTCGGTCCACGCGGTCTGGACGCTGAAGCAGCACGGCTGCGAGGCGATTTTGGTCAACAACAACCCCGAGACGGTCTCCACCGACTTTGACACCGGCGACCGCCTCTACTTTGACCCGCTGAACCCCGAGAGCGTCGACCAGATCATTGAGACCGAGAAGCCGGACGGCTGCCTGGTGCAGTTCGGCGGCCAGACCGCCATCAAGCTTGCCAAGCATATGGACGAGATCGGCCTGCCT
>ERZ773131.2741-NODE-2741-length-10904-cov-3.850217_pt1 | contig 10904 bp, 6 predicted proteins | sample MGYA00511082_ERZ773131 | MGnify/ENA primary metagenome ERZ773131 (study PRJEB29015, sample SAMEA2737813) | human gut metagenome | biome: human gut; feature: human-associated habitat; material: faeces | place: China | collected 2012 ...
TGGTTTTCAATAGCTCTGGCGGCCAGCAGCGATTGCCAGTGCAGCGAACGCGGGGCAGGCCAATTAGCAACATACAGCGCCAGATCGTAATCGTTGTGGTTACGCGACCATACCGGGAAACGCAGGTCATAGCAAACTTCCAGCAGGAAACGAACACCACGGAAATTCACAACCACCCGTTCCTGTCCGGCCGTATAGTGTTTGTCTTCCCCTCCATACGTAAACAGATGCTTTTTATTGTACCACTGCACGTTTCCGTCAGGATGCACAAAATAGAAGCGGTTATAGAACTTTCCGTTTTCCTCGACCGAAACACTTCCGGCAATCGCACAATTACGTTCGGCAGCTTTTTGCTTCATCCACCGAAGGGTAGCACTATCGGATGATTCGGCAATGCCTTCCGGCGAAGTACAAAATCCGGTGGAAAACATTTCCGGTAGAACAAACAAGTCTGTTCCTTGTGCGTGGGCACTGATGAGTTTATCCATGTAAGCCACATTGGCTGCAGGATCGGCCCAACAAATATCTGTCTGTAATAAAATAACTTTCATGCTTTTCATTCATTAGAAACGCCCAAAGGTAACAAATTAATCATAGAAACCAAAAATTAGCATCAAAATACTTTAAAGACACACGTAATTGTATATTTCTGCAAACGCTTATACAAAAATACCTCGACACGTTGCTGTCAAGGTCTCGACTCGAACGTGACGAGACATCCGCACGAACGTGTCAAGAGCTCGTCACGTACGTGTCAAGGTAAAAACGTCAAAGCCACGATGATAAAACCCTAGCCTGCTGCCTGTTTTTCACGCAAGAGTCGTGGCTTTTTATTCTAAAAGAACCTTATAAATAGGGATTATTTGCAAAATGTTTTTTATTTTTGTGCCCAGAATGAGTTAATATACTAACAAATGAACGTATTAGAATTAAGCGAACAGGAAATAATCAGACGTAACAGCCTGAATGAGTTGAGAGCAATGGGGATTGAACCATACCCTGCTGCCGAGTATGTAACCAACGCTTTTTCGACTGACATAAAAGCCGAATTCAAAGATGATGCTGAACCTCGCAAAGTATCCGTTGCAGGACGTATCATGTCTCGTCGTGTAATGGGAAAAGCGTCTTTCATTGAATTACAGGATTCTAAAGGCCGTATACAAGTATATATAACCCGCGATGATATCTGTCCGGATGAAAACAAAGATTTATATAATGTAATTTTCAAACGCTTGCTGGATTTGGGCGATTTCGTAGGAATCGAAGGTTTTGTATTCCGTACCCAAATGGGCGAAATCTCTATCCATGCACAGAAACTGACTGTATTGTCGAAATCAATTCGTCCGCTCCCGATTGTAAAATACAAAGATGGAGTGGCTTACGATAAGTTTGAAGACCCTGAACTCCGTTACCGTCAGCGCTATGTAGACTTGGTAGTAAACGACGGAGTTAAAGAAATCTTCCTGAAACGGAACAAGGTCTACAACTCTATGAGAGAGTATTTCAACTCGAAAGGATATATCGAAGTAGAAACTCCGATTCTTCAGTCTATTGCCGGAGGTGCTGCGGCACGTCCGTTTATCACTCACCACAACGCATTGGATATTCCATTGTACATGCGTATTGCCAGTGAGCTGTACCTGAAGAGACTGATTGTGGGTGGTTTCGAAGGTGTGTATGAAATCGGTAAAAACTTCCGTAACGAAGGTATGGACCGTACACACAATCCGGAATTTACCTGTATGGAAATCTACGTTGCTTACAAGGATTACAACTGGATGATGAAGTTTACAGAAAACATGATTGAAAAAATCTGTCTGGATGTAAACGGTACTACAGAGGTACAGGTAGGCGACAACATGATTAACTTCAAAGCTCCGTTCAAACGTGTAACCATGCTGGATTCTATCAAGGAATTCACTGGCTATGACCTGACAGGCATGAACGAAGAACAGATTCGTGAAGTTTGCAAGAAGCTCAACATGGAAATTGATGACACCATGGGTAAGGGTAAGCTGATTGACGAAATCTTCGGCGAATTCTGCGAAGGCAACTACATTCAGCCGACTTTCATCACTGACTATCCTATCGAAATGTCTCCGCTGACAAAGAAACACCGCAGCAATCCAGATTTGACAGAGCGCTTTGAGCTGATGGTGAACGGTAAAGAGTTGTGTAACGCATACTCTGAATTGAACGACCCGATTGACCAGTTGGAACGTTTCGAAGAACAAATGAAACTGAGCGAAAAAGGAGATGATGAAGCTATGATTATTGACAAAGACTTCGTCCGTGCGCTGGAATACGGTATGCCCCCCACTTCGGGTATGGGAATCGGTATGGACCGTCTGACGATGCTGATGACCGGACAGTCTACCATTCAGGAAGTATTGTTCTTCCCCCAGATGCGTCCCGAAAAGATTACTCCGAAAGACACTCCTGCCAAATTTATGGAACTGGGAATTTCAGAAGACTGGGTTCCTGTCATTCAGAAAGCAGGCTATAACCTGGTGAGCGATATGAAAGAAGTGAATCCGCAGAAGCTGCATATGGACATTTGCGGAATCAACAAAAAATATAAATTGGAACTAACCAATCCTACGGTGGACGAAGTTGCCGGATGGATTGCGAAAATTGAGAATTGAGAATTTAAAGATTGAGAATTATTCCAATTGTCAATTATCCATCATAAATAATAAGCATGAAATTGCCCGGTAAAATAGCGATAATGGGTGGTGGCAGCTGGGCCACGGCTATTGCAAAAATAGTCTTGGCTCAGGCTGAATCAATCAACTGGTATATGCGCCGCGACGACCGAATTGAAGAATTCAAACGTTTGGGACATAATCCGGCTTATCTGACAAGTGTGCGCTTTGAAATAAAGAACATCAACTTCTCTTCAGATATCAACAAGATAGTAAAGGAATCGGATACCCTGATATTCGTTACCCCCTCTCCCTATCTGAAAAGCCACCTGAAAAAGCTGAAAACCAAAATAAAGGACAAGTTCATTGTCACTGCTATCAAGGGTATCGTCCCTGACGAGAACCTGATTGTTTCCGATTATTTTCATCAGGTATACGGTGTTCCCGAAGAGAATATAGCCGTCATTGCAGGTCCGTGCCACGCAGAAGAAGTAGCCTTGGAGCGTCTTTCCTATCTGACTATCGGATGTAAAGACATTGACAAGGCGAAGATATTCGCCCGGCAGCTGGCCGGACATTACATAAAAACTTCTGTAAGCCCGGATGTGGCAGGTATAGAATACGCTTCGGTATTGAAGAATATTTATGCTATCGCCGCTGGAATTTGCAGCGGTCTGAAATATGGCGACAATTTTCAGGCTGTATTGATTTCAAATGCCATTCAAGAGATGAACCGCTTCCTGAATACCGTACATCCCGTAGAGCGTTCTATTGATGATTCCGCTTATCTGGGTGACTTGTTGGTTACCTCCTACTCCAATTTCAGCCGGAACCGCGTATTCGGAACCATGATTGGTAAAGGTTATTCCGTAAAAAGCGCACAGATAGAAATGGAAATGATTGCCGAAGGATACTACGGAACGAAATGTATCAAGGAGCTAAACAAGCACTTGCACGTGAACATGCCTATCGTAGATGCCGTTTATAATATTTTATATGAGCGCATCTCGCCCATGATTGAGATTAAATTATTAACTGATTCATTCAGATAAAATATCAGATACAATGAAGAATATTAGTTTAAACATCGACAAAGTAGCCGGTTTTGTTTCTAAGGAAACAATCGCTGCTTACGAACCTCAGGTGAAAGCCTGCATGGAAACATTGGAAAACGGTACAGGTAAAGGTAATGACTTCTTGGGTTGGTTGCATTTGCCATCGTCTATAACAGCCGAACATTTGGCTGACTTGAAAGCTACTGCCCAGGTTCTGCGCGACAACTGCGAAGTAGTAGTCGTAGCAGGTATCGGTGGAAGCTATCTGGGAGCACGTGCCGTAATAGAAGCTTTATCCAATAGTTTTCAATGGTTGAAAGCAAAACAAGACGGACCCGTCATCGTTTTTGCAGGCCACAATATCGGCGAAGATTACTTGTTCGAGTTGACTGAATACTTGAAGGACAAAAAGTTCGGTGTAATTAATATTTCCAAGTCTGGTACTACTACAGAAACCGCCTTAGCTTTCCGTTTACTGAAAAAACAGTGTGAAGACCAGCTTGGCAAGGAAATGGCGAAGAAAGTGATTGTTGCCGTTACAGATGCCAAAAAGGGTGCCGCACGTGTTACAGCCGACAAGGAAGGATATCAGACTTTCATTATCCCCGATAATGTAGGCGGTCGTTTCTCTGTCCTTACTCCAGTAGGTTTGCTGCCTATCGCAGTGGCAGGATTTGACATTGAGAAACTAGTGGAAGGCGCACGCACGATGGAAACAATATGTGGTCCGGCTACTCCGTTTGCCGAAAATCCTGCCGCTGTTTATGCTGCCACCCGCAATGAATTGTATAAAGACGGAAAGAAGATTGAGATTTTGGTAAACTTCAATCCCAAACTGCACTATATGAACGAATGGTGGAAACAATTGTACGGTGAATCCGAAGGTAAGGATGGTAAAGGTATTTATCCGTCTGCCGTCGACTTCTCTACCGATCTCCATTCTATGGGACAGTGGATTCAGGAAGGTGAACGTACTATCTTCGAAACAGTTATCTCTATCGAAAACCCGGAACATACGCTTCAAGTTCCTTCGGACAGCGAAAATTTGGATGGCTTGAATTTCTTGGCAGGAAAGCGTGTAGACGAAGTGAACAAGATGGCAGAACTAGGTACTCAGCTGGCACACGTTGACGGTGGTGTACCCAATATGCGACTGATTGTACCCGAACTGAATGAATACTACCTGGGAGAAATCATCTATTTCTTTGAAAAAGCTTGTGGTATCAGCGGTTATTTGCTGGAAGTAAATCCGTTCAACCAACCAGGCGTGGAAGCATACAAGAAAAATATGTTTGCTTTGTTGAATAAACCGGGATACGAAGAAGAGTCTAAAGCTATCCAAGCTAGATTATAATATCAAGAACCTATTCAGAATGCCATTTATCAATGTCATTCCGAATAACAGTGAAGAATCTGAAAGCATCCATCAAATGCTTGCAGATTCTTCACTTTGTTCCAATCCAACGGTCACACCTTTGGAAGTAATAACTATACATTTATTCTATGTTTAAAGAAGCGATAAATAACTATCTTCATACTCATGGATACGAATCCATCGACTTGAAAGCCGTATTATTCGATATGGACGGCGTGCTGTTCGACTCCATGCCCAACCATGCTGAGTCATGGCATAAAATAATGAAACGCTTCGGTTTCGGCCTCAGCCGAGAAGAAGCTTATATGCACGAAGGGCGTACCGGTGCATCTACGATCAATATAGTAAGTCGTCGGGAACGTGGGCATGATGCTACTGAAGAAGAAATAAAAGCTATCTACCAAGCCAAAACTGAAGAATTCAACAAATGCCCCAAAGCAGAACGGATGCCCGGCGCACTGGAAGTATTGACTAAAATAAAGAGTGAAGGACTGACTCCGATGGTAGTAACCGGTTCGGGACAAACTTCGTTATTGGACCGATTGAATCATAATTTTCCGGGCATATTCCAAGCCAACTTAATGGTTACCGCCTTTGATGTGAAATATGGGAAACCAAATCCGGAACCATATCTGATGGCCCTAAAGAAAGGCGGCTTTAAACCCAATGAAGCGTTAGTAATAGAAAATGCACCACTAGGTGTACAGGCGGGAGTTGCAGCCGGTATTTTTACCATCGCCGTGAATACAGGACCATTGCACGACAATGTGTTACTGAATGAAGGAGCGAATTTACTTTTTCATTCCATGCCCGATTTCAATGAAAATTGGGAAACACTACAATCTGCATTAAAACAAGATTAAATTTTGCAAGAATTCTTCACAATCAATAAAAAAGAGCTCCTTGCTTTCACCTAGATGAAAAACAAGGAGCCCATATTATATAAAAAATCACAGCCTATCAAAATACCTGAACCTACTTTAAAACTTTGCGTAACCAAGGAATAACCAGTTCGTTTTTAAAATAATGAGAAGGGGGATCTACATTGACCGCTTCGAAATAGGTCTTTGAATCCAGTCCTTCATCAAGGTGCTCCACATCTTTTCTAACTGCCTTATCAGCAAACTTCGGATAATGATAAAACTCCGCATTTTCCGGTTTTCCACTAGCAGCATAAGCAGATTGCACCAAACGGAAATCACGGTCCAACCCTCCCTCTGTAAAAATGATAGGACGAGGAGCTAATGACGCAACAACATCTGGAAAATTAAAATACCTCCAATAACCAGGTATCAGATGACGGATAGAATTTGGAAAAGGACGCCTGTTTTCCTTGTCAGGTTTAGTCATCACAACGGCACGTTCTTGAGTCTGGCATAGAAAATCATTGTACACAAAAGCATAAATGTCCTTATCCAACACCCCCAAGACCATCATCGGTTCTGTACCTAATGAGAATCCGCTAATCACAATCCTGTCCTTTCGGATATAAGACTGGTCTTTCATCCAATTCAGCACTTGCATATCCAGATAAGAAGTATACCCTAGCCAACTCCATCCCAGTTCAAGCAAAAAACGGGAAACAACATCATAGTCATAATTCCATCCTTTATCATAACATTCCAAATCGGAGGCTTCTCCGGCAGCGGCATTATCCACCGCTACCGCCACATAACCTTCTTTAACCATATTCAAAGCCATACTTACTTTGGGATTATTATAATCCTCAGTTAACTTATCACAGATGCCGGGCTCACCGGCCAATCCTTCTTTGGTCCTTCCGGAACCCGGAATGCACAAGACTCCAGGTACTGCACCCTTCAAATGTTCCGGTTTCAAAACCAGAAAAGTGGAAACTGACTTTGGAAAAGGATAGAACTCCCATTTCTCTAAAATATATCCCTCTTTTTTTTCCGTTTTCACACAGACAGGAGACGGTTGTCTCTTTATCTCGGGAAACTTCATGATCTCCACCATCGCAGCACGCACTCCATCCTGCCATTGCGTAAATTCCTGTGCGGACATACCGGAACGGTAAGCATATTGGGGATGTGTATCTTTCAACATCTCATGAACAATGGCATAAGTACTTAGTAACCGTCCATCCCCACGATCTGATTTCACAACTGCATGCTTCTCAGGTTGGTAATTCTGAGAATTACCAACCATACATAAGCTGCATACAGATACTAAAAAGAGCAATCTTTTCATTATCATCATATTATCTCACTATTATTCATACCCCGGAGTCTGCTTGATTTCCGGATCTCCATTCAAAACTTCCACATTAACAGGCCACAACATCATATACGCCTTATCCTCTGTTAATATAGGCAATGAACTTCCATAATGCGCTTTAACAGAAAAGACAAAAGGTTTTCCGTTGGAATCACGTAAACGCAATAAATCAAACCAGCGGCTTCCCTCACCTACAAACTCTTTATCACGTTCCTGCAAAATAGCCCACTCATTATCCGCATAATCTCCTGCAATATATTTATGTTGTTCAAATTTATCACCATAAGCACGCTTACGTACCTCATTTATATATGCAGCACATTTATCCGGAGCTCCCAACCCGTTTTCACACTCGGCCAGCATCAACAAAACATCAGCATATCTATATACCGGTACATCTGAATCATAATAATGAGTTCCTCCATCCGTATGTCCCATCAGTTTTTTCCAACAAGCGCCACGAGTCTTTCCTTCGAACATATATTGAAAGAAAGTAGCATCCAAACGAGTATCTTCCTTATCATAAATCTCAATAAACGGCACTTTATACTCATAACGTAATGGTCCGGCTGTCAATAGCTTCAACGGATCCGGACCATATTTATTTCCATCCAAGTCCGTAGCATTGGTAAACAAGGCTACATTATAGAACCAGTTCGCCCCCCAATTGGTCAATTCATTCTTATTAAAACACAGAGCGAAAATAATCTCTTTATTCTTCTTCCCCTCCGGAGTCCATAAATCCGCAAAGTTTGGAAGCAGTTCGAATTGTTGGTTCACCAAATTCAATAAAGCCTTCTTTGCTGTCAACAAGTCACTGTTATTAGGATCTACGGCAGTCAGAGTAGCTATATGATCCCCTGCAATATCATCATCGGGTAATCCTGTAGTGACTTTGGCAGACCACATATATATCTTGGCCTTCAAAAGTTCCGTTGCATGATAAGACCATTCATATTGGTCGGACATCTTCTTATCCGACTCATTGAAGAAAGCTTCGGATTTATTAATATCTTCTTTGATAAACTCCAACGTTTCCTCCGGAGTAGAACGAGCCTTATATAATTGCGTAATATCAATGCTACCCTCGGTAACTTTCGGTTCCGTCTCTAACGGCACACCACCAAATGTTCGATAAAGATAGAAATAGTAATATGCACGCAAGCCATAAGCCTGTCCCAAATAAAATGATTTCTCCATTCCAGTCATATAATCAATTTCTTTATCTACATTTCTGATAAACAAATTTATATGCATGATATTTGGGTACACCTCATACCAATCATCGACACCGGTATTATCTTTCGTAAGCAGATTATTAGTCATAGGCGGACCATATACCCCCTCACCCATAGAAGTAACATCACTTATCAGAATCTCACTTCTGAACTCTCCCAATGTGACAGGCATCTGATATTTATCTCTTAAATCGGCATGAATACCAGTCATAAACATTTCTACCTGAGACTTCTGATTCCAAAAATCATTAGAGCCATAATAATCTTCAGGAGACAGGTCCAACGCATCACAAGCAGACAATACCATCATCCCACTCAACAATATGCTATAAAATATTTTCTTCATAATCCTTCCTATTTATTAGAATGTAACATTTAAACCCAAAACAACTGTTCTAGGGAGGGGATATCCTCCATTCTGACTGACACCATATTCGGGGGTCGCCATATTTTTGGCTGCTGTAATATATCCCAAATTCTGTGCTGTTACAGAAACATCCACCTTGCTCAAACCGGATTTATGAATCCAACTCTGAGGCAAGGAATACGACAGGCTTATTTCACGAAAAGCCAAATAATCGCCACGATAACAATTAATGTCTGATATTCTGTCATAATTACGTTTGCCTAAAAAGTCAGCCCATCCATACACCGGATATTTTCCATTCGGATTACTTTCCGACCAGGAATCTTTAACCAAAGATATGGTATTAAATGTTCCCTGCATATTACCCATAATCCAAGGAGTTTTCCAATCATGTACCCAATAGCCTAAAGCATAATCCAGACGGCAGTTCAAAGTTAATCCTTTCCATGAAGTATTAATGTTAAAGCCTCCGGTCCAATGAGGTATCGTATTACCCAATTTCACCCGGTCATAATCATCAATCACACCATCCCCATTCACATCCTGCCATTTCACATCACCAGCCTGTATAGGCAGTCCTTTCTCCTTTTCGGCATCCGACAATTTAGCCCAAGCTTCAGGGCCATAAAGCACTTTGGCATCTGCTCCATTTTCCGTATAAGTGGATCTGTCTATCAGATTGCCTGGAATCTCACTCTCACTCTTATAAATACCAAGAGATTTAAAGGCGTAAATCACACCATATTCCTGTCCTTCCTGATAACCACCTACCCATTGTCTTTCATAGGTACCATCTGCCAGCTTGCGTCCCGTATAAACCTGATAGGCATCCTGCATATTATTCGGCAATCCATTGTACGGTAATGAGATAATCTTATTCTTATTATAAGCGGTATTCATACTAACTGTAAATTTCCAATCTTTGGTACGCAAAACATTGGCAGTCAATTCCAACTCCATACCTTGGTTTTGTACTTCTCCATTGTTAGAAAGGAAAGAAGAAACTCCGCTATGAGAAGGCAGGGTGATTTCTGCAAATTTATCCTGTGTATGTCTATTATAATAGGTGAAGTTCAAGATATATTTGTTATTCAGAAAACCAATATCGAAACCTGTCTCGAATGTGTACGATTTTTCCCATCTCATGGTGGGATTAGGCAAATCGTTTATCATCAAAGGAACTTTGCCATTATAGTTGGGTACTATTTTACCATCTTTATCTTTCATAATACCATAAGAACCTTGAACCGTATAATAATCAAGTCCTGTCACTACATTACCATTAGCATCCAGTACACCAGACACATTTCCATTGGCTCCGTAACTAGCACGAATTTTAGCATAAGAAAGTACATTGCTACAAGACTCCATAAAATTCTCTCTACTCAATACCCAACCGGCTGATATACCGGGAAAGGTTCCCCAACGGTTATCTTTTGGCAGTTTGGAGTATCCGTCGCGACGTAAAACAAGGCTCAGCAAATACTTGGACTTATAATCATAATTCACTCTACCAAAGAATGAAAGAATGCGTTGTCTGTAATGCCAGGAATCTATTTGCCGCACTCCGGCAGCAGTCGAAGTATAATTCAAATCCTGAAAATCAGATAATGGAGATCCATAACCAGATGCCGAAAAACCTTTCTTGTATGAGTCATAATATTCTACACCTACCATCGCATCCATAGAATGATCTTGCCGGAATGTAGTCTGATAATTCAAGATTCCATTGTAAGTCTGGTCCAAAAGTCGTTCATGCTTGTTGGAAGTACTATGATTAGTGTCATACACCGGTCCTGTAGCTACAATATAGTCCCCTTTGAAGAACTCTCTGCTGTCATCAAAATAAAACCAAGTTCCTGTGGTCTTGAATGTCAACCCTTTCATTATATTAAAGGTAAAAGACTGACTCAAATTAAACTTGTCTGTATTATTATCATAGTTCAATGCATCCTCATACACTTTCACTGTGGTCCAGCCACGGGC
>ERZ773131.2764-NODE-2764-length-10848-cov-3.432039_pt1 | contig 10848 bp, 10 predicted proteins | sample MGYA00511082_ERZ773131 | MGnify/ENA primary metagenome ERZ773131 (study PRJEB29015, sample SAMEA2737813) | human gut metagenome | biome: human gut; feature: human-associated habitat; material: faeces | place: China | collected 2012 ...
GGCGTCAGGCTCGCCGCGACGGGCGCACTCGATGAGATCCGGCATCGGAGGCTTGCCTTCGACCGGCCAGTGGCGACCGACCGACGCTCCGGAGCACACGGTCTCAAGACAGCCGCTCTGCCCGCAGGGGCACGGGAAGCGGTTCGGGTCGATCGGGATATGGCCGATCTCGCCGGCGGCCCCGCTGAAACCGTGCTGGACGACGCCGTCGACGACGATGCCCGCGGCGAGTCCGGTGCCGAAGTTGAGGAACACGATGGTTCCTTCGGGGTGGGATCCGCCGACCATACGCGCGGCGCCGACCGCGGCCGCATTGACGTCGTTCTCGACGTGCACGGGAATACCGAGGCGCTTGCCCGCTTCGGCACCAAGCTCCAGCGTATCGATGTCGAGGTTGACGACGTTGTCGACACGACCGGTTTCTGGATTGACCTGTCCGGGGATGCCGATGCCGACCGTGGCGACCTGATCGAACAGATCGCCGGCCACCTCATGGGTGATCGATACGACGTCGTCGATGACCTGCGCGTTGCCGCGTCGTGCGGGAATGCGCACGTCGTTGCGAACATTATCCTGCGGATCGACGAGAACGGCCTCGATCTTGGTGCCGCCGATGTCGATGCCGACGCGGAAGCGGTCGGCAGGTGTCTGCTGTGCTGTATCCTGCACTGTCATGTGTTGTGTCCTTACGTAACAGCGGATATGCGCGGTTCGCACATCCTTGACGAATATGTGGGGCAAGGCATATCGTCATGCCTTGCCCCACCGATGGGTCTGAGTGTCAGGGCCTCCGGAGGAAGGAGAAGGAAAGCACGGAAGCCCTGATCCTCAAGTCTTGCTGTCCGATCCATCTGTCCCCGTCCGTCCCGCATCATACCGCGGGACGGACGGGGACTGCACAGATCAGAGGTTGCGCCAAGCGATGGCGCTCTGGTCGAGGTCGAAATGCTCGACCGAACCGTCAGGCAGAGCCACATCCGTGGACTGCGGACGGTCGGTGTTGTTGATCACGCAGTACTGGCCGGCATCGGGGAACACCGCGACCTCGCACTCGGGGTTGGTGGAGCTGTATGCCGTGTACTTGTCCTCGTTGTGGGAGGCCCAGAACAGGATTCGCTCCAGCAGACGGGCGTTCGCGGCCGAGTAGGGCAGACCGGAGACGTATACGCCGCGGCCCTTGCCGTACTCGTTGACCGCGAGCTGCACCTGACCGCCGTCGGCGCGCAGCAGCGTCACGTCCTCGTTGACCGGGAACGTGTTCGCGATCGGCTCGCCGAAGTCGATGCCGCCAAGCGGCTTGATGCCCTGGCCACCGCCGCAGCCCGACAGCGGGATGCGGTATCCGGCCTTCTCCCACGCTTCGCGGGCGGCGGGATCGACATGCACGTCGGCGGTGATGAAGTGCTCCGGCGTGACGGCCGGGAAGTACTTGTCCACCGACAGCGTCTGGTAGCGTTCCTCGTCCACGCCCAGCACGTCGGCCAGCTGGAAGAAACGACCAGCCTGGAAACGGGCCAGCGAACTGGGCTCTCCGACGCCGACGAATGCTCCGCCGCCGCGCACCCAGGCGCGCAGGGTCTCGGTCAGCTTCGGGTTCTTCCACACGTCTCCACCAGTGAACGCGGTGTCGACCGGGCCGCCGTTGATGATCACGTCGATGTCGTCGGCGACGCCATGCTCCAGCACGTCATCGAAGCTGATGAACCGCACGTTCACGCGCATGCCCGACAGCGACTCCAGAATGCCGTAATACGAATACGTCTGCTTGTTCGGCAGCGCGTGGGCGACCGTGAACGCCATCCACGAACGCATCTTGCCCCACGAGTTCAGAATCGCCACGTTGAGCTCGCCTTCGGCGGCGACTCCACCGGTACGGTCATGGATGTCGCGGAACTCGTCGGCGATGTGGGTGACGGTATCGACGAACTTCGGGAACTTCGCGGCCAGCGACAGGTATCCGCCGTAGCCCATGCGGGCGATCGGGGAACGCAGGATGGCACGACGGGCCTTGCGCCAGTTGTCCCATGCCTCGATGCTCGGGTCGTTGCCCTCGTAGAACGTGTCGGGGAAGAAGTACGGCAGGAAACGACCCTCCGTGTACTTCACGCCCGGGATGTCCGCGATCATGCGGGTCGTGGTGCCGTCACCGATCGAACCGACGACAGCATCCAGGCCCAGATCCTCGAAACCATCCTTGTACGGCTCGGTACCGATCCACTGGTCACCCAGGAACATCATCGCTTCCTTGCCGGCCTCGTGCGACAGCGATGCGAGTTTCTTCACGTTCGCGCGTACGAAATGGCTCAGGAAGTCGATCCAGTCGCGCTGCGGCTTGCGCGGCACGCGCCATGCGGAGTTGTACGAGCCCTCGTTGACGAAGTCTTCGGGACGCAGGCGGTAGCCGTACTCCTTCTCGAAGTCGTCAAGCGCGGCCGGGCTCACGGTGCAGGCGCATCCGAACCAGTCCACGACCTTCTCGCGCTGCTTCTGGTCGAACAGCAGCGTGAACTGGTAGAAGAACGTCGTGAAACGCACGACATCCACCTGCGGGTTGTCCTTGAGCCACTGCTCGAACGTGTCGAACACGAACTTGCGCGTCGCCGGATGATAGATATCGAACGGAATCTCGTGCTCCTTGTCGCCCCACCCGTTCGTCAGGTGGTTGTACATCTCGACCGGATCCCAGATGATGTACGCGAGGAACGAGACCGTGTACTCGTGCATCGGCGTCGCGCCGGAGACATGCACGGTATCGGTGTCCTCATCAAGCGTCCACAGGGAGGCATCCACGACCTCATTGGTGGTGCGGTCCACGACTTCCCAGTACTTGTGCGGGTCGGCGTCGAAGTTCGGCTTGAGCTGCTCCTCGAAGAAACCGTCCATCAGAGACACGTCCACCGTGTCGCTCTCCGCCAGCGCACGCTTTGACAGCAGGTACACCTGCGGGGTCTCGTCCATGTGCAGCGTGATCCACTCGTTGTGCGCGCGGGTCGGGAAGTAGGCCGTGTAGACCTTCATACCCAGCGCCACGACCTCGTCGTCCAACTGCGTGCCATCCGAGTTGCGAACCGCGTCGGCACCCCACAACCGGGCCAGTTCCGCGGTCTTCTCCGCGAAGTTCGATTCACTCGGAATCGTAAAACGGCCAGAAGTTGACATCAATGTTCCTTTCTGTGCTCTGGAACGTTTCTTCTATTTTGTCTGCCGCGGCGTTATCGCAACGGCAAGACATCCATTATATCCATCGTACCGGCAAAGGCCGGAGCCGGCACATAGTTACCGGCCCCGGCCTTTACGGCGTGTCATTCAGCGAGTGGCACGCTTGCGGACGATCATCGTGGTGCCGGCGGCGACGACGGGCACGGACGAACCGGTCTTCGCGACGCCTTCGGTCTTCGGCTGCTCGTTAGCGCCCGGCTTGGCCGGAGTCGTCGGCTTGCTTGGCTCGACTGCCTCGTCGGTCACGTTCAGCGACACCTTGCGGGGGGCGACGGACGCAAACTCGAACTGCAGACCGTAGTTGCCCGCGTCCTTGCCCTTGAGGAAGTCGGCGGCGATCTTCACCGTGACCTTGTCACCCTCGCCGCTCACCGTGTAGTCTCCCTCGTCGAGGCTGCTCAGCACGTTGCCTTCGGAGCCGATCCAGCGGATGGACTGCAGCTTGTCACCGTCCAGCGTGACGGTGTACTCGGGCAGCGTCTCAGGAGCCTGCTTGTTGAAGTTGCTGTTGACGACGGCGACAGCCGGCTTGTGCGAGGAGGCAGAACCGGAGCCGTTGTGCACCTGGATCTCGCTCATCGTCGGCGCCCACTGCACGCCGGCCTTGACGGAGTCGAGGCCCACGCGCAGCTTGGAGGAGGTGTATGCCTTGTCGAGGTTGGCCTTGGCTTCGGCGCCATGCCGGCGAGCTTGCCGGCCGGGGTGTCGGAGCCGCCGGAGAAGCCGACGAACTTCGGGTCGACTTCCAGACCACGCTTGTCCTCAGGCTGAGTGTCCGAAGCCTTGCCGCCGGCCTCGTAGTAGTCGTTGTTCGAGAACGCGGCCTTGGCGAGCGCGTCGGTCTTGCGGTACCACTGCGTCGGCGTGGTGGAGGTGTTGCAGAACACGTTGTTCATGAAGTAGACGGTGTCCTTGAAGACCTCGTCGTGGAAGTGGACGCCCTTGGAGGCGTCGAACACGAGCAAGTTGGCGGCGTAGGCGCTGGTCTTGCCCTGGCCGGTCAGCGCGGTCTTGGACGAGATGTCGACGATCGCGCCCTTCGATTCGCGCAGGTACGGGGCGCAGCGGTGGGCGAGCTCGTAATAGTGCGTGAGGTTGCCGTGCAGCGACTGCTCGAATTCGCGCCACGAGGTGTGGTCGAGGTCGAGGTTGTCGTTGCGGCCCGCGTTGTTGACCAGACCGTCGATATGGCCGTAGGTCTTCACCACATCCTCGACGATCGGCGCGATGTCGTCGGTGTCGTTGAGGTCCATCAGATACGTGCGGTAGTTGTCGGTGATGGCCTTCATTTCGGCGTCGAACTGCTCGGCGGCGCCGTCGTCTCGGTTGATAACCGCACGATGGCCCCCTCCTTGGCCAGTCGCAGGGCGACGCCCTTGCCGATGCCCTTGAAACCGCCGGTGAGGATGACGACCTTGCCTTCCAGATGCAAATCCATGATGTTTCAGTGTCCTTTGTTGTGTTCGTGTCCGTGCGAGCCGCGGCACCGCGGCGCTGCGATCAGCCCTTGTACAGGCACCGTTCGGCGGCTTCGAGTTTCATGTCGACGCCCGAGCCCGGAGCGGTCGGGGCCTTGTAACGACCATTGACGATCTCAGTGGGATGCACGAAGTATTCGTGCTGGTTGTCCACATATTCGATGACGCGATCATCCCATTGTCCACTGACCGCCAGGTAATCGGACATGGCGAAGTGGCGCACCGCCTCGCACAGGCCGACACCGCCGGCGTGGGGGCACACGCGCACGCCGAACTTGTTGGCGAGCAGGTATTCGAGCACGATCTCCTGCGGCCCGGCGACGCGCGTGGCGTCGATCTGCATGACCTTGAAGCTGCCCGCCTGCCGATACTGCTTGTCCATGATGCGGTTCTGCATCTGCTCGCCGGTGGCGGCCGCGATCGGGTCGATGGCGCGCTGAGCACGGCGCCCGATGGCCATGTGCTCGACGCCCTTTTCCGGGCCGAGCCAGCGCAGCTGAGAGTCGTGGACGAACATGTCCCATGCGGCGCGCATGTCGTCGAGCAGGTTCTCGACGTTGCGGCCGACGAGCATGCGGGAGAGCGAGTCGATGCCAGCCACGACCACGTCGTTGCCACGGCCGACAGTGACACGGCCGACAGTGAAAACGAAGCCGCTGCCGCTCAGGCCGCCATCCGCGTCGGTGGTGATGACGACGTATGCCGAGGATAATCGGGGTCCTTGTTCATCGCGTCCGAGCCCGACAGCGTGCTGGACGTGGGGAAACGCAGGTCGTAGGTTTTGACTCCGATGATGGTGCTCATGTTGGCCCCTTCGCCTCAATGGTTCTCGATGCATTGTGTTTCGTTCCCATCATACATATTTCTTAGAAAAATCACCATCTTATTCTAGAAATTTTCTTTCATCTATCTCGAAACGCTTTACTATAGTGTGAAGTGCGTCTGCAACGAACGCAGACACACCCACAATGAAGTACGGGAGAAACGGAGCAACCGATGGCAGGCGATATGAAAAAACCGCGGGTCAGTGAGATAGCGAAGCTTGCCGGAGTCTCCACCGCGACCGTATCAAAGGTCATCAACGGGCGAGAGGGCGTATCCAGCTCCACAAGGGCGCGCATCGAGAAAATCATGGAGGAATCCGGGTACTCCAAGTCTCTCGTCACCACGAAGACATCACAGACCATCGAGCTCGTGCTCACCGAGGTCATGGCGAACGGTATCAACGCGATGATCGCGGAGACCTCCGAATATGTGAAATCGATGCCCATCGGCATCACCATCACGCAGACCGGGCGGGGCAAGCGCAGCGAGGAAAGCTTCCGGGAAATCCTCAACCGCAATCCCCTCGGCGTCATTTTGCTGCTGTCCAACGCGACCGAACGCGAAAAAACACTATTGCGTTCGCGCAACATTCCCTTCGTCATTATCGACTCCATCGGCGAAGGGTCGCAGGACACGCTCGGCGTGGGCATCGACAACTGGACCGGCGGGCTGATCGCCACCGAGCACCTCATCAAACTCGGTCATCAGCGCATCGGCATCATCACCGGCCCGCAGAACGCAGAATCCGCTCAGGCCCGCTACAGTGGCTACGCCACCGCGCTGCGTCGCGCCGGGATCCAGCTGGATCCCGAGCTGGTCGCCTACGGCGACTACATGCCGGAACGCGGCTACGAGTGCGCATGCCAACTGCTCGACCTGCCCGCCGCCAAACGGCCGACTGCGATCTTCGCATGCAACGACGTCACGGCGCTCAACGTGTACCGCGCCGCCCGCCAACGCGGCCTGTCCCTGCCCGCTGACCTGTCGGTCGTCGGCTTCGACAACGTGTACCCGGCACAATACCTGTACCCGGCGCTCACCACCATCAGCCAGCCGTTCGATATGATCGCCCGCAAGGCCGTGGACATGATTCTCGACGCGCGTGCAGGCTCCGTCGCCGACCACTACCTGATCCTGCCCACACGCCTGGTCGTCCGCGAAAGCACCACCGCCCCCAAGAAGAGCTGACCGGTCGCGAGGCGGAGACAACCGCCGCGACCGGCTTTCGCCGCAACATCTCCTATCTGCGTTTCGAGGGGGTGATTTTGCAGTCTGGGGACATCTATCTGCGTTTCAAGGGGTTGCCAAAACACGATATGCGGAGTATTCCGACCTGATTCTTGCTGGAATCATGCGGTTCCCGTAGCGTTTATACTTGGCTACCAACCCCTCGAAACGCAGATAGATGTCCGGCGCATCCCGAATCACCCCCTCGAAACGCAGATAGACCACGAAAAAAGGCTCCATGCCGATGGTATGGAACCTTTGCTGGTGGGCTCGAAGGGATTCGAACCCTCGACCTTCTGTTCCGGAGACAGACGCTCTATCCACTGAGCTACGAACCCGAGACATCGCTCGCCTTGCGGCAAGCAACTGTATTACTGTACACCATCCCACTCCCAACATGTCGACAATTTCGCGGAATTCCCGGGTTTACGCGCTCCCGCACCGACTACACTGGAGTGGTATGGACATCGCCATGAACGATTTCGAATATGAACGTCGGTTCTTCTGCAGGGCGCTGCCGCCGGAACTGGATGACGGCGAGCCGATGCTGATCGTGCAGAGCTATTATGTGCACGACGGTAATTACGCGTTGCGAGTGCGGCTACAGACACACGGGGTGCGCATCGATATGAACGCCGACACCGATCCGATAGCCGTACTGAGGCAATACCGAGACCGGTTCACCGAGGCGTTCGTCACCGTCAAGGGGCCGTCGGTGGGCGGCACCCGTTATGAGGCCGAACGGGAGATCGACGCCCGCATAGCCGCGGAACTGGTGATGCGCGGAGGCTGTCCGATTATCAAGAACCGGTTCTCCGCATGGATCGGCGAGGATGGATGGAGCCTCGACATATTTGGCGGCGCGAACGCCCCGCTGGTCGTCGCCGAGGCGGAGCGTAGCGGACCCGTGACCAATCTGCAGATTCCATCGTTCTGCGTGACGGAGATCACCGATCAGGCGCGGTTCAGCAACGACGGACTGGCTTCGCGGCCGTTCTCGCAGTGGGCCGCGGACTTCGACGCCGAGCTGCACCGGGACGGGCCCCGATTCCAAACCCAGTTCGGCCGTAACCGCATGGGACTATAAGGCGTAGACCACAGGCCCAAAACCGCTGAAACCGCCACGATGCAAGAATTGGCACCGCGGCGGTTTCAGCATAATGACATATTTCGGCGCGATGGCGCTCAGTACATCAGCGTGGCAAGGCGGCGACGGGCACGCTTGACGCGCTCATCGGTCGCTTCGGGAATCATGAAGTACTCCAGCAGACGCTCGCGTACCGGCTCGACCTGATCGGTGTGACCGTCCGCCAGATAATCCAGCAGACGGGAGAAGGCGTCCTCGATCTGGCCTCCGATCATGTCCACATCCGCCACGGCCAGCTGCGCTTCGACGTCATCGGGACGATCTGCGGCGGCCTTGCGTACCTCGCGCACGTCAGCGGTCGCCGAACGCGCCAACAGCAGCGCCTTCGCGCGCTCCCGCGCGGCGAGCGTGTCATTGGGGTTCGCCTGCAACACCTGCTCGTAGGCCGCGGCGGCACCGGCGTAATCGCCCTGCGCCGCAAGCTGGTGCGCTTCCTGATGCTCGGGCGGCACCACGTCGGCACCAGCCGCCGCACCTGCGCCGTCACCGGTACCAGCACCGTCACCGTCGGCCGAGTCCGGGTCGCCGGAATACGGCGCAGTACCGTTCACGCCGGACTGCGCGGCCACCGAAATTAGCTTGGGGATGACCTGATCGACGATCTGCTTCAGCTCGTCATCGCCCGGCAGCCCCTGAAGAATCGGCATCGGGCGGCCACCGATCAGCGCGAACAGCGCCGGTGCGCCCTGCACCTGGAACGCCTGCGCGATCGATGGGTAGCTTACGATGTCGATGCGGGACAACTGAATCTGCCCCTTGAGATTGTTCACCGCGTCGCCGAGCGTACGGGCCATCGGGAACAGACGGTCATCGGTCGGGATCCACAGCAGCAGCAGGATCGGGAACGTGGCGGAGGTCTGCACCATCGCCTGGAACGTGTTCTCGGTCGTGTCGATGACATAGCCGCCCGCGGCCGGCGCTCCCCCGGCCTGCCCCGGCTCCGCCTTCACCTGATGCTTCAACGATTCGAGATCCACCGCGCCCGCGAGTGACAATCCCGGATGAAACTCCTGCTGCTGTGCCATCATGCCTCCGTTTTCACGACTCATACCGGCCCGCGGTCTGCGCCGCACGCCGTTCCGTCACATCCATTCCGCGCGAAAATCGGCGCGGCCGCATACCTGCGACCACCGTCGATTCCGTCGCGAACATCGTTGACGCATACCACTATATAGGCCACGGCGTCTCACCGCCTCCGGTTACGCTGCAAGCGCCCGATTCCGGTGCTTGGCAAGTCCGTGCGCCGGCCCGAGTCCGGCGTCTACTGCGCCTCGACCTTGACCGCCTGACGATCGCCCGCCACCACGGTCACCTTCTGATCCGACCCGGCCAGCGGCACAAATATCGCCACAACGTTCACATAAGTGGCTTTCAGCGAACTGGTGGCCTTCTGATTCGTCATCTTGAACAGCGCATCCTCGTTCGGGGACCCCGGCAACGACTCACGGCCCTCGCTCATGGACCGTGTCCACTCCGAGTTGATCTGCGCGACGACCAGGTCACCGCCACGAGGGGAGCGCATCACGGCGATCTGGTCGACGACCGGCGCGAACACCTCCTGCTGCGTGCCCTTGTTCTGGGTCACACCCTTCTGGCTTTCTTCCTGCTGCTTGACTAGCGACTGGCGGAACTGGTCATCCTCGAAGCTTCCCGCGTATTTGCTGTTCGTGTTGTTCTGCAGCACATCGGCGTATCGCTGCACCGCCTGCTTGGGGGTCATGACCAGATTGGAGTCGTTGGCATCGCCCATGACATTGCCCTGCTTAGCGGGCGCGAAGCCCGGCAGTGACACGTCCTCAAGCAGTCGGGCGACAGCCCACAGCTTGTAGTTCTGTCGGGCGGACTCCTGCCGCATCACCAGCAGACGCTTCGCCTGCTGGTCCTCGGTGGTGGTGGTGACGGTGAAAATATACCTCGGCCATGCGTTGTCGGTCGGGATGACCACCTGCGTCACATCACTGGGGATAGTCGCCAACGGCGTGACATCCTGCTGCGTGTATTGCGCAATGTTCAATTGGGCGGTGCGGATCTCCAGTTGCGAGCCGGACACGCGCGCGGCGAGCCCGTCGGCGCTTTTCGCCTCGTTCGCCTGGTTCAGCACGTCAAGGATCTTCCCGCGGATCTGCTTCTCCTGTGCGACGGTCACATCGATGATCTCGTTGTCCTTCACCGACGGCGCCACGGTCTGTGGCACCTGCCCCTCGCAGCCTGCAAGGCCGAGCGTCAGAGCGCAGACCATCGTCGCCGCCAGGGCGGTGGTTATGCGTTTATTCATTGGAGCTCCCCTTCGTGTCATCATCGGATTCCTGCGAAAGCCGCGCGAAATACGTCTGCAGCTCGCTGGCGGTGATTACCGACGTCGCCGAATCGTCGGGCTGGTCCATGGCCTGCGCGTTCTGCTGGTCGGCGACAAGGTTGCGGCTGCCGGGATCGACGACCTTCGGCTGGGAGATTTCCGGCTTTGCCGGCGTGCCCGCACCGGGTTTCCCACGATGCGCGGCATGACGGCGGCGCTTGGATTTCGGCTTGAAACTGACCGCCGCCTTGAGACTCGCGACACTGCCCGCCACCGCCTGCGAAACGGCGACCTCCTCTGCCTGCTTTTCGGCTGCGGAACCACTCACCACGCGCTTGCGACGCTTGTGCGGCGGCATGGCGAACAGGGATGCGGCCAGTACGGCCAGCAGCGCCAGCAGTCCTCCGGCGAAATAGAACGGCATGGCGAAATCAGGTAGAGTCTGACGCACCCAGTTCATGCGCACCGTCGCGTTCGAGGACTTGCCCAAGTCGATGATGGCTACGGTACCGCTGTCGGACGCGACCTTGGTCTCCGCTTTCACGGTGCCCGTCCCGCACGTCACGGAAGTCCACATATCGGAGTCCTTGAACGCCACTGCGTCATCGCCCGCATCGGCCGCAGACCCCTGCGCGGAGACCTTCGTCGTCGCGAGC
>ERZ773131.2773-NODE-2773-length-10827-cov-2.378945_pt1 | contig 10827 bp, 9 predicted proteins | sample MGYA00511082_ERZ773131 | MGnify/ENA primary metagenome ERZ773131 (study PRJEB29015, sample SAMEA2737813) | human gut metagenome | biome: human gut; feature: human-associated habitat; material: faeces | place: China | collected 2012 ...
CTATAGGCTTTGGTTGGGTTGAAGAAATGGGGCATAAAGCCAGAAATAAGTATACAGTAGTCAATTCAGAGGGGAATGTTTTGGCTGACTATGCAAAAATACACCCTTTCAGCTATAGTGGAGAGGATAAGTATTTTGTTTCCGGAGCAAGTCTTTCAAAGTTTAAGTTTGATAATTTTACAATAGGTCTACTTATTTGCTATGACTTGAGATTTCCGGAAATTTTTCAGGCACTTTCAAAGGAATGTGATGCAATAGTTGTAGCTGCCAACTGGCCAGCATCTCGAAAAAAACATTGGAAAACTCTTTTAAAGGCTAGAGCTATTGAAAATCAAGTATATATTTTTGCCATAAATTGTGTAGGCAAAGTTGGGGATTTAAGATACTCTGGAGATAGTTGTATTATAAATCCTAATGGCGATGTGCTTTCAAGCCTTTCAAAAGTAGAAGGTATGGTAATAGGAGATATTACAAATGATGTAAAACAGTATAGAAGTGACTTTCCTACTAGAAAAGACAGAATACCGGAATTTTATAAAACTCTATTTTAGGATGTGATTTTTTGAACAAGGGTTATGGACTTGTATTAAATGGTGGTGGTGCAAAGGGTGCTTACCAAATAGGGGCTTGGGCTGCTTTGCGTCAACTGGAACTATATGACGAAATAACAGCTGTTTCAGGTACTTCTGTAGGTGCTTTAAATGCACTATTAATAGGGCAAGACGATTTTGACAAGGCTATAAATGTGTGGAAAACTATAAAACAGGAGGATATAACACCTTTTGGCTCTAAAAATTCGGGAACGGAAAATATTTTAGAAATATCCAGAAAAGCTATGGAAAAAATAGATACCTTAGGTGTAGACCCTAATGGTTTTGCAAATACAGTTGCCAAAATTTTGCCTCTGGGAAAAGATATAGTAAAAAGCAGAATGACGGATATTTACAAGGTTGTATTTGACACAAAGGGATTTTGTTCTCAAGAGGGCTTGGAAAATATATTGAGGGAAAATATAAATCTGGAAAGTTTAAGAGCTGGCAGAATAGTTTATGCCTGTGCAAGTAAAATATCAGAAAATGAACTTTTTACACCTTATTACTTTATGTTAAATCAAGAAGAAAAAGAAAAAATAATTGGGGTGGCATTGGCATCAAGTGCAATATACCCTGTGTATGGAACAAAGAAAATAAATGGGGAATTGTATCTTGACGGTGGATTTTCTGACAATGTTCCTATACAACCTCTTTACGACATAGGTTATAGAAAATTTATAATAATTTATTTAACAAATAGAAAAATTCCGGACAAAAGCAAGTATAAGGATTGCAAGTTTATAGAAGTTATTCCAGATGAAACTATGAAAGACGATATGTATACAGTTATAAATTTTGAAAGAACTGTATTGGATAAATATATGGATAAAGGTTACCACGATACAATGGTGGAATTTATTTCAAGAGGTTTTAAAAGAAAATAAAATTGTGAAAAATGTAAACCGTAAAACAGCTATGTAAACCGTTGTTTTACGGTATTTTTGTATACAAAATTTGGAAATGTAAAATTGGTGTAATTTTACGGTGGACAAATGTTTTTCAGAAAAATACAAAAAAATGCTTGCTTTTTTGTCGAAAGTGTGGTATAGTTCCACCTATGGAATACAGATGTATATAGAGGGAGTACAAAATATGGACAATTCTTCGGAATTAATTATTGTGGATAAAAAGGTGCTGCCTGAGGTATTCACTAAAGTATTGCAGGTAAAAGAACTGCTTAACTCTGGAGGCATTACCTCGGTACAAGAGGCTGTCGACAAAGTTGGAGTAAGTAGAAGTGCTTACTACAAATACAAGGACCATGTGTTTACATTAGGAGAAAGTACACGAGGTCGAACAGCTATAATTTCTATAAATTTGGCTGATGAGGCTGGCATACTTTCAAATGTTCTTAATGCTATTTCGGCTAGTGGTGCTAATGTTCTTACTATTAATCAGACAATACCTATAAACAATGTGGCTAATGTCACAATCAGTATAGAAACAGGAGAGTTAGTCATTGGTTTGACTAAGCTTTTAAATAAAATTGCCAAAATGCAAGGTGTTATGTCCTTGAAGATTATTGCGAGGGAGTGAATTTAATGGCAAATATAGCAGTATTGGGCTACGGTACAGTAGGCTCAGGTGTAGTTGAGGTTCTCAATACAAACAAAGACAGAATTAATTCTAAGTCTTATGAACCTATCAACATCAAATATGTTTTAGATTTAAGAGATTTCCCAGGTGACCCTGTTCAGGAAATTATTACTCACGATTACAACGACATTTTAAATGATAATACTATTGATGTAGTTGTTGAAGTAATGGGTGGTATTAACCCAGCTTACACATTTGTTAAGCAGGCTCTTGAATCTGGAAAGAGTGTTTGTACATCTAACAAGGAGCTTGTTGCTGCTCATGGTGGAGAGCTTATGGCTCTTGCTAAGGAATACAATGTAAACTTCCTCTATGAAGCAAGTGTTGGTGGTGGTATCCCAATTATCAGACCAATTAACAGAAGTATTACTTCTGATGAAATCGTTAAGATTGTTGGTATTTTAAATGGTACTACAAACTATATGCTCACTAAGATGTCTGAAGAAGGTCTTGAATACAATGATGTTTTAAGTGATGCACAGGCTAAGGGTTATGCTGAAAGAAATCCTGATGCTGACGTTGAAGGTTATGATGCTTGTAGAAAAATTGCTATTTTAGCATCTCTTGCAACAGAAAAGACAGTTTCTTATGATGATATTTATACAGAAGGTATTACAAATATCTCTAAGACAGATATGGACTATGTAAAGAAGATGGGTTGCTCTATTAAGCTCCTTGCTACAGCTGATTTTGAAAACGGCAAGGTTTGGGCTAGAGTTGCTCCAGCTATTGTAAATAAAGAAAATCCACTTTCTATGGTAAATGATGTATTCAATGCTATTTTACTTCAGGGTAATATGCTTGGCGATGTTATGTTCTATGGTAAGGGTGCTGGTAAGCTCCCTACTGCTAGTGCTGTAGTAAGTGATATTGTAGAAGCTGTAAATCACAAAAATATTAACCTTGGTATTGGTTGGTCTGCTGAAAAGCAGGAACTTATGAACATTGACGAAGTTGAAACTCGCAAGTTCGTAAGAATTGAATATAATGATAAAGAAAAGGCTAAGGCTGATGTTAAGAGTGTATTCGGCGTAGATGAAGTAATCGAATTCTTCGGTCTTGATGGCGAATTTGCTTTCGTTACAAACAAGGCTAAGGAAAAGGAATTAAATGATAAATTAAATGAATTATTGAACTGTGACGGTGTTGTAGGTATTCTCAACACAATCAGAGTTGAAGATTAGGAGGCAAATATTGTGTTAATCGTAAAAAAATTTGGTGGTAGCTCTGTTGCCAATGCAGAAAGAATTAATCATGTTGCACAGACTATCGTAAACAGCTATAAAGAGGGCAATCAGGTTGTAGTTGTTTTAAGTGCTCAGGGTGATACTACTGACGAACTTATTGAAAAAGCTAAGGAAATTAATCCAAACGCATCAAAGAGAGAAATGGATATGCTTTTATCAACTGGTGAACAGCAGTCAGTTGCTTTAATGGCTATGGCTATTAACAAGCTTGGCTATCCAGCAATTTCTTTAAATGCTTTCCAGTGCAATATCTATTCAACTTCAACATATAGCAATGCTAGAATTAAGGATATTTCAACTGAAAGAATTAATAACGAACTTGAAAAGAAGAACATTGTTATTATTACAGGTTTCCAGGGTGTAAATAGACATCTTGATGTAACAACTTTAGGTAGAGGTGGTTCTGATACTTCTGCTGTAGCTCTTGCTGCAAAGTTAGGTGCTGACCTTTGCGAAATCTACACAGATGTAGATGGCGTATATACTTCTGACCCTAGAGTGGTTAAGAATGCTAAGAAGCTTGATGAAATTACTTATGATGAAATGCTTGAGCTCGCTAGTTTAGGTGCTAAGGTACTTCATAACCGTTCAGTAGAACTTGCTAAAAAATATAATGTAAATTTAGTTGTACGCTCAAGTATGACAGATGCAGAAGGTACAATCGTTAAGGAGGAAGTAAAAGTGGAAAAGATGTTAGTTAGTGGTGTAGCTGTAGATAAAGATGTTGCTAGAATAGCTATTGTTGGTTTAAAGGATGAACCAGGTGTTGCATTCAAAATCTTCTCTTTATTAAGCAAGGAAAAGATTAGTGTAGATATTATTATCCAGTCTATTGGTAGAAGCAATACAAAGGATATTTCATTTACAGTTGCAGAAGGCGATTGCGATGAAGCTCTTAGAATTTTAAATGAACACAAGGAAAGACTTGGTTTCGAAGATGTTACAGCAAACAAGGCTGTTGCTAAGGTTTCTGTTGTTGGTGCTGGTATGGCTACTAACTCAGGTGTTGCATCTATGCTTTTCGAAGCTACATTTGATGCAGGTATCAATGTAAAGATGATTTCTACTTCTGAAATTAAGATTTCTATTCTTGTTAAGGATTCTGATGCAGACAGAGCTGCTATTGCTATCCACGACAAGTTTATGAGCGAATCAATCAACGCTAGACAGTAATAAAAAATATTTGTAAAATTTTCAAAAAAAGGTCTTTACAATTTGGAATAATGGTGCTATACTTGTTTCAATTTCAAAGATGAATGTCGATGACTAAGAGGAGTACCCTTTTACAAATGTTTCAGAGAGTCGGTGGTTGGTGTGAACCGATACAGAGGTTTTAGGGGAATGGACTTACAGACTTGTAGGCGAAAGCACTATGTTATTAGCTTGCAACGGGCTCTCCCGTTATAGAGATAAGATATGTTGGTATCTGATTGGGTGGCTTAATAGGCGAATTATATGACCTTGTCCAATTTTGGACAAGGTCTTTTTGTATATATAACAGATATTTACATTTCATAATTTGGCATATAATTAATTGTTTTATGGAGGTAATGGAAATGAAAATTTTAAAAACTTTTGTTCGTGAGTTTTCTGGTGATACAGAAACACCTATTACTCTTTTTTACAAATATGTAGGAAATGAAAAAGGCTTTTTGCTTGAATCAAGAGGCGAGGGTAAAACAAATTACTCTTTTATGGGTAAACACCCTATGGCTATTTTAAGCGGAAATGACAAATTGACTATTGATGAAAAGGGTAAAAAGACAGTAGTTGAGGGAAAGCTTTTAGATAGTGTAAGAGATTATATGAAAGGCTTTAAAATCGAAACTGACCTTGACCTTTGCTACACAGGTGGTGCTGTTGGTGGTGTTGGCTACGATATTATAAGACAGTATGAAAATATACCAGACACAAACAAAGAGGTTGTAGGTACTCCAACAGTTCATTTAATGGTATTTGATGAATTTATAGCCTATGACCACCTCCACGATAAAATAATACTTGTTGCTCTTGCTGAAAAGGAAGAAGATGCAGTTCCTGTACTTGACAGAATGGAAAGAGAAATTAAAACTTCTGTTCCAGAAGAACATTATGCACTTCAACCTACTAAGAAAATTCAGTTTACATCAAATATGACTGAGGAAAAGTACGAAGAAATAGTTGAAAAGGCTAAAAAATATATTTATGACGGCGATATTTTCCAAGTAGTTCTTTCTCAAAGACTTACAGCAGAAACAGACCAAAAGCCTATTGACTTATACAGAAAATTAAGAGCAATAAACCCATCTCCATATTTACTTTACTTAAACTTTGGCCATTATCAGGTTGCCGGTAGTTCTCCAGAAATGCTTGTTGAAGTTTCAGGTAACAAAGTTAAGACTTGTCCAATAGCTGGTACAAGAAAAAGAGGTAAAAACTTAAAAGAAGATATAGAACTTGCAGAGGGTCTTTTAAATGATGAAAAGGAAATAGCAGAACACACAATGCTTGTAGACCTTGCCAGAAATGATATGGGTAGAGTATCAAAGATTGGTTCAGTAAAGGTAACAGAGCTTAAACAAATTCATTATTACTCTCATGTTATGCACATTGTTAGTCTTGTTGAGGGTGAAAAGAGAGAGGATAAGGATTGCTTTGATGTTCTTTCAACTTTCTTGCCAGCCGGTACACTTTCAGGTGCTCCTAAAATCAGAGCTATGGAAATTATTGAAGAACTTGAAGAAGAAAAAAGAGGTCTTTACGGTGGCTCAATAGGTTACTTTAGTTTCAATGGTAATATGGATATGTGTATTGCAATCCGTACAATGATTATTAAAGATAAGAAGATTTACATGCAGGCAGGTGCCGGAATTGTTGCTGACTCTATTCCAAAGAATGAATATGAAGAAAGCCACAACAAAGTTAGAGCCCTTGTTAAAACAATAGGAGGAGAAGTATAATGATAGTTTTAGTAGATAATTACGATAGTTTTACTTATAACCTATACCAGTATATGGGCGAATTTGATAGTGATATTAGAGTATTTAGAAATGACGAAATTGACGGTGCTGGCATTTTAGCATTAAATCCAGACAGAGTTGTTATTTCTCCTGGACCTAAAACTCCAGAGGAAGCAGGCAACTGTATTGAAATTATAAAAACAGTAAGTGGCAAAATTCCTCTTATGGGCGTTTGCCTTGGTCATCAGTCAATAGCTGTTGCCTTTGGTGCTACTGTAAGTAATGCAAAGGAACTTTTCCACGGTAAGTCATCAATGGCTGACCACAATGGCAAGGGTATATTCAAAGGTTTACCAAATCCTTTACAGGTAGCCAGATACCATAGTCTTTCTATTGTACCTAGCACAGTTCCTGATTGCCTTGAAGTTACTGCTACTGTAGGTGATGAAATAATGGCAATTAGACATAAGACAATGCCAGTTGTTGGATTACAGTTCCACCCTGAGAGCATTAATACTCCAGACGGTATGAAACTTATAGAAAATTTTATAAAAGGGGAGGTTTAATATGATATTAGACGATATTGTAGCAAAGAAAAAAATTACCCTTGAAAAAAGTGATTATAAGTTTGATGCCAAAAGACTTTACAAGGCTATGGAAAAGCCAGTTGCATCTTTTTATGATGCTATGGCTAAAGACGGACTTTCAATAATAGGGGAAGTAAAAAAAGCATCTCCTTCAAGAGGTCTTATTAAACCAGACTTTCATCCAGTAGAAATAGCTAAGGAATATGTAGGTGCTGTTGATGCTATTTCAGTTCTTACAGAAGAAGATTATTTTCAAGGTAGTCCCTTATTTTTAGAGGAAATTCACAAAAATGTAGATTTACCACTTTTGAGAAAAGACTTTGTTGTTTCTCCTTTGCAGATTTTTGAGGCAAGAGAATTGGGAGCATCTACAATACTTTTGATTGCTGCTGTTTTAAATGAAAAAAGAGTTTTAGCAGAATACATAAATATTGCAAGAGGTGTAGGTTTTGAACCTTTAGTTGAAACACACAATGAAAAGGAAATTGAACTTGCACTTTCAGCAGATGCCAAAATTATTGGTATAAACAACAGAAATTTACACGATTTTACAGAGGATATTTACACTACTGTAAGACTTAGAGAACTTGTTCCAAAGGACAAAGTTATTATAAGCGAAAGCTCAATCCACACAGCAGAGGATATAAAGATATTAAGCAAGGCAAATATAAATGGTATTTTAGTAGGCGAAAGCTTTATGAAAAGTGGAGATATAAAGGAAAAAGCACAGGAGTTCAGAAATGCCTATGGAAATTAAAATTTGTGGTTTAAAGCGTGTTGAAGATGCTTTAATGGTAAATGAATTTGAGAATATTAGATATGTAGGTTTTGTGTTTGCAAATACTCCACGAAAAATTACTATTGAAAAAGCCTTAGAAATAAAAAAGAATTTAAGACCAGATATAAAAACTGTTGGTGTTTTTGCCGGACAGCCTATGGAAGAAATAATTGAAATAATGGAAAAGGCGGATTTAGATGTTTGCCAGTTACATTCAGGAGAAACAAACGAGGATTGTGGTTTTATAAATAAAACTGTATGGAAATCTATATCTGTTAAGGATAAGGAAAGTGCAGAAATTGCTGAAAGCTATACAAATGCTGACGGTTTTGTGTTAGATACATTTAAGAAAAATCAATGGGGTGGCACAGGAGAAACCTTTGATTGGTCAGCAGTTGAAGATTTTAGCAAAAATCATTTTACTATTTTAGCAGGAGGAATTAACTCAGCTAATGTAAATGATGCTATTGAAAAAGTTAGTCCAAACATAATTGATTTAAGTTCTTCTGTAGAAGTAGACGGATTTAAGAATTATGATAAGATAAAAGAATTTATGGAAAGTTTAAAATACTAGGAGGATTGTACAATGAAATTAGAAAAAGATTTTGGTCAGTACGGTGGTCAGTATGTACCAGAAACACTTATGACAGTTTTGAAAGTTCTTGAAAAGGAATATGAAGAATATTGCTTTACAGATGAATTTAAAAATGAGTTTATGTATTATATGAAGGAATATGTTGGTAGACCATCTGCTCTTACATATTGCGAAAGACTTACAAAGGAATTAGGTGGTGCTAAGGTTTATTTAAAGAGAGAAGACTTAAACCACACAGGTGCTCACAAAATTAACAACGCCCTTGCACAGGCTTTACTTGCAAAGCATATGGGAAAGACAAAGGTTATAGCTGAAACTGGTGCAGGTCAGCACGGTGTTGCAACAGCTACAGTAGCTGCTCTTTTCGGTATGGAATGTGAAGTTTATATGGGTGTTGAAGATATTGAAAGACAGAAGCTCAATGTTTTCAGAATGGAATTATTAGGTGCTAAGGTTATTCCTGTTACTACTGGTACTGGTACATTAAAAGATGCAACAAACGAGGCTATCAGAACTTGGGTTGCAAGAGCAGAAGATACTTTCTATATCATTGGTTCAGCTGTAGGTCCTCATCCATATCCTACAATGGTAAGAGATTTCCAGAGAATTATTGGCGATGAAACTAGAAAACAGGTTCTTGAAAAAGAAGGCAGACTTCCTGACAGAGTATTTGCTTGTGTAGGTGGTGGCTCAAATTCAATAGGTATGTTCTATCCATTTGTTGAAGACAAGAATGTTGAACTTGTAGGTGTTGAGGCTGCCGGTCGTGGTATTGAAACTGGCGAACACGCATCAGCATTTAGTGGTGGTAGAACAGGTGTTCTCCATGGTATGAAAACTTACATTATGCAGGACGATGACGGCTGTGTAATTCCAGTATATTCTATTAGTGCCGGTCTTGACTATCCAGGTGTAGGTCCAGAACACGCATATCTCCATGATATAGGCAGAGTTCGTTATACTTCTGTAACTGATGATGAGGCTATTGACGCATTCCAGATGCTTTGCAGAACAGAGGGTATTATGCCAGCTATTGAAAGTTCACATGCTTTAGCTGGTGCTGTTAAAGAAATTCCTAAAATGGGTAAAGATGAAATTGCTGTTATTTGTCTTTCTGGTAGAGGCGATAAAGATGTTCACACAGTTGCAAAGTATCTTGGAAAGGAGATTTAATTGGATATGAATAGAATAGATGAAAGATTTAAGAAATTAAAGGAAGAAAATAAAAAGGCACTTATACCATATATTTGCTGTGGCGACCCTAGTGTTGAGGATAGTGAAAAATTAGTCTATGCTCTTGAAGAAGCCGGTGCAGATATTATCGAACTTGGTATTCCATATTCTGACCCACTTGCTGACGGTCCTGTTATTCAGGCTGCTGGTCTTAGAGCTTTTGCCGGTGGTTTTAGACTTGAAGATACATTTAAGATTGTAAAGAATGTAAGAAAGAATAGCCAAATTCCATTAGTAATTATGGTTTACTATAGTTCTATTATCGGTTTTGGCAAGGAAAAGTTTGTTGAACTCTGTGTTGATGCAGATGTTGACGGTCTTATTGTGCCAGACCTTCCTTACGAAGAATATGACGAATTAAAGCCACTTTTAGATAAGACAAATGTATATATGATTCCTCTTGTAGCCCTTACATCAGAAGATAGAATACCTATGCTTGTTAAGGAAAGCAAGGGCTTTGTATACTGCGTATCTTCTCTTGGTGTTACAGGTGTTAGAAAGGAATTTGATACAAGAATTGACAGCTTCGTTGCTAAGGTTAAGGAAGCTACAGATACTCCTGCTTGTATCGGTTTCGGTATTTCTACAAAGGCTGATGTTGAAAGATTTGATAAAATTGCAGACGGTTGTATTGTAGGTTCTGCTATTGTGAAGCTGTGTGAAACCTATGGGGAAGATTGCGTGCCGTATGTCGGAGAGTATGTGAAGAGCATGAAGGATGCAATAAGATAGAAATAAAAAGTAATAAAATATATCGTGGAATGATTAAATTAGGAAGAAATTATGAATATTTTAATGGATCTGACGGAAGCTCTTTCATCTATATGTCCCCAAAGTCAACTATCATATTTAACGGTCCTTGTGCAATCGGAAATAATTATAAAATCAGAGTAGAAACAAATGCAATATTGGAGTTTGGAGAATATACTTTTTTCGGTTCTTCTATAAAATTTATTTGTACAGACAAAATCAAAATCGGTCATTACACAAGATGTGCATATGAAAGTCAAATAATAGATACCAATTCTCATTTTGTATATAACGAAAAAAACAATAAAGTTGCACGTAAAAAGGGAAGTATAGAAATTGGAGATTTTAATTGGATAGGAAATAGAACAACCATTACAAAGGGAACAAAAACGAAAGAAGGAACAATTGTCTGTGCAAATTCAACACTTAATAAAGATTTCACCAAATTAGAAGAAAACCACCAAATGCTCGGAGGGATACCAGCAAAATTAATAACTTCTGGATTAAAG
>ERZ773131.2779-NODE-2779-length-10814-cov-9.040803_pt1 | contig 10814 bp, 7 predicted proteins | sample MGYA00511082_ERZ773131 | MGnify/ENA primary metagenome ERZ773131 (study PRJEB29015, sample SAMEA2737813) | human gut metagenome | biome: human gut; feature: human-associated habitat; material: faeces | place: China | collected 2012 ...
AGGCTGGCTTCCTGACCCGCGATCCTCGTATGAAGGAACGTAAGAAGTACGGTCTGAAGGCTGCTCGTCGCGCACCTCAGTTCAGCAAGCGCTGATTTTACCGGAAAGATATGCTTTCAACGGCTCTGCTTCGGCAGAGCCGTTTTTGTTTACATGCAGCAAAACTTTGCTGAACCGAGGTGCGCGACTGCGCATGTTCGGCGGCATTCAAATCACTTGTATTCTCCCGCTCAAATTTTCAGCAATTGCCCCGGATTGCTGAATGTGCATTTTCCACATCCGCGCTATACTGTTGTGGAAAACGAAAGCGAGGGAAGCGTATGAAAACCGGTATCATTGATGTGGGCGGCGGCCTGCGGGGCATTTACGGCGCAGGCGTGCTGGACCGCTGTATGGAAGAAGGCGTGCAGTTCGACTGCTGCATCGGCGTGTCGGCGGGCAGCGCCAATATGTCGTCCTATGTGGCTGGGCAGCATGGCCGCAATAAGCCCTTTTATCAGGATTACTCCTTCCGCAAAGAGTACATGAGCGTGGGCAATCTGGTGCGCAAACACTCGTATTTGGACCTGGAATATGTCTACGGGGCGCTGAGCAACCGGGGCGGTGAAAACCCGCTGGATTACCCCGCTGTGGTGCGCAGCCCGGCAGAGCTGGTCATCGTGGCCACGGAAGCCCGCACTGGCAAGCCGCGCTATTTTACCAAAGCGGACCTGCGGCAGGACGATTACCGCCCGCTGATGGCGTCCTGCTGCATCCCAGTGGTGGATCAGCCCTATTTCATGGACGGCGTGCCCTACTACGACGGCGGCCTGGCCGACCCGGTGCCGCTGGAAAAAGCCCTTGCGCTGGGCTGCGACCGGGTGGCCGTCATCCTGACAAAGCCCATTGCGCCGGAGCAGACCGGTGCCCGGGACAAGAAGCTGGCAAAGCTGCTGCGGCACCGGTATCCGGCAGCGGCGAAGGGGCTTTTCCTGCGGGCAGAGCGGTACAATCAGACCGTGCGCCGCGCGCTCAAGCTGGAACAGCAGGGCATCGTGTGTGTCATTGCGCCGGACAGCACCGAGGGCATGGCGACCCTGACGAAAGACAAGCAGGCACTGGAAGCCATGTATCAGAAGGGCTGGCAGGATGCCGGAAAGCTCATTGAATGGTATAAACAGGCTTAAATTCTGCAAACAGCACAATGAAACACCCCCGCTCTGGCAAACGCCGGAACGGGGGTGTTTCATTGTAGTGTATCAAGAATGAGGAGATGGCAGAGAAATAGGGGGGCCCTGCGCCAGTCAGGGGCGTGCCGGGCCTTTAGTGGCGGGCGTTCTTGCCGGTCAGGCTGGCGAAGGCACCGGCGGCCATGAGGCTGAAGCCGCTGACCGCCATGCAGAATGCGGTCCACCAGTTTACACCGGTCTGCGGCAGGGCGTGGGCGTCCTGCACGGGCCGCACGACGATGTCCAAAGGCAGGACCGGGGCGTCCGGCACGGTGTCCTGCGCCGGCTGCAGTTCGGGCGTCTCGGGGGTCTGCGGAGCCTCATCCGGGGTCGTGGGTGGCACGACCACCACGGTGCTGTCGTCGCGGTAGGAAGTGCGGGTCTCGGTGGTGGTGTATTGGTAGCTCACGTTCGCCACGGTGTGGTACGTGTCCTTCTTTGCAACGACCGCGGCGGTGTAGTCGCTGTCGGTGGTGTAGGTGTAGTTCAGCGTGCCGTCATAGCGGGTACCCTCGGTGGTGCCGGTGAAGGCCTTTTCAAAGAAGCTGCGGATGGACTCAAAGATGCCATGGCCCGTGCCTTTGACGCCCTTGCCGCTGCACTCGGTGGTGGTGAAGTCGGTGTGGTCCGTCGTGGTGAGGTCGTAGCTGCCGAAATAGCCGCTGCCTTCCGAGCTCTCGATGTGGGAAAGCCCGGTGATCTCCAGCAGTCTGCCGGAGGCGGTGGAGCACTTGCTCTTGGTAAGAGTGGCGGAATAGGTGGTCTTGCTCTGCGCAACGACTGTGCCGTTGATCAGGGTGAGATTCTTCAGCAGAAGGTCGTAGCCGTTGCCGGGCTTATCGTGATCGCCGGGGCCTTTGTGGCCTTGTGTGCTGGGAGCGGCGGGGTCAGGTTTGTTGCGGCAGGTATTGCTGTCACTGTCCATATAGCCGTAGGCGAGCAGGTCGGCGGTGTGCTGGAAAACCGTCCACGTCCCGCTCCTGGTCTGGACGGCAATGGCATCGCCGCCGAGCTCTTTGACGCGGGAGTCAGCCTTGTTTTTAGCATCCCGGCCGTTGAAAGACTGGTCTTTGCCATAAGCGACTTTACCGGTGACGGAGTAGTAGTTGTTGGCGGTGTAGTTGTATCTGGTGCCGCGGTATTCCATCTTTTTGGAAAAATCGTCGTAGGTTGCGTTAGATGCAAGTTTGGGGCCGGTCGCTTTGCCGTCCACGACGGTGGAAGCGCTGTGGCCGAAGGTGTAAGTGGGGCTGTCGATAATAAAGGCCTCACCCAGGTCGTTACCTTTTTCATCTTTCAGATTGGTTTCAATATCAAGGTCGGCGTGGTCGAACGAGGTGGACTCGGAGTAGGAAAGCCCGGCTTTATCCGCGTCGGCCTTCGCGGCTTCAAGATGCTGGATAAGTTCCGCGCGGCTCATGTTCTTGAAGTCAACAAACGAATGAACGGCATCATTGATGATCTGGATAATGTCTTTCTCCGTTGCCTTCTCGGTGTCAGACAGCCAGAGTTCTTTATTTCTCCGGGTGACGACCTGATTGCCGACCTTGAGCTGCCAGCCTTCTTCCAGAGAATCGAGCTCTTTTCGGATCTCGGTGCGCAAAGTTGCTTCATCAACATTGATGATGGTCTTCATTTCGCTCCGGGTGATCAGCAACGTGCGATTGCCGCTGGTGAACCGGATGGTGTGCTCCACGTTGTTTTCGTCCGTGTAGGTGGCAGTGCCGATGCCAGTCTCTTTATTGAAGCTGGTCACGGTGGCATTTTTATAGGCTTCATTCGCACGCAGCCATTTTTCGACATCCTCTTTGTTTGCTACTGTAGTGGTCTCTGTGATGGTGTAAAGCGTACCGCTAGAGTCCTTGTAAGCGTTCTTCTCTGCGTCATACGTCAGGCCTTCATAGGTTTCATCGGGGCTGTTCGCACGCTTGATGGTCAGCGTGCTGCTATTTTCGTCAAAATCCCATTTGTCGCCGGTGGAAAGGTCGGCCTGTTCCGGGTCCTCCTGCTTTTCCTCGGTGACGGTCCAGCTTACCATGGTAAAGCTGTCGCGGGAGACGACGGTGCCTTCAGCCAGACCGGCCTTGAGGTCGTCGGGAAGTTTCTGATCGGTCGTATAGGTGAACTCGTAGGTGCGGCCGTCCTGCAGGGTGTATTTTTTCAGGTACTGGACGCCGTCGATCTTAATATATTTCACACTGTCTTCGACGACGTTCTCCGGCAAAGTCTTGAAGTCGCTGCTGATGCCGGAAACCTCCCCGGAGGTGATGGTGGGGCCTTCCTCATGGTGACCAGTTCGAATGATCGTCGAGCCGGAAACATACGCCGTGCCGTTGACGGTATCCTTGCGTTCGGTTGCATCGTCAGCGGCGTCGCCCGTACTTATGGTCGTGTTGTCTACGGTGTATTCGTAACGATACTGCCGGTTGGCGTCTTCGTCTTTGTAGCTCCATTCTTTGGTGGCCGAACTGATTTTACCGGCATCCTGATCGCTCTGGAGCTGGGCCTGCAGCTGGGCTTTTTCCTCAGGGGTAAGATGCTCGTCTTTGCGGATGGCGTCTCTCAGCGCGTTGAAAATGGCTTCTGCTTTTGCGGTTTCTTCTGCCTTTTTTGCGGTGTCTTCGTCCGCAGGCGTCCAATCGGTGCTGCCGGTCTGGGTGAGCTTGACGGTCACCTTGACCGTTTTCAGCAGTTCCTGTTTTTCACTGACCGTCAGTTCGTGGCCGTCCTTGTCGAAGATCTTGCCGTCTTCAGCGTGATAGCCCTTGTCCCGGCCCAGCAGGTCGCAGATCTGGTCAGGGCCCAGGCCGGAAAGATCGCCGACCGCCTTGCCGGATGTCTCGTCAAAGGTGATCTCGTAGGTCTTGTCACCCTCGGTGACGGTGTAGCCGGTCAGCGCGCCGTTGGCGTCGCGGTGTTCCTTCACCTTGCGGGTGTCCGTCTCGGTGAGCAGCTCGGAAAGGTCAACGGAAACATCGGGCGCAGGGTCCGTGATGTCTTCGTCCTTCAGATCGACATTGGTGTTGCCGCCCTCGATTTTGGTGTCGGTCTTGACGTCCTCGCTGCCCTCCAGCTCCTTCTTTTTCATGCAGATGGTCAGGGTGGTGGTCGTCGTTTCCACCGACGTGCCGATGATGCGGTAGACCGTGGTGCGCTCGCCGATCTGGTTGCCGTTTTCGTCATAGATTGGTTCGGTGCGGGTCAGCTGATAGCTGCCGTCGGCGGCCACATCGGGCTTTTCCAGGTCCAAGAGCTTTGCAATATCCTCGGCAGACATCTTTTTCCCCTCCGGCGGGGTCGTCTTGCGCAGGATCATCTCGCCGGTGTTTTTGCCGGTTTCGGTAAAGCCGGTGATCTCGTAGCCGTTGATGCTGCCCGTGTTGGTACCCCACTTCAGGCTGTCTTTGTATTTTTCGCCCAGCACATCTTCGGGCGTGATGTTTTTCAGCTCGTCTTCGGTGTAGGTGTGGTCGGTATCGGTGGTGGCGCTGGCGTCACCCGTGCCGGTGGTGGTGGTCATGGTGGTCTCCTCGGTGATGCTGGGTGTGGTAATGGTGGTGCTGCCGTCGGCATTCTTGTCAATGACATCGCTGCCGGTGACGGTGCCGCTGGTGGTGGTCTCGGTGGTGCTGCCAAGTTCGGTCTCGCTCTTTTCGGCTTTGCCGATCTCCCTGCCGGGTTCGCCGGTCTTCTCGTTTTCCCTGGAGGTGTCGAGCACATCGCCGGTCTCGGTGGTGGTGGCGCCCGTGGTGGTGCTTTCGGTGTAGTCGATCTTCACGTCATCGGTGTCGGTCTCCGGGCCGAAAGCCGGGGCCTGGACGTCTGCATCCGCCTCGGTGTTTGCCGGGGCCTCCGGGGGGAGCGCTTTCGCGTTCGCGGCGGCATCGGGCGCGCCGCCGGTGCTGTCTTCGGGGGCCGCGTTCTGGTTCTGGAGGTTGAGATCAGCCGAAGCTTCCGGCTCGCTGCCGGTCTCGGCTGCATTTGCCAGCAGGGGCTGTGCGGCGACACAAGCCGTCAGCGCCATGGACATTGCTGCAAATTTAAACTTTTTGTTTGTCATGATCTTCCAATCTCCTTTCTTATCGCCAAAGGCATGAAAGCCCTATAAAAAGGACATAGAATGGCCTTGACGCCACACACCGTTTTATATCATGTTCCGAAAGTCGAATACAAGAAACTGTGTGTCGAGGGCGAAAATGATGCAAGGGCGGACCGGCACGATGCCGCCGCACTGCAAGGAGCGGAAGATGACGGGAGATGCTGTTCAAATGCGCGCTGAAGCGATGAATGCGCTTGCACATCCACCGCTTGCAGGATGGCGGAATTTCCAGAAAATGTCATCCAAAACTGCGTGAAAGCGCCTGGAAATGGCACGAATCGCGCTGCTTGCACGCAAAACAGCCCCGGGAAAGGCCGAAAGACCGCCCCCGGGGCTGCTGCATTTTTCAGGAAAAACGGTGCTTAAAAACAGTTCAGTGGAGTTTCTCCTGTTTCAGGCGGTTGAATTCCTCATCGGCCTGAATGGCTTCTGCGGTGAAGCTGTTGTTGTTCCACCAGCTCACCAGCGCGGCCACCGTGGTGATACCTGCGGTGATCAGCTGCTCCACGGTCTGGCTCTCGATGGGCAGCATGGGCTTGCCCAGAGCGCTCAGCACCTGGTTGGTCAGCGCCAGCAGCAGCACGGCGGTGCGGGCGATGGTGGCGGCAGAAATTTTGCCAAAGTTCATATCAATTCCTCACTTTCTCGTTGTGTTCCAAATCGGCGATGCGGTGGTTGGCCACCTTCATCTGTTCTTCCAGGATGGGCACCCGGCGGGCGAAGTGGTTGTGCTCCCGCACCTCACGGGTGAGCTCCTCCAGTTTTGTATCGGTGACGGCCTGGCTACGGCTGTTTGCAATCAGCACGCCGATCAGGGTCACCGCCCCGGCAATGACGGCGGACAGGATGCTCTCCATGCGGTCCACCCCCTTTCAGCCTGTCCAGCGGGCCTTTGCCGCGCGCACGTCCAGGTGCACCCAGCCGCAGGCGCGGCCCTTCTTTTCCGGGTAGCGGCCGATGCCGCCGGTGCCGGGCAGCAGCGTCTCGGCGTAGTCGGCCAGCGTGTCCACCGCCACCTCCTTCACCCGGATGTCGGCGGCCCGGCCGTAGCAGTGCTGGCTGAAGGCGGCCCCGCCCACGGCCACGTTGTGGCGGGCCGTGCGGTAGCCGCTGGTGATGGTCACCGGCTGGCCGAAGTGGTCCCGGATGCGCTGCAGCAAGTCCACCAGTGCACTGTCGATAAAGACCGGATCGCTGCCGTCCCGGCAGGCGAATTCCCGCACCCGGAAGTTCGGGCTGAGCAGGGTGCCGCCGTCCTTTGTGCGGGAGTATGCTTCCAGACTCATGGGCCGCCGCCTTTCAGCCCACCCGCAGCCAGATGTAAACGTAATAGGCTGCGGGCTGGACGGTGTCGCTGCGGCCGTAGACGGCGCTGGAGCGGGAAGCGTCGATGGCAAGGTCGCGGGTCTGCGCGGTGTTGTTGCCGGTCAGAGCACCGTTTCGTATGGATGTGCCGGGGAAGACGCAGCCGGAAGAAACGGCACTGTTTGAGCTGACCAGGCCGTGGCTGCTGTTGTAGGCGATCTGGCCGGTGATGTTGGGCAGGCCGGCCTCGACGGTGGAGCCTGCCTTGTGGCTGTCGCTGGCACCCATCAGCACGCGGTCCTGGGCGATCTGCTCCCAGGTGCCGCCGAACAGGGCGGCCGGGCTGGCGGGCAGGACGCTCTGGTAAATGCTGCCCACCGGGTAGGCGGCAAGGCTCGGGGCGGCCAGCAGGGCATCCACATCTTCCTTCGTATAATAGGATGCCAGTTCCACCCCGAGTGTGCGGCGGGCGGCGGACTTCTCCTCCGCAGACCACGGGGCGGCTGCCGCTGCGGCGGTCAATGCCTTCTTGACGCCGTAGGGCAGCAGGGCAGGCGTCAGCGGGGCATAGGGGTCGGCCATGGCGTCCAGCGCGGCTTCGTCGGCCGGTGCGGTGGCCAGGGTGCCGTCGGCCCGCACCGTCACGCCGAAGGCAGGGTCTGCCTTCACCGCGCCGGGCACCGCCGCAGTGGGCACTGTGCTGCTGCGCACATAGGGGGTCAGGTCCGGCGGCGGGGTGGTGTCGGTGCGCACAGCACCGGTGTCGGGGTCTGTGCTCAGCACCCGCAGCAGCTGCCCGGCCACCGGCTGCGCGGGGCAGGGCAGAGCGCCCACGTCCTGCGCCGTCAGCCGGACGATGCCCGCCTTGCCGTTGACGCTCACCACCCGGCCCTCCTCCGGGGCCAGTGCTTCGGCCCGGGCGGCAGCGGTCTCGGCACGGCCTGCGGCTTCCAGCGCAGCGGTGCGGCCGGTCTCGGCACGCTGGGCGGCGGTCTGGGCCTGGGCCGCGTTGGCGGTGCAGCTGGCCGCGCTTGCGGCGGCGCGCTGGGCAGCGGTGGAGGCCGTGCTGGCGCTTTCCAGCACCCGGGCCACGAACTGCTCATACAGCGAGGGCGGCAGCTCCTCGGTGCCGCCGTCGGTGGGCAGGATGGCGTAGGTGTCGTAGCTGCCGGGGCGGGTGTAGGCGGTGTAGTCTTCGCCGCGGATGGCCGCCAGCATCCACTGCCCGCCGGTGCTGCCGGTGAGCCGCCGGTCCACCGTCACCCGGCCTTCGCCGTCCAGCGACACCGGGGCCAGCAGGGTGCCGTCGGCGCGCCGCAGGTAGAGCGCCGCGCTGCAGCCTGCCCAGGCTTCGGGCAAAATGAAGTGCAGCTGGTCCACCCCGGCGGCGTTCTGCGCGCCCAGGTGCAGGCGGTGGGGCCGGGCAAGGAACTCGGTGCCGCCGCACTGCTTTTGTGTGATTTGGATCTCCATAAAAACCTTCCTTTCTGCTTTTTTCTCGATTGTACCGGCGGGGCGGTTTTCTATCCAGTGCGTACTTTTTTTCAAAACATTTCTGTGCTTCGGCATTTTGCTGGAGAGCATTTTTCGGGAGAAATTCGCGCAGTTTTCTTTGGGTGAAAAAGCGCGTTTTGCAGGGGTGGTTTTAAATGGAAAACCTGCGATTTTGGGCATCTTGTCCGTGCGGAAATGACCCCGGAAGGGCCTGTTTTCGGGGCAAAAAATCAAATTTAAATGTTAAAAATTCGTGAACGAAACATGCAATGAAAAATGAGAAAAATCAGAAGGAAATAACCTAAAAAACAATATTTCGGAGAAAACACTGTTAAAATTGCACAAAAAAGAACGTCAAAGAACTAACAAAGTGCGGGGGCCGGATTTGACAAATGCGTCAAGGGCTGGTAAAATAAGACCCGCTCAACGAACGTTGCAGCGTTTAAAATTTATCTGGATGAAGTGAAATGCCGTCCCACGGGCGGCGCGGCGCGGGCAGATGCGGCCCGGCCGGACGGGAATGCAATGGCTGCCCCGCACGGAATCCAAATTGGAATACGATGCTCGATTTTACCAAAAAGAGGGCATCGTATTTGATTGTGGGGCATCCCAACTTCTGCCGCCCCGCAGTCCGGGCGGCCGGGGCATTTTTGCAGTGTCCGCGGCCGCACAAAATACGAAAAGAGAGGAGTTGTCTCGTATCGCTTCCGTAAAAGTAAAGAAAGCTCTGACCGCCTGCAAGCAGGCTGTCTCTCCCCGTGTGCTGGCGTTCTGTGTCATGGTCGTGTGCCTTGTGGCTACACTCAGTGTGACCGCTGCGAATCTGCGGCTGACCTACGTCACAGACTCCAATGGTGCCCGGCAGGTGATCCTCACCTCCGAGACCGACCCTGCACAGGTTATGAACCTTTCCGGCATCCAGTCCGAAGAGGGCGATCAGGTCTATTACACGGCCTACAGCGGCAATCTTGCCGCCCTGAACATTGAGCGCGCATTCTCCGTCAGCATCACTGCCGACGGTCAGGAGTACCCCGTCAAAATGGTGTTCGGCACCGTGGCGGATGCCCTGAAGCGTGCCGGTATCACCCTGGAGGGTGACGACTACACCGAGCCTGCTCTGGACCAGCTGGTGAGCGCAGGTTCCACCATCACGGTGCACCGCGTGGACTACACCGACCGTGTGGAGACGCAGGCCATCCCCTACGATACCGAGTACGTCTACACCAGCCTGTATTTCCGCAACACCGGCCGCGCCACCACGGTGCGCCATGGTGCGGAAGGCCAGCAGACCATCACCACCCGCGACCGCTATGTGGACGGCGAGCTGGAAAACAGCATCGTGGTGGATTCCACCACCACTGTGGAGCCGACCAACCACATCGTAAAGACCTATGGCGCAGGCGCGCCGGTCTCCCCGCTGACCGGCCCGGACGGCACCACCAATGCACCCGCCTCTTACAGCAAGGTGCTCACCGGCAAGGCCACCGGCTACTATTCCAAGACCGGCAAGGGTTCTTCCGGTCTGGGTCTGGGCTACGGCACTGTGGCTGTGGACCCGGATGTGATCCCCTACGGCACCAAGCTGTATATCACCTCCACCGACGGCAAGTTCGTGTACGGCTATGCGGTGGCTACCGATACCGGCATTGCCGTGCAGAAGGGCCAGATCCTTGTGGACCTGTTCTACGAGACCTACGCCGAGAGCGTGATCAATGGAGCCATTCAGGTGAATGTCTACGTGGTGGACTGAGCAGGCTGAAAAGAACCGGGGAAACCGGAACTGAAAATTTTCAACAGAAACAGAGAGCTTCTGTACACCTTCCCTTTGGGAGGGTGCGCAGAGGCTCTTTTTTATTGTCAGATTGGCAGGATTCACCATAAAATTTGTAAAAATTTGGCGGGTATGTATATAAGAGAAAAATATCAATGAAAAGATTATGGTAAATTTTACAGTAAAATGCGGCGAAACTCTTGAAAAACAGACCGAAATTCTTTAATATAAAAGGGTAAAAAGCTACAGGTGCGCTTTGTGCATCTGTACGGGGAGGAGCAGTCTATGAAACCGACCGAGGAGAAGATCCAAAGCAATGCATCGGACCTGCCGGTGTATTTGTTCAAACAGGGCAATAACTGTGAAGCATACCGCTACTTTGGCGCACACATGGAAACACGTGCCGGTGAAGCAGGTGTGGTGTTCCGCGTGTGGGCACCCCATGCTGTAGCCATCAGCGTGGTGGGCGACTTTAACAGCTGGAAGCCGGGCAGCCACCCGATGCGCAAGGTGGATGGCGATTCCGTATGGGAATTGTTCATCCCGGGCATGAAGGAATATGATGTTTATAAATACTGCGTGACCACCCGCGCAGGTGATCTGGTCTATAAGGCCGATCCCTATGCGTTCCACGCCGAGACCCGCCCGTCCAACGGCAGCAAGGTCTACGATATCAGTGGTTTTGCGTGGCACGATGATGCATGGCAGGCAGCACAGAAAAAGGCTGATGTGATCAACAGCCCGATGAATATTTACGAGATGCACGCCGGCAGCTGGAAGATGAAGGAGGGCGGCAAGCCCTACAATTATTCCGAGCTGGCAGACGAGCTGATCCCGTATATCACAGAGATGGGCTATACCCATGTGGAACTGCTGCCGGTCATGGAATATCCGTTTGACGGCAGCTGGGGCTATCAGGTCACCGGCTATTTTGCAC
>ERZ773131.2780-NODE-2780-length-10812-cov-13.464070_pt1 | contig 10812 bp, 7 predicted proteins | sample MGYA00511082_ERZ773131 | MGnify/ENA primary metagenome ERZ773131 (study PRJEB29015, sample SAMEA2737813) | human gut metagenome | biome: human gut; feature: human-associated habitat; material: faeces | place: China | collected 2012 ...
ACTTTTTGCTGATGGGCACCAGCTCCACGCGGCCCTTGACCACGCACTTGCCCAGACCCTCGTGGATAGCGGCATCGGGCAGGCCAAGCACCTTGCCCACAGCCAGGGCAGCCAGCGCGTTGTAGACGCTGAACTCGCCGGGCATATTCACTCTGACATCCATGTTGTCCCTGCCGGAGACGTGGAACGCCACGCCCAGAAAATCGTGGGTGCGCAGCAGCTCACAGCCCTCGGCGCGGTAGTCGGCCTTTTCACTGCGGCCATAGGTCACCAGCTTGCAGGTGTGGCCTTCCAGCAGGGCTTCGGTGTTCTCGTCATCAATGTTCACCACGCCCACATCACACCGCCGGAAGAGCTGCCCCTTCCAGCTGCGGTACTCCTCAAAGGTCTTGTGCTCACCGGGGCCGATGTGGTCGGGGGAAAGGTTGGTGAACACGCCGATATCATAGTGTACCCCCGCCACACGGTCCATCATCAGGCCCTGGCTGGACACCTCCATCAGGGCCACATCGCAGCCTGCATCCAGAAACTGACGGAAGGTCTTTTGCAGCTCGTAGCTCTCAGGGGTGGTGTTGGAGGTCTCCTGATGACGGCCCATGAAATAGATGCCGTTGGTGCCGATCATGCCGACCTTTTTCCCGGCAGCTTCCAGCACGCTCTTGATCATGTGGGTGGTGGTGGTCTTGCCCTTGGTGCCGGTCACGCCGATCATGGTCATCTGGCGGGAGGGGTTGCCAAAGAGGTTGCCGCTCATCAGCGCCATGGCATAGCGGCTGCTCTCCACCTTGACCACGGTCACACCGGGCATGGCAGAAAGGTCGATGTCATGCTGGATGACCAGCACGCTCACGCCCTTGGCGGCGCAGTCCGCGGCAAACTCGTGGCTGTCACGCTGGGTGCCCACGATGCAGACAAAGGCAAGGCCCGGGGCTGCCTTCCGGCTGTCGTAGATGATGTCCTGCACTTCGGTATCCAGGCTGCCCTGCACCAGGGTAAAGGGCACGCCTTCCAGTAATTGTTCCAGCTTCATAACATTACACGCTCCTTATTGGGTCGTTTGGGTTGGGTCTGCATCGCCCGCTGCCGGGGTCGTTCCCTCGGCGGGGGTCGGCTGTACAGTCTGTCCGGCTTCGGGTCCTGCCGGGGCTGCGGCGGCATCCGTTGGTGTTTCAGCCGCAACATCTGCGGCGGCACCGCCCTCTGCCGGGGCGGTGCCGTCTGCGGCCGTTCCTTCTGCTGTTTCCTCCACCGGTTCAGGCACGATGTAGCCGGAGGGCAGCTCCGGCTCACCCTGTGCAAAGGTGAACTTGCGGGTGCTGGACATGCTGATATGGGTGAAGTCCAGCTTTCCGGTGTCGGTCGCGGCACAGCCCTTGCCGTCCTCATTCAGCAGGACGTGCTTTGCCAGCTTGAGCTTATATTCCAGCTCATTCAGGGTGCCCAGCCAGACGCTGATGCGGTCCTGATAGAGGAAGGCCATCTCGTCCACATCCGCAAACTCGATGCGGGTCACGTCGGCGCTCATGCCTGCGGCATCCAACGCAGCCAGCAGGGTGTTCAGGCTTTCCAGCCGCTGGTCTGCCTCCTCCTCAACAGTGCCGGAGGCGCTGCTGTCGGCGGCGCTGTCCGGGGTGCTGTCCGGGGTGCTGTCGGCCTTGGGCTCCGCCGCAAAGGTCAGCTGTTCGCCGGGCTCGGCAGAGACCGGTTCGCCGCCGTACAGAGTGGGCAGACCGGCAGGCTGGGCAGGGTCCTTTTCCAGGATCTTCAGGCTGCCCGAGAGGGTCAGCCAGCCGGAGGAGGTCTGCATGGCCCAGGCAGGCCGGGCTTCTGTTACCCGCACCACCACGGTGCCGGGGTAATCCCGCTCCACCCGGATATCCTCCAGCATGGGGAACACTTTTTCCAGCGCGGCGGCTTTGCTGCCGGGGTCAAAGCTGAAGATATTCTCTTCCGGATGGACATCCAGCGCCTGCAGGATCTGGTCGCTGGTATAGCCGCCGGCCTCCTGCACCACACCGTCCGCTGTCTGCACCTGAATGGAGCTGATCTTGAACAGCATCGTCACGGTGAGGTAGACCCCCGCGCCGATGACGCAGAGCAGCATGACAAGGGCCGTGAGCCGCCGCATGAGCCTGCGCCGCCGGATGGCGGCCCGGGTCAGCTTCCGCTTTTTCCTGCCCTCCCGCCGGACGGGGTCACGCCGGGCGTTCTGCCCCTGCACCGGCCGCATCCGCTGGCCGCTGCGATTCTGGGCGTTCTGCGGGCGGCGCTGGGCGTTCCGGTTCTGGCCGCCAGACGGGCGGCGGTTCCGCTGGTTGCCCCCGGAGGTGCGCCGCTGGCCGTTCTGCCCGCTGCGGGGGCGCTGTGCGCCGCTTTGGCTGCTCCGCCCGCCGGTGGGAAAGGTGATGCTGTTATCCGGGTAGGAGCCGTAGTTCACCGTGCGCTCCGTATACCGGCTGGGGCGGGGCGCATCGGGGTCATAATTGGGGTTCGTGATGGGGTGGCCGCCGGAGGAATATCCTGCGTACCCGCTGTACCCCAGGTCACTGCCTGCACCCGCGCTGCTGCGGCGCTGGGTGCTCTGCCCGCCGCGCCGGTCATCCCGGGTCTGATCGTAGGCCCGGCGGCGCTTGCGGTTCCGGCTGTTCCGGTCATTCTGCGGCATCCGGCTGCACCTCCTTTCCTCTGTTTTTTCCTTCCGTTACGGGGTCTTGACCAGCTTGAGCAGGGCATCCGCAATGCGGTCCAGGCTGTCGTCCACCGACAGGCTCCGGGCATTGCGGCCCATCTCAGCCAGCTTGCCGGGCTGGGCCAGCATCCCGGAAACGGTCTGCACCAGCTTTTCGCCGGTCAGGTCTTTTTCCTCAATGACCACAGCGGCACCGGCCTTCTGCAGCTCCATGGCGTTGTAATACTGGTGGTTCTCTGCCACGTTGGGGCTGGGGATAAGCACAGCGGCGCGGCCCACAGCCTCCAGCTCAGCCAGTGTCAGGGCACCGGCGCGGCTGATGACAAGGTCCGCTGCGGCCAGCAGCTCGGGCATATTGTTGATGTATTCCTTCACTACAAGGCTCTCGCCGGGGGCAAAGCCCTTTTTCTTTTCCAGATCCTGAAACAGCTGCACGCCGTACTGACCGGTGGCATGGAGATGGAGGACGGGCTTGTGGTTTTTCTGCTCCCAGGCGCAGAGGTCGGCCACCACCTCGTTCACGCGGCGGGCACCCAGACTGCCGCCGAAGGAGAGGATCACGGTGCGGTCACCCGCGCCCAGTTCGGCACGGATGGCTTCCCGGTTCTTCGCCTGGGTGAACACCTCAGGCCGGACGGGGTTGCCCACCACGATGGTCTTTTCGGGTGCGCCAAGCTTTTCCACGGCGGCGGGCACAGCGGCAAACACGATGTCCACATCCGGGGCCAGCAGCTTGTTGGTCACACCGGGAAAGGCGTTCTGCTCATGCAGGGCGGTCTTGATGCCCTGTTTGGCGGCGCAGCGCACCACCGGGCCAGACACATAGCCGCCGCAGCCAATGACCAGGTCGGGCTGGATGTCCTTCATCATCTTTTTGGCCTTGGGGCCGGAGAGTGCCAGATTCCACAGGGTAATGAAATTCCGCTTGATATTGTTCAGGCTCAGCTTCCGCTGAAAGCCGGTGATCTCGATGTGATGGAAGGGATAGCCCGCCTGTGTGACCAGACGGTACTCCATGCCCTCTTTCCGGCCCGCAAAATGGATCTCGGCGGTGGGGTCGGCCTTTTTGATGGCTCCCGCAATGGCCAGAGCCGGGTTGATATGACCGGCAGTGCCGCCGGCTGCAATGAGTACACGCATCTTGGTTCCTCCTTACTGTTCTGTCTGCGCTCTGCGCGCGGTATCCAGCACGATGGTCTTTGCCTTGCGCTGGCGCTCCCGCTCGGCGTGGGCTTCCTCCCGTTCCAGACGGGCCCGTTCGCCGTTGCGTCCGATATTGACCATAACGCCCATCTCGGCCAGCAGCAGGATCAGGCTGGTGCCGCCGGAGGAGAAGAAGGGCAGCGAGATGCCGGTGTTGGGCAGGGTGTTGGTGACGACCGCGATGTTGCAGAACACCTGCCACGCAATTTGGGCCATGATGCCGATGCCCACCAGTGTGCAGTAGCGGTTCTCGGCGTGGAAGGCCAGCCACAGCCCCTGCACGAGGAAGAGCACGAAGAGCAGGATGACGATGACGGCACCCACGAAGCCCAGCTCCTCGCACACGACGCTGAAGATGAAGTCGTTGGTGCTCTCGGGGAGCCAGAGCTGTTTTTCGATGCTGTTGCCGAGGCCGAGGCCGGTGACTCCTCCTGAGCCGATGGCGTAGAGGCTCTGCAGGGTCTGGTCGGTCATCTTGCTCAGGTCGTGGGTCCAGCCGTCCAGACGGCTCTGTAAGTACGGGATGGAGTCGATGTGCTCCAGCACGGTGCGGAGCAGCAGCACAGCGGACGCGCCGCCCGCCCAGGTGATGATGCCGCCGCTGCCGCCCAGCAGCAGGATGGTGCCGCAGATGGCCGTCGTCAGGACGATGCCGGACATATGCGGCTCAAGCATGAGCAGGATAACCACCGGGATGAGGGGCAGCAGCGGGACGATGAGTTCCCGCACGATGCGCTGATAGAGCCACTGGCCTGCCGGGACGCGCCGCCCGGAGGCGGGGTCCAGCTTTTCCAGATGGGGCGCTTTCGCGGCCAGATGGGCCGTGAGCAGTATCATCTCGAACTTTGCGATCTCCGATACCTGAATGGTAAAGCCGATGCGCAGCCAGCGGCGGCAGCCGTTGAGGGGCGCACTGAACAGCACCGCGATGAGCATCACGATGCAGACGACATAGCCCGGCCCGACCATCCTGCGCAGAAAGCGGTGGTCGATGCGGGAGAAGAGCAGCATGACCGCGAGACCCAGACCCAGACAGAACACCTGCGACTTGATGTAGTAGAAGCTGTCGCCCATCCGCAGGTAGCCCGTGGTGTAGCTGGCACTGAACAGCATGATGAGTCCGAACACGATGATGACTGCCAGCGTCGCCAGCCAGTTGATGAGCACCTGCGGCCAGGGGCCGGGGCTCGACAAGATGGCAAAGGACTCAGGCTTTTTTCTCCGGATGGTCGCCATCCGCATTCCCTCCTTATCGGGTCCCGGCTCAGCTGGCCCGCGCCGCCTGCAAGGTCAGCGCAAGGCCCAGCATTGCCAGGACTCCAAAAATATAAAAGATATTCACCGGGTCAAAGCCCCGCTTTTCCAGCCAGCGGTGGAGCGGCGCGGTGCCGAACAGCTGCCGCCGCCCGCCGGAGGCTTTCCAGACGATGATCTGCAGAGCCACCATGCCGCCTTCCAGCCAGTAGGGCAGGGCCAGCGGGAGCGTCAGCCCGGGCCAGCCGACGCTCAGCGGCACACAGCCCAGCGCACCGGCTAAAAACTGGCATCCCACTGCACCGGGGCGGAGCTTTGCGGGGTAGAAATTCCAGAGCAGGAAGGCCATCAATGCCCCGGCCAGCGCCGCCGGGAGGACGCCCAGCGGGAACCAGCCCAGGAGGGTCATAGCCGTCATGAGACCCAGCATGGCGATGAAGGCGCAGCCGCAGACCGTGCCGTCCATGCCGTCGGCGGTGCGGGCGCTCTCGGCCAGCGCCACTAAAATCGCCAGCCAGACCACCGGGGCCAGCGGCCCGAGGGTGCAGTAGCCGACGCCCGGCAGGGCCAGCCCGTCGGGCAGGCAGTGGTTCAGCCCCAGCAGGGCCAGCACCAGCGTGCCGGAGGCCGCTTCCAGCGCCAGCCGCACCGGGCGGCGCAGCCCCAGCGGCGACCGATGCCGCAGCCGGACCACATCGTCCGCGAGGCCCACGGCCCCGAAGCAGAGCGCCCCGAACAGGGCGATGAGCAGCCGGGTGGTCAGCAGGCTCTCGGTCCCCAGCAGCTCCGGCTGGGCGACACAGGCCGCTGTCCAGCCGACGCCTACCGCCGCCAGCGTCCCCACCATCAGGCAGAGCCCGCCCATCGTGGGCGGCTCATTTTCCTCCTGCTGGACGCGGAACGCCCGCAGCAGCGGCGTCATCAAATTCCCGAGCGCCGCCGTGAGGACGAACCCCAGCGTTGAGGCGACGATCAAGGCAAAACGAATCATAATAACGATACTCCAAGTATTTTACTTTGCGCAGACGGGATAAAACAGGGCCAGCGCCTTTTCCAGTGCCATGCCCCGGCTGGCCTTCACCAGCAGAGCGTCGCCCGGGGCCATCCGGGCCAGCAGAGCGTCTGCAGCCTGCTGGTAATCCTCAGCGTGGACGACGTCGGCGAGGCCCGCGTCCTTTGCGGCCTTTGCCGTCCGTGCGGCCTCGGGGCCGTAGGTGACAAGAGCGGTCAGCCCGGCCTCTGCGGCCTGACGGCCCAGCTCTTCATGAGCGGGCGCGCTCATCCCGCCCAGTTCCAGCATATCGCCCAGCAGAGCGAAGCGGCGCTTGCAGGGGTACTCTTTGAACATCGCCAGCGCAGCCTTCATGCTGTCGGGGTTGGCGTTGTAGCAGTCCTCGATGACGTCCATGCTGCCTGCGTGGACGACCTTCTGGCGCATACCGGTCTGCTCGAAATCGGCCAGACCCGCGATGACGCCCTCGGGCGCGAGGCCCAGACGGGTGGCGGCGGCGTAAGCAGCCAGTGCATTCGCCACGTTGTGACGTCCCATCGCAGGAATCGTCACCTCATAGCGGCCTGCATTTTTATCGCAGAGGGTGAAGGCCATGCCGTCGCCCTCCTGCCGGACATCGAGGGCGCAGACGTCGGCGTTCTCGTCGCCGAGACTGAACCACACGGGCCGGACATGGGTGGGCAGAGCGGCTTTGCGCAGGAAGGGGTCGTCGCCGTTGAGCACGAGGGGCGAACCCTCGGCAAGGCCGGCGCAGATTTCCAGCTTCGCCTTGCAGATGTTCTCCTGACTGCCCAGATTGCCGATGTGGGACACGCCGATGCAGGTGATGATGCCCACATCGGGGCGGGCACACTTTGCCAGACGCTCGATCTCACCGGCGTGGCTCATGCCCATCTCCACGACAGCGTACTCCGTATCCCTGCCGATGCGGAACATGGTGCGGGGCAGGCCCAGCTCATTGTTCTGGTTGCCCTCGGTCTTGATGGTATTGCCAAAGCCCGCGATGGCGGCGTAGGTCATCTGCTTGGTGGTGGTCTTTCCCACACTGCCGGTGACGCCCACCACCTTCGGGTGGAACTGGCTGCGGTAGTTCGCGCCCATGACCATCATGGCGTGGTAGCTGTCGGGGCTGATAACCGCCCGTTCAGCCGGGACGCCCTCCACCGGATGGTTGAGGACGACGTAGGCCGCGCCCTCTTCCAGCGCCTTGGCCGCGAAATCGTGGCCGTCGAAGCGCTCACCGGGGAAAGCCACAAAGATGCAGCCGGGGCAGACCTCGCGGCTGTCGGTGGTCACGAGGCCGATGGGCTGGCTGTCGGCGAAGCCCTCGGGGGCAAGGCCTTTCAAAAGCAGGTCTGCTGCGATTTTTTCCATAATAAATCTCCTTATCCGCAAGTGATGGTGACGACGGTGCCCTTCTGGACGCTGGAGCCGGCGGCCTCGCTCTGGCTCTGCACCGTACCGGCGCTGTCGCCCGCCACCTGACAGTTCAGGCCGGCGGCGGTCAGCATCTGGCGGGCAAAGTCGGCACTCTTGCCGCTGACGTCCGGCACTTCCGTGTGGCTGCCGGAATAGGTATCGGTGTAAAGATAGATGGTGGTGCCGCTGGCCACCGTTGCGCCCGCGTGGGGGTACTGGTAGGTGACGACGGCGGCGGTCTGGTCGCTCTCGCTCTCCACGAGCTGATGCTTGAGGCCCTTGGTATTCAGGGAGACCTGCGCATTGCTCCACTCCTTGCCCACGAGGTTCGGCACCTTGACGGTGTTCTGGCTGCGGTCGATGCCGTCGGTGGCAATGCCCAGATAGGGGGCTATCTCACTGATGATGTTGCCGACCACAGGCGCAGCCAGGATGGACGAATAGTCGGTGTGGGCGTTGTTTGGGTCGTCCAGCATGACGTAGACCAGAATTTCGGGGTCGTTGGCAGGCAGGACGGCGGCAAAGGAGGCGACCTTCTTGTAATCGCCGTCGGCGCGGCGCTCCATGTTCAGCTGCTCGGACGTACCGGACTTGCCGCCGATGCGGTAGCCCGCGACGTAGGCGTTGGAGCCGCCGCCGGTGGTGGTGCCGTCGCCGACCTCATACTCCATGATCTGGCGGATGGTCTCGCTGGCGCTCTTGCTGATGACCTGGCGGCGGACGTTCGCGCCGATCTCCTCGACGACGTTGCCGTTCTGGTCGGTTATCTTATCCACCACATGAGGGGTGACGAGGTAGCCGCCGTTGACGGCTGCCGAGACGGCGGTGCAGACCTGCAGCGGGGTCACGGCCATTGCCTGACCGAAGGACGAAGACGAAAGCTCGACCTCGCCCAGCTGGCTCTTGGTGTAATACTTCATCATGCCCGTCTCGTTGGGCAGGTCCACGCCGGTGCGCTCGGTGAAGCCGAAAGCGTCGAAGTAGTCGTAGAAGGCGCTGGAACCCAGCCGCTGACCCAGCTGGATGAAGTAGATGTTGCAGCTGTTCCGGAGGGCCTCGGCGAGGTTCTGGACGCCGTGGGCCTTCTTACCGGCGCAGTGGTACGTCTCTTTCGCCACGCCGTAGGCACCGGAGCAGTTGAAGGTGGTGTAATAGGTGGCCTTGCCCGAGTCCACACCCATGGCGGCCGTGATGACCTTGAAGACGCTTCCGGGGTAGTACAGCTCGGTGATGGTCTTGTTCTTCCACTGGATGTCGCGGTAGGTTCCGGTGTAGTCAGGGTCTTCTTCCGGTATCTTCTTGCCTTGCTCGTCCCGGAGATAGTTGCCGTTGGCGTCTTTCTTGTAGATGGTGTAAATCTCCGGTTCTGCGTTCACCTGCTCATTCAGATAGGCCAGGTTCTCGCTAAAATCCAGCGGAGCGTTGGGGTCGAAGTCAGGCTTCGAGGCCATGGCAAGGATGGCACCGGTCTTGACGTTCATGACGATGGCTGCGCCGCGGTTCTCGACCGTGTTGGCGTAGATGGCCTCGTTGAGGTAGCGCTCCACGACCTCCTGCACATTGACGTCCAGCGACAGCACCAGATTGGAGCCGTCCTTGGCGGCGTAAGTGGTGGCGTTGGCGTCGGCGATGGCGTTGCCGTAGGCATTGCGGAGGGTGATGGTGCGGCCATTGACGCCCGCGAGGGTGTCATTGTAGGATTTTTCGAGGCCGTAGAAGCCCTCGCCGTCGCCGTTGCAGAAGCCCAGCACCGATGCGGCGAACGCGCCGTAGGGGTAATCGCGCTGGAAACTCTTGGACGAAGAGACAGAGACACGGCCCTTCTTGATGACGGTGCCGTCTTCCAGAGTCTTGGCTTTGGCGTGATTTTTATTATATTCGCTGATGTATTTCTCGATGGAGAGCTTGACGGCATTGTTCACCTTGGTGGCCAGCACCTGATAGGACGAGCCGTTCTTGGCCAGCGCGTCGTGGACGGTCTGGTACTGGGTCTGATATTCCGCCGAGGAGGTATCTACGCTGTCCAGACTCTCGCCGTCGCCGGAGAGCAGCCGCAGGGTGAGCTGGCGGCTCACATCGGCCAGCGTCGTCTCGTCCACGGTCTTGACAGCCTCACCCGTCTCCTCGACGGTCTGGCTGGTGAAGAGGGCCGTGCTGTAGCTGGGGTCGGCCCAGATGGTCCATACTACGCTGGTGGACGCCAGCGTGATGCCGGAGGCATCGTAGATCTCGCCGCGGGTGGCCTGGATGGTGCTGTCCAGCAGCTGCTGCTGGGCCGCATACTGGCGGAAGGTCGCGCCCTGTTTTATCTGGATGTTATACAGGCTGTGGGTGACGATGCCCGCAGCCGCCACTACAAAAAATACCGCCGCGCCGAAGCTGAAATGCCGCAGCCGCGCACTGAGGCGCTCGTGCGGGTCGCTGCGGCGGAGGCGGTAGTAGATGTTCTTATGCTGGTCGTTGGAGGGCTTGTTTTGCATGGTATTCTCCTGCAGAAACCAGAAAAGCGTGCGCTGCCGCACGCTTTTCTGTCTGTTTGCTTATTTTACGCTGCGGACGGAAGCCAGAATGGTCATGGCACCGTCGTGCAGGAAATCCGTCCACTGGTGGACAGCCGACTCCCTGCGCACCAGTACGCTGTCGCTGTCGAGGCGGATGTAGGTGAGCTGGCTCTGGTCCATCTTCATGAGGCCCAGCCGCCCGGCCACTTCTTCCACGCTGGTGATGTTGGTCTTGCTGTTGAGGACACTGTTATAGTAGGTGTACTGGCTCTGCTCGCTCACGAGTTCCGCTTTGGCCTTCTGGATCTGGTCGTTGACCTCCACCAGCTGGGCCTCGCTCCACAGCAGGCTTACCGCAAAGCCTGCCAGCAGCGCCATCGAGATCAGTTGAAGTGCGTGCTGCATGGCCGCCTGGAACGGGCTGAGACGGCGTTTGCCGCCTTTTTCCACCCGCAGTGCGACCTTGCGCTGAGTCTGAGGCGCTTTTCTGCGACGCACCTCAGACGACATATCATAAGCTGGCTGACCCATAGTTGATCTCCTCCTCTTACACTGAGCGGCGTCTTATCCGGCTCAGAGTTTCTCCAAAACGCGCAGATGAGCAGAACGGCTGCGCCGGTTCTCCTCCAGTTCCTGCTTGTCGGCCTCGATGGGCTTCCGGGTAATGAGCTTTGCCTTCGCCTTGCCGCCGCAGACGCAGACCGGGAACTCCGGCGGGCAGGTGCAGGCGGTGG
>ERZ773131.2786-NODE-2786-length-10791-cov-3.154154_pt1 | contig 10791 bp, 6 predicted proteins | sample MGYA00511082_ERZ773131 | MGnify/ENA primary metagenome ERZ773131 (study PRJEB29015, sample SAMEA2737813) | human gut metagenome | biome: human gut; feature: human-associated habitat; material: faeces | place: China | collected 2012 ...
GTGTTTTCTAGCCAGCCTTTGATTTTCCCTAAAATGGGCGAGGGCTGTGAAGTATCAGCCACCATGAATTGTGCAAATGGTTTTGGTGCGGCAACCATGATAACCGCAACTTTTGGATTTTTTGCTGTTTCTCGGGTAATCGATAAGTTATTAAAATAAAGAAATGAAGCAACGTGAAAATGTTGCTTTTTCTTTATGAATGAAAGTATTTAACAAGATGAAGAAATATCACTTCATTTTTTAGTCTGAAATGTTGCAATTTTATCAAAAAGGCGTAGTCTATGTTGGTTTTGAGAATAATTCCCAATAAAAGTAAGGAAACAAACATGAAACAAGTATTAAAAATGAGTGCAATTTCTACCGCACTTTTAACGCTTCCAATGATGGCAAATGCAGATTTATTGGCCTCCGTGAAACCGCTCGGTTTTATTACATCGTCTATTGCAAACGGTGTGACGGATACACAGGTTTTAGTACCAGCAGGTGCTTCTCCACATGATTACAGCTTAAAACTTTCAGATGTGCAAAAAGTGAAATCTGCGGATTTAGTGCTTTGGGTTGGTGAAGATATTGACGCTTTCTTAGAAAAACCGATTAGCCAAATTGATAGCAAAAAAGTCATCAATATTTCTGATATTCCAGAAATTAAACCACTTTTAAGCAAAGTCCATCATGAACATTATCATGAAGGCGATGAACACGAACATAGCCATAGTCATGATCATAAACATGACCATAAATACGAACATGGTCATGACCATGATCATCATCACCACGATGTAGATGAAAATGGGTTAAGCGTGAATTGGCACTTATGGTATTCACCCGCCATTAGCCAAATTGTGGCACAGAAAGTGGCGGATAAATTAACAGAACAATATCCGGATAAAAAAGAGCTTATTGCGAAAAACTTAGCCGATTTTAACCGCACTTTGACTGAGCAAAGCGATAAAATCAAAGCACAATTGGCACCACTCAAAGATAAAGGCTTCTTTGTGTTCCATGATGCTTATAGCTATTTCAATGATGCGTATGGTTTAAATCAAACCGGTTATTTCACCATTAATCCATTAGTTGCACCAGGTGCAAAAACTATTGCTCATATCAAAGAAGAGATTGAAGAACACCATGTAAATTGTCTTTTTGCTGAGCCGCAATTCACACCAAAAGTAATTGATTCGCTAGCGCAAAGTACAAAAGTTAATGTGGGTCGTTTAGATCCTATTGGCGATAACGTACAGCTTGGTCCAAATTCTTATGCGAATTTCCTTCAAGCCACCGCTGATAGCTATGCTCAATGTTTAAGTAAATAATCTAATTTGCTTTTATCTTAAAAACAGCCTTTAAGGCTGTTTTTTTATTGCCCCCATCTAAATCGCCCGAATAATTTTCAATTTTTAAGAAATTTTCGCTTGTTTGAGCGAAGCGAGTTCGAAAATTTCTGTAAAGAAAATTGAAAAAGAATGAGGATTAGCGATTTAATTGGGGTGTGTTTTCTTTTGCCTACTTTGCTTTGCACAAGCAAAGAAAAGTAGGTCGCCTTAGGCGAAATCCTAATTAAAACTATGCTATAATCCGCCCAATTTTTCCCTATTGAGAAAACGCATGAAACAATTATTTGCCACAACTGCCCGTGGTTTTGAAGAACTCTTAAAAGTCGAACTGACAGAGCTTGGTGCAACGGAATGTAAAATTGCACAAGGCGGCGTACATTTTCAAGCTGATGATGAAACACTTTATCGCAGCTTATTATGGTCACGCTTAGCTTCACGTATTTTGTTACCGATTGTAAATAGCAAGGTATATAGTGATTTAGACTTGTATTCAATTGTGACAGGGCAAGGTTGGTTAAGTTATTTTGATGAGAAAGCCACATTTTTTGTTGATTTCAACGGGACAAACCAAGAAATTCGCCATACTCAATTTGGTGCGATGCGTGTGAAAGATGCCATTGTGGATTATTTTGAACGTCAAGGGAAAGCGCGCCCAAATGTGGATAAAGACTATCCAGATGTGCGAATTCATGTTTATTTGAATAAAGAAGAGCTCGTCGTTTCACTCGATTTAAGTGGTGAAGCATTACATTTACGAGGTTATCGCGAAGATACAGGCCAAGCGCCTTTACGTGAAACCTTAGCTGCCGCGATTGTGCTTCGTTCAGGTTGGAAAAAAGGGACACCTTTAGTGGATCCAATGTGTGGTTCGGGCACCTTGTTAATCGAAGCGGCACAGATGGAAGCACAAATTGCACCGCAATTACATCGTTTACATTGGGGCTTTGATTGCTGGAAAGGGCATAATCAAGATGCTTGGGATAAGGTCAAAGCAGAAGCAGCACAGCAAGCTGAAACTTATTTTAATCAAAATCTAAAACCGCATTTTTATGGCTTCGATCTCGATCATCGCGTACTGAAAAAAGCGCAAAAGAATGCACAAAATGCAGGTGTGGCACATTTAATTCAGTGGAAACAAGGTGATGTTGCCGCATTAAAAAATCCAAGTCCAGATGAAGTGGGAACGGTGATTTGTAACCCGCCTTATGGTGAGCGTTTAGGTACAACTCCTGCTTTGATTGCACTATATTCAGTCTTTGGACAACGCCTTAAAAATGAATTTGGTGGTTGGAATGCGTCGATTTTTAGTAGTGAATCTACGTTGCTTGATTGCTTGCGTATGCGTTCTCATCGTCAATTTAAAGCGAAAAACGGTCCGTTAGATTGTGTTCAGAAGAATTATCAAATTTCTGAGCGTAAAGAAAGTTCGGTTGAAAATCCGCTTGAATTTGACCGCACTTCAACGGTAGCGGTAGATTTTGCGAATCGCTTACAGAAAAATATCAAGAAAATTGAAAAATGGGCGAAACAGCAAGGCCTTGATGCGTATCGTTTATATGATGCTGATTTACCGGAATATAACGTAGCGGTGGATCGTTATGGCGATCATATTGTGGTGCAAGAGTATGCCGCACCGAAAAATATTGATGAAAACAAAGCGCGTCAGCGTTTATTGGATGCAGTGACTGCAACCTTACAAGTCACTGGAATTGAAACCAATAAACTGATTTTGAAAGTCCGTCAAAAACAAAAAGGCACCAATCAATATGAAAAATTGGCCAATAAAGGCGAATATTTCTATGTAAATGAATACGGCGCACAGCTTTGGGTGAATCTAACAGATTACTTGGATACAGGATTATTCTTAGATCATCGTTTAACCCGTAAAATGCTTGGTGAAATGGCAAAAGGTAAAGATTTCCTCAATCTTTTCGCTTATACCGGTTCTGCAACAGTGCATGCAGCATTAGGTGGGGCAAAATCAACAACGACCGTGGATATGTCTAACACCTATTTAAACTGGGCAGAGCAAAACCTGATTTTAAATGATATCGAAGGCAAACAGCACAAACTCATCCAAGCTGATTGCTTACAATGGTTAGAAAAATGCGATCGTCAGTTTGATCTGATTTTCGTGGATCCGCCAACATTCTCGAATTCTAAGCGTATGGAAGACAGCTGGGATGTGCAACGTGATCACATTAAATTAATGCGTAATCTCAAACGCATTTTACGTCCTTGCGGCACCATCGTGTTCTCGAATAATAAACGTGGTTTTAAAATGGATTTTGATGCGTTAGATGAGTTGGGATTAAGTGCGGTCGAAATTTCAGCGAAAACCTTACCGCTTGATTTTGAACGTAACAAACAAATCCACAATTGCTGGATTGTGACCATGAAAGCCTAATAAAAAAGCCCGATATCACTATCGGGCTTTTTGTTATTCAACTTCTTTTTGTTTTTCGGTTTCTGAATCATCGTGAAGAAGGGTTTCAACCGCCGTTTCATCATTAGTATCATCTTCTTTTTCTAAAATTTCAGCTGTTTCTTCATTTAATGCTTCGGCATCAGAATGTGGTTTAATGAAGGGTTTTGGCATCCAATATTTTCGGATGATGTCCGTTGAAAAACCATGTAAAACTTCTTCATTCAACCTTTCCTGGTCTAAGTAACGAACTTCTGCAATGACTTCATCCGCTTCAATTTTATTAACACCCAGTTGCATTAAGGTTGCGTGACTAAGTGCCAGAGCTGACTCAAAAGTTTCACGCACAATAAAGTCTACATCATGCTTAATGAGACTCACAGTTGTTTTACGGTCATAAGTTCGTGCCAAAATAGGGAGTTTCGGATAAGCATCTTTTAGATTCTGAACAATGCTTTCAATACGTTGAGTATCATTAATCCCAATGACGACACATTTGGCTTTTTCGATACCCGCAGCACGTAATACATCAAGGCGAATACCATCACCGTAATAAACTTTAAAACCAAATTTAGCTGCCGCACGAATATTTTCGATGTTACGGTCAATCACCGATACGTTAATGCCACGAACAAGAAGTGATTGACAGACGATTTGGCTGAAACGACCAAAACCAATCACGAGCACGCTATCTTCTAAATCCACAATTGGATCGAGATCGCTCGTATCGATTTTTTCCTCTTGATTTACTGATTTGCGTTGGTTGATTTTACGCATCAATAAACCAATTAATGGGGAGAATAACATCGAGATAATCACTGCAGCGGTAAAGGTTGCATTTTGATCTTTTGTCATCACGCCTGCAGTAGTCGCAGCTGAGAAGAGTACGAATGCAAACTCACCACCGTGAGCCATGATGGTCATTCGTCCAACTGATTCTTTTCGGTCAAGTTTTGTAATTCGTGCAACGGTATAAACGGCTAAGGCTTTGCCAATGATATAAAGACATACTATGCCTAATAACCAAAGTGCATTATGGAATACCAAGGTTAAATCAAGTGACATTCCCACGCCCATGAAGAAGAGACCAAGCAATAGACCACGGAAAGGTTCAATATCGGCTTCTAATTGGTGACGGAATGCAGATTCTGAAAGCATTACGCCAGCAACAAAGGCGCCCATCGCCATTGAAAGGCCACTTGCTTCCATGGCTAATGCCGCGCCTAAGACTACAAGCAACGCGGCTGCCGTCATCATTTCGCGAATATGGGCTTTGGAAATTAAGCGGAAAATTGGATTCATTAACCATTTACCCGCAACGACTAACCCCACAACGGCACCTAGCGCAACGGCAATGGATGTCCAGTTAGTTTGGTGTTCAATGTGCGTTGTTTCGGGCGTTAAAAAGGCGATGGATGCCAATAATGGCACAATGGATAAATCTTCAAAAATTAAGGTAGAAATAACACGTTGACCTTTGGGGGTGTTTGTAATACAGCGTTCTTCTAATACTTGCATCACAATGGCTGTGGAAGAAAGGGTAAAGCCCATACCTGCAATAAACGCCACTTCTTTTGGAAGATTTAAGATATAGATACCGGCAAAGGTGAGTAGTGCGCCGCATACCCCTACTTGTAGAAAACCTCGCCCGAAAATTGCTTTTCTCATCGCCCATAAACGTTCGGGGTGCATTTCCAAACCGATAATGAATAAGAACATCACCACGCCCAGTTCCGCCATATGGAGAACTGATTCAGCATCTTCTACCACACCAAACACTGAAGGACCAATTAAACAGCCCGCTACTAAATAACCTAATACGCTACCTAAGCCAATGCGCTTAAAAAGCGGCACGATGGTCACACTGGTAGCAAGTAGAACAACGGTTTTAATCAATTCAGGGCTGACAACATTCGACATAGGGCAAAAAACCTTAGTAAAAACAGGGAGTATGAGAAGAAAGTTGACTTGTATTCTAGCCTTTTTTCACTAAATAAAAAACACAGAAAAGCAAGAAATTGGTATAATTTACAAAAACTTTACACGCATAAAAATGGTCAGTTTTTTGACCGCACTTTAGAGGTACTATGACATTACAATTCAATATGGTCGCGTTGCTATTAGTTTTCTTAATTGTTTTAGGTTTAATTAGCCAAAATAGCGCGATTACCATCTCAGCCGCCGTGCTGTTAATTATGCAGCAAACCTTATTATCCAAATACATTCCCATACTCGAACAATATGGGATAAAAATTGGGATCGTCATTTTAACAATTGGTGTGCTTGCACCGTTAGTGTCGGGGAAAATCCAACTTCCCGATCTTAGTTCGTTTTTAAACTGGAAAATGGGCATCTCTATTTTAGTTGGGGCATTAGTGGCGTGGCTGGCAGGCAAAGGTGTGCCATTAATGGGGGAACAACCTGTTTTAGTGGCTGGATTATTAATTGGTACAATTATTGGTGTGTCTTTCTTAGGAGGCATTCCGGTAGGTCCACTTATCGCCGCCGGTATTTTAGCGATATTAGTAGGAAAATTTTAGGTGAAAAACAAATGGTTATTTATCGCTGGGCTAAGCGGTTTTTTATGTGTGTCGATTGGTGCTTTTGCGGCACATGGATTAAGCAAGGTTTTAGAGCCTAAAGAATTAGCGTGGATTGAAACGGGTGTGAAATATCAAATGTTCCATACCATTGCGATTTTAGCGATTGGCATTTTGCAATTATGCCGTGAAACATTGGTTACAAATAAAATGGCTAATTTCGCTGCAGGCACTTGGGCGTATGGTATTCTGCTCTTTAGCGGTAGCCTTTATGCGCTTGCTCTTGGTGCTGGCAAATTCCTTGTTTGGGTGACACCAATTGGCGGTACGCTCTTTTTAATTGGTTGGCTTTGCTTGGCTTACGGTGGTTTTAAAAGTAAATCAGTATGAAGAACAAATCAGTTAAACGTGAATTAAATCCGATACAACAATCTCTCTTTTCGAAACTCAACGGTATCATGCTGGTGGATCAACGTCGTTTATCCGCCCGCATTCATGGTATTGGAAAAATTAAAAGCCAAGAGGCTCAACAATCCGTTGCTGCTGAAATTCAGCAACAGATTGAACAGGCTCAATTACGTGTAGAAAATCGTAAAAGTGCGGTTAAAAATCCGATTGTTTTTCCAGAGAGTTTGCCCGTTAGCCAACGTAAAGCAGAAATTCAAAAACTGCTTTCTGAACATCAGGTCATTGTAGTGGCAGGGGAAACCGGTTCAGGTAAAACCACCCAATTGCCAAAAATGTGTTTGGAATTAGGTTTCGGCAATTTGGGCATGATTGGTCATACTCAGCCTCGCCGTATTGCCGCTCGTTCAGTGGCAGCGCGTATTGCAGAAGAGCTGGAAACAGAGCTTGGCGGGTTAGTCGGTTATAAGGTCCGTTTTAACGATCAAATCAGTGATGATACGCAAATCAAGTTGATGACTGATGGGATCCTATTAGCAGAAATTCAAAATGATCGTTTCCTCAATCAATATTCTTGCTTGATTATTGACGAAGCCCACGAACGTAGCCTAAATAACGATTTTATCCTCGGTTATCTGAAACAGCTTTTACCACGTCGTCGTGATTTAAAACTTATTATCACCTCAGCGACCATTGATGTGGAACGTTTTTCCAAACATTTCAACAATGCCCCGATTATCGAAGTCTCGGGCAGAACCTATCCTGTGGAAGTGCGTTATCGCCCCGTAGTGGAAGAAGACGATCAAGATCAGCTACAAGGTATTCTTAATGCGGTGGATGAACTGCAAGCAGAAGGTCGAGGCGATATTTTGATCTTTATGAACGGTGAGCGAGAAATCCGCGATACCGCAGAAGCTTTACAAAAACAAAATCTAAAACACACGGAAATTCTACCGCTCTTTGCACGCCTTTCTGCACAAGAACAAAATAAAATTTTCCATCCAAGCGGATTAAATCGCATTGTATTAGCGACCAACGTCGCGGAAACTTCATTGACCGTACCTGGCATTAAATATGTGATTGACCCAGGTACCGCACGCATTTCCCGTTATAGCTATCGCACCAAAGTACAACGTTTACCAATTGAACCTATTTCACAGGCCTCTGCTAATCAGCGTAAAGGTCGTTGTGGTCGTGTGAGCGAGGGGATTTGTATTCGTTTGTATTCGGAGGAGGATTTTAAATCTCGTCCAGAGTTTACCGATCCTGAAATTCTGCGCACCAATTTAGCCTCCGTTATTTTGCAAATGACGGCATTGGGGTTAGATGATATTGAAGCCTTCCCATTTGTGGATGCCCCAGATAAACGCCATATTCAAGATGGTATAAAACTGTTGGAAGAATTGGGTGCGTTTGAACTGGTTCGCACAAAATCAGGTGAGAAACGTCAATTAACGGCAGTAGGTCGTCAATTAGCTCAACTCCCTGTAGACCCTCGTTTGGCGAAGATGTTGCTGAGCGCTGTCTCACAAGGTGCGTTGCATGAAGTGATGATTATTGTTGCCGCGTTATCTATTCAAGATCCGCGCGAGCGCCCACAAGAAAAACAACAAGCTTCCGATGAAAAACATCGTCGTTTTGCCGATAAAAAATCGGATTTCTTGGCGTTTTTAAATCTTTGGCGTTATCTACAAGAACAACAAAAAGAATTGAGTAAAAACCAATTCCGTCGTCAGTGCCAAAAGGATTTCTTAAATTATTTACGCATTCGCGAATGGCAAGATATTTATCATCAAATTCGTTTAACTGTACGTGAAATGGGCTTGCCAATTAATTCGGAAAAAGCAGAATATCAGCAAATTCATACCGCACTTTTAAGCGGTTTGCTTTCTCATATCGGTTTAAAAGAAGCGGAGAAACAACAATATCTTGGCGCACGTAATGCCCATTTTGCAATTTTCCCCAATTCTGTGCTTTTCAAAAAACAACCGAAATGGGTGATGGCGGCAGAGTTAGTAGAAACCTCCAAACTTTGGGGGCGTATGGTGGCGGAAATTGAGCCAGAATGGATTGAGCCACTTGCCGAGCATTTAATTAAAAAATCCTATTCAGAACCGCGTTGGTCGAAATCTCGTGGCGCGGTGATTGCTGATGAAAAAGTGACGCTTTACGGTGTGCCGATTGTGGCTGCTCGACCAGTGAATTACGGTTCTATTGATCCGACGGTGAGCCGCGAGATCTTTATTCAATCTGCCTTAGTGGAAGGGGATTGGAATACCAAACATAAGTTCTTTAAAGAAAATCAACGACTCGTTCGAGAAGTAGAGGAATTGGAACACAAAAGCCGCCGCCGTGATATTTTGGTGGATGACCGCACGCTTTTTGAATTTTACGATCAGCGTATTGGTACGGAAGTGGTTTCCCAAAAACATTTTGATACCTGGTGGAAAAAGGCGCAGCAAAAAGATCCCGAATTACTTAATTTTGAACGCTCATTTTTGATTAATGATGATGCGGAACAAGTGAGTAAGCTAGATTTCCCGAATTTCTGGCATCAAGGTAATTTAAAACTAAAACTGACTTATCAATTTGAACCAGGTACTGATGCAGATGGAGTGACCGTGCATATTCCGTTGCCATTGCTCAACCAAGTGGAAATGACAGGTTTTGACTGGCAAATTCCAGGCTTGCGTGAAGAGCTGGTGATTGCGCTGATTAAATCTCTGCCGAAATCTTATCGTCGTAATTTCGTGCCAGCACCTAATTATGCCCAAGCTTTTTTAAGTCGTGCCGTACCGTTGGAAAAGCCATTATTAGATACGCTAATTTATGAATTACGTCGTATGACAGGCGTCACCGTAGAAGCGGAACATTGGAATTGGGAACAAATTCCAAGCCATTTGAAAATGACGTTCCATGTGGTGGATGAAAACGGCAAGAAAATTGCCGAATCTATGAATTTGGATGAGCTGAAATTCAACTTAAAAGATCGTGTGCAGGAAAGTATTTCTGCTGTGGCCGATGATGGCATTGAGCAAAGTGGGCTGCATATTTGGAGCTTTGCAGATCTGCCACAATGTTATGAGCAAAAACAACGAGGTTTCAGCGTCAAAGCCTTCCCGGCCATTGTAGATGAAAAAGATGCGGTAGGTATTAAACTGTTTGAAACAGAGTTTGAGCAAGCAGTGGCAATGCAACAAGGTTTGCGTAGATTGTTGCTACTCAATGTGCCATCACCAATTAAGTATTTGCATGAAAAATTGCCGAATAAAGCTAAGTTGGGTCTGTATTTTACCCCGTTCGGTCGTGTGTTGGATTTGATTGATGACTGTATTGCTTGTGCGGTGGATAAACTGATAGCCGATTTTGGCGGTTTTGTGTGGGATGAAGCTGGCTTTGAAAAATTGCGTGATTTCGTTCGAGAAAACCTTAACGAAGTGACCGTGGATATTGCACAGAAAGTGGAGCAAATCCTCTCCCTCAACCATGCCTTAAACCAACGTTTAAAAGGCAAAATGGATTTCACGATGGCCTTTGCTTTTTCTGATATTAAGGCGCAATTAAGCGGACTGATTTATCCAGGCTTTGTGCAAAAGAGTGGTTATGATCGCCTACCGGATTTACAGCGTTATTTACAAGCCATTGATAAACGTATCGATAAACTGGCTCAAGATGTAAATCGCGATCGTGCGGCGATGCTACGCGTGGAACAAGTGCAACAGGCTTACCAACAATTACTGGCTAAACTGCCAAAATCCAAACCAATTTCCGATGAAGTCGCGGAAATTCGCTATATGATTGAGGAATTGCGTGTGAGTTTATTTGCTCAGCAGTTGGGCACAAAATATCAGGTGTCGGATAAGCGGATTTTGAATATAATAAATAATATATAGTATGGAGATAATATTAATGGAAAACAATAGAATAAAATCTACTTTTTTAAGAGCTAGAAATTGGATAATAAGTATTTTAGGTATAAATACTAATGAAGCTAATGTAGTTTTATCAGCTTTAATTTCTATTGTTATTCTTATTATAAATTTTGGTTTTCTATTTTATTATTCTTCTTACGGTGAAATTATTAAAC
>ERZ773131.2787-NODE-2787-length-10786-cov-5.418787_pt1 | contig 10786 bp, 8 predicted proteins | sample MGYA00511082_ERZ773131 | MGnify/ENA primary metagenome ERZ773131 (study PRJEB29015, sample SAMEA2737813) | human gut metagenome | biome: human gut; feature: human-associated habitat; material: faeces | place: China | collected 2012 ...
AGCAGGGCCTGCGGGATGAGAGCGGGCTTAGTGCAGAGCTGCGCGGCCAGCGCCAGCAGCTCAGGTACATTTTCGGGGTCATGGGCGGCGGCTCGGCAGCGCTCCAGCAGGGCGCGGCTGACCACGGCGCAGCGGTTCTGCGCCTGCAGCGGCTGGCTCTGATAGAGGGCGGTTGCCCCGCCAAAACCGAACACGGCATTGCAGGCGACATAATCCGCGCCGTCCTGCAGGGCTTTGGCAAAGTACATCAGGGCGGTGGACATCAGCTCCACGTCCTCGGCGGCCAGAAGCACGCCGTCCACGCTTGCGGTCAGTTCCCCGTCCAGCCGGTCCACCAACCGGAACTTGCGGTGGAGCTGGTCAGTCAGGGTGGCTTTCAGGGCCGTGCTGCGGGCCGATGCGCAGACCAGCAGATAGGTGCTCTGGGTGTTGCTGTACTCCTGCAGGGCCAGCTGACGCTGCTGCAGGGGAGTGTAATTGTTATACATGGCTGTTCCTCCGTTCCGCTTCTCAGTTTCCACGGTGGAACAGACGCATCAGGCTGCGGATGGGAGCAGTGAGCTTCCAGCTTTTACTGGAAAACACGCTTTCCAGCGAGGTCTCGTAGGCAGTGCTCCGGGCCTGCAGATCGGCGTTTTTCTGGCACAACTGTGCGATCTCCTGCTGCAGGGCGGCCACCATCTGCTGCTGGGCCGCGGCATTCTGCTCCAGCTGCTGGATATGCTGCTTTTCGCTGTCCTTGCGCAGCTGGAGCTGCTGCACGCCCTGCAGCACGGCGCAGAACAAAGGCTCGTCTGTCAGGGTCTCCAGCGGGAAGTAGCCGTAGCTCACCACCAGCTTCATCCCGGCGGGGTAGTGGGTGGTGCCCTCCAGCCGGTAGTTGGGGTCATCGCCCAGGAACAGGGTGCTGCCGCCGGAAAGGTTCAGGCCGTTGGTGGGTGTGCAGATGATGCGGTCATCTGAAAAGATCAGGTTGGTGATGCAGCAGGGCAGCTCACCCGGGTCGAACCGCAGGGCCTGTGCAGCCACCGGCAGCTCAAAGGTCGCGGTCACAGCACCGGTCAGCTCGTCGGTGGTGCAGTCGGGTGCGGTCAGGGTGTCCTTTTCCGAAAAGCCGAAGCCTGCATCATAATAGAGCAGCGGCTGCAGCAGAGTGGGCGAGTCGGTATGCATCTCGCGCTGGGGGTGTGCCGCAAGGTAGGACTGCACCTTCTGTTCCAGGGCAAGGCAGCGTTCTGCCAGATGGGAAGCACCTTCGTCCGAAAGCTTGAGCTGCTGTTCCAGCTCGGCGATCTTTTCCTGCAGAGCCGCAGTGTTCTCAGGAGCTGCGTTGTTCATAACCGGATTCTCCTCATAATATTATTTCACTTCAGCAGAGGGGGCACCCTCTGCAAAAAATCAGTGTTTTGCCGCAAAATGACGCTCGGGCGCTTCGGTGCGGGCGCTGCGCCGGCGGGGCGCTTCCGCCGTATTCTGCTCCCGGCGGGAGGTGAGCCAGAACTTCAGGTCCCGGCGGCGCACCAGCAGTTCGCAGATGAGCAGGGTGGAGCCCAGCGAAAGGGTGAACTGCAGCACCATGCCCAGCACCGGGTGAGCCGCAAACTTCTGGGGCATCAGATACCAGGGAATGGCCGTGAGCTCCACAGTGTGGACGCAGAAGATGAACAGCGAACGGCGGCCAATGGCCTGAATGGCATGGGTGACAACGTTCTCCACCCTGCGCTGGAACCAGATGACGATGGAAAGGATGCCCAGGCCCGTCACAGCATCCAGCAGGATGCTCACGGGGCCGAGGGTCCACTCGGCCATCGAGACGCAGTCGGTGCTCTTGGTAAGAAGCACCAGTGCGGCCACAGCCAGCGCCGCCGCGATCATCCCGCCGCGCAGACGGGGCGAGAGGGACTGATCAAAGATCTTATATTTCTTGGCAAGATAGCCCACATACAGAGCCGGAACAGTGACCATGCCCTGACCGATGCAAAAAGGGGCCTCCCAGGTGATGCAGATGCCCCAGCCTAACAGCATGGTACCCAGCACCGCCCAGTTTATGTACTGCTCCGGGAAGATATTCAGGATGAGATCCAGCAGGATCCATGCGATCATCAGCGAGAGCAGATACCACATGGGGCCGCAGGAGAAGAACAGCTGGCCGAAATAGGTGGCCGTGTGGGGCAGGCCCAGTGCAAAGCCGCCCAGCACCTTGTAGGTCTCGTAGGTGGCGTTGTGCAGGCTGCCAAACAGGCTGTAATGGATGATAAAATGGAACACGGTGGTGGCAATGCCGGTATAGATGTAAGGCTTGAGCAGCGTTTTGAACTGCTGGTCGATACACTTGCCGATGGAGCGCTTGCGGAAGCCGTAGCCGCTGGCAATGTAAAAGGCCGCCATCAGGGATTCGCGGTAGGCGAACATGCAAAAGGTCAGCGGGTTGATGTGGCTGGCATCGCCCATGGGGTAAAGCTCACCGGTGTGGGCAAAGACGATGGTCAGCATGCCGACACCCTTGAGCAGATCAAACATGCCCAGCGAATTTGCGGCACGGCGTTTGGTTCCCTCCATAAAAAGGTCCTCCTCTGCGCCGCACTCCGCCCCGGGATGGCAGAATTGCCGGATTTTTGGCGCATCATGTTAAAAATTAGAGATATTTATAATAAGTATAATGCTTTTTGCCCCTGCTGTCAATCAAACGCAGGGAGAAAGCACGGTAGGCGGATACCGGGAAAAGTGTACCACACTCACGGCCTGCCCGCAACAAAAGGCAGGATTTACATCCGGGTGCACAGATTGACTGTAAGTTTAAGTTGCATATTTGTGCAATTAAATCTTGCGTTTGAGCCTTCTATGCGGTATACTCTAGGCTAGAGTACCCAGAAGATTCCATTTAGCGGAAACAAAAGGGAATATTTTAACAAAAATAAACAGGGAGTGTAAAATAATGGCAGACAAGGCTTGTAAGGAAGTTGTGACCGCGGCAAATATGCCGATGACCGTTTTTGACATGATCTCTGCGATGCAGAATAAGTATGCTGACCGTGTGGCGTTCCGCTATGTGGAGGGCAAGGACACGGTGGTGGAAAAGACCTACGCCCAGTATGTGCAGGATATCCGCAAAGCGACCGGCTACCTGCAGCAGGAGCTGGGCGAGCCCAAGGGCAAGAAGATCGTTATTCTGAGCCGCACCAACTATGAGTATGGCGCGGTCGTTTTCGGCACCATGATGGCAGGCGCTGTCATCGTGACCCTGAACCAGGGCAAGACCTGGGCCGAGCTGGAGCATGAGCTGGGCATGGTGGAGCCGGACCTCATCTTCAACGACGGCATCGATTACGGCTACCGCGCCCAGCTGGAAGCGCTCTATGGCGCTCAGCTCCGCCCCATGGATGCCTGGACCACTGCCCCTGAGGCTGAGATGGTCAACCGCATCGACCACGAGGGTCTGCTGATGCTGATGTTCACTTCCGGCACCACCGGCCGCAGCAAGGGTGTGATGCTGAGCGAGAAGAACTACTTCACCGCCTGCCAGATGTACATCGATGGCCAGAAGGACATCCTTGACCAGGAGGAGCGGCTGGCACCCCAGTACCTCGACCAGATCTTCAGCCACTTTACGCTGGTGCCCATGTTCCATCTGGCCGGTTTCATCTGCTACTTTGTCTACGGTATACAGGGCTGGACCCTGAACCTCTGCTGTGATGCCCGCGACCTGCGCCGGGATATGAGCCTGATGCACAGCGATGCCATGTCTACCCCTCCGGTGCTGGTGGAGATGATCTGCAACGAGATCAAGCGCGGCCATGCCGACCGCCTGAACGGTCTGTGGAACCTGAGCTGCAGCTCTGCCATCCTTGATCCCGCCATCCTGAGCGATCTGGTGAAGAATGGCTTCTACATCAATCAGTGCTACTCCATGACCGAGCTGGCCGGCTATGGCCTGCTGAACGTGACCCAGGAGGGCGACCACCTGCGTGCCCTGGGCAAGCCGGATGGCTTCTGTGAGGTCAAGGTGGACGAGACCGGCGAGATCTGCGTCCGCGGCGGCTGCGTGATGCTGGGCTACTATAAGGACCCCGAGGCCACTGCCGAGACCATCGACAAGGACGGCTGGCTCCACACCGGCGACCTGGCCCGCGTGGACGAGGAAGGCTACTACTATATGACCGGCCGCAAGAAGAACCTCATCATTCTGGACAGCGGCGAGAACGTCAGCCCCGAGGAGCTGGAAAAGCTGCTGGGCAAGTGCGATGCCATCAAGGAGTGCATCGTCAAGGAGATGGGCAAGAAGATCGGCACCGTGGTCTGCTGTGAGGATGACAAGCGGCAGCAGGTGAAGGATTTTGTCACCGAGCTGAACCGCACCCTGCCCATGTATAAGCGCATCTCCGTTGTAGAATGCAGCGCCGAGCCCCTGCCCCGCAACGCGCTGGGCAAGCTGCTGCGCAAGTAAAATCAAACGGGAGAAAAAGGAGCAGACCATGGTAAACAATGTCTATGATCTTGTCACCCGGACAATGGAGCAGGAATTCCCCGGGCGGGTGGCCTTCCGCTGGGTAGAGGATGCCACCGGTACCGTGAAGGAAAAGACCTATGCCGAGTATGCACAGGATATCCGCCGCGCCGCTGCCTGGTTTGCCCGGAACATCCCGGAGGTGGAGGGCAAGCGGGTGGTCCTGCTGAGCCGGAACTGCTATGAGTACGGCGTGAATACCTTTGGCGCTGTGCTGGCCGGGGCTGTTCTGGTAACGATGAACCAGAAAAAGACCTGGGACGAACTGAGCTGGGAGCTGGAGCTGGCAGAGCCTGCCCTCATCCTGAACGATGGGGTGGACTACGGCTGCCGTGACCATCTGGAGGCTGCGTATGGGAAACGCCTGCGGCCGATGGATGTCTGGAAGGACACCGCGCCCGGCGGGCTGGAAAAGAAGATCGACCCCAATGCCCTGATGGTCATGCTGTTCACCTCCGGCACCACCGGCCGCAGCAAGGCCGTGATGCTGGCAGAGCGGAACTTCTTTACCGTGATGCAGATGCACGTTGCCATGGGCGACCATATGCTGGACTTCAAGCACCGGCAGCTGCCCGAGGACAAAAACGATGTCCTGAGCAACTTTGCCATCCTGCCCCTGTTCCATCTGGGCACCTTTATCTGCCTGTTCTCCTGGCCCTTCAAGGGCTGGGCCCTGAACCTTTGCAGTGACCTGCGGAATTTCTACCGGGATCTGGGCCTGATGCACAGCGATTCCATTGCTGTGGCCCCGGTGCTGATGGAGAGCATCTACAAGGATGTCAAGCGCGGCCGCGCCGATAAGCTGAACGGCCTGTGGAACCCCTGCGGCAGCTCTGCCATGTTCGACAGCGAGCTGCTGCTGGGTCTGGTGGAAAACGGCATGTACATCACCCAGTGCTACGGCATGACCGAGACCTGCGGCGATGGTCTGGTGAACTACGCCCAGGCAGAGCCCCATATCCGGGCGCTGGGCAAGCCGGACGGCCACTGTGAGTACAAGCTGGATGAGACCGGTGAGATCTGTATCCGGGGCGGCTGTGTGATGCTGGGCTACTATAAAGACCCCGAGGCCACCGCCGAGATCATCGACAAAGACGGCTGGCTCCACACCGGCGACCTGGCCCGTGAGGACGAGGACGGCTATTACTACATGGTGGGCCGGAAGAAGAACCTGATCATTCTGGGCACCGGCGAGAACGTCAGTCCTGAGGAGCTGGAAAGAAGGCTCAACGCCTGCCCTGAGGTGCAGGAGTGCGTGGTCAGGGAGATGGGCAAAAAGATCGGCGCGCTGATCTGCTGTGCCGAGGAAAAGCAGGCGGAGGTCCGGGCCTTTATTACTGGGGTGAACCGTACCCTGCCGCTGTACCAGCGGATCACGGCGGTGGAGTTCAGCACCGAGCCCCTGCCCCGCAACGCCATGGGCAAGCTGCTGCGCAGGTAAGCGCGGAAATTGCGAAAAAAGCGCGAAACCGGGCGGTCGGTGTGTTGCATTTCCTCCATAAAACAGGTATTATAAAACACAGGAATGTCCCGCCCGGCTGGCTAAACCGGCCCGGCGCGTGGCATACTGAAACTGCGCCCTTGCAGGCGATAAAAAATCCCTCACGGAAAGGAAGATTTTTTGATGGAAAGAGCAGAAATCGTGTCTCAGATCCTGGCAATTCTGGAGGATGTGGCAGAGATCTCGCCCGAGGATGTCAACGAAGACAGCGTGATGATGGATGATCTGGATCTGTCCTCTATGGAGATCCTGACCGTCGTGGCCGATCTGGAAGAGACCTTTGGTCTGCGCATCCCCGAAAAGGAGCTGCGCAACTTTGTGACCATCGGCGATCTGACCGATTATCTGGCCGAGAACGCGGGGTAAATTCCGGATGAATGCAGAGCAGCGTGCGGTGTTTCAGGGCATCGTCTACTACTACCGCGAAAATCAGGTCCTCTGCCGCTATCAGGCCACGCTGAAGGAGGCCGTTGACCCGGCCCTTCTGCAGCAGGCACTGGATGCGGCCCGCCCGCTGGCAGAATATTATTTCTGCCATGTGGTGTGGGAAAAGCGAGAGGCCCGTCTGGAGCCCAACACTGCCCCCTGCCGTGTGCGGCAGGGCAGCACCCAGCCAAAGATCCCCGAGGAGACGAACGATTATCTCTTCTCGCTGGGCTATGAGGGAAACACGGTCTATCTGGACTGGTTCCACTTCCTGGCCGATGGCCGGGGCAGCGCGCCCTTTTTCACCCTGCTGCTCAAGCTCTACTGCAACCTGCGCTCCAACGCCGGTTTTGTGTGCGAGGCCCTTGCCTCTGATCCGCCCTACGATGTGGAACAGCTGCTGGCCCGCTACCCGGAGAGCCAGGTGGCCAACGACATGCAGAAGGACGTGCTGCAGATCCACGAGGGCACGCCCCATTTTCAGCGGCTGCGGCTGGACAGGCAGAGCCTTGTGGATCTGGCGCAGAAGGAGGGCGTGAAGCCCTTCAGCGCTCTCATGGGGCTGACCTGCCAGGCAGCGCAGCGGTATCTGGAAAAGAACGACCTTGTGTACAGCTATGCCGCCGACACCCGCGCGGCGCTGGGGGTGCCGCATGCCCTGTACAACTGCATTGCGTCCTTTCAGCTGGCCCTGCAGCTGGAACCGCAGGCCCGGCTCCACAGCTTTGCAAAGCAGCTCGACCATGAGATCCGGGAAAGCCTGACCCCGGAGCGCCGCCTGTTCCGCATGGCCGAACAGATGGGCTGGGTGTATCAGGTGTTCCGGCAGAAGGCCGCGCTCAAGATCAAGAAGCGTGTGTTCCAGATGGGCGAGTACATAAGCGGCTTCCCGGCAGATTTCTGGGTCAGCTACATCGGCAGCCCGCTGCTGCCGCACAGCCCGGAGCTGGAAGCATACCTGACCGATTTCCAGACCTGGGTGCTGCCGGACGGTGCATCCCTTGCAATGGAGGTCACCAGCCTGCACGGCGTGCTGACCTGCTGCATTGAAAACAAGGTGGACAAGCCCGGCTACCTCGAGGCCCTGCGCGGCGTGATGGAGCAGGAGGGCATCAGGGTGCTGGAAGCGGTACATATTTCCTGAAGCAACAATAACAGCGAACCCCCCAGTGCAGATTGCACCGGGGGGTTCGCTGTTTAGTTAGCATCCTCACCCTCTCCGTCATTGCTTGCGCAATGCCACCTCTCCCGAAGGGAGAGGTAAGACATCACAGAGGGCAGATGCTGCTAAATCTGGGATTGCCCTTGGCTCCCCCTTTGGGGCAACAACAACGACCGCCGCCAGCGGCGGATTGAGGGAGGAGTTGTTGGGGCAGTGGCCAGCAAGATACGAATGCAATTTATTGCATGAAGTAACTGCTGGGTGCCACAACCCGGCTAGTGGCAAAGCCGAAGGCTTTGACTGAGAGGGTTCGCCACTTACCCCTTCATCTGATTCCAGCTCCGAATAACCTCCCAGCGGCTGACGGAATCCTCCGCGGACGCATCCGGGGCGAGGAGCTGGTTCTCGATGGCCCATGCAAGGGCCTGCTGGACCGGGGCAGCATCGGCAGGGAGAAGAGCAGCGGGGGCCGGGGTCCCGGCGGCTTCCCACAGCAGCAGGGCCAGCTCCCCGGCGTTGTTGGGGATGGCCGCACCGGCAGGCAGGACGGTGTTCAGGTACAGCTCGGTGCCGATTATGTAGCCGGTGTAGCCGAGCACGGCAGCGCCAGCACCCGCCGTGCCGATTATGGCGGCGGTGCCAAGGATGCCGGGGCCTTCGCTTTCAATGGTGGCTTCCCGGTACTGGGCTTCCACGGTAACGGTCTTGCCGTTTTCCACCGCATTGGCCGGGATGGTAAAGCTTTCGGCGTTGTAGGCCACATTGGGGTTGCCCAGCAGGCTTTCCTCACTGATGGCCCACTGGTCGAACACCATGCCCTCCGGTACGGCATCCTGGTTCAGGGCCACGTTTGCTTCTGCATCCACCGGCACGGTGCCGCTGGTCAGCGCATCCCTTTCGCCGGTCGTAAAGCTGCCGCCCACCACTTTCAGGGTGTAGGTCTCCGGTTCCGGTTCTGGTTTCGGCTCAGGCTTCGGTTCCGGTTCAGGCTTCGGTTCGGGTTTGGGTTCCGGTTTCGGGTCGTTCAGCTGCAGCTCAAGGTCAGCCGTAAGAGGCAGCTGTACTTCCCGTACCTTGCCGCTGCTCAGGGTCACATACAGGGTACCGGTGGGCTGGCCGACCACATAAAGTTCATTGGCGGCGCTTTCCAGTGTGGTGGTATCGCCGCTGGTTTTCATGGCCGTAATGGTTCCGTTATCAGAAACGGTAATTTTCTTGGCGCTGTTTTCGCAGCAGGTGGGAACATTCAGGAACACGCCGTTCAGGGCGCTGGCGCTGCCGGTAACTTCTTTCAGGAAAATGCCGTTGGTGATGGTGGCGTTGCTGTCCACCGTAACCGGGCAGTTCACCGCCACTCTATGGGGGTTCAGGTCGGTGTTGTTAAAGTCATAGCTTTTCTCGGCGGTAGGCTCCAAAATCAGGCTGTTGTTTTCAAACTTCCAACCATCGCCGGGATAATTTGCCCGGCTGCCGTTCCGATCCTGTGCCACGGCAGGGTAACCGCTTTTCTCAATTACCAGCCGGGTCAGCGGGCGGATAGTTACTGTATCTGCATCATTTGTAAGCGGTGCGGTGAAGGTGACTTCATAAACTCCGCGGATATCCTCGAACTCAATCTTGAGATCACTCCCACACCAGTCGGAAAGAAGCGTAGGCGGTGCATTATCAATGGTTACATCAAGGGGTGGAAGATCGTACATAGTATCATCAAAACGATAGCTTATATCAACAGAAACGGATGCCTGATTCGGGATGATATAGCATGAATTGTGATACCCATTGACCGAAACAGAAGAAAAAACGGACGGCGTTTCTGCTGCGAGGGTATAACCTGATGCTACGAAACCGGTGCCGCTAATGCTTGACGTCTCTTTGAAAGTGCCGCCGTTGATCGTGCCGCCATTGTTTGTAACGGTGTACGAAGAAGCCCAATCACCAAACTGACCATTTTCAATGATGCCATTCGATTCATTGGTGACCGAAGTGAAAAAACGGCCACCGATTATTGTGCCATGGTTTGTAACAGCACCCTTAAAAATGCCGCCCTTGACAGTGCCATTGTTCGTAACAGAGGCTATAAAATTTCCATCCGTAACGGTTGCATTTTCGCCAATTACCAGGTTACAGTCGGTTGTGATGGAGTGCCCTGTGTGAATGGCAAAAAAATCATAGCTTGTTGGGGCATTGGGGCACAGGGTCAGAATTTTACAATTTTCATCGGCATCGTAAGTCCAGCCATCACCAGTGTAGATATCATGCCCGTTGACTGTATGGAGAGGGATATGATCCAGAACAGGATAACAGTCTTGTCCGATTTTAAGTTCGCCGTTGCTGCTATCCTCCGCTGCTGCGGTCAATGCCGACACGGGCAGGAACGTCAGCACCATACTGATTGCCACCAACAGGCTGAGTAGTCGCTTCTTCATAGGGGATTCCTCACTTTCCTTGCGCCGGTCTCCCGGCTGGGTGGTACGTGGGCTTATACTCTTCTACTTCCTATAATGCAAAAAATGAGAAATCCTTTCACCTGACTGGGAATTTTTTTTTTTTTTTTTTTTTGAGGACGACCTCTCCTTCTTGACAATCTACCGAAAATTGACTATACTACAAATAGAAAAGGCGCTGACTGCAAATGGTCAGCTCCCACTCCTAGTCAGTTAAAAAGATTGACCGCTAAGTTTGGAAGGCTTGGGGCGGTCAATCTTTTTTGTTTTTATCGTGTTCTTTGTTAGAAATTTTCCAACCAGCATCAAATGCGGCTTTGGCAACGTTGACCATCAACGTCAGCAAACCGATGATGACGGTCAGCAGTGCGCAAACTTCTGCTAAAGACATCTGACATCCCTCCCTTCGCTTAAAGCTCCGGGACAGGATCTTATTCAAAAAAGTTCCGTTTCCCGGAGACCTGCAGCCCACTTGCGTGGGGATGTAATGACCGGGAGTGGAAGCATGACCACCTGCATTGCAGACAGCACCTTTACCGCCATTGCTGGCGGTATTTTTAGTTTATCATAAGATTCGACGAATTACAACCAGAAAAGCGGCTCACCCTCTCCGTCTTTGCTTCGCAAATCCACCTCTCCCGAAGGGAGAGGCAAGACATCACAGAGGGCAGAGGCTGTTAAATCTGGGGCCGCCCTTGGCTCCCCCTTTGGGGCAACAACAACGACCGCCGCCAGCGGCGGGTTGAGGG
>ERZ773131.2790-NODE-2790-length-10770-cov-4.335418_pt1 | contig 10770 bp, 8 predicted proteins | sample MGYA00511082_ERZ773131 | MGnify/ENA primary metagenome ERZ773131 (study PRJEB29015, sample SAMEA2737813) | human gut metagenome | biome: human gut; feature: human-associated habitat; material: faeces | place: China | collected 2012 ...
GAACAGGAGAGCACTTAATGTGCTCTCCGTCGTGAGCAGGACTGTAGAGCAGCAAACTTAACCCCTGCCCCGGCATCCGGCGGGCAAGCCCTCCCTTGTACTCCATCTCACTAAAGTGTATGATTCTGAACGTTACATGACTCACTTTACCTAACTAAAGTACCATCAAGGGGGAATACCATGAACACCGATATGTCTCGTCGTCAGTTTGTTGGTCTAGCCGGTTCGCTTGCCACGGTGCTCGGCCTTGGTCTTGTCGGCTGCGGCGGTGGTGCCGGCAAGGGCTCCGCTGCTGGTTCTGCCGCGGCCAAGGATGTGAAGGGCGCCGCGGAGTCCAAGAAGCTCGTGGTGGGCTTTGACAAGTCCTACCCTCCGTACGGCTTTGTGGGCGATGACGGCGAGTACACGGGCTTTGACCTTGACCTTGCCAGGGCCGTTGCCGATAAGCAGGGCTGGGAGGTCAAATACGAGGCCATCGACTGGGATGCCAAGGATACGCTGCTCAACTCGGGTGCCATCAACTGCATCTGGAACGGCTTTACCATGGAGGGCCGCGAGGACGACTACACGTTCTCCGAGCCGTATATGCTCAACGAGCAGGTGTTGGTGGTCAAGAAGGACGCGGGTATCAAGAGCTGGGACGATCTTGCCGGCAAGACCGTGATTACCCAGACTGATTCCGCTGCGCAGGATGTGCTCGAGGGCGACCAGAAGGATCTGGCCGCGACGTTTGCCACGCTCGATACCATCGGTGAGTACAACACGGCGTTTATGCAGCTCGAGAGTGGTGCGGTCGATGCCGTTGCCTGTGACCTCTCGATCGCTCAGTATCAGCTGGCCGCCAAGCCCGATGCCTATACGCAGCTCGACAAGCCGCTGTCCAGCGAGCACTACGCCGTCGGCTTTAAGAAGGGCGACACCAAGTCGGCCGATGCTGTAACCGAGTCACTCAAGGCGCTCTACGAGGACGGCACGGTCAAGGACCTCTGCGATAAATACGCAGATTACGGTCTTTCCTTCGACAACTGGGTGCTCAAATAGCGGCTTTCCCAGGCACCCGATTTTGCCGTTCAAACCGTCGCTTGCGTACATTTAGTACGCGGCGCTCCTCTTTCACGGCAAACTCGGGCACCTGGAAAACCCGCTTTAGCATTGGGTTCGCTGTTCCGTTACTGTGAAAGAGAGCTTGGGTTGTCTATTCAGGTCATGATGCAGATGCTTGGCCAGGGATTCTTGGTCAGCTTGCAGCTGTTTGTGCTGACGTTGCTCGGGTCGATTCCGCTGGGAATCCCCGTGGCGTTTATGCGCATGAGCAAGGTCGCGCCGCTGCGTTGGATTGCGCGCATCTATATTTCGGTGATGCGCGGCACGCCGCTTATGCTGCAGATGTTTGCGATCTACTTTGCCCCGTACTACGTGTTTGGCATCTCGCTCACGCCCGATTCCAAATGGACGGCGTGCGTCGTGGCATTCATCATCAACTACGCCGGCTACTTTGCCGAGATCTATCGCTCGGGCCTGCAGTCCATTCCGCGCGGTCAATACGAGGCAGCCGAGGTGCTGGGCTATTCGCGCATGCAGACGTTTCTGTATATCGTGATGCCGCAGGTCGTCAAGCGTATTCTGCCGGCGATGGGCAACGAGATCATCACGCTGGTCAAGGACACGTCGCTGGCGTTTGCCGTTGGCGTGGGTGAGATGTTCTCGACCGCCAAGGCGCTGGTCGCCTCGCAGGTGAGCATGGTGCCGTTTGCGATTGCGGCGTTGATCTACTGGGTCTTTAACTTTGTGGTCGAGATGCTGCTGGGCGCTGCCGAAAAGAAGCTGGACTATTATCATGACTAGATCGTTCCGCCGTTCTAGCGAACGGCGGACTGCTCGACGCTGCGCGCGTGCCTGACGGCCAATCTGCTCCTCAAACCGTCGCTTGCGTACAGAAGTACGCGGCGCTCCTCTTTCGAAGCACATTGTCTCGTCAGCCACACGCTCGCTGACTTCTCAAACACATGGAGGTTCCCGTGTCCGGAACGGTAATGATGATAACGAACGCGCGCAAGGCGTTTGGCGGCAATGAGGTGCTCAAGGATATCTCACTCGAAGTCAAGCGCGGTGAGGTCGTGGCGATTATCGGGCCTTCGGGTGGCGGTAAGTCCACGCTGCTGCGGTGTGCCACGCTGCTCGAGACACTCGACGGAGGCTCGCTTTCGTTTGGCGACCTTGCGGTTGCGACGGATGTGGGATCGGGCGCGGTCTATGCGAAGGGAGATGTTCCCAAGCAGGCGCGCTCGCGATTCGGCCTGGTGTTCCAAAATTACAACCTGTTCCCGCACTATACCGTGATGAAAAACATCATCGACGCGCCGATCCGCGTGCTTAAGCGCCCGCGCGAGCAGGCGGAAGCTCGTGCGTATGAATTGATTGCTCAGATGGGGCTTATGGGCAACGAGAATAAGGTTCCGTGTGAGCTTTCGGGCGGTCAGCAGCAGCGCGTGAGTATTGCCCGCGCCCTAGCGCTCGACCCGGAGATCCTGTTCTTTGACGAGCCGACCTCGGCACTCGATCCCGAGCTGACGGCCGAGGTGCTGCGTGTCATTAAAGACCTTGCCGCGCAGAATATGACGATGGTGATCGTGACCCACGCAATGCAGTTTGCGCGCGATGTTGCCGACCGCGTGGTCTTTATGGATGGCGGCCGCATTGTCGAGGAGGGTCCTGCCGAGCAGGTCATCGACCATCCGCGTGAGCAGCGCACCCGTGAGTTCTTGAGCCGTATCGAGGGATAGGCTCAGGTATTTACTCAACTATTAATTGAGGTGAAGCCGCCGCAGGTCTTACGGTCTGTGGCGGCTTTTTGTTTGCATCGACGGGGTTCAATAATCGCCTCACAAGCTTGTCTCTTCCTCTCGCCGCCTGTATTCATACGTGTGCCGAAAGGTATGCATGGACAGCCGCCCGTGAGGGTAGGGTGGTGGCATAGGACATTTGGAGGGTGAGTCGGCTCGGCTGCCGACCATGCTGCTCCCGGGATGGCACCGACCGCGAACTCTCCCCGTTGGCGTCGCGCATTGCGCGCGGCCCTGCAAGGAGGTCATCATGGGTGCTCCCAAGACCGGTAACGTAAGGAACGTGGTGCTCGTAGGCCAAGGCGGGGTGGGCAAGACTTCACTCGCCGAGGCCATGCTCCACCTTTCCGGCAAGACCGCCCGCCTGGGCGGCCACGACGGCACCAAGCCCACGCTCGACTATGACCCCGAAGAGGTCAAGCGTGCATTTTCCATCTCGACGACCATTGCGCCGATCGACTGGAAGGGTGCGCGCATCAATGTGCTCGATGCCCCGTGCTATCCCGATTTTATCGGCGACGCCTTTGCCGCGATGAGCGTCTGCGAGACGGCTCTGTTTGTGGTCGACGCCGAGGCCGGCCCGCAGCCTACGACGGTTAAGCTCTGGTATGCCGCCGAGGACCTGCGTCTGGCGCGTGCGGTGTTCGTAAACCGCTTGTCGCGCTCCGAGGCCAGCTTTGCGACCACGATGGACCTGCTGCAAGAGCGCTTTGGCACGCGCCTGGGCGCCGTGACTCTTCCCTGGGGCGAGGGCGAGGACTTTGACGGCATCATCGACCTGGTGCGCATGAAGGCGCGCCATTGCAACGGCACCGAAGCCGTTGAGTCGGAGATTCCCGAGGAGTATCGTGCCCAGGCCGAGGAGGCCCATGACCATCTGTGCGAGTTGGTGGCCGAGGCCGACGATGAGCTGATGATGAAGTACTTGGAAGGCGAGGAGACGCTGACGCAGGAGGAGCTTGAAGGCCTGCTGTCTAAGGCGATCGCCGAGCGCATCTTTGTGCCGGTCTTTGCGGGCGATTGCATTAAGGAGCAGGGCGTCAACTCGCTGATGGACGACATCGCCACGTACTTCCCGGCGCCGACCGACTACGGCGAGATGCCGCTCATCGATGGCGACTCGCTCAAGATCTCGAGTGACGATGACCGTCCGGTGGCGTTTGTGTTTAAGACGCTGGCCGATCCGCAGCAGGGCCGCATCAGCTTTATCAAGGTGCTGACGGGCACGCTTGAGCCGGGTCTTGAGTTGGTCAACGCGCGTACCCGCAAGAGCGATCGTTTGGCTCACTTGTATGTGATGTGCGGCCGCGATATGACCGAGGTTGGCCATGCCTATGCCGGCGACATCATTGTGGCGCCCAAGCTGGCTGCCGAGACGGGCGATACGCTCTCGATTACCGGCAAGGTCGAGGCTGCGGCGTTTAAGTTCCCCAACTCGCAGTACCGCATTGCCATCGAGGCCGAGAATCGCGGCGACGAGGAGAAGCTCTATACGTTTATCGAGAAGGCCTGCAAGGCAGACCCGACCATGAGCATCGACCGCGACGAGGAGACTGGCCAGACCATTATCTCCGCCGTTGGTGAGGCACAGGTTTCGGTACTGCTCAACCGTCTGGAGGACCGCACCAAGGTCGCCGCCAAGAGCGTGCCGATCCGCATTCCGTATCGCGAGACCATTCGCCGCACGGCGAGCGCCCAGGGTCGCCATAAGAAGCAGACCGGTGGCGCCGGTCAGTATGGTGACTGCTGGCTGCGTGTGGAGCCGCTTATTGGGCCCGACGGTACGAGCGACGGCTATGAGTTTGTGGACGAGGTCGTGGGCGGCCGCATTCCGCGCTCGCTGATCCCTGCCGTGGACAAGGGCGTCCAGGAGACTATGAAGGACGGCATCATTGCCGGCTACCCGCTCACGGGCATTCGCGTGGCTGTGTACGATGGCTCGTATCACAGCGTCGACTCCAACGAGATGGCGTTCCGCGCGGCGGCTCGCATTGGCCTGCGCAAGGCATGTGCCGATGCCGACCCCGTGGTGCTGGAGCCCATCGAGGAAATCACGGTGACGATCCCCGAGAGCTACGCCGGTGCCGTGATGGGCGACATCTCGGCCTCGCGCGGTCGCGTGACGGGCATGGAGACCGATGAGCGCGGTGACACCGTGGTCATCGCCCAGGCGCCGCTGGCCGAGCTGACGGATTATTCGACGCGCCTGCGCTCTATCACGCGTGGTACGGGCGACTTTACCATGAAGCCCGCAGGCTACGAGCAGGTGCCTTATGACGTTCAGGCCAACCTGGTCGAGCGCTATGAGGAGGGCCGCGCCAAGTAGCGTATGGCGTTGCCTGCAACATGCATGCCGGCGCAAGGGCCGCTCTGGGTAATCCGGAGCGGCCCTTTTTGATCCCCGGGGGACGGAGGAGAACGGATCATTTTAGGTTTTGGGACAGCTTAGTCGGCCCTAGTCTCCCGAGGCCTGATTGCGGCCGGTGGCGTAGTCGATCTGCACATGCGGCTGCAGGTTGTAGCAATATACGTGGAAGCAGAGGGTCTTGCCGTGGTCCTCGACTGATTGCGCCTCAAGGCGCACGCCACGGCAGACAAGTTCCTCTTCGTTATACATGGGCGTGACACGGTAGAGCACATGGTTGCCAGTGCCGCGGATGTAGTCGAGGATCTGCTCCTCAAAGGGCAGCATGCCCGTTTCGTTGAGATAACGCGTGCCGGTGAGGAGATTCTTGCGGTTGGCGTTTTCGCCGCAGAGCGACCAGGCGATGAGGTGGCAGCGGTTGTAGAGGCTCTGGCCTGGAATAAAGTCGTAGCGCTGCTGGTGCCAACCGGCAGGATGGATGCGCGAGATATCGCCGCGCTTTCCCTGTCCGAGCGACTCGGGGCCTACGCAGGCGAGCGCCTTGCGAGTGCGGCCCAAGTTGTCGAGCTTGGAGAACTTTTTAAAGCAGCCCTCTTCGGTGGCGCGATCGTATTCATCGAGTGTGAATGACGGCGTGCCCAACGGGTGCGTGCTATCGGCGCGAAGGGCAACGTAGGGGTTGCCGGCGTAGTCGGGAATGCTGGTGAGGTAAACGCCGCGCGCGCGGTCGAGATCGGGATTTTCGACCTCGTCGATGGGGGTGGCGGCGCTGTCCGCGGAGGCAACGTTGCCGTTGGTGTTGGTCGCGGTGGATTCGGAGCCATTGCCAGAGTCTTGGCTATTTTGAGAGTCCGAGGAGCTCGCTGTTCCTGATTCGAGCCGGGCAACCAGGTCTGCTTCGTCGTCGGTGCGGTTGGGGCTCTCGCTTTGCTTCTCGGCCAGAGCCGCCGCCTGCTCGTCGCTTTGCGGCGAGAGCAGCTTGGGCGCCCCGTCGAGCGATCCCGTAAACAGCGCAAACCCCAGCACCACGGCGGTGCCGATGGAAAGTACTTGCTTGTAGGCGGACTTGCGCGACATTGAGGCTCCTGGAGGGACGGTTGGGAATCTACCAGTCTAGCAGGAGCCGGCAGGGGCCGCTCCACCGAACAAATACTCAAGATTTGGGACAAACGCTACGGATTCATTTGTCCCGCGGTCTAGATCGAGGTGGAGTCGAGCCAGTTGAGCTTGCACTCGAGAATGCGCTGCTCGCCGGGTTCGCTGCTGCCGTCAAGTAGGGCGAGCAGCATCTCGGCTGCTTCGCGACCTTCCTGGTCGACGGGCTCGATGATGGTGGAGACGGTCGGTGTGGTGAGATTAGTCCAGTCTTCGCAGTTGAGTCCCAAAAGGCCGATTTGCTGCGGAAGCAGATGGGCCATGGGCTGAAGTGCCTTGTAGACGCGGGGGAGCGCCCATTGGTTTTGGACAAAGATGAGCGTACGCTTGGCGGGATTAAACTTGAATTTAAAGTACTCGGTAAGCTCGTTGATTGACGGCTTGTTGTGGTCGATGGGAATCGCTTTGTAGAGCTGTCCGTTCGCTGCCAGCGCCTCGGCATACCCCTGAAAACGCTCCATGCGGGTGCGCATCTCGGTCATGTTGGCGGCAATGGAAAAGAAATCTTCGTAGCCGGCGTCGAGGAGTGCCTGCGTGGCGTTGTACACGCCGTCGTAAAGGTTGGTTTTGATCCAGCTGGTACCTGGGCTATAGATGGCCGCATCGAAAAAGACGACCGGCTTGCCGGCGCGTCTAATGCGGTCGTGCACGGCTTTGAAGTTTGCCGTGGGCTGGATGATAAAGCCATCGACGCCCAGCGAGAGCATCTTGTCGACGTACATGAGCTCGGTCTCGGGGTTAAAGTTGCTCGTGCAAACGACCGTCTGGTAGCCCGCGGGGAGCATGACCTGCTCCATGCCATTGAGAACGAGCCCCGCCCATTTGTTGGTGTTATCCAAAATGATGATGGCAATGACGTGGGTTTGCTTGCCGGTGAGCGTCTGCGCTTGGGCGTTGGGAACGTATCCGAGTTCCTTAATGACGCGCGCGATTTTGTTCTGCGTCTTCTCGCTAAGCTTTTCTCGTTTGTCGTTGAGGTAATACGAGACGCTTGCCGTCGAGGTTCCCGCCTCTCGAGCGACGTCTGCGATCGTAACGCGCTGTTTTGCCACAGCGACTCCTTCCGACAGATGAGCATTTTCCAACATGATGACTTTGAGTCTTGGTGAGGGATGCGCTTCGGTGAGAGGCTTTTTCCTTTCATATGAGTATGCAACAAATGCGGCATACGGGTGGGGTCGAAATTTGTGACCGGCATGCGCATCTGCCGTCTACCGAGAAAATCAAATACTTCTTGACTTTTGAAATCGAGGGCAAAATCGCAGGATTCATTTTTGGTTAAACGCATAACTAAATCGCATAACCAACGCTCTGACCTGCGCGTTTACCGAAATAAGCTGGCATTAAGAAAAACGAGCACCTATATTGGTCTTGTCGAAAAGACAGCAAGTCCAAACGGCAGGGGATGCTCCGGAGGCCTCCGCAAACGGTGTCTTGCGCACGCAACTCTATGAAAAGAGGGAAGCAATGAAGATCGTAGGCGTTGCCGCCTGTACCGTGGGTATCGCCCACACGTATATGGCCCAGAAGGCGATTCAGGATGAATGCGCCGCCCGTGGCATCGAGTGCAAGGTCGAGGCTCAGGGTGGCCTGGGTATCGAGAATGAGCTCACGCAGGAAGACGTGGACTCCGCCGACCTGGTCCTGGAGTCCGTCGACGTGGGTGTCGAGAACGAGGACCGTTTTGAGCAGAAGATGGCCGAGGGCAAGTTCCTCAAGGTCGGTACCTCGGATGTAATCGCCGATCCGGTGAAGATCATTGACCAGGCCGTTGAGATCATCAAGGCGACGGGTGGCGCCGTTGACGCGCCCAAGGCCGAGGCCAAGGCAGAGAAGAAGGCCGTCTCCGCTGCCCCGCAGGCCCCGACACCGGCGTCCAAGCAGTCCATCTTTGCCGATCCTGGCAAGACGCTGCTCAATGCATTCAATACCGGCGTTTCCTATTTTATCCCCATTGTCGTTATCGGTGGCGTGTTCCTCGCCTTCTCGTTGGCATCCGGTACTGCCGGTGCTAGCGGTATGGAGGTTACGAACCCGTTGATGGTGAGCCTTAACACCATCGGCATGGCCGGCATCTCTATGATGATTCCGGTGCTTGCGGCATACATCGCTTACTCGATGGCCGGCAAGCCCGCACTTGCCCCTGGCTTCGTCCTGGGCTACTTGGTCAACAACGCCGTCGTCACCCCGAGCGGCAATAGTGTTTCGACTGGCTTCTTGGGTGCCATGATCATGGCTGTCATCTGCGGTTACTTTGTCCGCTGGATGAAGACCTGGAAGGTCAACAACACCATCCAGACTATCATGCCGATCCTGATCATCCCGATTCTGACCTCGCTCGTCCTTGGCATGGCATACATTTACATCCTGGCCACGCCGCTTGGCTTTGTGATGGATTGGCTCACCAGCGTGCTCGGTAGCCTGCAGGGCGGCTCCGCCGTCGTCTTGGGCCTGGTCATTGGTGTTATGACCGCCTTCGATATGGGTGGCCCCATCAACAAGACCGCTTCGACCTTTACCATGGCCATCATGGCCTCCGGCATCTACGGCCCCAACGGTATGTTCCGCGTCGCCGTCGCCATTCCCCCGATTGCTTGCGGCCTTGCTGCGCTCATCGCCAAGAACAAGTTCGATGACGCCGACCGTCAGATGGGCATCTCCGCACTGTTCATGGGCTGCATCGGTATTACCGAGGGCGCTATCCCCTTCGCGGTCAAGGACCTTGGCCACACCCTGCCCGGCATCTGCATCGGCTCTGCCGTGGGTGCGGCGCTCGCCGCCTTCCAGGGTATCGACTGCTACGTCCCGCACGGTGGCTTTATCGTCGCCCTTGCCACCAACAACGTCGCGCTGTTCTGCCTGGACATCGTGATTGGCTCTGTGGTTGCCGCTGCAATCCTGATTGCCATGAAGCCCACGCTCGATAAGCAGGCCAAGTAAACCTTTAAGGACTCCGGTTGTGCGGAGGGATGGATTTGACTCCGCACAACCGCCCCTACACAACAAAATCCATCTGCACTGATAGGGCCCGCATCTGGGTCCCAGGGAACTTTTGTCAAAAATCCTCTGGAGAAGGAGAACAAAATGTCCAATCTCACCATCCGTCAGGCCGTTCAGGGCATGCTCAAGCTGCAGGATAGCGGCGATCACGCAACCATGGTCGGCATTGGCCCCATGAGCCCCAACCTGATTCAGGCCGTGTTCGAGCTTGCCAAGGACGAGGATTTCCCGCCCATGTTTATCGCTAGCCGCAACCAGGTCGATATGGACGAGATGGGCGCCGGCTACGTCAACGGCTGGGACCAGACGCGCTTTGCCGCCGACATTAAGAAGGTTGCCGACGAGGTGGGCTACACCGGTCCGTACTACCTGTGCCGCGATCACGGCGGTCCGTGGCAGCGCGACGAGGAGCGTAACGCCCACCTGCCCGAGGACGAGGCCATGGAGCTCGCACGCAAGTCCTTTGTCGCCGACATGGAGGCGGGCTTTGACCTGCTGATGGTCGACCCCACCAAGGACCCCTATCAGATCGGCAAGGTTATTCCGCTCGACGTGGTGCTTCGCCGCACGATCGATCTTATCGACTACCTTGAGCAATACCGTCGCGAGCATAACCTGCCCGAGGTTGCCTATGAGGTCGGTACCGAGGAGACCAATGGCGGCTTGACCTCTACCGATAAGTACGAGGAGTTCATTTCTCAGCTGCAGCCCGAGCTCGAGAAGCGCGGCTGCCCCATGCCCACCTTTATCGTCGGCCAGACCGGCACCCTTACCCGCTGGACGGAGCAGGTCGGTCACTACAACTTCAAGAACGCTCGCGAGCTTGCCGATATGGCCAAGCGCTACGGCGTGGGTCTGAAGGAGCACAACGCCGACTACCTGGATGACGCGACGCTGCTCGAGCATATCCCGGCACACGTGACCGCCTCCAACGTTGCTCCGCAGTATGGCACCGAGGAGACCCGCGCTTACCTCAAACTCTGCGCTACCGAGCAGATTCTGGTCGACAACGGCCTGTGCGACGATCCCTCCGACCTGTATCACACGCTGCTGGTCAAGGCTATCAAGACCGAGCGTTGGCGCAAGTGGATGACTGGCGACGACGTCAACCTGCAGGTTGACGACATCCTGGCTGACGACGAACTCAGCCTGAAGATTCTGGATGTCTCCGGCCACTACGCCTTTAACGATCCCGAGGTCAAGGAGCAGGTCGAGAAACTCTATCGCAACCTCGCTGCCCAGGACATCGACGGCAAGCGCTTTGTGATCGAGCACATCAAGCGCCCGATCAAGCAGTACGTCGTCGGTCTTAACCTCAAGGGCGTCACGAGCCGCATCGAGAAGGCTCTCGAGGACTAGGTAGTTTTTCCTACACGACGCCGGGCCTGGGGCATGTCCCAGCTGCAG
>ERZ773131.2791-NODE-2791-length-10764-cov-25.764964_pt1 | contig 10764 bp, 10 predicted proteins | sample MGYA00511082_ERZ773131 | MGnify/ENA primary metagenome ERZ773131 (study PRJEB29015, sample SAMEA2737813) | human gut metagenome | biome: human gut; feature: human-associated habitat; material: faeces | place: China | collected 2012 ...
CAAGGATATACATGCTCAGCTCCTTGAAGTAGGCCATGTTCAGCTCGTACATCTTGTCCAGCATGGCGATGTCCTTGAGCAGCTGCACCTGATGGGCTTCCAGCATGGACTGGATCTTTTCCACGTTGGTCTCGGTCTTGTCGTACTTGGTCTTGAGGGCATCCAGCTGGCTGGTTTTCTTCTTGAAGAAGCCCATAATGCCCTTCTGCTGCTCCTCGTTGGCATCAAAGCTCTTCAGCTCGCCAATGAGGTTGGTGATCATATCGCCCACCTCGCCCAGATCCTTGGTGGACACCTTGGAGAGGGCTGCTTCGGAGAAATCGCCGATCTTCTTCTGGCAGGCAGAGCCGTACTGCAGCACCTGCTGGCTGTTGGTGATATCGATCTTCTGGGCAAACTGATCCACCATGGCCTGCTCCTCGGGGCTCAGGTTCACCTGTGCCTCCGGGGCAGGGGCAGCGGCGGGCTTTTCCTCCTGCGGCACAGCGGCGGGGGTGGGGTCCAGCGTCAGGGTGGGCACTGCGGGGGCATCCAGATCAAAGTTCAGAGTATTGTCAGCCATAAGTGATTCCTTCCTTTCAAAATCCCGAGGGGATATTCTGGTTTTACTTGCTCAGGCCCTGCCCTTTCAGCATATTCTGCAAAACGGTCAGGTCTGCGGACAGGTCCATGCTCTCTGCCGCGTACAGGGCATCCAGCTGGTTTTCAAAAGCCGTGGCAATGGAGGCGGCGTTGTGCTCCACCTCGGCGCGGATGGCGGCGGCGTTCTCGCCCCGCACACCCTGCTTTGCAAGCTTTGCATACTGCTGCAGAACGTTTACGGCGTCCGGCAGATAGTAGTTGGCAAACCGGCGCACCTGCTTTGCCTTGGCAGGGTTTGCCTCCACCGCCTCCACGATGGATCGTCCCGCCTTTTCCATACGGGTCATGGCGGCGGACAGCTGCGGGTCGGGCAAAGCCTCGTTCAGTGCGTGCAGGGTGTCCAGCTTCTGCTGGATATCGGTCAGCATCTGGTCCACATCCTCCACACCGGTGTGGAAGGGTACCTCGTGCTCCACCACCCGGGGCGGGCAGGTCTTTTTTGCCACGCCAAAGGCCACGGCGGCACCGCCCAGCGCCACCAGCAGCGCCCATAATTTATACACCGGCAGCACCGCGCACAGCACCACAAACACCAGCGCCATAGCGTAAAAAGGCAGCACGCTGGGCTTTTGGGTGCGGATGATCTTGCTCATGGTCATTTCTCCTTGTCCGGGGCAGTGCGCCCCTTATGATATCCATAATACAACGTCCGCAAAAAAACGCAAGTATCCCGCAAAAGAATTTACAGCCTTGTCATCATTTTACGATCCAGTCCGCCAGCGCAGCGCCCCAAAGCTCCTCCAGCCGGGCGGGGCTGCAGGCGGCGTTGGCGGGGCTTGTACTTGGCAGACGGACAGCCGGGATGCCGGTAAGCGGCTGCTGATATTTTGTGTAGATACGGTAAGCTGTGGCACCGTTGCAGAACACCGCCCGGATGGGTGCTTTGCGCAGCAGCCCGGCGATATCGTTGGGCACCACATCCCGGATGGAGGCATCCGATGCGCCGGTGATGGTGCAGCTTTCCAGCGTATCCCACAGCGCCAGCCCGTGGCGCAAAAGCAACTGCTTTTTGGCCGCGATATCCTCCCGCACGGGCAGCGGCTCCCCGGTCAGCGCCGCCAGCAGCGGCCAGAACCGGTTTTGCGGATGGCCGTAGTAAAAAGCCATCTCCCGGCTTTTGGGGCTGGGCCATGTGCCCAAGATCAGCGCCCGGCTGCGGTCATCGTACACCGGTGCAAAGCTCATAAGCTGCCGCCTGCACTTTCAATATTGCCCCATGCGGAGCCAAAATCTTTGCCGGAGGGCTCCGCGCGGGGGCCGTCGAACCACAGCTCCTCGATCAGCGCCGCCACGCCGTCCTCCCGCACGTCCCCGATGATCCGGTCGGCAGCGGCCTTGGCGTCCGGGGTGCCGTTTGCCATGCAGGCACTCAGGCCCGCGACTTTCAGCATCCCCACATCGTTGGCAGAATCGCCCACAGCCACGGCATCTGCCAGCGTAAGCCCCATCTGTGCACACAGGTCGGCAAGCCCTACGCCCTTATCCATGCCGCCGCGCACGATATCGTAGTAGCAGTAGCCGTCCGCGTTCTGCGCGCCCGTCTGCATCCAGTGCAGGCCAAGGTAGCCGTATTTTTCGTGGAAGCGCTCCACTTCCTGCGGCGGCATGGCGGCAAAGGCGGCGTGGGGCATATCCACCAGATGCCTGTCCTGATCCTCGCCGTCCACGCAGTCCAGCCCGGGGCTGTTCATCATCTGATAGCCGGTGTGCAGATACTCGTACTCGCAGTAGGCGTAATAGGCATCCCGGAAGTTGAATTGCAGCGGGTAGTTATAATCCTCGCAGAAATCCACCAGCACATACATCTCCTCGCTGGTAAGCGGATGCTCGGCTATTACGTTGCCCTGCCTGTCCACCACGCAGGCGCCGTTGCAGGTAATGGCGTAGTCGTACCGGATGCCGCCCAGCTGGTTTTTATCCCGGATGCCCGGGTAGGAGCGGCCGGTGCTGAGCACAAACTTACCCCCGGCGGCTTGCAGCTTTTTTACCGCCTTTACCACCGCCGGGCGGGGCTTTGCTTCGCCAAAGGGCATCAGCGTGTTGTCGTAATCGCTTGCCAGAATCTTATATTGCATGGTCATCTCTCCTGTGTGCATCGTTTTCTCCCAGTATAACACATTTCAAAGTCCAGCGGGAGAGGGGGAAAAGAAAAATGGGACAGCAGAATACCCGCAGGCATCCCACTGTCCCGAAATTCAAAATATTATTATCGTTAGGCAAACACCGCCACGACCACCTGCATGGCCACGCCCACAAAGGCACCGGCAGCCCATGTCAGGCCGGTGATGAAGAGGTTCTGCTTCCACGAGGGGTTGGCGCGCCACAGCACCGCCAAGCCCACACCGGCACCGGTGCACAGCCCCGCCACAAGGCTGGAAAAGCGCAGCGCACCCTCCACATACAGCTGGGTCAGCAGCACGCTGGCGGCGCAGTTGGGGATCAAGCCCACCAGAGCCGCCACCACCGGCTGGAAGAAGCCCATGCCGCCCAGCACCTCAGCGAATACATCCTCGCCCACGCCTTCCACGATCATGCCGAACACCAGACTGAAAGCGAAGATGAACACAAAGATCTCCAGCGTGTGGCGCAGCGCCGCCTGCCAGATGGGCTTTTCGTTGCCCTCGGCATCGCTGTGCTCCTCGTGGCAGTCCACCTCGTCCGCATGGCCGGTGTAGCCGCCCCGCAGCCCTTTGGGCAGCACGCCCCGCAGCACAAAGTCCAGCACAAAGCCCACCACGATGGCGTACACCACCTTGATGACCATCAGAACGGCCAGCTTATCCCAGTAGGTCGGCATGGAGACCAGCAGCGGGATCGCTTCGTCGCTGGTGGCAAGGTACACCGCCATCAGCGTGCCCAGCGTGATGACCCGGGAGGCGTAGAAGTTGGACGCAATGGCGGAGAAGCCGCACTGCGGCACACAGCCCAGTACCGCGCCCGGCACAGCGCCCCAGCGCCCGCTGCCCGCCAGCAGCGCCTCGATGCGCTCACCGTGGCGGTGCTCGATATACTCGATCAGCAGGTAGGCCAGAAACAGAAAGGGCAGCATCTTGGCGGTATCCACCAAGGTTTCGCCCAGAACATCCAGAAACAGTTCCATAAATAATCGCTCCAAAGACCCGCAGGGGGTCGTCTCTCAACAATTTGCAATCAGTTTGCATTTTCGTACAGGGAAGATTATACACGATATCCTTTCCAATTGCAATACCAAATTGCAAATTGGTTGCAATTTTATGTTATGGAACATTGCAGCGCGTAAAAAGCGTGAAAAAGAGGTTCTGAAAAGCCCGCGGGCTTTTCAGAACCTCAAAATTTCAAATCATTCTTCCGCTGATGATGCGCAGAGCAACGCGGAGCGCATTCCAAATCGTCCCACGCGGCAAGGAAGCTGCGGTCTGTTTTACCCCTTCAGCGGTACAAAGCCCACAAGGTCTTTGACCACCTCGCCGCCGATGATCAGACCGGCCACTGAGGGCACAAAGGCGTTGGAGCCCGGCACGGTGCGCCGTGCAGTGCACTTGCGCTGAGTGCCCGGGGGACAGATGCAGTGGTCCTTGCAGCTGATGGAGTCATCCTCGATGGGAGTCATGACAGGCTCCTTGGAGTAGACCACCTTCAGGTGCTTGATCTTGCGCTTGCGGCACTCGGTACGCATCACCTTGGCAAGCGGGCAGACCGAGGTCTTGTAGATGTCGGTCACCTCAAAGCGGGTGGGGTCCATCTTGTTACCTGCGCCCATGGAGCAGATGATGGGGGTGCCCGCCTCCTTGCATTTCATCACCAGCGCCAGCTTGCCGGTAACGGTGTCGATGGCGTCCACCACATAGTCGTACTGGGTAAAGTCGAAGTCGTCCTGCGTCTCCGGGCCAAAGAAGCACCGGTGGGTGGTCACCTTGATGTTGGGGTCGATATCGTGGATGCGCTGTTCTGCCACATCCACCTTATACTGCCCTACCGTGCTGCGGGTGGCGATGATCTGACGGTTGAGATTGGTCAGGCAGACCTTATCGTCATCGATCAGATCCAGTGCGCCCACGCCGCTGCGTGCCAGTGCCTCCACCGTATAGCCGCCCACACCGCCAATGCCAAACACTGCCACCCGGGCGTGGTGCAGCTTTTCCATAGCCTCTGCACCCAGCAGCAGCTGGGTACGGGAATATTGATCCTGCATTTTGTTCTCCTTACTTTTCTACGCGGGTGATGGTGCCGCCGCCCAGCACCACATCGCCCTGATACAGCACGGCAGCCTGTCCCGGGGTGGGGGCACGCTGGGGCTGGTCGAATTCCAGCCGGAAGCCGTTTTCTGCGGGGTAAACGGTGGCCTGCTGCTCGGCCTGATGATACCGGGTGCGGGCGGTGACCCGCAGCGGCCCGGTCAGCGCCGGAATGGCGATCCAGTTCACATCCTCTGCGTAAACGATGCTGTCAAACAGTTCGCTTTCCGGCCCGACGGTGACGGTATTGGCCTGCATATCCTTGCCGCAGACGTACACCGGCGCACCCAGTGCGAGGCCAAGCCCCTTGCGCTGCCCCAGCGTGTAGCGCACTGCGCCGCTGTGGGTGCCCACCACCTTGCCGCTCCGATCCAGAAAATCCCCGGCAGGGTAGTGCTTGCCGGTAAACTGCTCCATAAAGCGGGCATAGTCGCCGTCCGGCACAAAGCAGATATCCTGACTGTCGTGCTTTTGGGCGTTGATAAAGCTGTGCTCCTGCGCGATCTCTCGTACCTCAGTCTTGTGCAGCGCACCCAGCGGCAGACGGATATGCGCCAGCTGCTCCTGCGTGAGGTTATATAGCACATAGCTCTGATCCTTGCCCTCGTCCAAGCCCTTTTTCAGCAGCCAGCGGCCGGTGGCTGCATCCTGCTCCACCCGGGCGTAGTGGCCGGTGACCACATACTCCATGCCGTGTTCTTCCGCCCAGTCCAGCAGGTGGCGGAACTTCATATATTTATTGCAGTCGATGCAGGGGTTGGGGGTACCGCCCGCCTCGTAGACGCGGATAAATTTTTCAATGATCTGCGCCCGGAAATCGGCGGTGAAATCCAGCACCTGATACGGCATATCCAGTGCAAAGGCCACCTCGGCGGCGTCCTCGATATCCTTTTCCGAGCAGCAGGTCTGGTAGCCGGACTGTCCCAGCGTTTCGTTGTGGGTGAGCCGCATGGTGATGCCGGTGCAGTCGTAGCCTGCCTGCTGCATCAGACAGGCCGCCACCGAGCTGTCCACGCCGCCGCTCATGGCAATGAGGGCGCGGGGACGGTTTGCAGGGTTCTGTGTGGTCATAGGTTCTCCTTTTATGGGTTCAACATACTAAAGCAGTAGTATAATACTACCGCAGCATAAACCGCTTGTCAAGACGCTATAATTTTCTGCGCCGCAGCCAGCAGTGCCGGTTTTTCGTTGGGGTACTCTGCGCGTATCACGCCGTCCAGCAGCGCTTCCAGCACCCGGCGCAGCGCAGGCCCTGCCGGGATGCCCGCCGCCATCAGGTCGCGTCCGTTCACCGCCAGCTGGCTCACCCGGCAGCATACGCCGTCCGCCTCCAGTTGCCGTGCCCGCTGCGCCGCAAGGGCGCAAGCCGGGGCAGCTTGCGGGCGCAACGCCGCGCACAGCGCACACAGCCGCTCCACGGTGCACAGCCCGTATCGGCCTAAAAGCCGCCGAAGGTGGATATCACTGGCGCGTTCCGGGGCGTGTGCGGGAGTTTCTCCGAGGACCGTCCGCTGGGGTGGGACCCTGCTGCCGCAGGCAGTAGGGCGGGCGATGGAATGGCCCGATTCGTGTCCGAGGAGAAAGCTCCCGCACACGCCCTCCCCTGCCGTTTCCCGCACCAGCACGGCGGTCTCCTCGATGCAGGCGTTGGAGCAGCGCAGCCGCTTGAGCACCCGGCGGGTGTCGGCCTCGCCCAGAGTGCCCAGCAGCGCAGCCCAGCGTACCGGCAGGTTCTCCTCCCCCGCCGGGCAGGCATCCACCACCGGCTTTGCGGCTTCAAGCGCCGCCGGGGTCAACTCCGGCAGCACCACCGCCAGCACGGCGGGTTCCAGATACGCCCCCGGCTGCGGGGCAACCAGCAGCTTTGCCAGTTCCTCCTGAATGCGCTCGGCAGAGATGCAGTCCAAATGCGGTGCCAGCTGCCGCGCCGCCCGGGCTGTGGCTGCGTCCAGCGTAAAGCCGAATCTTGCGGCAAAGCGGTACAGCCGCAGGATGCGCAGCGCGTCCTCGGTAAACCGCTGCTGCGGCTCGCCCACCGCACGCAGCAGACCGTTTTGCAGGTCTTTTTGCCCGCCAAAGGGGTCTACCAGCCCCTCGGCTGCATTATACGCCATGGCGTTGATGGTAAAATCCCGCCGGGCAAGATCCTCCCGCACGTCCGGTACGAACTGCACCGCGTCCGGGTGACGGCCATCGGTATAGCTGCCCTCGGTGCGGAAGGTGGTAGTTTCGTACAGCTGCCCGCCGTATTTGATGGTGACCGTGCCGTGCTGCAAACCGGTGGGGATGCACTGCTCTGTCCCGAACAGTTCCATCACCTGCTGCGGCAGGGCACTGGTGCACAGGTCCCAGTCGTGGGCGGTGCGCCCCAAAAGGCTGTCCCGCACGCAGCCGCCTACGGCATAGGCTGCGTAGCCCGCCGCGTGCAGGGCGTCCAGCAGGGCAGCTGCCCCGGGGTCAAGTGTCAGCTTCATTCCTCGTTCTCCTCGTAATGCAGGGTGATGCGTTTGCCGTCAAAGCCGCATTCTGCCGCCGGGAAGATGCTTTGCGCCTGTGCAAGATGCTCCTCCGGGTCGGTGATCATGGGGGAATAGTGCACCAGCCACAGCCGCTTTGCCCCGGCTTTTGCCGCCAGCGCTGCGCTTTGGCCAAAGGTGCTGTGCCCCCACTGCGCGGCCTGCTCCTGCTGCTCCGGCAGGGCATAGGTGGCATCGCAGAGCAGCAGGTCTGCCCCCTGCGCCGCCTGTTCCAGCGCCGGGCAGGGCGCACTGTCGCCGGAAAAGACGAACCGCAGCCCCTTGCGGGGCGCGCCCAGCACCTCGGCGGGCTGCACCATACGCTCTGCCAGCGGGACAGCCTGTCCCCGCTGCAAAAGCCGCCACTGGGTCACCGGTACGCCCAGCGCCCGCGCCTTTTCCGGGTCGAACCTGCCCGCCCGGGGCAAGTCCAGCCGATAGCCCAGACTGCGCACCCGGTGCTTTGTTGCCACCGGCAGCAGCGTTGCCCCGGCGGGCCATCCATCCGAAAGAGCATCCAGCGCCACAGGCTGCCCGGCGCGGCAGACCAGCGGTTTTACCGCGTAGGGCAGCGGCCCGGTCAGAGCATACACCGCCCGCCAGACCTCCAAAAGCCCCTCCGGCCCCAGCAGCACCAGCGAACGGGTGCGCCCCTGCGCCCCAAGGGTCTGCAAAAGCCCGGGCAGACCAAAAATATGATCCCCGTGGTAGTGGGTCAGACAGATGGCGTCCGCGCGCATCAGGTTCACCCCGGCGCGGCGGGCAGCGGTCTGGGTGCCCTCGCCGCAGTCCAGCAGCAGGCTGTGCCCGCCGCACTCCGCCACCGCGGCGGTCAGGGCGCGCTCCGGCAGCGGCATGGTGGCAGCCGTGCCCAGCAGTGTAATGGTCAGCATAAGCAGTTCCTCCGTGGTTCTTCCCTGTTATCTTACCACAAACCCCGCTTGTGCACAATTCTTTCTGCCGCAGCATAAGCTGGGCAAAGCCTTGAAAAAGGAGGGCGCAGCCTATGCAGCGTGACCGCAGAAAACGCTATTCCCCCGCCCGGCATCCGGTGCTTTTGCGCAGGGTGCTTTTGGTGCTGTGCATTCTGGCGGTGCTGTGGCTGGGGTACAGCTGCATGATGCCACAGCTGCTTTTTTCTGCCCGGGGCACCATGATTTTTGTGCCAGACCCGCCACTGCGGGGGTAGCGGGAAAAATTTTCATTTCATGAATCACCAGACGCAAAAACAGGGCTGCTGCACGTTACTTTGTGCAGCAGCCCTGTTTCCAATTTATAAACTTTCCAATACCTTTTTCCCGGTCAGCGGGTCGGGGATGCCCAGCAGCGCCAGTATAATGGCCATGCGGATATACACACCGTTATGCACCTGATCGAAATAAGCGGCGCGGGGGTCGTTGTCCACGTCCGGCTTGATCTCGTCGATGCGGGGGAGCGGATGCAGCACCGGCATGGTGGGCGGTGCCAGCTGCAGCAGCTTTTCGTCCAGCGCATAGCAGCCTTTCAACCGCAGATAGTCCTCTTCGTTGAAAAAGCGCTCCTGCTGGATGCGGGTCATGTACAGTACGTCCAGCCCGGGCAACTCGGCCTCAAGGTCGGCGGTCTCTTTATAGTTCTGGTGCAGCGGAGTCAGGGTCTCGTCCTTGACGTACTGCGGGATGCGCAGTTCCTCGGGCGAGATGAACACGAACCGGTTGCCCTCGAACTGGCTCAGCGCGGCGGTGAGGGAGTGCACCGTCCGGCCGAACTTGAGGTCGCCGCAGAAGCCGATGGTCAAATGATCCAGCCGCCCCTTGCGCTGGCGGATGGTCATCAGGTCGATCATGGTCTGGGAGGGGTGGGCGTGGCCGCCATCGCCTGCATTGATGACGGGCACCCGCGCATACATGGACGCCCGCAGCGGTGCGCCCTCCTTGGGGTGGCGCATGGCAATGACGTCTGCATAGTTGCTCACCACACGGGCAGTATCGGCCACCGTTTCGCCCTTGCTGGCGCTGGAAAGCTGCGCCCCGGCAAAGCCCAGCGTCTTGCCGCCCAGCCGCAGCATGGCCGACTCGAAGGAAAGGCGGGTGCGGGTGCTGGGCTCGTAGAACAAAGTGGCCAGAATGCGGCCGTCGCACAGGTGGGCGTAGGGCGCGGGGTCGGCCTCCATCCGGTCGGCAAGGTCGAGCAGTGCCAGCTGCTCAGCCAGAGAAAAGCTGCCGGGCTCAATAAAATGTCTCACAGCCATTCTCCCTTCAGCACAAACTTTTCGCGCTCCGCGCCGGTGGAAACGAACTGGATCTCGTGCTCCAGCTGCTTTTCAAGGAACTCCACATAGGCCTTGGCTTCCTTGGGCAGCTCTGCCCAGCTGCGGCAGCCGGAGATATCCTTGTTCCAGCCGGGCAGCAGCGTGACCACCGGCTGCACACGGTCAAGGTCGGACAGGGTGTCGAAGCGGGGGACTTCCACGCCGTCCAGCTTGTAACCGGTGATGACCGGGATCTGCTTCATGCTGCTCAGCACGTCCAGCTTGGTCAGTGCGATCTTATCCGCGCCCTGACATTGCAGGCCGTAGCGGCTGGCAACGCAGTCAAAGGGGCCCACCCGGCGGGGACGGCCGGTGGCTGCGCCGTACTCGCCGCCGGCCTTGCGCAGCTTTTCGTTCCACGCCTCGCCCATTGCGTTCTCTGCTGCAAAGGGGCCAGCGCCCACACAGGTGGAGTAGGCTTTCAGCACGCCCACCACATGGTCAAGCTTGCAATTGGGGATGCCCGCACCCAGCGGCGCGTAGGCTGCCAGCGTGTTGGAACTGGAAGTGAACGGGAAGATGCCGTAGTCGATATCCCGCATTGCGCCCAGCTGCGCTTCCAGTACGATGCGCTTGCCGCTGTCGTGCGCCTGCTGCAAGAAAGCGCCTACATCACAGATGAAGGGCGCAAAGTACGCAGCCTGCTGCCTGCACCAGTTCAGCAGGGCATCGTAGCTCATGGGCTCCTGATGATAGCAGCCCGCCAGCTCCATGTTTTTGGCGTCCAGGATCATGTGCAGACGGTTCTGGGTGCGCTCCTCGTCCAGATGCAAAAGGTCACCCAGACGCAGGGTCTTTTTGCGGTACTTGTCGCTGTAAGCGTAAGCAATGCCGCGCCGGGTAGAGCCGAACGCGCCGCCCTTTTTGGCAAGGCGGTCCTCTTCCAGCCCGTCCTGTACCTTGTGCCACGGCATGGAGATGGTAGCCTTATCGGAGAGTTTCAGGTTCTCCGGCTCCACCTTCACCCCGCGCGCTTCAATGGCCTCCATCTCCCCGGCCAGATGCTCGAGGTCGATCACCATGCCGGTGCCCAGCACGCAGGTCACCTCCGGGTGCAGGATGCCGGAGGGCAGCAGGTTCAGGATGAACTTGCCCTTCTCGG
>ERZ773131.2795-NODE-2795-length-10755-cov-7.512523_pt1 | contig 10755 bp, 8 predicted proteins | sample MGYA00511082_ERZ773131 | MGnify/ENA primary metagenome ERZ773131 (study PRJEB29015, sample SAMEA2737813) | human gut metagenome | biome: human gut; feature: human-associated habitat; material: faeces | place: China | collected 2012 ...
GTATTAGCCATCCATGACCTGCCGGGCTTTGGCCGGGCGGCGCTGTCGGTCATCGCACCGGTGCTCTCAACGCTGGGGGTGCAGACTGTGGCACTGCCCACGGCGGTGCTGTCCACCCATACCGGAGGACTGGGCGCACCGGCCAAGCTGGCCGACCCCAGCTACGGCCCTGCCGCGCTGGCGCATTACCACCGGCTGGGCGTGAAATTCGACTGCATCTACTCCGGGTATCTGGCGGACTCCGCCCAGGCCCGGCTGGTGGAACAGGCGTTCGAGCTGTGGCCGAAAGCGCTCAAGGTTGTGGATCCGGTGCTGGGCGACGGCGGGCGGCTGTACAGCGGGCTGGGGGCCGACATGGTCCCAGCTATGTACAATCTGTGCAGTAAGGCTGATTTGATCGTGCCCAATGTGACCGAGGCTGCCCTGCTGCTGGGCGACCCGCTGCCCGGCGTGGGCAGTGCTGAGCAGGCCGCCGCCCAGGCGGCACGGCTGGTGCGCATTGCGCCGCAGGTCGTTGTAACCGGCGTGACCGGGCTGAACGGCGGGCGGTACATAGGCTGTGTGGGCGCGGCCCGCGGCGGCGAGGGCTACACCGTCAAAACGCCGCTGCTGCCCCGGATGTTCCATGGCACCGGCGATATCTTTGCTGCTGTGCTGGTAGGGCGCATTTTGCAGGGCAACGTGCCCCAAGCCGCCGTGCAGGCAGCAGCCGCCTTTGTGGCCGAGTGCATCCGCCAGACCCCCGAAGGTGCGGATGAGCGTCTGGGTGTCTGGCTGGAAAATGCGCTGCCGAAGCTGCGGCAGGAGTGAAGCGGCAGACAGGCGGGGCGTCGGGGACGCCGCCCCTGCAACAGGGCGGCGATGTGGCGGCCAGAGGACTGGCCGCCCTACAAAGCTGCCACCACACAAAATTCAAACAAACAGGACTGTAAACATATGCCAACCTTAAACATTGTATTGGTCGAGCCGCAGATACCGCAGAACTCCGGCAATATCGCCCGGACCTGCGCGGTGACAGGTGCGCGGCTGCATATGGTGGGGCCAATGGGCTTTACCATCGACGATAAAAAATTGAAGCGCGCCGGGCTTGACTACTGGCACCAGCTTGATATAACATATTATAAAGACCTGGCGGACTTTTTCGCCCGAAACAAGGGGCCGTTTTTCTACTTCACATCCAAAGGTCCGCGCCGCCATGTGGATGTACACTATCCCGACGGCGCATACCTCGTCTTTGGGCGCGAGGACGCCGGCCTGCCCGAGGAACTGCTGGCGGCCCACGAGGCCGACTGCGTGCGTATGCCCATGCGCCGGGGCGAGCGCTGCCTGAACCTGTCTAACGCTGTGGCCGTGGGCGCGTATGAGGCCCTGCGCCAATGGGATTTTGCCGACTTAGAGACTCGCGGGCAGCTGACCCGCTACGAATGGAGTGAGGATGTAAAATGAGCAAGATCGGTTTTCTGACGGATTCCTGTTCCGACATTCCGCAGAAGCTTGCGGACAAGTACGGCATCGAGGTCGTGGGCTTCCCCATCAACCTTGACGGTGTGGAGTACATGGAGCGCAAGGACTTTACCAACGACCAGTTTTACCAGATGATGCGCGACGCCCAGGGCGTGCCCACCACCGCCGCCATCACTCAGCTGCAGTGGTGCGAGATTTACGAGCGCTATGTGGACGAGGGCTATACCGACCTGGTGCATCTGTGCATCAACAGCGCGGGATCCAGTACCTACAACAACGCCGTCAAAGGTGCGGAGATGCTGGCCGAGGAGCGCCCCGGCCATAAGCTGAACATCCAGCTCATCGACAGCCACACCTACTCGATGCCCTACGGCTGGTATCTGTGCGAGTGCGCCCGCAAGGTGCGCAACGGCGGCGAGCTTGCCACCTGCGTGGAGGAGATGAAGCAGAGCCTGGACCGCGTGGAGATCTGCCTGGCCGCATACAGCCTGAAGCAGATGAAGAAGTCCGGCCGCGTCAGCGCCGCCGCTGCCGTGGTGGGTGACCTGCTGGGCATCCGCCCCATCATCAGCTTGAACGCGGGCGTCTCCAAGGTCGAGGCCAAGGTGCGCGGCGACGCCGCTGTGCCCGCCGCCATGATCAAATGGGTGGAAAGCCGCGTCGATTCCATGAAGGACACCCCCTACATGGTGGCTTACACGTCCAGCACCTCCAAGCGCGACGAGCTTGTCAAGGCCTGCAAAAAGGCATTCGGCCATGCGCCGGTCATTGTGTTCCAGCTGGGCGGCGTTGTCAGCGCCAACACCGGCCCCGACGGCATTGCCATTGTCTACCCCGGCCATCCCCGCCACCTGGAGGCCTATGCCCCGCAGCTGCCGTAAAAAAAGACTTGCATTTTTTCAAGGGCTGTTGTATACTATAAACAGTTCTTATACCATACCAAGAACTATTATGGTTGCTATGATAAGGTCATAGGACCGTAAAGCTCTGACGCCCTGTCTTATGACAGGGCGTCATCTTTTTTGTCAAATTTTCGTGGAAAATGTCAGTTGCCGTGTGATTCTTTATGCGGTATGATAATAGTAAAAAAGAAAAGGTGTGGTGAATATGAAGCACCCCTATGGAATTGGCCTGGATATTGGTATTGCATCAGTTGGCTGGGCCGTGGTAGCGCTGAACGAAAATGCGGAGCCTTATGGACTGATCCGCTGCGGCTCGCGCATATTTGACAAGGCGGAGCAGCCCAAAACCGGAGAAAGCCTTGCTGCGCCGCGGCGGGAAGCCAGAAGCACGCGCCGCAGACTGCGCCGCCGCAGCTTGCGCAAGGCAGACTTGTATGAGCTGATGGCGCAAAACGGCTTGCCGGGCAGAGCGAAAATAGAAGAAGCGGTGCAGGCGGGCCACCTGCCGGATATCTATGCCCTGCGTGTGCAGGCGTTGGATGGCCCTGTAACGGCGACGGACTTTGCCCGAATTTTGCTGCACTTGATGCAGCGCCGTGGTTTCCGCAGCAACCGCAAGGCAGATGATGCCCAGAAAGACGGAAAGCTGCTGCAAGCAATCGATGCCAACACGCGCCGCATGGAAGAAAACCACTACCGCACGGTTGGCGAGATGATGTACCGTGACCCGGTGTTTGCAGAGCATAAACGCAACAAGTCGGAAAACTATCTTTCTACGGTCAGACGGGATCAAATCGTGGAGGAAGCGGTACAGCTTTTTGCTGCGCAGCGCCAGTATGGTGCGACGTGGGCCTCGCCGGAAATGGAAGCGGAGTACCTTACGATTTTGACGCGTCAGCGTTCGTTTGCGGAAGGACCCGGTGGAGATAGTCCATATCGTGGAATGCAGAAGGTTGGTCCCTGTGCCTTAGAAGGAAAAAGCGAACGGCGTGCGCCCAAGGCAACATTTGCATTTGAATATTTTACGCTTCTGCAAAAAATCAATCATATCCGCATTGCCGAAAATGGTGTAAACCGCATATTGACAGCTGAAGAGAGACAACAACTGCTTTCTGCATGCTATCGGACAGACAAACTTGACTTTGCTAGAATACGGAAGTTGCTGGCCCTGCCGGGAGAGGCACGATTCAACATGGTGCGCTATCGGGAAAACCAGACGGCTGAGGAATGTGAAAAGAAAGAAAAAATCACCGTACTCCCCTGCTACCACAAAATGCGTAAAGTGTTGAACACGTTACGAAAAGACCATATCCGCAGCATCAGTCGTGAACAGTTGGATGCTGCTGCTACCGCATTGACAAATCCGGAAAATGAAGAAAAACTGCGGGCTGCACTAGAAGAAGCGCAGTTTGAACCGCTGGAAGTTGATTCTTTGATGACGCTGCCCAGCTTTAGCGGGTTCGGGCATATTTCTGTCAAAGCGTGCCGAAAACTGATCCCCTATTTGGAACAAGGACTGAACTATAACGACGCTTGCAAAGAAGCGGGATATGACTTCCAAGGAAATTATACAGGCGATAAGACGATGTTCCTGCCTGCGTCCACAGAGGAAATGGAGGACATCACAAGCCCGGTAGTGCGGCGTGCGGTGGCGCAGACTATCAAAGTTGTCAATGCAATCATCCGCGAGCAGGGAGAAAGCCCGGTCAATATCCACTTGGAGCTGGCGCGGGAGATGAGCAAAAACTTCCAGCAGCGCAATGACCTTGACAAGGCCATGAAAGACAATAACGCCGAGAACGAGCGTTTGATGAAAGACCTGCATGAACTGCTCCCAGGGAGAAATATCACAGGCCAGGATCTTGTAAAATACAGGTTGTGGAAAGAACAGGATGGGCGGTGTGCGTATTCGCTGCAGCCGCTGGAACTGGAAAAGGCCATTACGGTTTCAGGCTATGCGGAAGTTGACCATATTGTTCCGTACAGCATCAGCTTTGACGACCGCCGTGCGAACAAAGTATTGGTGCTGGCGTCGGAAAACCGCCAGAAAGGCAATCGCCTTCCGCTGCAATATCTGCAAGGAAAACGGCGGGATGATTTTATTGTCTACACAAAAGCAAGTGTAAAAAATTACCGCAAGCGTCAAAATCTGCTAAAGGAGAAGTTGAGCGAAGAAGACAGCAAAGGTTTTATGCAGCGTAATTTGCAGGACACACAGTATATTGCAAGTTTTATGCTGAACTACATTCGCAGCCACCTCGCGTTTGCAGATTTCCCTGCGGCAGGTAAGAAGCGTGTGGTTGCTGTAAACGGCGCAGTTACAGCGTTTTTGCGCAAACGCTGGGGGCTTGGCAAGGTGCGTGCCGACGGCGACCTGCACCACGCCGTAGATGCGGCGGTCATTGCCTGCACGACGGATGGAATGATCCAACGGGTGTCGCGGTTCTACACGCATATCGAAACCTCGGACACCCGGGGTGAGCGCTTCCCGGAGCCGTGGCCGCGATTCCGGGATGAGCTGATGCAGCGTTTGTCGGCCTGCCCGCAGGAAAATTTAATGCAGATCAACCCGGTATATTATCAGAATGTGGATATAGCAAGTATCCGGCCGGTGTTTGTGTCGCGTATGCCGCGGCATAAGATGACGGGAGCGGCACATAAGGAGACGATAAAGGGCCGCTTGGATGATGCGCATACGGTTCAGCGCCGGTCGATTACAGATTTGAAGCTTGACAAAGAGGGAGAAATTGCAGGATATTTTAATCCGAGCAGTGATACCCTGCTGTACAATGCTTTAAAGGAACAGCTGACAGCTTTTGGCGGCGATGGAAAAAAGGCATTTGCAGAACCGTTCTTTAAACCGCGTGCCGATGGAACGCCGGGAGCACAGGTGCGCAAGGTTAAAGTGTATGATAAAGCCACCAGCATGGTTGCAGTCCATGAAGGAAAAGGTGTGGCCGACAATGATACGATGGTACGCATTGATGTCTATTTTGTGCCGGGCGACGGCTATTACTGGGTGCCGATCTATGTGGCAGATACGGTGAAACCGGAATTGCCCAATAAAGCGGTTGTACAGGGAAAAAGCTATGCAGAGTGGAAGGAAATGGACGAAGAAAACTTTTTGTTCTCACTTTGTCAGAATGACCTGATTCGTATTGAAAGTAAGCGCACAATGAAATTCAAAGTGCAAAACAGTGACAGTACACTGGAAAAAGAAACACAGATGAATTGCGGCCTGACCTATTTTGAAGGCGGAAATATTTCGACGGGTGCCATCACGGTAACTACGCATGATAACGCGTATATTGTAGGAAGTCTTGGTTTTAAAACCCTGCAAAAGGTTCAAAAGTATCAGGTCGATGTCCTCGGTAACTACACCCTAGTCAAAAAAGAAAAGCGTCAGAACTTCCCTGCACAACGGAGGTGACCTATGTCCTACCGCTGCCTGATGATCGTAAACCCGGCGCGTATCCGCTGCAAAAATGAGCAGCTTTTGATTGAAACCGAAGAAGTTCATTCTGTACCGATCGAGGATATCAGCGCCATTGTGCTGGAAAGCCGGCAAAGTACGATAACAACGGCTGCGCTGGCGGCACTGGCGCAAAACGGCGTGGTGACGTTCTGGTGCGATGAAACACACTTGCCGTGTGGTATCTCGCTGCCATTTGCACAGCATAGCCGCCAGTTGGGCGTGCTGCGCTGGCAGATGGAGCTGACACTGCCGACGAAAAAGCGGATGTGGCAGCAAATTGTGACGGCAAAAATCAAAAACCAGGCGGAATGCCTGGCCCTGTGCGGCAAAACACAGGAGGCGGCGTTCCTGTTTGGCCGTGCCAAGGCGGTGACAAGCGGCGATAAGGACAATTTGGAAGCCAGTGCGGCGGCCTACTATTTCCCCGCCCTTTTTGGGGTGGGCTATACCCGCCGCAATGAGGATACCCGGAATGCGGCGCTGAATTATGCTTATGCAATTTTGCGCGGGTACATGGCACGCTGTTTGGCGGTATACGGATTTTTGCCCTGTTTAGGGCTGCACCATGACAGCGAACTGAACCAGTTCAATCTGGCAGATGACCTGATGGAACCGTTCCGCCCGGTAGCTGATTTGTACGTGGCCGCAAATGTTGCCGAGGATGCAGCAATGACAACCGCTTTGAAGGGGCAGTTGGTGAACCTGCTGAATGCAGATGTTCTTTCCGGTAATCAGCACCACAGCGTAGCTTATGCGATGGAACGAATGGTGCAAAGCCTGCGGGGGCAAACATTGCAGCTGCCAAAACTGCTGGAATATAAGCAGCACAGCTATGAGTAAATTTATGAGGATGATCGTTTTCTTCGATTTGCCGGTGCAGACAAAGACGGAACGGCGGTATGCGACGACTTTCCGGAACTTTTTGCTGAAAGACGGCTACCATATGCTGCAATTTTCTGTGTATGCGCGTGTATGCAACGGCAATGATGCAGTCAAGAAACACGAAAGCCGCCTGAAGGCATCTCTGCCACCAAACGGCTCAATTCGATTGCTTGTTGTGACAGAAAAGCAATACCAATCTATTCAAATACTTCTAGGAAATTATCAGCCGGAAGAGGCACCGTTTGTGTGCGAACAGCTGAGTTTTTTCTAAAACAAAAAGCGCATCGGACCGCAATCCGATGCGCTTTTTGCATAGCCTATTATACCATACCAAGAGCTATTAGGGAACTATGACGCTATCGGCTCGCTCATCGCTCCGCCGACTATTATACCATACCAAGAGCTATTAGGGAACTATGACTTATATTGTAAACTACAAGTATCGCCGTATATTATACCATACCAAGAGCTATTAGGGAACTATGACACAGCAACTAGCGTGTTTGATTCTACCAAAATTATACCATACCAAGAGCTATTAGGGAACTATGACATTATTCTTCATTTTACAGCTCCATTTCTGATTATACCATACCAAGAGCTATTAGGGAACTATGACAGCCGTGCTGATGTTCTACGGCGGGGTCGAATTATACCATACCAAGAGCTATTAGGGAACTATGACGTTGAGGGTCAAGCGGTCGATGTTATCAAGATTATACCATACCAAGAGCTATTAGGGAACTATGACTCGGCAGCCATTGCAATGATAGAGGCGGCAATTATACCATACCAAGAGCTATTAGGGAACTATGACGGCGCAGACAGTTCCGATCGAGCGCCTCGAATTATACCATACCAAGAGCTATTAGGGAACTATGACATGAAAATCTGCTGAAAGCATACCGAAAGGATTATACCATACCAAGAGCTATTAGGGAACTATGACATCCGCCTTGCAGCAGCTCACGATTTCGCCATTATACCATACCAAGAGCTATTAGTAAATCATCCCCCCCCCAATAAAATCCCGCTAGCCCCAAAATTTCTTCCCTGCAGGCCTTGAAACGGTCTGTGGGGTTTGCTATAATTTAAATTTGTTGAGCAACTTAGGATTTTAGGCTCCACCGCGGCTTGCTGCGGTGCAAACCCCGCAAGCCTGGCGGTCTTGCGCGCGGTCAAAATCTATCCGCCGGAGTATTGTATGAATCAGAAAAAACTGTCCGTTCACAGCCTTGTGCGCTGTGCTGTCATTGCCGCAGTGTATGTGGTCGTCTGCCTAGTGCTGGCCCCCTTCAGCTATGGGGCTATCCAGGTGCGCGTGGCCGAGGCCCTGTGCCTGCTGCCGGTTTTCGGCGCGGAGTACATCGTCGGCGTTACGCTGGGCTGCTTTTTGGCCAACCTGCTGGGCTCCACCGTCATTGACGTGGTATTCGGCACGCTGGCTACCCTGCTGGCCTGCCTGCTGACTTACAAGTTGCGTGATATCCGCGTAAAAGGGCTGGCAATTCCGGCATCCCTGCCGCCTGTTGTTTTTAACATGATCATTGTGGGCGCGTTCGAGATCACCTTCTTCTTCTCGGGCGGCGCACCCACGGCGGCCCTGGCGGCGTTCAACGCCGTTACGGTGGGCATCGGAGAGCTGATCAGCTGCACGATTTTGGGCGTGGCCCTCGTCAAGCTGATTGAGAGCAACGCGGCCCTGCACAAGTTCTTTACAGAAGAATAACGAGGTAACTTCTATGCGCCCGGAACTGATTTTGTGGGATTGGAACGGTACCCTGCTGGATGATGTCGAACTCTGCGAAAACGCGCTCAACCGTCTTTTGCAGCGCTACGGCTACCCCCAGCGGTACGACCACGAGCAGTACCGGGCGATTTTTGGCTTCCCAGTCGAGGATTACTACGTCCGCGCCGGGTTCGACTTCACCCGCCACAGCTTTGCCGAGCTGGCGGAAAGCTACATGGAGGATTACATCCCGGCCAGCGCCGCCTGTCCGCTGATGGCAGGGGCCGTTGACGCGCTGGAAGCGTTCAAAAATGCCGGGCTGCGGCAGGTGATTCTGTCGGCAAGCCCGGTCACAACGCTGACCCGCCAGGTGGAAGAACGCGGTGTGACGCCATATTTTGACCGTCTGCTGGGACTGGGCGATATCTATGCCAAAAGTAAGGTGGAGGTCGGGCTGGCCTATTTACAAGAGGAAGGCTTCGACCCGGCGAAGGCTGTGATGATAGGTGATTCCGTCCATGATTTTGAGGTGGCCCAGGCGCTGGGTGTGGGCTGTGTGCTGCAATCGAGCGGCCACCAGCCGCCCGAGACATTGTGCCAGACCGGTGTACCGGTGGTGGCAGGGCTGCGGGAAGCGGCGGAGTTGATTTTGAGAAAGTGAGCCGTGCGGCGCGGGGCGTCAAGGGCGTCGCCCCCTACAACCGTAGAGAGGCATTGGAAATGATAGGCAGCGAGGTACAAAAATGTCTGACCGTGTAAAAGGCGCCTACCTGACGATGGGCGGCGCGGCGTGCTGGGGTGTTTCGGGCTGCATGGGGCAGTACCTGTTCACCCGGGAAGGGATGGATTCCACCTGGCTGGTGCCCATCCGGCTGTTTCTGGCGGGGCTGATTTTATGTGCGTTCTTTTTTGTCAAAAACCGCAAAATGCTGTTTGACCCATGGAATTTCAAGAAAAATCCGCGCAACGTCGTTGATCTGCTGATTTACGGCCTGGCGGGCGTCAGCTGCTGCCAGTTCACCTATTTTCTGACGATCCAGCTGTCCAGCGCTGGCATGGGGACAATCTTGCAGGACCTCTCCCCTGTCATTATTCTGCTGGTGGTCTGCATCCAGCAAAGGCGCGGGCCGCGGGTGTTTGAGATTTTCTCCATCCTGCTGGCGCTGGTGGGGGTGTTCCTTATCACGACCCACGGCAGCCTGACCGACCTTGCCATCAGCCCGGCGGCGCTGGCGTCGGGCGTTGTCAGCGCCTGCTGCGTCGCCATCTATACGATGTGGCCCAAGAAATTGCAGGAGCAGTACCCCACCCCGATGCTGCAGGGCTGGGCGTTCTTGATGGGCGGCACGATGTTTTCCCTGATCTTCCGCCCCTGGACGATGAATTATGTGCCGACGCCGATGGGCGTGTTCGGTATTTTCACGGTCGTGGTGCTGGGCAATGTGCTGGCGTTCAGCCTGTATATGTCGGGTGTGCCGCTCATCGGCCCGCAGAAGTCCAGCCTGTACAGCTTTGCGGAGCCGGTCACGGCGGCTATTATCAGCACCCTGGTGTTGGGCTCGCCGTTTACGCTGTGGGATGCCCTGGGCTTTGGCTGCATCTTTTTGATGCTGGTGCTGTTGAGTCTGCCGGCTAAAACAAAAGCATAATAAGCAAAAGGCTGTCCGCAATGGGCGGCCTTTTTTGCTGCCGTGTAGGGGCCGGGCATGCCCGGCCCCTACAACAATATAATAAATAAACCTATCCTAACTATGAATTGACATATCCCCCTCCCTGGGTGTATTATAGTATCATGTGTAAAACTATATAGCCGCACCTCTACACGCGGCGGAAAATACAGGGGAACTGTTATGTCTTTTTTTGAAAAACTGTTCGGCTCTTTCTCGGACAAGGAACTCAAGCGCATCAACCCGCTCAAGGACAAGGTCCTTGCCCTTGAGCCGGAGATGGCCAAGCTGACCGACGAGGAACTGCAGGCCAAGACCACCGAATTTAAAGAGCGCCTGGCCAAGGGCGAGACGCTGGACGATATCCTGCCGGAGGCATTCGCCGTCTGCCGTGAGGCCGACTGGCGTGTGCTGGGCATGAAGCCCTATCCGGTGCAGATCATCGGCGGTATTGTGCTGCACCGCGCCTGCATCGCCGAGATGCAGACCGGTGAAGGCAAGACGCTGGTCGCTACCATGCCCACCTACCTGAACGCCCTGACCGGCGAGGGCGTGCATGTTGTCACCGTCAACGATTACCTGGCCCGCCGCGACTCCGAGTGGATGGGCAAGGTCTACCGCTTCCTGGGTCTGACC
>ERZ773131.2797-NODE-2797-length-10748-cov-3.854110_pt1 | contig 10748 bp, 9 predicted proteins | sample MGYA00511082_ERZ773131 | MGnify/ENA primary metagenome ERZ773131 (study PRJEB29015, sample SAMEA2737813) | human gut metagenome | biome: human gut; feature: human-associated habitat; material: faeces | place: China | collected 2012 ...
GATAAAAACGAAGGCCGTGCCGAAGTCAGGCTGCATCATTACAAGGACCGTAGGAACAGCACAGTACATAGTGGTCTTTATTATATACCCCAGTCCCCTGAATTTGCCTTCTTTGTCCATGCAGTCGCTAACGTATTTTGAAAGTGTGACTATTATGCTTATTTTACAAAGCTCGCCGGGCTGTAACGCCCTGTCGATGAAATCCAGCTTGAACCAGCCTGCTATACCGCGGGTTTTGCCTGCGGCGAATATCATGATGAGCAGCACCAGGTTTGCTGCGTAGACGTATTTGATAAGAAACTTAAATACTTTATAGTCCACTACCATGAAAACCAGCATGGCGGCGAAGCCTATCATGAAGTTAACCAGCTGCTTTTTGACGTAGTACAGGTTAAGCTTGTCCAGATAGTCGGCTATGCTGGCTTCAGTGCCGTCAAAGGGGTCGGCCATGATGCTGGCGATGCTTGTAAGCCCTATGATAAACAGGGTCAGGACCAACAGTATGGTTATCCAGTCTATTTTTTTGAGCAGGTCTTTATCGAACATTTACTCTACGTCAAACAGCTCCTTGACTTCGTTATATATGGCCTTGTACTTGTCGATGGTATCGCCGTATGCTATGGGACGGTTTACTGTTACCTTTTTTGCGGTATCCTCGCCCTGCATGAGCCTGTCCAGCATCATGGTTGCGGTAGCAGCCGCATCGTAATACGGCTCTATGCAAAGGCCGTATATGTCGTTATCCTTAAACAGCTCCAGGTTTTCATCACTTAGGCCGCAGCCGAATGCCGTTATGGATATCTGCTTGAGCAGCGCCGGATTTGGCGTGGGCTTGGCAGAGTCCGCTGACGGTTCCGGCATAGGTGTGGATTTCGGCTCTTTTTTTTTCGTTTCCTTCTCAGAGGCCTTTTCGGCAGCCTCTATATCCTTAAATGCGGCTATTGCCTTACTGCGCGCCTTAACGGCGACCGGTACAGAGGATTCATCGCAGGCATAAAGCCCCTTTATGTCGCGGTTGTTCAGAAGATAATCCGAAAGCTCGTCTATTGCTCCAACGTCACCTAATCCGGGCGTCCTATTAAAGCTTACAGTATCAAACTGAGGATAGTATTCCTTCACAGCAGCGCCAAATGCCGGGAAGCAGCTGCCGGTATTGCTTCCGTATACCAGTATCCTGCCCGACTTTAACCCGCGCTCAGTCATTCTTTCCGCTATGCCGCGGGCCAGTTCCTCGATGTACTCAGAAACGTCCGCCACTACGTTAACATCCGCCTCGTCTCCGTTGTAAGCCTCATATGGGCATACGACGTACAGACCGGCGTCGTGGGCGCGCCTTACCGCCTCGGTGTAGCTTCCGGGTATGAGCAGCCCGGTGCAGCCGTCATCGACCGCCTTTTGCACCATAGCCGATGCATCGCCCTTCACCCTATAAAGCTTTGCGGGATAGCCGAGGTTTTCTACCGTATGCAAAAAGCCGTGCATCATCATATACCCGCTCATGCTGCCATCGTCCTGTATTATCATGCCCATGAGCCTTATACCGCCGTCATTGGCGGATTCGGCAGCATTTTCAGTGCCTGCGCTTTCAGGCGGAGATGAAACCTGTTGGGGTTCTTCCTTGCTGCAGCCCCATAGAAGCAGCATCAGCACAAGCATTATGGGGAATATCTTCTTCACCTCAGCGCCCTCCTTTCAGCCGTGGCCAACAGCCATAGATTGCCCATGTTTAATTTTACATTAAAACTGACGCATCGTCAGCAAAAACGCGGCTTTGTTCACAAAAACGTCAGATTATGTAGCGCGCTTCCTTTTTGGGCGCAGCGTCCAGCTCCTTCTTTTTCGCGTCATAGCCATGCTTGCCGAGAAGCGCATAGGTGGCGTTCTTGCCCTCTTCAACGCCAGGCTGATCGAAGGCATTGATACCTAACAGCTCACCCGCAAAGGCGGTCTCAAGCTGGAATAAGAATAGCAGTTGACCAACAGTGAAAGCGTTCACCTCCGGCAGCGTCACCGTGCAGTTCATGTGCCCGCTCTTCCGTACTGCGTATTCCGTTGCGAACTGTTCGCATTTGATAAGCTCATTGAAGGTATGGCCGCTTAAAAAAGCGATGTCGGGTATGTTGTCGTAGGCATGGGGTATCTCTACGGTGCTCCTGTACTTATCTACCCCTATGAAGGTTATTACCTTATCGAAGGGGCCTTCGGTATAGAGCTGCACCTGAGAATGCTGGTCTGTGACGCCGAGAGACTTAACGGGGGTCTGGCCGGTATGGGCGGCGCTGCCGTCAGTGTGTACAGCCTTGCCAAGGGACTCTGCCCAGAGCTGTGCGAACCAGTCAGCCATATACTTAAGAGAATCGGCATAGGGCATCATGACGTTTATGTTGCAGCCCTTTTCAACTGCCTTCATTTGCAATGCAGCCATCATGTAGGCGGGATTATGCCATATGTCGTGCGTGCGGCACAGCTCATCCATATAGGCGGCGCCGGCAAGGAGCTCCTCGATATCTATGCCGCATACCGCGGCGGCCAGGAGGCCCACGGGACAAAGCTCGCTGAACCTTCCGCCTACGCCGTCAGGCACATAGAATGTATCGAGGCCGAATTCCTTTGATATCTTTATGAGATTGCCCTTGCTGTGGTCGGTGGTAGCTACAACATGCTCAGTCCAGCCGTCCCCCAGCTTTTCCCTCAGTATGTTTGTAACGAGTAAAAGCTGAGACATGGTTTCAGAGGTGCTGCCGGACTTGGTTATAACGTTGAACATGGTACGCTCTACATCTATGACTTCGAACAGAGACTCCATTCTTTCGGGATCTATGTTGTCCTCTATAAAGAGCCTTGGGCCTCCGCGCCTCTCCCTGGGAAGGTCGTTGTAGCGGAGATGGCACAGGGCCTGATGGACGGCTATGGGACCGAGGGCGCTTCCGCCTATGCCCAGCACTACGAAATCGTCGAAGTTATCACGGATATCCTTCGCCTTAGCGTTTATGGCCTTAATTACTTCGTCCTGATTGAAGGGCAGCTCTCTCCACTTCATGCTTCCGCGCTTTTCATCCATGGCCCTTGCCGCAGCCTCATATGCCGCTGCGTTTGCCTCGAGCTCCTCAGGGGTTATGCCGCCCTTGACGAAGCCGCTCATCATATTGTTGAAATCCACACGAAGTCTCATTTCCTTTTTAAAGGCCTCACAAGCAAAGCGCTTCATAAAAAATACCTCCATATGTAAAAATATAATTGCATACAAATATAACAAACTTATTTTAATTATAACACATAATTGCCGGACGCGCGCATAAATTTAAGCTGCGGGGTGGCTGATTTGATAATTAAGCATAAAAAAGGCGATATATTTCCAATATTTGCTGTGTTGCTCGGAATTTTCGGAGCCGGGGCGTTCTTTCTGAGCAGCATGGGAATGCAAAACCGGGGCGGACTGAGCATTCGCGTCGTAGACGCTTACGATCTTACACCGATAAAAAACGCCGACATAATAATACCCTCTGCGGATATCTTTGCGAAGACCGACGCATCGGGCCTTGCGGCAGTGACGCTTCCCATAATAAAAAACGGCCCCCAGGAAAGGGCGCTGGGCCAGTCATGGGGCGAGTGTACCATTATCGCCAGCTGCTCCGGCTACCGGCCTACAGTGATGCTGTATGCGCACGTATACAAGGATAAGCTGCGCAGAGCAGTTATCTACCTTTTCCCCGAGGATAAGGACGGAGAGGAGATAATAACCGTCGTGGAACCTCCCGATGAAGAATGGATAAAGGCGTTGGTTGAGAAATACCTGAACTGATGCTATAATCCCTGTATGATTGCTAAGAAAAAGAGCCCCAAGGGCATTAAGAGATCCATATTGGTCAAGCTGCCGTTTCTGCTGCTCATACCTCTGGGCCTGTGGCTTCCTTCGCTGGCCTCAATGCACCCGCTGACCGTGGAGAGGTTATACAGTCGCGGCATATACCCCTATATAAGCAGAGCGCTGGGAGGCTTCACAGCGCTGTTTGGCTTTTCCGTTGCGGAGTTTTTCGTGTATTTTGTTATACTCGGTGTGCTCATAGCGGTAATAGCAAACGTCGTAGGGCTTATAAGGCGGAAAAAGTCACCTGCCGCTTTCTTATCCTTCCTGCTTTCCCTCGCCATATTTGCAGGCGTGATGCTGAATCTGTTTTATATACTTTGGGGCTTTAACTATTCCCGGCCTACGCTTTACCAGCTTGCGGGCCTCGAGGTAAAGGCCAGGCCGGATGAGGAGCTTCAAGCGCTTTGCCATAAGCTCTCGGCAGACGCAAACGAGCTCAGGAGAAGCGTTCCAGAGGACGAAAACCGCGTATTCCACATAGCGGATTACAGGAAGTATTTCGATAAAATACCGGCCGCATATGAAAGGCTCAGTCAGAGCAATTCCCTTTTTGCAGGCAGGGTTTATCCCGCAAAGGGAGTGATGGCCTCCGAAGGAATGTCATGGGCGGGGATATGCGGCATTTTCATGCCGTTTACCGCAGAGGCGAATGTAAACACACATCAGCCCTCGCTCCTGCTCCTTTCCAGCGCGGCTCACGAAAACGCCCATTCCTTAGGCTTTGCCCGCGAGGACGAGGCTAACTTCATAGCCTATCTCGCCTGCATCAGCTCGGAGGATCCTTCTATAAGATATTCCGGAGCGATGCTCGCGCTGATAAACTGCGGCAACGCTCTGTATAAAAGCGCCCCGGACAAAGCGGCAGCCCTGAGGGAAACCTACAGCGACGCTGTGCTGCGTGATATTGCCGCTTATAACCAATACTGGGACAGATACGAGGGTCAGGTCGAGGAGGCGTTCGACAGCATAAACGACAGCTATCTGAAATTCAACCTTCAGAAAAGCGGCGTAAAGAGCTATGGCATGATGGTTGACCTCATGCTCGCCTACTATGATCTTCGATCGGATCAGTAGCCCAGTTTTATGGCCTTTTTGAGCAGCTGCCCTGCAAGGGGAGCCGCCGCACTTGCACCGCCGCCAGCCTGCTCAAGTATCACCGTAACGGCAAGAGGGTGCTCGTCATCAGCAACAAAGCCCGTAAACCAGGAGTGGGTCTTTACGCTCTTGTTTGAGGATACCTCGGCGCTTCCCGTCTTGCCGCCCACCTGATAGCTCTCCAGCGCGGCCTTCCTGCCGGTACCGTGATTTACAGTTCCGAACATGGCATTTTGCATTATTTCAGACTCTGCGGCCGTGAGCACAGTCTTATAGACCCTGCTCCCGGCTGTTAATTTTACCCTGTTGTTGCCATCCGCTACCCTGCTCAAAAGCCTCGGCTCCATCATTACGCCGCCGTTGGCTATTGCCGCGGTCAGCATACATGTCTGCATGGGGGTCATAAGGTCCTTATACTGGCCTATGCCCGACCATGCCACCTCCAGATCCGTACTGCCCTTCTCAAATGAGCTTGAATAAAGCATCATATCGTTGAACAGGAATTCGTCGCCTATGCCCAGCTCCTTTGCGACTGTGGCGAGCCGTGCCGGCCCCAGCTCCATCGCAAGCTTTGCGAAGGTGTTGTTGCAGGATTTTGCAAAGGCGGTATATATGTCTATCTCGCCGTGGTATTCGCTGTGCGAGTCCCTCACTATACTGTACAGCTCGCTGGCAGCAGGTTCCGCGCCCACGTCCTCTGCCCCCTCCTGATCCCTGTCATACTTTATGTTTTCGCTGGCGGCAGCGAATTCTTCGTCGTCAACGTGTATGTTTGGCAGATACTTGCCGGTCTTTTTATCAAATACAAGAGCGCCGTCGCAGTTGAATGTGCGGTTCTCTATGCCTGGAAGATAACGCAGCGCTGCTATCATCGTGACTATTTTGAATGTGGAGCCGGGAGTATAGCGCCCCATAGTCACCCGGTTCACCATTGCGCTGGCGGCAAGCTCCTTCTCTCCGTTAAGGTAATCCTCCATATATTTGGGATCAAACGTGGGCTGGCTGACAGAGGCAAGTATTTCGCCTGTCTTGTAATTCATCAGAACCACCGCGCCCCAGTAATCGTCCATCAGTTCGTAGGCGTACTCGCAAAGTTCGGAATCCACAGTAAGCAGCACGCTGGACCCTACCTTCTGCTGGGTGCCTATGAGCTGCTCGAATTCGTCGGTCAGGCGGCTGTCAAAGCCCAAAAGATACTTTGCGAACATGGATTCCGCGCCGAATGTCTGACCGTATGTGTCTCCTATCACGTGGCTCATGGAGCGCCGCAGGGACTTTACGTCCACGTATTTGCGCTTGCCCTCGCTGTTGGTATAGGCGAGCCTTACGCCGTTTCTGTCCAGCAGCATGCCGGCGGCGATGGTTCCCTTTCTGTTTGCTACCCTTGTATTATAGGGGCTTGCGAACCTGCGGTTGCTGTATACGTTTACTATGTAGCCAAGGTAGACGCTCAGCACTATGAACATAACGCAAAACAGCGCCAGCATGGCCTTTATATGATTTCTTGTGCTGTCCTTTCGTTCCTTTTTCATATAATATCTTCCTTAAGCGTTCTCTTCACCGGCTTCGTACATGGCGTCCTGAAGCATCTCTCCGTTTTGTATGGATACGCCCTCGAGTATGCCGAGCAGCATCATGCAGGCTATCATCGAGCTGCCGCCATAGCTAACAAAGGGCATTGTTATGCCGGTCAGCGGTATGAGCTTTATCACGCCCGCTATTATTATAAAGCTTTGCAGGGTTATGAGCACCGTGCAGCCAAAGGCTACGAGCATAAGATACCTGCTTCTGGCGTTGAGCGCTATCAGCGCGCCCCGGATTATGAACACCAGATACAGCGCTATCACGGCAATTCCGAATACAATGCCGAACTCCTCGCAGATGACTGCAAATATGTAGTCGGTATTGTATGCGGGTATGCTCTTGGGAAGTCCTTTGGTAAGGCCAAGGCCCCACAGGCCGCCCGAGGCTATTGCCATGAGGCCCTGGGCAATCTGGTAGCCGCTGGTGGAATACGTAGCCCAAGGGTTGAGCCATATGGCAACGCGTGCTTTAACGTGGTCGAACATATAATAGCTGGCCACGGCACCGGCAGCGCCGGCTCCAAGGCCGACCAGCGTAGTGCCTATCTTGCCGGTCGCGGTGTAAAACATTATAAGATACGTCCCGCATATGAGCAGCGCGGCGCCAAGGTCGCGCTCCGCAACCAGAAGCCCCGCCACGATTATCGCAAATATTGCAGACGGCAGCCAGTCCCAGGTCCTTTTTACCTTTGTAAAGTGGTTAGCCATGACGAATACCAGCGCCACCTTAACGAATTCCGAGGGCTGGACGCTTATGCCGCCCAGCTTTATCCAGTTTTTTGCGCCGCCGTTTTCGGTGCCTATCACCAGCAGCACCCCCAGCACCATCGCATAGGCGATTCCGGCCGCTCCGCCGTGCTGCACCGCAAACAGCGCCGCCTGCACGCACACTGCCGCCCGGGGTCCCAGCGGCTGCAGCTGCCCCTGCACCGCGCCCCGGAACACCAGTTCCTCAGCCAGCGGAGCCGCCGCGCAGTGCAGCGCAAAACTCTGCCCGGCTGCGCTCAACGGCAGGGCGGCACAGACGGCCGCCAACGCCCGTCCCGCCGGCAGGTACGCCAGCGCACAGCCAAAGGCCGCCAGCAGGGCTGCCGTCCGATTTTGTGGTCTGTGCATGGCTCTGCCTCCCTTCTGTCTGGCCTATCTTATCACAGCAGCGGTCGAACGCGCAAGTATTTTGCGTTCTGCCGCACCAAATGTTGCCCAACCAATTGACTTTGCCCGTCGGGTTCTGGTATAATGCTTTCCGACGTTTTTGTTGAAAACGTTGTCTAACAGATTTTACCGGAAATCCGGAGGTATTTTATGATCCGCATTCTCACCGATTCTGCGTCCGACATCCTGCCCGCCGAGGCCGAACAGCTGGGCGTGACCGTCATCCCGCTGAACGTCACGCTGGAAGACGGCACCGTCCTGCGGGACGGCATCGACATGACCCCCACCGAATACTACGCACAGCTGGCATCCTGCCGCAAACTGCCCACCACCAGCCAGCCCAGCCCGGAACTGTTCGAAAAGTTCTATCTGGAAGCCGCAGCCGCCGGGGACGAAGTGCTGGGCATCTTCCTTTCCCACGAGCTTTCCGGCACCTGCCAGTGCGCAAAGCTGGCCGCTGACCTTGTCAACGTGGACAACGTGCTGTTCGTGGACAGCGCCAACGTCTGCCTGGGCGAAGCGCTGCTGGTGCGTCTGGCCGTGCATCTGCGGGACGCGGGCAAGACGCTGGTGCAGATCGCCACCGATCTGGAGCACGCCAAAGAGCACCTGCACCTTGTGGCTGCCATCGACGACCTGAAGTATCTGCGCAAGGGCGGCCGCCTGCCCGCCGCCGTGGCCGTGGCCGGCGGAATGCTGGGCATCAAGCCGCTCATCACCATCAAGGACGGCAAGGTGGCCATGGCGGGCAAAGCCCGGGGTCTGCCCGGCGCCTATGTGGCCCTGTTCAAAAAGATCGACGAGCTGGGCGGCGTCCACCCGGACTTTGAAGCCGTGGCCGGTTATTCGACTGGCCTGCGGGAGGTGCAGCCCATCGAGAACTACTTCCGGGACAACCTGCACATGGATGCCCCGCTGGTGCGGCAGATCGGCTGCGTCATCGGCACCCATGCGGGCCCGGGTGCGTTTGGTCTGGCGTTTTTTGACAAAGGATTGGACCTTTAAGCAAAAAGGACTGCTGTACAGTGTACAGCAGTCCTTTTTTTACAGCCACAATTTCCCCTCACACGCCAGCACCTGATCCAAAATCATGCGCGAAACTTTTGCGCCGTACACCATGGCCGGGTGTTCGTTGTACTCGATGATATCGTGGAATTCCTTGTTCATCAGCACGATGACGTACTCGCCGTAGGGCGTGTGGACAATGCCGCCGTCGTTGCGGCAGGCGTTCATGCTGCCGCTCTTGCTGGCTACCCAGATCAGCTCCGGCGCACCGGTCTCCTCGCAGTCGAGATAATACTGCGGGAAGTCGTGGGTCAGCATGGTGTTGTAGTGCTGCTGGCGCAGGATGGCCAGCATCTCGGCGCTGGCCTGCGCGCTGACCAGCGTGCCCCTTGCGATGCGGGCAAACAGGGCGGCGTAGTCCCGCGGCGTGGTGGTACCCAGTTTGCGGTAGCGGTCGAAGTGGAGCGGGTTGTGCAGCACGGTGTGGGCAAAGCCCAACTCCCGGATGCAGGCGTTGATGGCATCCAGCCCCAGGTAGTCGATGAGCATGTTGGTCGCAATGTTATCGGAGCAGATGATCATCATGGTGGCGGTGTCTTTTACCCGGAGCTTTGCGCCCACGCCCAGCGCCCGCAGCATGCCGCTGCCGTCCACGAACTGGCTCTGCTCATATTCAATTTCTTCGCTGAGGTCCGCTTTGCCCCGCTGCACTTGCAGGTACAATGCCGCCAGAAGAAAGGCCTTGATGGTAGATGCGGTCTCAAATTCCTCGTCCGCGCCCATCTCCACGGTGTGCCCCTGCAGGTCGTCCACGAACACGCTCATCTTGCCCTGATAGCAGTACAGCTCCGCTTCGATGCGCTTTTCCAGCGTCATATTTTTGTCCATAATGGCATATTCTCCGTTGTTATTACAAATTTTGCTCAAAAAAGCGCCGGGCGTTAAGGGAATAGACGCCTTCCACTTCGTCCTCGGTGAAGCCCTCTTTGCGCAGGGCGTCGGCCAGCAGGGGCAGGCAGGATGCATTTTCCAGCTGATGGGCACCGTCGATGCCGTCAAAGTCGCTGCCAAGGGCGATCATCTGCGCACCGCCCACCTGCTTGTAGTGGGCCGCGTGCTTTGCAATGCGCTCCACCGTGCTGCGGCAGCTCTCCGGGTGGGTGGGGTCGGCGTCCAGGAAGGGCGCGTAGTAGTTCAGGCCCGCAATGCCGCCGCGCTCGGCAAGGGCGCGGATCATTTCATCGGTCAGGTTGCGGGTATGGGGGGCCAGCGCACGGCAGTTGGAGTGGCTGGCCGCAAAGGGCCGGGTGCCGTGCTCCACGATATCCCAGAAGCCCTTATCCGAAAGGTGGCTCACGTCCACGATCATGTGCAGCCGTTCCATCTCGGCGAGGAAGGCAAATCCGGTCCCGGTCAGGCCCTTTTCGGTCTGGGGCACCAGCACGCCGCCGGGGTTCAGCTGGGGTGCGGCCAGCTCGTTTTCGTGGTTCCAGGTCAGGGTCATCATGCGCACACCCAGCTCGTACATGCGGCGCAGCACGCCAAGGCTCCCCTTGCAGCAGGCGCCTTCTTCGATGGTGAGCATGCCGCTGATCTTTCCGGCTTCGGCATTTTTGCGGATGTCCGCCGCCGTGTACACCGGGGCGATCTTGTCCGGGTACGCCGCCATGATGCGCTTGAACTGGTCGATCTCCTCCAGCGCTGTCACCAGCGGGTCGGCCCCGGGCGTCTGGTCTCCCAGATTCACAAACGCCGCAAAGCATTGCAGCATGTAATCGCCTTGCTGTAATTTTTCAAGGTCAATATGCAGATCGTTATGGGCAAAGCTCTTAGGCTGGCCCGCCTTTTCGGCTTTGCGCAGCTCACTGAGGGTATCACAGTGCAGATCCCAGACTTTCATGGCATTTTCTCCCCTTTATTCTTCCTGCAGCAGCTGCAGCAGTTCTTCCGGCTTCATGGACAGGATGGCTCCATCCGCCGAGCCGGCGACCGTCTCGGCAAGGTCCTGCTTTGCCTGCTGCAGCTCCACGATCTTTTCTTCA
>ERZ773131.2801-NODE-2801-length-10740-cov-9.256060_pt1 | contig 10740 bp, 10 predicted proteins | sample MGYA00511082_ERZ773131 | MGnify/ENA primary metagenome ERZ773131 (study PRJEB29015, sample SAMEA2737813) | human gut metagenome | biome: human gut; feature: human-associated habitat; material: faeces | place: China | collected 2012 ...
GAGGGCCAGGGATTCGAGTTCCCTCGAGCGCACCAAAAGGACGATAAATCGTTGAAAGAAACGGTTTGTCGTCTTTTTTGTTTTATATGGACATTTTGGACTTGTACCTGTGATTTTTTCAAAAATGTAGAGGTCAGAGGGACAAAATTAGAAAAGCACAGACGGATTTGCTTCGCAAAGCAGACGTGTTTGGCGAAAATCAGAACCGCAGTACCCGTGCGTTATTGCGGGGCTTTGCCTGCGGATGGGCGTCACCGGGGCGGGGGTAACCGAGAAGCAGCTGCATCACGGCGTAGTAATCGGTGCGGATGCCCCATTGCCGCAGGATATCCTGCCCGTAGGGGGCAGCAAAGGCGGTCCAACCCTGGCCGATATAGCAGCTGCCCACGCCCAGCGCATCCGCCGCCAGCATCATGTTTTCGGCGGCCACGGCGCAGTCCTCTGCCGCAAAGAGAAAATCTTTCAGGGCGAACAGGGTGATGACCGTGGGCGCATCGTAAAAAGCGTTGGTCAGCTTTGCGTCGTCCACGATGCTGGGCTGCTCGCGGGAAACATAGCGCGTGGCGGTGGACATCCGAAAATAGGAATTGGCCCGCTTGATCTTGCCCAGCCGCTCGTTGACTTCCCGATTCTGGCTGACCGCAAAAATTACGCCCTGCCGTCCGCCTGCGCTGGGCGCATACAGCCCGGCCTGCAAAATTTTCTGGAGGGTTTCTTCTTCGATCTGGCGCGTATCGAACCGCCGGATGGAGCGGCGGTGGAGAATCGTCTGCAAAATATCCATATTAAATTACCTCCTTCCAGCACTGCGGGTCGGCGGCGTAGAAGTCGCCGCTCTTGCCGCTGGCTACAGCCGGGCAGCCCCGGCAGAAGGCCAGCAGTTCACACTTGGAGCATTTGGCAAAGCGGGCGTAGTCCCGGTACTGCTCCATCTGGCAGACCCACACATCGGCCAGCCGATCCTCGAACACATTGCCCACCCTGCTGTTCTGCACCCGGCGGCAGGCATACACATCGCCCGTGGGCAAGATGGTCAGATGGCAGTTGCCGCAGTTGCAGCCGCCATAGATCATGCCGTCCTCGTAGACTCCATCCAGCGTGAATGCCCCCGTCTCGTACTCGTACAGCGTCCAGAGGTGGTCTTTCTTGTTGAAATAGGTGGTGCATCCGGCGGCTTCATATTCCTTGAACTTTTTATCGCAGTCGGCCAGAAGCTGGCGGTAGCGCAGGGGCGCGATGCCGGTGTCCTTCTCCCCGCTGGTGGGGCAGTAGCGGGCAAAGGCGAATACGTTCGCGCCTGCGGCCACCACCGCATCAATGATGCCGGGCACTTCGTCGATGTTCTTGCCGGAAACCGTGGTCATGACCACCGAGCGGATGCCCGCCCGGTTGATGCAGCCGATCTTCTCCAAGGTCGTGTCGAAGCTGCCCGGCTTGCGGAACCAGTCGTGGGTCTCGCGCAGGCCGTCAATGGACAGCTGGTACTTCTCGCAGCCGTAGTTCTTCAGCCACTGGCAGACGGCATCGTTCAGGTGGAACGGATTGCCCAGAATCGTGAAGGGGATGCTGTGTGTTTTGAGCAGCTCCAGCAGCTGCCAGAAATCCGGGTGCAGGATCGGGTCACCGCCCGTGATATAGAAATAGGGCAGACGGTCATGCACCGCGCAGAAATCCAGACAGTTATAGAAGGTCTCCTGCATCTCGGCCCAGCTCATGGAATCCAGATGCTTGCAGGTGTTTTCAGAGAAGATGTAGCAGTGCCGCAGGCGGATGCGGCAGGGGTCTTCTTTGCCCAGCCGAACAGATTGGAAAGTGCCATAAGATGTTGCCTCCGTAAATTGTTTTGCGGACTTCATTGTCCGTGCTTTTAGTATAATTCGGCGGTGTACGGATGAAAAGTACGCACCTTTTTATTACCGGGTCACCTTTTTGTAACTGTCTTGCGCGTTCGGGAAAGGATGGTTATAATATGCATATAACATTCTTTTGGAAACTGATATCACGCCTATGGAGGTGCCCCTATGAAAACCAAAGAAGAACTGCCTGCCTGCCCGGTGGCGACCACCGTTTCCCTCATCGGCAGCAAGTGAAAGCTGCTCATCATGCGGAACCTGCTGGCGCGGCCCTGGCGGTTCAATGAACTGCGCAAAGACTTGGATGGCATCAGCCAGAAGGTGCTGACCGACAGTCTGCGCTCAATGGAAGCGGACGGCCTTGTGGTGCGCACGGTCTATGCAGAGGTGCCGCCCCGGGTGGAGTACGCCCTCAGTCCGCTGGGAGAATCCATGAAGCCCATCATCAAGTCGATGGAGACCTGGGGCTTGGCCTACAAGAGCGGCACGCTGCCCGGAACAGCAGAGGAACCGGCATAAAACCGGAAAGGATAAAACGCAGAACACCCGCCCACCTGTGGCGTCTCCACGGTGAGCGGGTGTTCGTTTGTCTGCATGGGATAAGCGGCTCAGCGGCTGCGCTTTTTGCGGGGGTCCCGGCCATTCTGGGGCGGCCTGTGCTCTGCGGCTGCGAAGCGGCCTGCCGCCTGCCCGGCGGCGATGCCGCTGCCGAAGGCCCAGTGCAGGTTGAAGCCGCCGCAGCTGCCGGTGCAGTCCAGCGTTTCGCCCACGAAGTAAAGGCCGGGGCAACCCTTGAACTGGAAGTGCGTGTCCACCTCCCGCAGGGCAAGGCCGCCGCCGGTCACCTGGGCCTGCTTCCAGCCGCAGGGGGTGAGCCCCTCAAACCGCCAGTGTTTGGCGGTGCGGGACAGCTTCTGCCACTGGCCCGGGGTGAGGGCGGCTGTGTCCGGCAGGGCGGCGGCGGACCACAGCGCCCGGCCCAGCTTTGGGTTCAGCAGGCCCAGCCAGAAGTCGGCCGGGCGCTCCCCTGCCGTCTGCCGGGTGTGGGCGGCCAGCAGGTCGGCAAGGGCTGCTTCGTCCAGCGCCGGGAACAGGTCCAGCTCCACGGCGGGGGCTTTCGGCCCGCGGCCCGGGGCCAGCAGGCCGGACAGCTGCATGATGCAGATGCCGGAAAGCCCGTAGTCGGTGAACTGCACTTCGCCCGTCTCCACGGCCAGCACGCAGGTGCCGTCCAGCAGGGAAGCCGCCGCTTTGGCGCGGATGCCCGCCAGCGTTTTGTCCGGGGCTGCGCACTGCAGGGCGGTCAGGCAGGGGTAAAGCGGTTCCACCCGGCCGCCGCACTGCCCGGCGAACCGGGGGCCGAAGCCGTCGGTGCCGAACTGCGGCCCGGCTGCGCCGCCCATGGCGCAGATGACGGCGTCGGCCCGCAGGGTCTCGGCGGTGCCCTCGGCGTTCTGGAACTGCACCGCGTAGCCGCCCCGGCTCTGGGCCAGGGCGCTCACGGTGCAGCCGGTGCGCAGCTGCACCCGGCGGCGTGCCAAGTGGTGCTCCAGCAGGGCCAGCACATCCGCTGCCTGGTTGGAGTAAGGGTACACCCGGCCCGCTTCGTCGGTGCGGGTGTACAGGCCGTGGGCGGCCAGCCAGCCCAGCGGGTCGGCGGCGTTCACGGCCTGCAGCAGCGGGCGCAGTGCGGCGGGGTCGGCCGTGAAATACCGCTCCGGCGCGATGCCGGTGTTGTCCAGGTTGCAGCGGCCGTTGCCGGTGGCCAGCAGCTTTTTGCCCGGCTTCGGGCTGCGCTCCAGCACCGTTACCTGCGCGGAAGGCGCAGCTTCGGCCGCCGCCAGCGCGGCGGTCAGCCCGGCGGCACCGCCGCCCAGAATGAGGATGTGTGCCATGCGGGCACCTGCCTTTCCTGCAAAAATCTGCTTTCATTGTAGCAGAACCGGGGCCAAAACACAACGAACCGGGGCTTTTTTGCCGGTTGCAACCGCCGGTTGACAGATTTCCAAGCGCAAATGGTAGTTGTCAACCGCAGAATGTGGTATGCTGGGGGCAGAAAAACAGCTGTGATTTCGTACGAGTGCCCATACAAAAAGGAGAAGACCATGATTTTAGCGGAAAAGATCGCCCAGCTGCGCAAACAGAAAGGCTGGAGCCAGGAAGAACTGGCGAACCGCCTGCAGGTGTCCCGGCAGGCCGTGTCCAAGTGGGAGGGCGGCGCGTCCATCCCGGACCTGGACAAAATCTTAAAGCTCAGCGCGCTGTTCGAGGTGACCACCGATTACTTATTGAAGGATACCCTCGAAGCGCCCGATGCGGCCCCGGCGGCGGTGCTGCCTGCACCGGAGGCGGAACCCCTGCGCACGGTGACGCTGGAAGAAGCGAACGACTACCTGAGCCTTGTGCAGGCCGCCTGCGGGCGCATTGCGGCGGGCGTGGGCCTGTGCATCCTCTGCCCCATCGCCTTGCTGCTGCTTGGCGCATGGGCGGACGGCACCCCGCGCGAGGGCTTTGCGGCCGGTGCCGGGATGATCACCCTGCTGGTGCTGGTGGCGCTGGGCCTGCTGCTCATCCTCCCGGCGGCAATGCAGCTGGAAAGCTATGACTATCTGGAAAAAGAAGTGTTCCAGCTGGGCTACGGGGTGGCCGGGATCGTGGAAAAACAGAAAAAGGAATGCGGCCCGCACCTTCTGCGGCAAAGCACCTGGGGCGTGGTGGGCTGTGTGCTGTCGGTGGTGCCGCTGATGGCGGCGGTGATGCTGGACGGCTCCGACTTCTGGATGGCGGCAGCGGTGTGCCTGCTGCTGGCCATCGTGGCGATCTCGGTGCAGCCGCTGATCCGGGCCGGGATGCAGAAGGAAGCGCTGGATAAGCTGCTGCAGACCGGGGACTACACCGTGGAGAGCAAGCGGGTGACCCGCCGGGTGGGCTGGTTTGCCGGGGCCTACTGGTGCGGCGTGACGGCGGTGTACCTGGGTGTGAGCTTCCGCCACGACAGCTGGAACACCAGCTGGTGGATCTGGGCCGTGGCGGGGGTGCTGTTCGCGGCCGTGTGGCTGGCGGTGCGCGCCTGGGCGGGCCGGAGCGAAGAATGAGCTCCCCCGGGGCGCAGCGGCGGCAGGTATAAATTTCCCGTTCTGACAGATACTAACTGTATCGCCACAAACAAGGAAGCAGAACGGAGGAGACCAAAGCATGAAAGCAACAGGTATCGTGCGCCGCATCGACGAGCTGGGCCGGGTGGTGATCCCCAAGGAGATCCGCCGCACCCAGCGCATCCGCCGCGGCGACCCGCTGGAGATCTTCACCACGGGCGACGGCGAGGTGATCTTTAAAAAGTATTCGCCCGTGGGCGAGATGAACGGCGTGGCGGCGCAGTACGTTGAGGTGCTGAACCGCAGCTTTGCGCTGACCGCCTTCGTGGCCGACCGGGACCGCATCCTCGCGGTCAGCGGCACCGGACGGCGGGAGCTTGCCGACCGCAGCATCAGCCTGCCGCTGGAAAAGCTCATGGACGCCCGCAAGCCCTACCAGAACGAGGGCACCGCCGACCGTGCAGTGCTGCCCTGCGAAGGCTCGCCCCGGGTGCTGCTGTGTGCAGTGCCCATCATCGCAGCGGGGGATGTGACCGGGGCGGTGGGCCTGCTCACCGAGGACCGCACCGCTGTGCCGGACGATGCCCAGCGCAAGGCGCTGAGCGTGGCGGCGGCATTCCTTGCCCGGCAGATGGAGGAGTAAAAAAGCAGCCCGGCTTCTTCGGAAGCCGGGCTGCTTTGGAAAACGGCGTTTTGCCGGGGCGCTTACTGCTGTTCGCGCTGCAGCGCCTCAAGGTCGTACCATGCCTTGATGGCCTGCGGACGGAACATGTAGCGGTAAGGTTTGAAGGTGACTTCCTCGTTGCCGTCCTTATCGGTCTCGTGGTAGTCCTTCATCAGGCCCTGCTCCACGCACCAGCGTGCAGCGGCCTGGGCATCGGTGTCATCCGCGTCAATGTCGGGGTATAGCTCGGTGCTTACCGGTGCCGGGCAGTCGGCCTTGTTCCACAGGGCGACTGCCAGCTGGATGCGGTTGGTGGGGACAAAGTCATAGATGGCGTTCAGCCAGATGTTCGTGCCAATCAGATAGGTGGCACCGCTGACGAAGACGCCGGTGGCGATGCCGGCACCGATGGCACTGCCGGTGTCATCCGTGTCGGGAACAACGGGGTCGGGTGCTTTGACCTCTTGCGTGATGGAACAGTTGCCGGGCAGCTCAATGGTGTACTTGCCGTCAACGAGCGGGATCTCGGTCTCGTTGCCATCTTCGTCCACCAGCTTGTAGATCAGGTTTTCGTCTGCGCCGTCGGGCTTGGTAAAGGCGAGCGTATCGCCAGCACCGGCAAGGAGCTTGTCGTTTTCATCGCGAGCCGGGTCATAGCCGTTGATCTGCGGGTCTTCCGGCTTCGGGTCGAGTGCGCTCATATCGACGGTGATCTGGTCTTTTACGGTAAAGGGAACATTCTTAAAAGAGCAGTAGTCGGCGTCCGTGTTATCGGGGGCGTACAAAGCGGCAGAGAGCGTGTGTGCACCGGCCTGCTTGAAGGTCACACGGAACCGATAGGTGGTGCTATTCAGCTGTCCTTGTTCGACAAATGGGTAGCCGTCAAGGGTCGCATCGTAATTGAGTGTGCTCCATTCTTCAGAATCTTCGCCGAAGAATTCCAATGTTTCGATGTCAGTTGTATCATCAAACATCAACACGCCATTGAAATCATCGTTCGTGTCGTTGTTGGCAGCGACGGTGACTGTAAACTCCGCAGGCTTCTTTGCCAGAATGCTCCGCTTGTCAATGTCGGTCGCAAGCGTAGAAGCTTCATAATGGTCTTTGCAGGAGATGGTCACGTTATAATCCGGCATCTCGAACCAGGCGTCTTCGGTTTCGGTCGCGGGATGAATCTCCACAGTATCCGGTTCGGCTTCCCAGCTGTCTAATGTGTTGCCGTTCTCGTAAGACAGGTAGACCTTCTTGCCCGGAATGGTGCCGGTGATGGTAGTCTGGCTGCCGGTGGTCTCATCTTTCAGGTAAGCATAACCGGGTGTGTTGCCCGCGGCATCCTTTGCAATGGTGATGGTGTGGATATTTTCGTCCTGATAGCTTGCCACCAGAGAAAGCTTGCCGCTCAGCGGGCTGCTGATATCCACGGCCTCGGCATCTTCTGCGGGAGTGTAGCGGTTATCGGCAGGGTCCAGATACCAGCCGGTGATTTTTTTGCGGGTGTCCTGATAGGTTCGGTTCATAGAAGCGGCATCTGGCAGTGTGACACCGGTGACGCTGATGCCCAGATAAATATCTGCGGCAGACTGGTCGGCTTTGTTATTGCAAATAACGGCACCGTCCTGACAGGTCAAAGAATTATCAGAAGACACATAAACGCCGCCGCTGTTTTTTGCGCTGCAGTCGGTAATGGAGCCGCCGTTCATGGTGAAGGTGCACTGATAACCTGCCATATAAACACCGCCACCATTTGTTGCGCTGCAACCCGTAATGGAGCCACCATTCATAGTGAAGGAACCATACGAACCATCCGCATAAACGCCGCCGCCGTTGGTTCTTGTACTGCAGTTAGTGATAGAACCGCCATTCATAGTGAAGGAACCATCCGCATAAACGCCGCCGTCGCTGCAGTTGGTGATAGAGCCGCCGTTCATAGTAAAAGTGCTTTTCAGGTAGTAGAGTGGGCTGGATATTTTAATACCACCACCGCCACAGTTTTCAATGCGGCTGTTGCCGTTCATCGTACAGTTGGCAGCCCTAACGGCATACCAGGTCTGAGTACGATTTGTATAATTTTTGCGAAGTATAAAATTTTTAATGGTGCTTTGATCATACATATTCAGAGCGCCGGTACCATGATCATAACCAAACGCGCTGATATTGCAGCCATCCAGACAGCTGGTGTCATACATGTTGAGAACAGCCGATGTAACGGTGCGACCATCAACGAGCGTGATGTCACCGGCCGCTTTGATACAGCTGTTGCCATACATATTCATGGTAGAGTCGTTACCAATCAAAATAACCCCTAAACTGGGATAATTGTCTTCAAACGTGACGCCGTCGTAGAGGTTCAGAACATAGGCCCCCTCCTCGTTGCTAAAGAGGCCACTGTCATAAATACCGATAAGGCCTTTACCAGTGCCACCGGTGAGGGTGAGCGTTTTGGTATAATCTTCCCGGCCTAGATTCAAAACAATGCCGGTGCCGTAGACATCAATGGGTTCGGCACCGAAATGGATCGTATGATTTTCACCTAAGATGGTGGTGTTTGCTTTTATTACAAAATGTGTATCCGGGAGGGTGATATCATCCGCAAGTTCGATCAGGTAGTTGCCGGAAGTGTCCTGATTGATGGCATTGACCGCATCCGCAAAGGTGACGGTGCCATCTGCCGCCGAAGCCGTATCAGCAACCTTAAAAGTGGACGTATACGGGGTGCTGGCGGCACCGTTCTCCACATCCGTCTCCTGTACGCTTACCGTGTCAGGGATTAATACCTCCCCCCCGTATCATCTGCGAATACAGATGCGGGGCACAGGGAGAACATCATGCTGACTGCCAGCAGGCCGCTGAGCAATCTCTTTCTCATAAAACATCCTCCTCTTTTTTCTGCACGGTGCCGCCAACCGCTGGCGGACATGCGGTGCAGATAACATTATATAAATTTAGTATAAGCGGCTGCCGCGGCTTTTTCAATGCGCAGATGTACTGAAATAATGCGCGCATTTTTGGAAATACAGGGTATAGGGGGGGCGTTTTTGCGGCGCACGGCATGGCGCGGCATGGGCCGCCCGGCTTTATGACAGAATTATGAATCTTTATAAACATTTTTGCAAAGCCCTTGACAGCACCGGAAAATTGGCTATAATGGTCTTAGCACTCAGGAACAAGGAGTGCTAAACAAACAAAGCGAACGCAAAAAGGAGGCAGGCGCTATGACGATGGATGCACGCAAGCAGCGAGTCTTGCAGGCGATCGTGGCGCTGTATGGTCTCGAAGGCGAGCCCGTTGGCAGCAGCGTGCTGGCAAACTACTTTGACATGGCAGTTTCCAGCGCAACGCTTCGCAATGAGATGGCGGCGCTGACAAAGCTGGGTCTGCTGGAGCAGCCCCACACCAGCGCGGGCCGCGTGCCCAGCGCCAAGGGCTACCGTTATTATCTGGATAATCTGCTGACCGACGATCAGCCGCTGGATCGTGTGACCCGTGCACGGGTGGATGCCGTGTTCGCCAGCTTTGACCATGAGCCTGAAAAGCTCGCGCAGGGTGCGGCAAAGGCGCTGGCCGCCATCAGCGGCTGTACGGCCGCCATCAGCACCCCCTGTGCCGAGGATCTGTGCATCGCGCATTACGAAGTCGTGCAGGTGGGCCGCAGCGCGGCGGCAGTTCTGGCCGTCACCACAGCCGGTTACGTCCGCACCCGTGTGGCGCGGGTCCGCACCGGCCTCTCCCGCGAGAACGCGGCGGCGCTGGCCGCTCTGCTCAACCGGAACCTGACCTTCGTGGCTCCCGTAGATCTTTCGCCCCGGCTCCTTGCGGAGCTGTGCAGCCAGATCGGCCCGGAGCTGGTGCCGGTGGTCTCGGCGGCGGCGGCGATCCTGCAGGATTCCACCACGCCCCATGTCTATCTGGGCGGTGAGCAGTACCTGCTCGACTGGCCCCAGCTGGAAGGCAAGGTCGGCTCCATTCTCTCGCTGCTGAATGACGAGGAAGAGGCCGCTCGGCTCATCGCACCGCCTGCAGAGCGCAGGGAAAGCGTGCTGCTGGGTGAGGATATTGAGCCGCAGATCCCCGGCCTTTGCATCGTCAGCGACCGGTATCTGGTCGGCGGCGGGCTGTGGGGTTCGGTGGCACTGATCGGACCCACCCGGATGCCGTTCCAGAAGCTGATGCCGCTGCTCCACGCCTTTGCCGATCATCTGGGCGAGGGAATGAGCGGTCGACAAAAAGATACCCCGCAGGCAGCCGCACCCCGGCGGACTGTGATCTATAAGGAGGATCTCGAATGAGCGAAGAAACCAAGAAGACCCCGCAGCAGGAACAGCCCGCTGCGGAGCCCAAGACCGCAGAACAGGCCGCACCGGAAGCGGCTGCGGAACAGGCTGCTCCCGCCGCCGAGGAAAAGGACGGCAAGAAGGACGGCTGGTTCAACAAAAAGACCCATGAGCTAGAGGCCGTGAAGGCGAAGCTCGAAGCCGCCCAGCAGGAGGCGGGCCAGACGAAAGACAAGCTGCTGCGGATGGCTGCCGAGTACGACAACTACCGCAAGCGCACGGCCCGCGAGGCTGACCAGAAGTTCAATGACGGCATTTCCTTCGCGGTCAACCAGATCATCCCGATCCTCGATACGCTGGAGATGGCGGCCAACGCCCCCACCACCGACGAGAATTACAAAAAGGGCGTGACCATGACGCTGGACAAAGCCGCCAAGGCGCTGGATACCCTCCATGTGGAGGAGATCGAAGCACTGGGCAAGGCCTTTGATCCCAACATCATGAACGCCGTGCAGCAGGTCCCCGCAGAAGAGGGCCAAGAGAGCGGCACGGTGGTCACCGTTTACCAGAAGGGCTACAAGCTGGGCGACAAGATCGTCCGCCATGCGACCGTTGTGGTGGCTGAATAAGCCAAACCTCCCGCAGGGGAGTTTCAATAAACATCCGCTTATCCACTTTGAGCATCATATAAACAATACGTTCTGAATTGAGAGGAGCTTTTATTATGAGTAAGATCATTGGTATCGACCTTGGCACGACCAATAGCTGCGTGGCTGTCATGGAGGGCGGCGAGCCCGTCGTCATCGCAAACTCTGAGGGTGCACGCACCACCCCGTCTGTGGTGGGCTTCACCAAGA
>ERZ773131.2806-NODE-2806-length-10725-cov-6.347235_pt1 | contig 10725 bp, 5 predicted proteins | sample MGYA00511082_ERZ773131 | MGnify/ENA primary metagenome ERZ773131 (study PRJEB29015, sample SAMEA2737813) | human gut metagenome | biome: human gut; feature: human-associated habitat; material: faeces | place: China | collected 2012 ...
CGCCCGCTGTAACTCGGTAGGCTTTTCCCCGGTAAGAGGTGCAATCGCCTTGACATAATCAGCCGCATAATAGGCGTTACTGGTAAGCTGCCGCTGCCATGCCCCGGCTTTTGGCGACCAACGGAAGCCGTTGCTTTTTAAGGCTTCCCGCGTAGCTTCGTCCGGCTTATCCTCAAAGAAGATTTGCAATCGGTTCGCTTCGGTGTTTGCTTCCACCTTGCCGCCGTCAAATTCCCAACCCACAAAACCGATTTCTTTTTGCTGTGAAAGGGATTTGATACGGTCTTTCACGCGCCGGATTTCTGCGCTGTTATTGGATAACGCCCAAGTCGCAAAGGGCTTGTCCTCCAAATGCCAACTGCTCGCCATATCTGCTTTCAGTTTTTCCAGTTCCTCTGGCGGTAAATGCGGGCAGCCGTCAAGGGTATTATGCTTACGGTAATAGGCGTTTACGGCTTTCATGGTTTCCTGTGATTTTTCAAGGCTTTCCAGTTTCTTTTCTAACTTCTGTACTGCCTGTGGGTCGTCTGCACTGATACCGCCCATGCCGGTACTGCGGATTTTATCAAGAAGTCCTTGTATGTCCTGCCATTCCCGGTAATTGCTGTCGCGGGCTGCGTTCTGCTTTTCTTTCTTCCTTGTGGGGAAGTTAGAGCCGCCCGCAATGAGGATAGAGGGAACACGCGCGTCAATCTCATAGCCTTTGTTCATGTTCGCCGCCAGTTTCCGGGCGTAGGTGTCAAGCAGGCTGTCGATTTTCTCATGGTACATGGGATCAACGCGCTTTTTCTGTGCCTGCGCGATTTCAAAGGCATTATCCACATAATGCCGGTACTCCGCCGTGGCGCTGCCGGGCTTGTAATCGGAATAGCTGCTCATCTCCTTGGCGCGGCGGGCCGCCCCCTCATTGATGGAATAATAGTAGTCGGACGCCGCAGGCTCCTTTGTCGGCGGCTCCGGGGCTTCCTGCGGTTGCTCCGGGGCAGGCTCCGGCTCTGGTTCTGTCGGGGCCTCATAGCCAGCCGCCGCGTATTCCTCCACGGTCATACCGGCGTCAGCGGCTTCCTGCGCGATCTCGGCCTGTACCTGCGCTTTATAGTCCTGCAAGCTCTGGTCGAAGTCAGAAAGTTTCGGCGGCTCCGGCAACTGATACTGTCCCTGATTGAGAAGCGGGCGGCACTCCTTGACGTAGTTTTCCAGCGCCCCATAGTAGGCTGTTTCCTCCGGCGTCAGGGTTTCGCCGGACGCCAGCCGGGTTTGCGCCTCCTGTTCCAGCCGGGACAGGTTACAATGCAGCTCCATATAGGGGACAAATTCAGTCAGAAGCATATCCCGCTGGGCCTTGTCTGCCTCCCATGCCTCCGGCCCCTCATGTTTCAGCACATGGTTTTTCCAGCTTTCATCCTGTGCGTAGTATTCGTGATAGCCCCGGATATGCTCGATCAGGGAACCGTCCCCGTCGCCAAAATCCTGCCGCCCCTCGTAGTTGTCCGGCTGCCCCTGAAACGAGAAGTCAATGCGGAACTTGGTCTTGTCATACCAGCCTCCCGTGTAGTCGGGCTGTTCCCGTTCCATCCTTTTGGAACTGTCCAGCGCCCGGAAAATGGCATCGGCTTCATGCAGCGGCATTTGCTGGCCGTCTTTCAGGTGGGGGCTTTCACTCCAAATAATTGTAACAATCGGCTCCGCTGCCGGATCATGGGCAATGGTCTGTTCCGCCCTTGCAACGGCAATCTCGCTTTCCATCTGGCTTTTCATAAAATCGTCCATGTAGCCGTGCTGCATTTCGTAGCCCTGTTCACACAGGCGGTTGATAAGCTCCATCACCTTATCGTTGTCGCCCACAGCCTCGGCATATTCCATAATCAGGCGGCGTTCCCCGTCGCCCAAACGCGGGCCGTCCTTTTCGGCCAGCTCCATCAGCGCGGCGGCCCGTTCCGCCGGGGACGCCTCCGGCATCAGAGGTTTTTCATTCAAGAGGCCGTCAATTCTATTCCACGCCTGCGGCTCCTGCTGGGGTTCGGAAATATCGCTGGCCTGTTCCGGGGCAGCGTGTTCCTGCTGGGCCTGCCGTTCCTGCTGAAGCTCTATCAGGTGGATTTCCATTTCATTGATAAGGTCATTGGCAGCGGCCCGGATCGTTTCAAGGGACGCCTGCAATTCTTTCAAATCCCTGCCGGAACTCCAATTTGCGATATACCCAAAGGAATAGTCGGACGTATCAAGCCCCCAATACTGGCATACCGCATAGGCCACGCTCTCGGCTTGCACCTCGCGGGTGGCCTTGTCTGGCCTCTTATCCTCCGCAAGATGGCTGTTTTTCTCATACAGGCGGGCGTGGGCAACTTCATGGATGGTGGTCTTTAGGGTCTGCAATTCGCTCATGCTCTCATTGACCGCAATCCGCTGTTCCAGATAGAAGCAGCGGCCCTTGGCTCCGTCCAAAATCGGCTCAATGGAAATAGAATAAGGGGACGATCTTTCCAAAGCCGCCTGCAAATCCTGAAACTGCTCTACATCGCCGGACAACATATCCACATGGGCCTCTGGAAGCTCCTTGCCCTCGGTCTGGCTTACGTCATACACCGATACCACACGATAATCTGGCACGGTAATTTCCTGTTCCTCCATCACCGGCTTGCCGTTTTTGTCCTTGATCGGTTCGCCGGTGTCAGGGTCTTTCTTGGGAACGCGCTTTTTGACTGTGTAGAATTTAGGGGCTATGATTTTCAGCCCGGCTTCGCCCTGTTTTCGGGTGCGTTCAAATTCCGATTGCCATTTCCCTAAACCAGCTACCAGAGAAGCGTCCGGCTTTTGCAGGAAAATCAGCATAGTATTTCGGAAACTGTATGTGTGGAACTTGGACATTGAGGTGAGATAGGCTTTATAATTCTCACTGTCCAGAACACCCCGCACACCGGCTTCCAGCCTGTCGGTGATCTCTTTCATGTATTCATCTTTAGTCATGCCTTTTATGATAATCGGGCCTGCCTCCGGCAGCACGGCGGCGGGGGCCGCCGGTTCGGTGCGAAAGGCTTCCCGGTCAGCCTCCGGCTGGGGATAGGCCATTACCCGGTATTCCTCCGGCACTGGCTGTCCCTCATGGACGCGCTGCCATTCGTCACCGCTTTTCACCAGATAGCCGTAATCAGTGAAAACGCCATGCTCGGTATTGGCAATGTGCAGGCCAAAGCGGGGCAGAAAAATTCCCGCTTTCCATTCCTCCGGCATATCCACCATGCCGGAACGGTTCAGGTAATAATCCCCCAACTGGCCCGTGCCTTTCACATCCGGCAGATGCACATAGAAATCCACGTTGTCGGGGTAGTCGATAATCTGGCTGATGCTGTGGAAGTCGCTCTGTGGGCTTGTCAGGGCGGCGTTCAACTCCGAAAGCTCGGCAGCATCCAGTTTTTCCAGCCTTGCGGCAAGGAAATTCAGTTCGTCCATGTCGGCAGACAGCACCAGATCGCGGGGCAGCTTAATAGGTCGTTCCTGCGGGCTTCGATAGTCGTACAAGAAAAAATCCTGCGGATTGTCGGCGCTGATGCCAATTTCCCGCAGGGCTGCTTGCAGTTTTTCGGTTGTGGTCGGCAGGGAAAGCCAAAGGCCCTCTTTGCCTTGCTCATAAAGCTGGCGATTGTGAAGAAGAATAGAAAATACTTCGTTCACGGGTTCCCTCCTTTCTCGGTCTTGTTCCATCAATTTCTGCATCAACTCGTAGTCCTCAATGCTCATGTGCCCGTCATAGGTGTACGGGTCGATGTCGTCCCCTCGGTAGGGGCGTTCATAGAACGGCAGTCCGGCAGCATGGGCTTTCTCCCGTGCCGCCTCCAACACATCCGGCGGCAGTTCGTCGCTGTGGGCTTCTATGAATGGGGCAATGTTGTTCAGGCCGTTGTCGTAGTGGTGGCGTACTCCGGCAGCCAGCTCCGCCACGTTCATTTCCTCGCCCAAATAGCCGGAATAATAGCCGTTTACCACAACGGCCCGTGGGTCGGCGGCCTGTATCTCCGCAAGCCGCGCCCTGTCCTCTGGATAAAGGGTATCGTCCAGATCAAGGTGAAACGCTTCTGCCTGCCAGCTCCGGCCCTCACGCCAAAACGCCAGCCATGAAATGCCGTTCCGCAGGTCGTCTTGATACTCTGATACCATGTCCCTAAGACTTGCCATCGGCAGCCCTCCTTTCTGAAAAATGGCATAAGAAAAGCAGGAAGCCTTTCAAAGATTTCCTGCTGGGTGGTGCCGCTGGTGGGCGGCCTGTATTCAATTTTTAGTGGCATATTAGTTTGTTGAACTGGAATTTACCGTAAATATTTTATCCATATTTGAGTAAAACAGCGGTAAGTTCAATTTCTCCCGTTTTCCAGCCTCATAGATACTTTTACAACCATACATAATGTCCTTAACATCATTATGCAACATCATAATTCTTCTTGTGAGTTCATTCCTTGCAAACATTTGTTTCATAATTATGCCTGCAACAGCAGAAGGTATCTTATAAGGAAGAAGTTCATTCTTATATAGTCTTAAATCCACGCCTCGAGCTTTTACTACTTTGACGGTTTCTCTTATTGATTTTACCGCAATAGATAATGCGTGGGAATCTTTCATAAGATCAACCGCAAGTTGTTTTGGATCATCAATTTTTCCTGTCCTTGCAGCCGTAGAAGTAACACCCGCATTTATCGCCATGTGAATCCATATCCACTCTACCATGTCATAAGGAATTTCTGTTTTTATATCCGCTGACTTAAGAAGTTCCAACAAATCTTTATAGTTTGGAATCGTTGCCTTTTTTTCACTTTCAAGCATCACATGGTCAAATAGAACACAATCTAACTTTTTCTGTACCAAACTTCCGCCTGCCGTCGGAAATCCAACGATATATTGAAAATTACCAACCATTTTTTCTATTTCTTCACGGCTATTCCAAAAGTTACAGAATAGCAGCAAACTTCCTGTAATATTATTTTGTGAAAGTGTCGCTATGGCATCTTTTATCCTTCCGCTTGCAACGCTTAAAAGAATAAAGTCATAACTTGTATTTGGCTCGGCAAGATTTACAGCATAGGTATCTGTTCTTTCTTCGCCCTTATTGTTATACCGTCCATCCAATATAGTTATATCCAGTTTTGCTGGAACATTTTGTTTTTTATTTTCCCTAACTAAATGCTCAATCTGATGTCCTGCTTTTTGGAATACATATCCATAAGTTGTACCTATGACACCTAAGCCTAAAATACATATTCTCATTTATATACACCTCTATAAATTCCAATTTGTCGTTGCCTTTATTATACAATAACCGGCCACTTTTAGGAATAGAGGAATTGTAAACTTGCTGGACAAGAACAGGGGGTTGGGGATATGCCCCAAAAAGCAAAATCCCCGGCCCGGCAGGGGTGGCCGGGTCAGGGATTTGCCGGAAGTGTGGCTACACTTCCTATGCTTGCTGTTTTTTAGTTTTTGTCCCTCCGTTCAATGCGATAGTTGACGTATTTCCCGCCGGTATCGGCCAGAAGCACCGTCCCGTCGTAGGTTTTCCCGGTTTTCATGGAGCGCAGGCCCTTTACCTTTGCCTTTCCGTCTTTGAGCAATGCAGCGGCGATTTTCGGCGTGAACGCCTTGCCCCGTTCCTCAAAAAATCGGTCATTCTTCCACATGACAAACTGGCAGGCCCGGTTTCCGCAGTAATAGTTTTTCTTGCCCTCGTAGACGGCTTCGCCGCAGCGGGGACACTTGCCGATAGACACGCGCTCTTTCTGAAACAATTTCTGCGCGTCCTCGCTGATCTGCGAATAGCCGGAAATCAGGCCCCGCGTCATTTCCTCAATGCCAGCCATAAAGCCGTCCGGGTCAGCCTCGCCCTTGGCAATGGCCGTCAGCTTGGTTTCCCATTCAGCGGTGAGCTGGGGAGAAGTCAGTACATCCGGCAGGACGCAGGCAAGGTTGTGGCCGTCCTTGGTGGGAAGAAGCTGTTTGCCTTTCCGTTCCACAAAGCCCATCTGTACCAGCTTTTCTAAGATGGAAGCGCGGGTGGCCGGGGTTCCCAATCCCTGCCGCTCGGCGTTCTCCGGCATATCCTCGGCTCCGGCCCGTTCCATAGCAGACAGAAGCGTATCTTCGGTGTAGGGCTTCGGGGGTGTGGTGAAATGCTCGGTAATGGAAGCCTCCACCTTGTCAAAGGTCTGGCCCTCGGCCAGCTCCGGCAGCTCCCGCGCCAGCTCCGGGGCGTCCTCGTCGGCGTCGGCCTTGAATGACGCCTTGAAACGGCGGTCAATCTCTTTCCAGCCCGGCGTCAGGATGGTTTTGCCCTTGACGGTAAATTCTTTCCCGGCACAGGTGAACGTGGCGGTAACGGCCTCAAATATATGGGGCGCGGCCACGGCACACAGCAGCTTGCAGCAGACAAGGGACAGCAGTTTCTTTTCGCCCTCGGTCAGCCCGTCAAAGCCTTTCTTCACAAACTCCATCGTGGGGATGATGGCGTGGTGATCCGATACCTTTTTGCTGTTCAGCACCCGGCCAAACTGCGGGGAAATGTTAAGCCCCGCCGCAAAAGGAAGCAGCGGCCACAGGCCGGACACGATGCTTTCCGCCGTGGGCTGCATATCGTCGGTAAGGTACTGGCTGTCAGTGCGCGGATAGGTCAGCAGCTTCTTTTCATAAAGCTGTTGGGCATAGTCAAGGGTCTGCTTGGCGGTAAATCCAAACAGGCGGTTGGCCTCTCGCTGCAAGGTGGTGAGATCGTAAAGGCGGGGCGGCTGCTCCGTCTTTTTCTCACGCTTCACCGATACACAAACGGCCTGCGCTCCTGCACAGGCCGTCTTGGTGGCGTCGGCGTCGGCAGCACTGGAAACGCGGTCGCTGGCCGCCTCCATGCCGCCCGCCGCGATATGGACAACGTGGTATTTCTCTTTCTTGAAATTGCTGATCTTGGCCTCCCGGTCAACCAGCATATTGAGGGTAGGCGTCTGGACACGGCCCACGGTCAGGGTCTTGTGGTAGAGGATGGAGAAAAGCCGGGTGGCGTTGATCCCCACCAGCCAATCGGCCTGCGCCCGGCACAGGGCCGATTGATACAGGTTGTCGTAATCGGCCCCCGGTTTCAGGTGGGCAAAGCCCTCCTTGATGGCGGCGTCCTCCATGCTGGAAATCCACAGCCGCTTGAACGGCTTTTTGCAGCCTGCCATCTGGTAGACGAAACGGAAAATGAGTTCCCCCTCGCGCCCGGCGTCGGTGGCGCACACAAGGCCGTCCACGTCGGGGCGCTCCATCAGAGAACGCAGGATGTCAAACTGCTTTTTCTTCTCATCCGGGATGATGTACTGCCATTCCTGCGGCAAAATCGGCAGGTCGTCATAGGCCCATTTCTTATAGCGGGGGTCATAGGCCCCGGCGTCGGCAAGGGAAACAAGGTGGCCGATGCACCAGCTCACCAGATAGCCGCCTCCCTCCATGTAGCCGTCCTGTTTTTTGTTGGCTCCGATCACGCCCGCAATGCTACGGGCGACGCTCGGTTTCTCTGCAATTACAAGAATATGTGAAGCCATACTTATTCATCCTCCTTTTTCGGTTCTTCTTCATCCAGCAGATAATCGTCTAACGGTCTGGCTTCCACCTCGCCGGTGCCGTCGTCCACCTCCGGGGCCGGTTCGTCCTCGTCGTCGTCCTCGTCCTCCCCGAAGTCGTATTCGTCCAGATCGTCATTGCCCTTGGTGCTGGCTTTCGGCTTCTTAAACTTGAAGAAGTAAAGGGCCGCGCCGCCGCCAATGAGCAGCACCACAAGGAACACAATCAGGCCGCCCATGCTGTTTCCGGCTTCTTCTTCCGGCTCGGTGGTTTCTGCCGGTTCCTCGGCCTCCGGCTCTGCACCCACACAGGCGGTCAGGTTATTTTTGCAGACGGGGCAGGCGGTGTTGACGGCCCCGGCCTCGCATTTCTCCGCACAGGTGCAAACCTCCGGCTCCGCCTCGCCGTCCTCCAACAGTGCTTGCAGGTCAGCGTCGTCCACTTGGTTGAGGAAATGGACGGATGTTTCCTTGTCCTCGTTGGCCCGGTCGATCAAGATATAAAAATAGTTGCCTGCCTTGGTGGTAACGGTGATAAGCTGTTTATCGCCGTAGAAATCATCCACCAGCGCGGCGTTGCCCTCCGGGGTGACGGGTACGCCCTCCGGCTCCATCTCAATCCCCCCGGTGGTGGGTTCCTCGGTTTCCTCCGGCACTTCTTCCGGGGCCTCCGTGGTTTCCGGCAGCGGTTCCGGGTCGGGGTCAACGCCCCCGGCAAAGGCGGTAGTAGAAAAGGCCGTGAAGCACAGCACAGCGGCCAGCGTCACGGCAAAGGTACGGAAAAACTTATTCTTCATCGGCGTTGTCCTCCTGTTCGTCCTGTTCAAAATCCGGCTGCGGGGCCGGGGGTGCCTGCAATGCGCCGCCGCGCACAAAGGCGGCAAATTCCTCCGGCGTCATGTTCAGGCCCCGCACAAGCTGGACGATCTGCAAATTTTCCTGTTCGGTCTTTGCGGCTTCCAGCTCCCGAAGCTGCTTTTGCAGCTCCGTGATCTTGGTCTTGGTTTTCTGAATATCCCGTTCGATACGGTCAAGTTTGTTGGTTGCCATAGTCAAAAGCTCCTTTCGTCAATGGATTGTTCATAGCGATATTTCATCTGTGCGGGGTAAAGGTCAGCGGCAGGGCGGCGGCTTCCTGTCCAGCGTTTGCCGCCAGCCAGCCCCGCGCATTTCCATCCGGCGGCCCGCAGGCTTGCGCCACTTTCCGTGTCGAGAATATAGGTGACGATTTTCCGATAACCCATAGCCCGCGCCGCCCGCCATGCGGCAGCATAAAGAAAACTGCAAGCGTTTTTGGTGCCGTCTGTACAAAGCCGGTTGACTTCCAGCGTCAGGCCGTTGTCCAGATAGCGGCTTACAGGACGTCCCACAATGGCGACGCCTACCAGCCGCCCGTCTGCCATACAGCCGATGGAAAACTTATGGCCGACAACCGGCTTATGGTGCCGGTGATAACGGGCGACAAAGGCGTTGGCCTCGGAAAGTGAAACAGGGGTCAGGCTCAACATAGGCCGTCCCCCTTATGGCAGTCTGCCGTAGCAGTAAAGATGTTGCTGCCAGTAGCTTGAATTAAGGTTCGTGTAACTGATGGGATCGCCGCAATGCAACATCACGGAATTACCCACATACAGCCCCACATGGGACACGCCGGGGGTGTCGTAGGTGCCGACGAAAAACACAAGGTCGCCGGGCTTGGCCTGCTCCGCCGTGACAGGGGTACAGATGTTGTAAAGGCCCTGCGCCGTCAGGCGTCCCACGTTCCAGCCGGAATGATTGATTACCCAACTGATAAAGCCGGAACAATCAAAGGAAGTGGACGGGCTGGAACCGCCCCACACATAGGGATAGCCGACGTATTTATCCGCCTCCGCAATCATGGCCGCAAAGGTTTCATCCTCCAAAGCCTCCGGCGGGATTTCGTAGTAGGTCGGCTCCTTGACGGTGGATGCGTTGGGGTAGCTGCCAGAGGGGAACAGGTCGGGCCGGTTGCCTAACGTCTGCATATAGGCGGCATAGAAGCTCAACTGTTCCTCGTTCATAATGGAAACAGGCAGGTGGGACAGGTCGTTGTTTACCAGCTTCACGTTGCAGATGTAGTAGGTGTATGGCACTTCCACCTCATACTCGTTGCCCTCGCTGTCCGTCCTCGTTTCGGTGCGGTAGCGGGTTTCCGTTTCAATGGTCTGCGTCAGGGTGTATTGCAGCCCAAACAGCCGGTCAAGGTCGCCCTGTACTTCATCCAGCGTATAGGCCCCGCCGTGAAGCGCCGACAGGATGGAAGTCAGCACATAGGGGTCATGGCCGATGTCGTCCAGATCATAGCGGTACTCGTCATAGCCGGGGTGCAGGCTTTCGTAGTTGTCAAGCTCATACTGCAAGTCGGCCTCTAACTCCGCGTAGGCAGCTTCGGCCCCCAGCATATCCGCGTCCTCGGACAGATAGGACGTGGCCGCAAGCCCCGTCCCGGTGCCGCCAAACATGGCGGTGCAGGATTGCAGGCCGCCCATCACCAGCAGGAGCATGAGGCCCACGCCGCCGACGATCAGCGCCCCTTTCCAGTGCCGGGCGGCAAAGGACGCGGCCTGTCTGCTTTTTTCTGCGGCTTTCTTGGCTGCGGCACCCGTGGTCTTGGCGGTGCCTGCGGCCCCCTGTGCGGTCTGACCCGCCGCCCTTGCTACCTTGGCATATTCCCGCTTGATTTTCCATTTCTGGGCCATGCGGGAAAGGAAGCTACTTTGAAGCTCCGGGTGCTCCTGCGCCATCTGCTGATAGTGGAGGTTGGCATTGGCCTTCATGGTCTTGTGTTCCCATTTCTCCACCTGCCGGGCCGGGTGTTCCCGGATACGCCGTTTGACATAGCGGGTAGCCTTATGCACTCCGGCCTCTGCCAGAAGCTCGGCCTTGTGGGCGCTCTCCACACTCACATTCTCATGCTCGACCTCATGTATTTTGCGGTGGGTGTAGGCCCATACACCTGCCCCCGCCGCCGTTGCCGCCCGCTGGGGGAGGCCGGGCGGCTTCTGGGGTTTCTGCTGGGCCAGCTTTTCCTTGGCGGCTTCCAGCTTGACAGCAGAGTGTTCGGCCTTGGCCTCGGCCCGTTCCTTCTTTTTCTCCTGCTTATACTTCCTGGCCTTTTGGGCGTCCTGTTCCT
>ERZ773131.2812-NODE-2812-length-10713-cov-19.506568_pt1 | contig 10713 bp, 9 predicted proteins | sample MGYA00511082_ERZ773131 | MGnify/ENA primary metagenome ERZ773131 (study PRJEB29015, sample SAMEA2737813) | human gut metagenome | biome: human gut; feature: human-associated habitat; material: faeces | place: China | collected 2012 ...
CCGCAGCCGCCGGAGCGGTGCTTAAGCCGTCAGGCGGGAATTATGCGGTATTGCCTTAAGGAACTTGTGGAGAACAAAAGGCTTCGGGAGCAGCGGTTATACGTACTTGGCAATAATGGAGTTCACCGCATCAGGGTCAGCTGCGCTCCAGGTCTGCCAGTTCTGGCCTGCGGCTGCAGCAGCCTGGCCCAGCTCCACCAGCAGGGCGGGGAGCTGCTCTTCATATACGGTGCCGATGGTATCGCCAAAGTGGGCATGGCCCAAAGCATCGGACCCGCCCAGGAAGATGGCAAACGCCGGGGCAGGCTTGCCGCCCGGCACCGCTTTAACCGTGCCCTGGAAGCCGATGGCTGCGGCCTGGTGGCCGGAGCAGCTGGACGTGCAGCCGGAAATGCAGACTTTGGGCAGGGCACCGTCCGGAATGTTAGCCTCCCGCACGGCCTGCACAGCGCGCTGCAAAACGGACTGGCTGTCCCGCACGCCCTGCTGGCAGATGGAAGCGCCGACGCAGGCAACGCTGGTCTCAAACAGCGTTTTGGCACCATCTGCGGTGGCATCCAGCACAGCAGCAGCTTCGTCTGCCGTCAGGTTGATGATGTACAGCGTTTCATTGGGGGCAACGCGGCATTCGCAGCCGGGGATGGTGCTGAGCAGGTTGTCCAGCTGCACCAGCTTTTCCGGGATCAGGCGGCCGCCGATGGGGTGGTACGCCACAGCGTACAGCCCCGGCTGTTTTTGGGCAATGGCGCGCGGGTCATCCAGCGTGCCGGTGCCGGTTTTGGTAATGGCGGCGGGGGTCAGGTGCAGTTTCAGGCTTTCGTCCGCCTTGGCAGCGGCAACGTTCTCCAAAAAGACGCGGCGCAACTCGTCCGGGCCAAGGGTCTCCTGCATAAAGCGGGTGCGGGCCTTGGCACGGTTCTGGTAATTGCCGTGCTGGCAGAAGGTGGTGATCATGCCGCGGATATAGTACAGCACATCCTCTGCGGGCAGGGATTCTGCCGCCAGAATGCCCATGCGCCAGCCGCCGCCCAGGCCGCCGGCAATGTACAGCTTAAAGGTGCCGTCCGGCTGCGCCACAAAGCCCATATCGCGGAACGCGGTGTGCACACAGTCATCCACGCCGTTGCAGAACGCAACCTTCAGCTTGCGCGGCATGTGGATGTCACGGCAGATGGAAAGCAGATACTCCGTTGCGGCCTCGGCCCAGGGCATAACGTCAAAAGCTTCGCCGGGCTGCACGCCGGTCAGGGGGCTGGCCTGAATGTTGCGGGGGTTATCACCGCCGCCGCCGCGGGTGATAATGCCGCAGGGGATGGCGGCCTCCATGATGGCAGGCACCTCGTCCGGGGTCAAATCGTGCATCTGGATCGCTTCGCAGGTGGTCAGCTTCAGGAATGGCACATGGTACTGCTGAACAGCCTGTGCCATAAAGTGCAGGCGCTCCGGCGTGACCCGGCCGCCCGGCAGGCGCAGCCGCAGCATATGCTTGGCGGCATCGCGCTGGGCATAACTGCCAAACCCGCCGGAAATGCCTTTGTAGTCCTTGCGGGCAATTTCGCCCTGGGCAAAGGAGTGGATCGTGTTGGAAAAGCCGCCGATTTCTTCGCGGTAAGTGTTGAGCCATTGCTGATCCATGGTTGGAACCCCCATTACATCCTAGTTATTTTTTCATAAAATAATAAATAATAATGAATAAAGAATAATGTCAGTGCGCCGCCCGCGGCGGCGCGAATAAAATAGGTTGACTGCTTTGGTCGGAGTGCTTTTTGCCGGAGCAGTTGACCTAACTAAAATGTGACGCCGTGGGTGTCACACAACCATTATTCATTATTCTTTATTCTCTTTTAATTACATCACTAAGTATAGTGGATAAAAAAGCAATCTGCAAGAAACTAAGCAAAAATAAAGCCCGGCCCGGCAGACAGCCGGTACCGGGCAGAGTGACAGAAATTATTCGCCAAATACCTTGATGTAGTCAGCCTTGAACTTTTCAATGCCGGCATCGGTCAGCGGGTGATGCAGCATCTGTTCAATGACCTTGTAAGGAACGGTGGCGATATCAGCACCAGCCAGAGCGCAGTCCGTTACATGGATGGGGTTGCGGACGGAAGCGGCAATGATCTGGGTGTCAATGTCGGGGTAGTTCAGGAACATGTCATGAATGGTTTCGATCAGTTCAATGCCGGGCTGGCCAATGTCGTCCAGACGGCCCAGGAACGGGCTGACGTAAGTAGCGCCTGCGCGGGCGGCCAACAGCGCCTGGTTGGCGGAGAACACCAGCGTGCAGTTGGTGGGAATGCCCTTGGCGGACAGTGCCTTGATGGCCTTCAGGCCCTCAGCGGTCATGGGGATCTTGACGACCATGTGCTTGGGGTCCAGGGCATAGATGGCTTCGCCCTCAGCAACCATGGTTTCAGCGTCCACGGTGGTGGCCTTTACTTCGCCGGAAATGGGGCCGTCCACGATGGTGGCGATCTCTGCCAGGGTCTCGGCATAATCGCGGCCTTCCTTGGCGATCAGACTGGGGTTGGTGGTAACACCGGCAATAATGCCCATGTCATTGGCTTTACGGATCTCATCTACATTCGCAGTATCAATAAAAAACTTCATGATTTTGCCTCCTTTTATGTGGCATTTTATTCGTCCTTTGCATTATATCACAATATTCTATAAAATGGAAACATTTTTTAAGGCCTGCGCAAAAGTCCGCAAGGAATGAGAAGGCCCGCGAAAAAAATGAGAAATGCCGCGCTGGTTTCGGATCCCAGCCCTACTAGACTGCCATAAAAGACACCCCGCAGCAAGAGATTCACTGCGGGGTGTCTTTATCAATTTGTGCGATGCCCATTAAAGCTTTTCGCCCCGTCCTTTTTCAAAAAGGCGGGAAAAGCGGGAATTATTCGTACAGAGGGAAGCGAGCGGTCAGGCTGGCAACGCGGGCAGCGATGTCGTCTTTCTTGCCTTCAAAGTCAAAGATGCAGTCTGCGATGCAGTCGGCAATCTCTTTCATCTCGGCGGGGCCCATGCCGCGGGTGGTCACAGCAGGGGTGCCAAGGCGGACACCGCTGGTCACAAACGGGCTGCGCTTTTCACCGGGAACGGTGTTCTTGTTGGCAGTAATGTGTACTTCGTCCAGGTTGTGCTCCAGCTCCTTGCCGGTCATCTCGGAATCGGTCAGGTCAACCAGCAGCAGGTGATTGTCGGTGCCGCCGGAAACCAGCTTCACGCCGCGGGCGGTCAGCTCGTCGGCCATAGCAGCGGCGTTCTCCACAATCTTGCGGGCATAATCCTTGAACTCCGGCTTCAGTGCCTCGCCAAAGCAGACAGCCTTTGCAGCAATCACGTGCTCCAGCGGGCCACCCTGGGTGCCGGGGAAGATGGCGGAGTTGATGCGCTTGATCAGGTAAGCGTTGTTGGTCAGGATCAGGCCGCCGCGGGGACCGCGCAGGGTCTTGTGGGTGGTGGTGGTCACAACATCAGCATAGGGCACCGGGTTCTGGTGCATGCCGCCGGCAACCAGGCCGGCAATGTGAGCCATGTCCACCATCAGCATTGCGCCGTAACCGTGGGCGATCTCGGCCAGCTTTTCAAAATCGATAGCGCGCGGGTAAGCGGAAGCACCGGCAACCAGCAGCTTGGGGCGAACCTTGGCAACCTGCTTGGCCAGGGCATCGTAATCAATGCGGCCGTCCTCGGCAGAAACGCCGTAGGAAACAAAGTTGTAGTTCTTGCCGCTCATGTTGGCGGGGGAACCATGGGTCAGATGGCCGCCCTGGGAAAGATCCATGCCCATGACGGTATCGCCCAGGTTGAGCAGGGCAAAGTAAACGGCCAGGTTGGCCTGTGCGCCGGAATGGGGCTGCACGTTGGCATATTTGGCACCAAACAGCTTGCAGGCACGGTCAATCGCAATCTGCTCAACCTGGTCCACAAACTGGCAGCCGCCGTAATAGCGGTGGCCGGGGTAGCCCTCGGCATATTTGTTGGTCAGCACGCTGCCCATGGCAGCCATAACGGCAGGGGAAACAATGTTTTCGCTGGCAATCAGCTCAATGTTTGCCTGCTGGCGGCCCAGCTCACGCTGCATGGCCGCACCCAGCTCCGGGTCATACCCCGAAACAAAACCAATGGTGTCCATCATGTCCTTGTACATAATACTTACTCCTTTCAGTGTTACCCTTATATACTGAAAACGGGGCCCCGCCCCGGTAAAACGAAATTAAGTTAGGAGTTATTGCAAGGCAAAGCCCGCAGCCGGATATGAAAGGGAAATTGTAGGGAACGGTCTTGACCGTTCCGAAACCAATGAAATTACCAGGCAAAAGACCAATAATCCGAAACCCGCAGAACGGTCAAGACCGTTCCCTACAGATTATCCCAATATTCCGGCAAACTTTTCTGGTGCCCACAACCAAAAACTCCTAACTCCTCCCTCCTAACTGATTAGATGCTTCCTTTCGTGGAAAGCACGCCCACAATGCGGTCGTCATGGCGGGCGGCGGCGGAAAGGGCTTTGGCGAATGCTTTGTACATGGCTTCCAGCTTGTGGTGGTCGTTTTCGCCGTACAGCACCTTCAGGTGCAGGTTCATCATGGCGCTGTAACTGACAGCGTAAAAGAATTCCCGTGCCATCTGCACATCCATGCCGCCGCAGCTCTGCCCGGCAAAGCTGGCATCATAAACAAAATACGGCCGTCCGCCAAGGTCCACAGCGCACAGGGCCAGCGTTTCGTCCATGGGCAGCATGCAGCTGCCGTAACGCACAATGCCGGCTTTGTCGCCAAGGGCCTCACGGATGGCCGTGCCAAGCGCGATGCCGCAGTCTTCAATTGTGTGGTGACAGTCCACGTTCAGGTCGCCATCACAGTGTAATGTCAAATCAAACAGGCCGTGGCGGGCAAAGCCGTCCAGCATGTGGTCAAAAAAGCCGATGCCGGTGTGCAGGTCGGCTTTTCCGCTGCCGTCCAGGTCCAGGGTGACGGTAATGTTGGTTTCCCGCGTTTTGCGGGTCACGGTAGCAGTGCGGCTCACGGTTGCATCTCCTTTGCATGGTCCGGCCAGTGGGTGCCGGAAACAAAATAATCCGCATATTTGGTCGAAAGTTCTTCCCCCAGCCGCATTACGCCGCCGTACAAATGGCGGGAACACTGCGCCCGGATGGCGGCGGTATCATTGCGGGCAATGGCATCCAGCAGAACATCGTGTTCCGCCACAATATCGCCAAAATTGCCAACGGCCACAAGATCCAGCATGCGGAACCGCGAATAGCTGTTCTGCGAAGTCTGGATCAGCTGCCACAGCTGGTCTTTGCCGGTGGCAAGAAACCAGCTTTCGTGCAGGCGGCTGTCCAGCTCATAAAACATCCGCGGGTCCGGGTGGGGTTGGGCCGCCAAGCGGCGCAAAGCATCGTTGCGGGTTTTCAGCTGGGCCAGCTGTTCGGGGGTGCAGGCAGCGGCAAAGTCTGTCATCACGGCGGACTCCACCGCGTTGCGCAGGTAGATCTGCTGGCTGATGATGTCAAAATCCAGCTGGGTGACCCGCGTGGATTTGTAGGGGGTGACTTCAATCAGCCCGGCAATGCGCAGCTCCTGCAAAACGCTGCGCACCGGCGTGCGGGAAACCCCGAACTGCTCGCACAATGCGTTTTCCCGCAGGGTGGAGCCGGGCTTTAATTCCAGCAACATGATCTGCTGGTACAGCGTTTGGAAAATGTCATGGCTGGAAAATGCCTGCATGTCCGGGAAACTCCTTCTCTTTAGTATACTAAAGAATATAGCACCGTTGCCCCCGTCCGTCAACGATACACCCCAACATTTGGATGATTGTCTGATAAGAGTTTACGATTTTGCAACACATTCCGGCACTTTGCGCGCTACAATAATGTTAACAAACCATAAGGTGTACCTGAAAAGTCGAAAATTCAGCCTGTTTCTACAACCACAGCTGGATTTTGCCTTAAATCCCGCTTGTGTTTGCGGAATAATTGTCATTTTCTTTGCTTTCAGCTACACTCTAAGGCGGAGTTTTGCGCCTTAGCGGTGCTCCCTGTGTGACAAAAGCTGGCGAACCCCTGTATCTGTTGCCGGCTTGTGTGAAAGGACCAAAAGCAACATGGGTAAAATCATCGGAATTGATTTAGGAACAACCAACAGCTGCGTGGCTGTGGTGGAAGGCGGACGCCCAACCGTTATCCCCAATGCCGAAGGCCAGCGCACCACCCCGTCGGTCGTTGCTTTTGCAAAAAGCGGCGAACGCCTTGTGGGCGATCCGGCCAAACGCCAGGCTGTCACCAACGCACCGCGCACCATTGCCAGCGTTAAGCGCAAAATGGGCAGTGATGAGCGCATTCCCATTGACGGCAAGTGCTTCTCCCCGCAGGAGATCAGCGCCATGATCCTGCAAAAGCTGAAAGCGGATGCAGAAGCTTATCTTGGTGAACCGGTGACAGAAGCCGTTATCACCGTGCCGGCTTATTTTAACGATGCCCAGCGCCAGGCTACCAAAGATGCCGGGCGCATTGCGGGCCTGAATGTAAAGCGCATTATCAACGAACCTACTGCGGCCGCCCTGGCTTATGGCCTGGATAACGGCAAGACCCAGAAAGTGATGGTGTACGACCTGGGCGGCGGTACATTCGATGTTTCGCTGATCCAGATCGGGGATGGCATTGTGCAGGTGTTGGCCACCTGCGGTGATAACCATCTGGGCGGCGATGACTTTGATGCTCGTGTGGCTGACTGGCTGGTGCGGAACTTTGCCGCTGAAAACCAGGTAGACCTGACCTGTGATCCCGTTGCCATGCAGCGCGTGCGGGAGGAAGCCGAGAAAGCCAAAAAAGAGCTTTCCGCTGCCACCCATACTGAAATCAACCTGCCGTTCATCACCGTTGGCCCCAACGGCCCGCTGCATTTGCAGGCGGAACTGACCCGCGCCAAGTTTGATGAGCTGACCGCCGACCTGGTGGAGCGCACGGCACTGCCGGTGCGCAACGCCCTGCGGGATGCCCACCTGGCCGCCAACGACCTGGATCAGGTGCTGCTGGTAGGTGGTTCCACCCGCATCCCGGCGGTGCAGGCCAAGGTCATGCGGATGATCGATCTGGAACCGTCCAAAACGCTGAACCCGGACGAGTGTGTGGCCCTTGGCGCTGCGGTGCAGGGCGGACGCCTTGGCGGCGAAGGCCTGACTGCTGGCGGGCAGGACCTGCTGCTGATGGACGTTACTCCGCTGACCCTTTCGATTGAGACGGTGGGCGGTGTGGCAACCCATCTGATCGACCGCAACTCCACCATTCCCACCCGGTATTCCAAAATCTTTACCACTGCTGCGCCGTTCCAGAGCACAGTTGAAATCAAGGTGCTGCAGGGTGAGCGGGAGTTCGCCAAGGATAATAAGCTCATCGGCAACTTTACCCTCAAAGGCATCAAACGCGCCTGGGCCGGTGTGCCGCAGATCGAAGTGACCTTTGATATTGACGCCAACGGCATTGTGACGGTGAGCGCCCGTGACCTTGGCACCGGCAAACAGCAGAGCATTACCATCACCGGGTCTTCCAACCTGAGCGAGCAGGAGATCCGCCGCGCCATGGACGATGCCGCTGCCTTTGCCGGGCAGGACCAGGAGCGCAAAGCCGCCATCGAGGCCCTGAATGCCGCGGAAGCTGCCATCTACCGCGCCAATTCCGCCCTTGGCAGCAAAGTGGGCAAGGAGCTGGATAAGGATACCAAAAACCGCATCAAAGAAGCGGAAAAGAACCTGGAACGTCTGACCCGCCACAAAAAGCCCGAAAAAATGACCCCCCAGGACACCCAGGCCCTGAACGCCGCCCGCGAAGCCCTGCAAGCTCAGACCAAAGACCTGGTAGCACGGTGGGAAGCAACGAGAGAAAAGTAGGAGTTAGGAGTTTTTGGGCCACAGGTGCCAAAAAATCCTGCCTGAATATTGAAACAAAATGTAGGGAACGGTCAAGACCGTTCCCTACGATTACTTTATGGGTTTGCAGCGGGCATTCAAACCACCGCTTAACTCCTAACTCCTACCTTTACAGGTAGCTCAGTTCCTCCCGTCTGGTTCCTGCCAGATCGGGGTGATCGAGGACGGTGCCGGCGCCGAGGGCAACACAGTCCAGCGGGGCTTCGGCAATGTGTACCTCAATGCCGGTTTCGTTCTGGATCAGAGTATCCAGCCCACGCAGCAGGGCACCGCCGCCCGAAAGCATGATGCCGCGGTCAATGATATCGCTGGAAAGCTCCGGCGGAGTGCATTCCAGCGTGTCCTTGATGGCTTCCACAATGCGCATCAGATTTTCGTTCATTGCCTCGCGCACTTCTTCAGAGCGGATCAGGATATCTTTCGGCAGGCCATCCACCAGGTTACGGCCCTTGATCTCCATTGTGGTTTCGCCATGCTCGGTGTCGGTGGGGTCTGGCGGGCAGGCGGAGCCGATTTCCAGTTTAATCTGCTCAGCAGTGCGTTCGCCCACCAGCAGGTTGTATTTGCGCTTGATAAAGCTGGTAATGCTCTGATCCAGCGCATCGCCTGCGCAGCGCACGCTGCGGGATGCCACAATGCCGGAAAGGCTGATAACAGCCACTTCCGCCGTGCCGCCGCCGATATCCACAATCATGCTGCCCACCGGTTCAGCGGTCGGCAACCCGGCACCAATGGCGGCGGCCATCGGCTCTTCGATCACCGTTACCTGGCGGGCACCGGCTTTGGCGGCGGCCTGGCGCACGGCGCGGCGTTCCACTTCGGTCACGCCGGACGGCACGCAGATGACCACGCGCGGCCGCACGAACAGGCGGCTGCCGCATGCCTGGCGGATAAAACTTTGCAGCATGGCGGCGGTGATGTCAAAGTCGGCAATCACGCCGTCTTTCAGCGGGCGTACCGCCAAAATTGAGTTGGGCGCTGCGCCGATGATGGCTTTGGCCTCGTGGCCTACGCAGCGCACACGCAGTTCGTCGGTGCGGGCATCCACCGCCACAACGCTGGGCTCGCGGATGATAATGCCGCGGCCTTTCATATACACCAGCGTGTTGGCGGTGCCAAGGTCAATGCCAATATCACAGGTAAACATATTGCGCAGAGCTTCAAGCAGCTGCAAAATCGGATTTGCCATTTTTATCTCCCCATCATGTGTTTGTGCGGGTGGGCCGCACAAAGAATGCGCACGACACGCCGCAGCAGCCAGGCCGCTGCGGCACTGCCGTTACAGCGCTCCGGCCTGGCGCAGTACCTGTGCCAGACGGTGTACGGGCAGACCCATAATATTGTAATAACATCCCACAATGCCGCTGCACCACAGCGCAGCATGGCCCTGGATGGCGTAAGCCCCGGCTTTGTCATACGGTTCCGGGGTGCGCGCATAGGCAAGCAGATCGCTTTCCTCAATGGGCGCAAACTGCACGCGGGTGGTTTCAGTGGCAAGATATGCCTTGCCGCCGTGTACCACGCACAGCCCGGTATGTACTTTGTGTTCCCGGCCAGAGAGCGCGTGCAGCATCCGCACGGCGTCTTCCTCGCCGGAAGGCTTGCCGAACACAGCGCCGTCACAGTCCACCACGGTATCACAGCCGATCACGGTATCATCAGGGTGCTGCTGCGCCACGGCCAGGGCTTTGGCTTCCGCCAGGGCCTGGGCCAGCTGGGCAGGCGTTGCGGCGGTAATGCGGCTCTCGTCCACATCACTGGGGGCAACGGTGTAATTGGGCGTGATCAGCGCCATCAGCTCCCGCCGCCGTGGGCTGCCGGAGGCTAAAATCAAGGACATAATGGGATGTTCCTTTCGTAACAGATTCTACCGCACCACCGCGGCGAAACAAAGGGAAAAGAGGAAGTTAGGAGGTAGGAGGGAGGAGTTAGGAGTTTTTGGGCCGCAGATAATTGTAAAATCTGCCTGTAGGGAACGGTCAAGACCGTTCCCTACAGGTATCTTTTTTGCACACAGCCAAACTTTACAGGTTATCTGCGGCCCCAAAAACTCTTAACTCCTAACTCTCAACTATTTTCCCGTCGATCCAAACCCTCCCGCGCCGCGCTCGGTTTCGTTCAGGGTGGCGGCGGGCACAAAGGCGGCTTGCCACACGGGGGCAATGCACAGCTGGGCCACGCGCTCACCGGGGGCGATGGTGTAAGGCTCGGTGCCAAGGTTGATCATGGGCACTTTCAGCTCGCCGCGGTAATCGCTGTCCACAACGCCAACGCCGTTGGCCATGCACAGCCCGTGCTTGATGGAAAGTCCGCTGCGGGCATACACCAATGCCACGCACCCGGCATCCGGCAGCTCAATGGCAAGGCCGGTGGGCACCAGCACCCGCTGCATGGGGGCAATGGTCAACGACTCTTCCAGCGCGGCGCACAAATCAGCCGCCGCCGCCCCCGCCGTTGCATATGCCGGCACCTTAGCCAGCGGGGAAAGAACGGAATATTTGACGATTTTTTGTTCCATAGTACGTTGGGGTGAGTTAGGAGGGAGGAGTTAGGAGTTAGGAGTTATCTCAATTAGGAATTAGCAATGAGCAATTAGAAATTACGATGCCCCCGTAGGGGCGCATTATTGCAAATTCCATTATGGCATATATGGCAATGTTTCGGAACGGTCAAGACCGTTCCCTACAGAGCAAAACCTTAGGTCCTGCTTTAACTCCTACTTCCTCACTCCTAAGGCAACACCGCACAATTCCCGCCTTGCGGCTTAAGCACCGCTCCGGC
>ERZ773131.2815-NODE-2815-length-10705-cov-3.024601_pt1 | contig 10705 bp, 13 predicted proteins | sample MGYA00511082_ERZ773131 | MGnify/ENA primary metagenome ERZ773131 (study PRJEB29015, sample SAMEA2737813) | human gut metagenome | biome: human gut; feature: human-associated habitat; material: faeces | place: China | collected 2012 ...
CAAATAAACAGGTAAAAAATACCAGTCCAACAAGAGAAAGGGCATCTGCACCGGGGGTAAGAGCAAGTGTAACAATAGAAGCTGCATTTGCAGTTCCCCTCTTCATGTTTGCAGTATTAAGTTTGATTTTTTTAATTGAAATCCAGAGTATACGAGGCTGTATCCATGCAGCAGGAAGTGATGCAGCCAAACAGGCAGCAGAGTCAACGGCTGTCCTTCCTGTATTGAATACAATTCAATTAAAATCAGATCTGGTGAATCTGATTGGAGAAGAAAGAATTGAGAGAAGTATTCTGAATGGTGGTACATCAGCTATCAGTTGCTGGAAGTCTTATTGGATTCCGGGAACAGAAGAGATAAATGTTGTTATCGAGTACAAGATAAAGATTCCGGTTCCATTAATGAAAAGTCCTTCGGTGAAGTTGAAAGATGAGTTTAAAGTCAGTGCATGGAATGGTTATCAAAAAGATAGAAAGGGAAATGAAGACGGACAGATTGTCTATATCACAGAAAAAGGAACAGTGTGGCATTCAGATTATCAGTGCAGCTATCTTCAATTATCTATTCAATATGTTCAATACTCAGAATTACAAAATATGAGAAATGAAGGTGGAGGAAAATACCATAAATGTGAGCAATGTGTTTATGGACAGGCAATGAATGGTGTATATATTACCAGTTATGGAAACCGGTATCACAACTCATTGAATTGCAGTTCTCTGAAGAGAACAATACGTGCAGTTCATAAAAGCGAAGTAGCGGGAAGAGGAGGATGTTCTAAATGTGCAAAATAATGGATGTATTCGGACAAAATGGAAGGGAAAATCTATGGATGTTTTTTCAAGCTGTTATAGCTGTGTATCTGTTGATTTTGTCTGTGATAGATATTCGTTGGAAGAAAGTAAGTGTAAGAAGTCTTTTGATTTTGCTTGCGATTGCAGTTTTATGTCAGGTACTATGCAGCAAAGGAGAACTCAGGATGATGGTAGCCGGTGGATTGTGTGGAGGAGTATTTCTTTTTTTAAGTTGGTTCACACAAGAGTCATTTGGTTACGGAGATAGCATATTGATTCTGGTCCTTGGAATTTTATCTGGTGGATGGAATCTTCTTTGGATTCTGTTTGCTGCATTTCTGATCGCATCTGTTTACGGAGGAATTATGATCGCACGAAAGAAGTATACAAGAAAAAATTCATTTCCATTTATTCCATTTCTGACAGTTGCTTATCTGGGAGGCATGATTGGTGGAGTTTACTGAAAAATATACGAAAAAATATGTGAAAGGAAGTACAGTGGTAGAGATGTCTTACCTTATTCCTTTTTGCTTAATTCTATTTTTTCTGCTCATCACGATCATTTTTTACTTTCATGATAAGGCAATTTTAAACGCAGCGGCAGCGGAAACGGCTGTGACAGGAGTTGAAATGGACAGGAAAAAGATAGAAGATGTAGATCTGGATGCTTTTTTCCAAGAAAGGACGAGTGGAAAATTGATTTTTCTGGAAAATATAACAACCAGAGTTGATCTATCTGGGAAGAAAATAGAGGTAGAAGTTTTTGCATCAAAAGGACGAATGAAGATTCATCTGATACAACGTGCAACTAAGGTGAAACCAGAAGAAAAAGTCAGATGGAAAAAATAGATTTCTGTAAAGCTGAAAAAGTGAAGGGAGAAGGAAATCAGATGGAAGAAAAAAAGACAAATCAGCAGAGCAGAGTGGCAGAATCTGAACTCATAATAGACAGCGTACAACCGTATCGGGAGAATTATCAGATGCGGATGCTTAAGAATAATCGGATTCCCGGATTATTGAGAGTAAGTGGGTGTGGAATGGAAGGTGCAAGTAGATATTATTATCATACAGGGCATGCACAGTCGTTGGAAACGTATTATAAAAATAAAGATATCAGAGCAGAAGAGATATTAAAACTGACAAGACAATTTCTCAGTGTTATGGAAAAAATGAAAGATTATATGTTAGAACCAAATTATCTGATGCTTTCAGAAAAATATATTTTTGAAAAGAATGAAAACTATTTTTTCTGTTTTTTTCCAGAGAATGAGAAGACCTGGCAGGTGTCTTATCATGAACTGACGGAGTATTTTGTAAGGAAAGTTGATTATCAGGATTTGGAGAGTATTCAACTTGCCTGCATGCTTCACAAAGAAACGCTAAAAGAAACCTATGATCTGGAAAGCATACTGCAGCAGTATGAGGAAGAAGCAAAAAACAGGGAAGAAAAGTCCAAAGAAGAGAAGATCAGAGAAGAAAGTAAGAGAGAAAAAGACAGAAGAGAAATGGAAGAAAATCAAAACATTGAGGTACAGGAAAACAGCTATTATAACAAGGCGAGAGAGAATTATGCAGTGATGGAAGAAAAGAGATATGGTCCGATCAAGAAATTTGCAAAACGCTTTAAGTCTGGAAAATGGGGAGAATGGGAAGATCTGATAACAGAAGCCGATGACTATGAATGATATATAGGATGTGGTATAGTATACGCAGATTCAAAAACATATCATAGAAGTCAAAAGGGAGTCAGAAAGAATGAAAGAGAGACCAAAAGAAATAATGACGATCACGTTGATAGGAATCAATATTCTGGTGTTTATTGTTCTTACTATGATCGGACGGACTGAGGATGGTTATTTTATGTTGCAGCATGGAGCAATGTATGAACCGATGATATTGGAGAATCAGGAATATTACCGCTTTTTTACTTGTATGTTCCTGCATTTTGGAATCCAGCATCTGCTGAATAATATGGTCATGCTGGGAGCTTTAGGATGGCAGTTAGAACCGGTAATCGGAAAAGTAAAATATCTGTTGATTTATTTTATCAGTGGACTTGGAGGCAGCGGTCTGTCTTTTGCATGGAACGTTATGCATGAAGAGCAGAGTGTATCGGCAGGAGCATCCGGTGCGATTTTTGGATTGATGGGAGCATTACTGTATGTTGTGATTGCCAACAGAGGAAGGCTGGGTGATCTTTCAGGAAAAGGTATGATGCTGATGGTCCTTCTTGGTCTCTATTGCGGAATGACCAGTACCGGTGTTGATAATCTTGCTCATATAGGCGGTCTGGTCTGCGGATTTATCCTGGCACTGATTCTGTATCGTAAAAAGAAAAAGCCTGCTTATACAGCCGAGTGGATTCGGCAGTCAGCAGGCGATGACTTATAGAAAATTTAGATCGGGAGAGAGACAGTAAAGGTTGTCCCAGGACCTTTTTTGGACTCAAAAGAGAGCGTCCCTTTATGGGCTTCAATAATTCTTTTTGAAACGGCAAGTCCCAGTCCTGTTCCACCGGGTTTGTGAGTGATGAAAGGTTCAAAGATCGTTTTCTGAAGATCTTCTGGAATACCGCACCCGTTATCTTTACAGCGGATCACGATCCGGTCATCTATGCGGTCGGCAGTGAGCCGGATCTTTCGGTAAGACTGCTCCATAACCGCATCTTTGGCATTGCGGAGAAGATTTAAAATAACTTCTTCCAGTTTAATCTTGTCACCGGTGAAACTCCCCATATCAGGCATGATGCGGGAGGTAAATTCAATGGGATGTACAGACTGTTCTGATTCAAGTGAAATTGCAAAGGAGACTGCAATATTTTTTAATAACTGTTCGATGGAAAAGACAGAAAGATGAAGTGTATTTCCATGGTTGTAATCAGAAAGTTCATTTAGTAAACTGCACATAAAATCAACATCATCCATGGTCTGCTTCCAGTTGAAAAATTCTTTTACTTCAGGATGTTCCAGTTCCATTATCTGTAGAGAGGAAGAAATTAAAGTAAGTGGATTTCGTATTTCGTGAGAGATCAGGGAGACAGCTTCCTGATGATTTTTCAGAAGCTGGGTAATGATCTGACGGGCATCTTCATTCGTTTCCAGTAAGTGGTTCATCTTGTTGATATCTATATTGGTAAGCATGAGTAAGTCCCTCACTTTCTAAAAATAATCAGAAATAACGATTTCTGACGGACTATTCTAACATTGGATAATTGAAAATGCAAGAAAAATCGTTCGACCTTTTTCGACCGAAAAAATAAGTCTGTGTGTGAGAAAAAATCACTTCTCTTTTGGTAAAAAATAGTCTATACTACTTGTGAATACCGACGAGAAAGAGGATGAAATAAATGAGAGATGAGAATTGTATTTTTTGTAAAATAGCAGCAGGCGAGATTCCTTCCGCCACACTTTATGAAGATGATGATTTCAGAGTAATACTGGATTTAGGACCGGCATCAAAAGGACATGCCCTGATTCTTCCAAAGAATCACTATCGTAATTTATATGATATTGATGATGAGGTAGCATCAAAGGCAATTCTTCTGGCTAAGAAGATGATTACGAAGCTGACAGATGTACTGAATTGTGATGGATATAATATTGTCCAGAATAATGAAGAAGCAGCAGGTCAGACGGTGTTCCATTTTCATATGCATATGATCCCGAGATATAAGAATGACAATGTGGGACTCGGATGGCATATGGGTGAACTGTCAGAAGCAGATAAAAATGAGATCTTAGAAAAATTGAAATGATACCGGAGAAGATATGTTAACAGGAAATCGTGAATTTAACGAGAGTTATGAGAATTATAAAAATCTCATCCTGAGAACGGCATATACTTATTCAGGCAATCGAGAGGCAGCAGAGGACATTACACAAGAGACTTTTCTGAAATTGTATATAGGATACGACAGCATGAAGAAAGAGAATATCCCTTCATGGCTGTATACCACTGCGAAAAATATGGCATTAAACTATAAGAAAAAGGCAAAGTGGGAAGTATTGGCGATGGATGATGATGAGAGTGCTGTGCCAGAACCAGGTACAAAAAGCACAGAGGATGAATATCTGGAAGATGAACTGAAAAGAAAACGGAATGTACTTCATAAGAAGATCAGTGAGGAAATGTATAAAAAGAATCCACGATGGTATGAAGCAATGGTTCTTGTTTACTATATGGATATGCCTCAGGTGAAAGTGGCAGAACTGATGGGTGTCAATCTGAGAACACTGCACAGTCTGCTACATAGGGCAAAGAACTGGATAAAGAAAAATTATAAAGTCGAATATGAAGAAATGAACCGGGAAGACTGATAAAGATACTTTAAGACTTCCCGGTGGATTGGAACAGAGTAAAATTAAGAAACTTCTTCAATCAGCTTGATGATCGTACCGATGGAATCCTGCTGACCGGAGTTTTTCATGGAATTTATGAAAGTAGTACGGTTTTCATACAGATTTTTTACAGCAGCCAGGAGAGTTTCTTTTGTAAGCTGTTCTTCTTCAAGAACCAGGCTGAATCCCTGACGTTCAAAAGAACGTGCATTGAGAATCTGATCACCGCGGCTTGCATTGGCAGACAGCGGGATGAGAAGGTTTGGTTTATGAAGTGCAAGCAGTTCACAGATTGCATTTGCTCCGGCTCGTGATATAACGATATCAGCGAGTGCGAACAGATTGCGGAGTTCATTTTTGATGTATTCAAACTGACAGTAGCCTTCAACATCCTTTAAGGATTCATCCATCTTGCCTTTACCACAAAGATGAATGATCTGAAAGTCTTTTAAAAGCTCAGGCAGTGCTTCACGTACAGCATGATTTACTGCTACAGCTCCGAGACTTCCACCGATAACGAGGATAACCGGTTTGTCGGATGTGAAGTGGCACATATCCATTGCTGCAATCTTATTTCCAGACAGAAGTTCCTGACGAATCGGAGAACCTGTAAGGACTGCCTTACCCTCTGGAAGAGATTTGAGCGTCTCAGGAAAATTACAGCAGACTTTGGCTGCTGAAGGAATAGCAATTTTATTAGCAAGACCCGGCGTCATATCAGACTCATGAATGATAACCGGTACTTTGCAGCGTTTCCCGGCAAGTACAACGGGAACAGATACAAATCCTCCTTTGGAGAAGATAACATCAGGCTTTAACTGTCTGATCAGTTTATGGGCTTCACGAAAGCCTTTAAGTACACGGAATGGATCAGTAAAATTCTGTACGCTGAAATAGCGTCGTAATTTTCCCGAAGAGATTCCGTGATAAGGGATACCGAAAGGTTCAATAAGTTCCTTTTCGATTCCCGTATAAGAACCAATATATTGGATATCGTACCCGAGTTCCTTAAGACGAGGAAGAAGGGCGATATTTGGAGTGACATGTCCGGCTGTACCACCACCGGTCAGAATGATTCGCTTCATTATGGATAACCTCCCAATTATTGAATTTAGACTATTTTCATATTAATCTTATTTGAAAAAATGTCAAGATAAAAAGAAGGTGTGACGGTGGACGAGAAGAAAGAAGTCTGCACGTCTACAAAGAGACAGAAAAGGTGTAAGAAATGAAGAATCTGAAAAAATTGTCATTGGAAGATGAAATTAACAGAGAAGCGGAAGAAATAGAGAAAAAAGTAAAGGAGAATAAAGAAATTGAGGGAATGACTGTATCTGAGGATATGGAGACTGCCCTGTTCAATAAGATACAAGAATATGAATACGATAAGAGATTGAAGAAAGTAGTCTATCGTAAGAAGAAGCGGACATATGTGATCGGGGCGATTGCTGCAATTATCATTTTGATTTGTGGCAGTGTTATGACCAGTGTAGGAAGTAAATCCTATGTGAAAGTGTTGTGGGATAAAGTAATTGGTGATGAGAGCGTCTCATATATTGATGTAGAGGACATGGATTCAAAGAAATCAAAAGATTATGATGAGGGACAAGTGTATAAGGAACTTACAAAGACCTTTGGGGATTATTTAGTTCGTTTGAATTATAAACCGGCAGATATGAAATTAGTTCGTTATACGATTGATGAGGAACAGAGAAAGGGAACATTATTTTATCAATATGGCGATGAGATAGTGAGATATTCAATGTATTTCAATGATGATGATTCTTCTTTTGGTCAGAAAGAAGTAGATGAGCAATCCAAAGAGTTTGCACTGGATTGCGAGAAGTTCATTGCAAATATAAAGGAGTATACGATTAAAGGCATTGATCAGAAACGATATGTAGCAGATTTTGAATATATGGGGATTCATTATCAGTTAAAAGGCTGCCTTCCGAAAGAAGAATTAGAAGAAATTTTAAAAAATTTAATTTTTTCCTAAAAAACGCGTAAGTTTTTCCGAGTTCAGTTGTTTATATATACAGAAGGGCAAGGAAAAGAACATGAAAAAAAGAATTTTATCAGTAATGAGCAGTCTGGTAATGGCTGGATGTATCTTAGGAACTTCATCCGTTGCGGTTAACGCTCAGGAAAATGAAAAGATAGTTGATGGTTCCGCACTTACCACAAATGATACTTCAACAGGAAGAACAGAAAATGGAATGGAGAGAGGAATCCATCTTATGGATGGTGAATGCTCCATTTCCAAAGCAGGAATTTCAAGAGTCTACTGTTATGGATCAACAACAGCAAATCATGAAGTGGATAAACTTGCAGTGATTGTAAGTGTAGAACGTTGTAAAGATGATAGTGATGACTGGGGATATTTCGATAGTTTTGTGGAAATGAAAGAAACTGACTATTTTGTGTATGCAACAAAAACAGTTACGGTAGACCGTGGATATTATTATAGAGTTTGTGCAAGTCATATCGTAAGAAAAGGTGATGATCCGGTAGAAGAGACATATTCCTTTACGAATGGTATTAAAGTGCCATAACTATAACTATTCTATTTATTTATAAGCAACAAAAGAATATCAGGAAATCCTAAGTGATTTCTTGAGTTCTTAAAGCAGCCGCTTTGCGATGTACATTTAACTCATTAACTATTAACAAAAAAATAAATTTTTAGAGTATGAGAACCGTTCTTTAATCGGAAACACCACAAGATTTCCAGTACAGGACATAGCGACTGCTTTCAGAGCTCAAGGGAGCGAAAGAAGGACTAGGGAAAAGACAGGAAAGGGCGAGGAAAAAATAAATAATACAAGAGAGATACAGTAGGGTGCTCTTTCCTGTCGAAAAAAAGAAAGCGTTAATTCGTTACTTATTAACCGCTTCTTTCAATGCTTTAGCAAGCTGATCCGGACAGGACGTGGTCTTGAATCCACACTGGATACCTTCCAGTCTGGAAATTGCTTCATCTACATCCATTCCTTCAACCAGGTGGGAAATTCCCTGCAGGTTACCGTTACATCCACCAACGAAGGAAACATTATGAATCTTGTTATCTTCGATATCAAAGTGAATGCTCTGGGAACAGACACCTTTTGTTCTATAATCCATATCTAGATATCCTTTCTTTTGAAATTTTAGATCTTTTAGTTACCTTTTGAATTATAGCAAATCAAATATAAAAAAACAATTTTTCTTTTCACATCTTTCAGCATGATTTTCCTCAATACGACAATTTTGACTTTTGCTGTAGAAATCTGTAGAACGATTTATGCGGACAGAATATAAAATCAGGTTTATAATATCTACAAACGTAACGAAGGGGAGGCCCGAACAGTTGCGCAATATTTTTAAAACCAGGAGGGGTTGCTATGTTAAGAGAACTGGCAGTGAACACGAGAGTCATCTATTATCTGATGGCGCTTCTGGGCATGATCGGAGTGCTGGCAAAAGCAGTGAATCAGCAGACATTGAATCAGATGCTGAAGGCGGCAGGGAATATGTCCAAGAGTACACACCGACTGATAAAACTCGTAAGAGCAAAATACGAACATGCATGTATGGTGCATGACAGTGTAGAGAATACGAATGCATTTGTGGAGAAATATATTTATGAATATAGAGGATTTTTGTTTGGGATTCATACCTGGAGACAGATGGAATTGCTGACAGTGTGGTTTGCTGGGATTCTTGCAGCTCTTGGAGCATTCGAATGTTATATTACTTATGGATTTTCAGATGCGGCGTATCAATATATAGAAACAGGATTAGCAGAGATGGTACTTCTTTTTGTTATCAGTCATCTTTCAGACGAACAGTACAAGCTTAATGCTGTCAGGATGTATATGGTGGATTATCTTGAGAATAATTGTGCATTTCACATAAAGAGACAGCGGACTACGGATAGAGAAGAATTGAATGTGATTGCTGCGGAGAATACCGGAAAGCAGGAGTGGGAAGAAAAGAAAGGGGAAAGAGAGATACACAGAGAAGACAACGTACAGAATGGAAATAAAACGAAAGCAGAGAGGACGGAGTTGCCAATCAATATCGAGGGGGAACCAAGAACGGTAGAGCCGGCAAGGAATCCGGCAGGAAATTCAGAGAGAGACTTAGATAGAGATTCAGGAAGAAATGCAGAAAGAGAAGCGGCGATTCGTCAGATATTGGAAGAATTTTTAACATAACGAAAACTAAAATTTCTTGAGCAGCATTTGTAAATAAGGTATAATAAAAAGCAGTTGGTAGCCGCCGGTCATGGAATATCAGGAATGGCGGCAGGGAAAGAAGAACCAACTGCTTTTTTAGGGCTTATAAACATGAAAAGAAAGTAACTGATTAAGACAGGTACAAAGAGTAATAGGAGGAGTTGCCATGTTAAGAATAGGAATGCTGACCAGTGGTGGAGACTGCCAGGCACTTAACGCAGCAATGCGCGGTGTTGTAAAAGGAATTTGCAACAAGCGCAAAGATGTAGAAATCTACGGATTTAAAGATGGATACAAAGGTCTGATCTATTCGGATTTCAATATGTTGACATCAAGGGATTTCTCGGGAATCCTGACACAGGGTGGAACAATTCTTGGTACATCCCGTCAGCCGTTCAAACTGATGCGCGTGCCGGATGAAAAAGGACTGGATAAGGTTGAAGCCATGAAGCAGACCTATTACAAATTGTGTCTGGACTGTCTGGTTATTCTTGGTGGAAACGGAACGCAGAAGACAGCCAATCTTCTGAGAGAAGAAGGTCTGAATATCATTCATCTGCCAAAAACGATCGATAATGATATTTATGGAACAGATATGACATTTGGTTTCCAGAGTGCGGTAAATATTGCTACGAATGCAATCGACTGTATTCATACAACAGCAACATCTCACGGCCGTGTATTTATCGTTGAGATCATGGGACACAAAGTCGGAAGTCTGACTCTCCATGCAGGTATTGCCGGCGGTGCAGATATTATTCTGATTCCGGAGATTCCGTACGATATCAAGAAAGTATGTGCTGCAATCGAGAAACGAAATAAAGCAGGAAAACGTTTTACGATCCTTGCCGTTGCTGAAGGTGCAATTTCAAAAGAAGATGCAGAACTTCCGAAGAAAAAATATAAAGAAAAACTCGAAGCCAGAGCGAAGAAATATCCGTCTGTTTCTTATGAGATCGCGGATCAGATCAATCAGGTGATCGGCAGTGAAGTACGTGTTACAGTTCCGGGACATATTCAGCGTGGAGGAGAACCGTGTCCGTATGACCGTGTACTTTCTACAAGAATCGGTGCTGGTGCAGCAGAGGCAATTCTGGATGAAGATTACGGAATTATGATCGGCGTCATCAACGGCAAGATCAAGAGGGTTCCGCTTGCTGAATGTGCGGGCAAACTGAAAATGGTTTCACCGAAAGATCAGATCGTCAAAGCTGCTAAACAGATCGGTATCAGCTTCGGAGACTGACAGGAGTTATAACAGAGAGAACAACGACCGCCGCGGGAGTTTTCCTGCGGCGGCTTAATGCCTGAGAATATTTCTGCAAATATGATATTCCCGGGCAGTAGGAGAGGA
>ERZ773131.2819-NODE-2819-length-10696-cov-6.904614_pt1 | contig 10696 bp, 9 predicted proteins | sample MGYA00511082_ERZ773131 | MGnify/ENA primary metagenome ERZ773131 (study PRJEB29015, sample SAMEA2737813) | human gut metagenome | biome: human gut; feature: human-associated habitat; material: faeces | place: China | collected 2012 ...
AGGTTCATCAGGCTGTCCTTCAAGGGAGCCGCATCGTGCAGCGAGAAGCGGCAGCAGGTGATGATATCCGGCAGACCGCCGTTCTCCTGCAAAAACTTATAAAAATCCAGATCGTTGTTGCCTACGATGAACTCGATGTTCACATCCGGCAGTTGGGACTGAACATAGGGGGCATAGGTCTCGTACAGGCTGGTGCTCCACAGATACACCTGAATGGTCTGGGCATCTTCCTGCTCCTGTACCTGTTCTGGGTTTTTTGCGCCGCAGCCGGTCAGCAGGGAAAGCCCCATCGCCAGTGCTGCCAGCACGGAAATCAGGCGGCGCAATGTTCTTTTGTGCATCAAATCGTTCTCCTCACAACTCTTGGTCAGCCGCCGTTTTGCGGCAAAGCTGCTGTGGCTTATGGATCCTACATCGCTGCCCGCAGGAGTGTGCGCTGTAAAACCCACCCACGGAAATGCGTGCGTCCCGTTTTGCGATCCCGAATACCACAAAAGGTACTTGAAAAGGCGTAGGCACAGCAGGACAGAGACATAAAAATATTCTACCACCACCATGAAGGCTTTTCAATATAATTTCATGTATTTCGTCATAAAAGCAACGTGTGTCCTGTTTCTTTGGGCCAGTGGATGCTGCTTTTTGCATCAACGCACAGGGTGGGCGAAAAACTGTGGGACAGCCTGTGTTCCTGCACCGCGCTCTTGACACACCCATCCCTTCTGGTACAATGGTTGTACCTACAACGTTGTATCTACATCATTCCAACAGATCCCGGAGGCATTTATGGACATTGCGGAGATCGAGGCGGCGCTGAAAAAGCTGTACGTCGTCTCCAAGACCGAGAGCCGAGCGGGCTTCCCACACTTCCGGAACGCAGCAGAAGGGGAGACCACCGATGAACCCTGAGAAAAACTTCCGCCCTGACCGGGTCCTTTCCTACTTCCGGCTGGAGTGGCTGCCGCTGGCCTTCGTGACCCTTTCGGGCCTTGTGTATAACATCGGTCTGCTGGCGACGCCGTGGTTCGAGGGCCGTCTGGCCCAGTGCCTTGCCGACATCCTCGGCGGCAGCGAGACTGCGGCAAAGATGGCGGTGCTGGTGTCGGCCTACATCCTCGTCACCTTGCTGGTGCAGGCTGCGCGGTTCGTCAAGCGGTTCTACGTCCGCCGGTTCGCCAACGACATCGACCGCCGGATGAAGGGCATCCTCTACGCCAATCTGGTGCGCCAGAGCCGCGCCGCCCTCGAAAAAGAGGGGGCCGGTGAGCTGATGACCAAAGCCATCTCCGACGTGGACGACTGCGTGGAGGGAATGCGGAAATTTACCACCGAGGTCTTCGACACCGGCGTGGCGCTGGTGGGCTATGCGGTCATGCTGCTGGTGTACGATTGGCGGCTGGCCCTGCTCAGCCTGCTCTTCACGCCGGTATCCTACGTCTGCGCCGCGTGGATGAAAAAGCCGGTGCAGCGCGCCGGAGCGGCCTATAAAAAGGCGGCCGGTGCCCTGAGCGCCGCCACGCTGGATCGCGCCCAGAACGCGGTCACTTACCGCATCTACGGCTGCGAGGACGCCCGCGCGGAAAAATACGAGGACGCCCTGAACACCTACGAAAAGACCGCCGTCCGCAGCAACGTCTGGCAGTCGGCCCTGCCGCCCCTCTATCTGGCGGCGTCGGAGGCGGGCGTGCTCTTCATCCTCTGGTTCGGCGCCAAGAACGTCCTCGGCACCGGGTGGAGCGTGTGGGACATCGCGGCCTTTACCACCTTCCTGTCCTGCTTCACCAAACTGGTGGTCAAGTCCTCCAAGGCGGCTAAGCTCTTCAACGCAGTGCAGAAGGCCGAAGTCTCGTGGACGCGGATCAAGCCCCTGATGAAGCAGCCGGAACAGCTGGCTCCTCTCCGCATCCCGGAGCCGGCGGATGTGACGCTGGAAAACCTCTCCTTTGCCTATGGCGGGGAGCCTGTCTTCACCGGCCTGAGCCTGACGGCCCGCCCCGGCGATATCATCGGCATCACCGGCCCGGTGGCCTGTGGTAAATCGACGCTGGGTCGTGTTTTCCTCTGTGAGGCTCCCTACGGCGGCTCGGCCCGGTTCGGCGGGACCGAGTTCTCTGCACTGACGCCCCGGCAGATCTCCGCCACCGTCGGCTATCTGGGCCATGACCCGGAGCTGAGCGCCGACACGGTGCAGAACAACGTCCTCTGCGGCAGCGAACAGGAGGCTGAACCCTATCTGGCTGAGGCTGCGCTGGACGACGAGGTGCGCCGGATGGAGCAGGGGCTGGAGACCGTCATCGGCCCCGGCGGCACCCGCCTTTCGGGCGGTCAGGCGCAGCGGCTGGCGCTGGCACGAACGCTGGCTCATGGGCGCCCGGTGCTGGTCCTCGACGACCCCTTCTCCGCGCTGGACCGCAATACCGAGGACATCGTCTTCCGAAATTTGCAGGAGTACGCCAAAGATAAGGTCGTGTTCCTGATCTCCCACCGGCTGTACCACTTCCCTCAGATGCAGCAGGTGATCTTCATGGACGGCGGCAAGACCACCGTCGGCACCCACGCCGAGCTGATGGCTGCGGAGCCGGTCTACCTCCAGCTCTACGAAAGCCAGACCAGCCAGAAAGGAGGCGGGGGAGCATGAAGACCGACCGAAAAAATGGCGTGTTCACGGCCATTCGGATGGCGGCTGCGTCCCATCCGCTCCTCACGGCGGGCACGCTGCTCTGTGTGGCGGCGTCGGTGGCGGCATCGCTGCTGCCGCCGCTGCTGCTGGCCCGCGTCATCGACCAGCTCACCGCCGGCCTCCCGCTGACGTTCTGGGCCGTGCTGGCCTACTTCGGCAGCCTTGCACTGGAGGGCGGGTTCTCCTCGGCGCAGGAAAGTCTGCTGGTCCTCTTCGGCCAGAAAATGACCCACGCCCTCCGCTCGGAGATGTCCCGGAAGCTGACCCGGCTGCCCGCCAGCACGCTGGCGGCCCAGAACCCCGGCGAGGTGGCGGCTCGCTTTTCGGGCGATGTGGACACTGTGGAAGCGCTGTTCACGTCCGGCATCATCAGCATGGTGGCCGATGCGTGCCGCATCCTCTCGATCCTCGCGGTCATCGCCGTGAAGAACCCCGGCCTTGCGGTGATCCTGCTGCTGGTGCTGCCGCTGTTCGCGGTGTTCACCCGCCATGTGCAGAAGCGGATGCTGGCCGCCCAGCTGGACAACCGCCGGGCCGTGGCCGCTGTTTCCGGTCAGGTACCGGAGACGCTGCACAACATCCGCACCATCCGGGCGCTGGGGCTGGAGGACTACATGGAGCGCCGGTATGACCGCTGCATCGGGGCCGGCTACGCCGCCATGGAGCGCACCAACTTCTACGACGCCCTCTATTCGCCGGTGGTGCTGGTGCTGAACGCCGTGGTGGTGGGCATCGTCATGCTCCTGTCCGCCTCCGGCGATCCGACGGTCCTGACCTTCTTCGGCATGTCGGTGGGCACCTCGGTGGCCGTCATCAACTACATTTCCCGCATCTTCGCCCCCATCGAGAGCCTCGGCATGGAGATCCAGACCATCCAGTCGGCCATGGCGGGCGTTGAGCGGATCAATGCCTTCCTCGGCCAGCCGGAGCGCACTGCCCCCGCCGCGCAGCCCAGCGCCGGGCGGGGGGATGTGGAGCTCTCCCATGTGACCTTCGGCTACGGCGAAAAAGAAGTCCTGCACGATTTCTCCATGACGGTCAAACAGGGCGAGCAGATCACCCTCATCGGCCGGACAGGCGCGGGCAAGAGCACGGTGTTCAAGCTCCTGCTGGGCCTTTACCCGCCGAAGGAGGGCACGGTGACCATCGGCGGCGTGCCGGTGGCAGCCATCACCGACCGGGAGCGCCGCACCTGCATCGGCTGTGTGGAACAGCATTTTGCCCGTGTACCGGGCACGGTGCTGGAGCAGATCACCCTCGGCGACCCGCAGATCACGGAAGAAATGGCAAAGCGTGCCGCCGTTCTGGCGGGCATCGACGAAGCCATCCAGACCCTGCCACAGGGCTACGGCACCCCGTGCACCGACGGCATGTTCTCGCAGGGCGAGTGGCAGCTTTTGTCCATCGCCCGCGCTGCCGCCGCCGACCCGGCAGTGCTGCTGCTGGACGAGATCACCGCCAACCTCGACGCCGAGACCGAGGCCCGCGTGCTGGAAGCCCTCCGCCGCGCCTCCGCGGGCCGCACCGTCCTCTCCGTCTCCCACCGCATCTATGAGGACCTTGGTGGAAGAACGGTGGAGATCAAGACGAGGACGGAGTGAAAAGCTTTTCTTGCCGGGAAACTTTGGCTGGAAGAAAGCTCACGCAAAAACGACAAAAAGCCCGCCCAGCATATCACTGGGCGGGCTTTTCACTTGGAGCAGGATACGGGACTCGAACCCGCCGCCTACTGCTTGGGAAGCAGTCGCTCTACCGGATGAGCTAACCCTGCAAGTGCGCTATTAGTGTAGCAAAGGCGGGCGGATTTGTCAACTGTTTTTTGTGGAAGGTTTTGTCGGCGGGCAAAAAAACTTGCATTTTGCGCCGCTTGCTTTATAATGATAGTATCTGTATTGTTGGAAAGGACGCAACATGATCTTTGTGCCATTGCTGCACTACTTCAAGTGCAAAAATCTTTACAGCGGCAACGAGGCCGGGATGCGCTATCTGCTCACGCCGACGAAGCGCACCGTGCCGGACCCGGAAGGCGGGGAGGGAGCCGAAAAAGAAGAGGCCATCCTTGCAGTGGACATCTGGCCTGATCCGTGGGCGCTGGACAAGACCGATCCTGCCCTGCGCCGCCACGAGGAGTTCCCACTGAGCGACGAGGGCCGCGCAGCCGCCGCTCAGTGCTTGGAGGAAGCCTACAACGCCGAGCCGGACCGCTGGAAAAACCTCCCCTCCATCCTCGATTGTGAGCCGTGGGCCCCGCCCGCAGAGCCGGAGGAGGGCAAAGCCGAATGATCTACCGCTTAAAAGAGCAGAAGGGCGATGCCATCGCCGTGCCGCAGCTCGTGTTCGCGAAGCTGGGCATCGCGGAGGAATACAATGTGCGGGTGGCGCTGTATGTGCTGGCCACCGGCGTCACCGATCCGGAGAAGATCTGCGCGGACCTCAAACTGCGCAGCAAGATGACCGCCGAGAGCGCACTGGCCTTCTGGGCCGGTGCCGGGCTGCTGGAGCGCTATGAGGAGAATGCGGCCCCCGGCGAAGAGCCTAGCGCCCCGGCCCCAATGACGTGGGCCGAGATCGCGGCGGCATCCCGCACCGACCCGATGATCTCCAGCCTCATCGACTGCGCACAGGCGGGGTTTGCCCGCCCGCTGACCCACAGCGAGATGGAAAAGCTGGTCAACCTGTACATCATCGACGGGTTCGCGCCGGAGACGGTCATGCTCTGCGTGGCCTATGTGGCCAGCAAGGGCAAGCGGACCATGGGCGCGGTCAGCCACGAGCTGAAAGTCTGGCGCGCCGAGGGCGTGGAGACCGGCGAACAGGCGGACACGCATCTGCAGTTGCTGGCCCTTCGTGCCCAGCGCGAACAATATGTCAGCGGGCTGCTGGGCATTGCAGAGAGCGAGCTGACCCTCGGCGGGCGGAAAGCCATTGCCCGCTGGTACGAGGTGTACGGCTACGACGACGCCATGGTGCAGGAGGCGGCCGTGCAAGCGGGCCCCAAGCGCGACCTGTGGTACTGGAACAGCATCCTCAAAACGTGGAACGCCAAAGGTCTGCGCACTGTCCACGATGTGCGCGGGCCGGTGGCCGGGGCGGGGGCCAGCCGGAACATCCGGGTGGATCGCGAAACACCCAGTGGGAACGATTTCCTCGAAAACGCCGTCCGCCGCCGTTCGCTGCGAAAAAAATCGGACGAGACATCGCAATAAGGAGAAGCTATGCGTACCAAACAGGAACTGTATCAGGAGGCAATGCGCACCGTGGCGCTGCGGCGGCAGGCCGCCCGCGCCAACGCCGAGGATGCTTGCGCCGAGGCGGAAGCGGCCATCCCGGCCCTCCGCCACGCCGAAGAAGAGGTGCGGGTGCGGGGCGTGCGGTGTGCGCTGGCCGGAGCCTCCGGCGGGGACCGCACCGCTGCGGCCGCTGCGCTGACCAAGGCCAAACAGGAGCTTGCCGCGCTCTTGGCGTCCAGCGGCCGCCCGGCCGATGCGCTGGAGCCGCATTTCACCTGCAAAAAGTGTCAGGATACCGGTTCATTTGAGGGGCACACCTGCGAGTGCATCCACAAACTGATGCAGAAACTCCGCCGCGAGGAGATCGAGAAGCTGTCCAGCCTGTCCGTTTCCAGCTTCGACACGATGGAGCTGCGCTACTACCCCAACACAATGGACGAGAAGCTGGGAGAGCCGGTCCGGACGTACATGGGGGGACTTCTGGAAGAACTGCGTGCCTACGCAGAAGAATTCGACCGCAGCAGCGAAAGTCTGATGCTGTTCGGCAATGCGGGCCTTGGCAAGACCCATGCGGCCCTTGCCATTGCGGGCATCGTGCTGGCGAAGGACATGGACGTGATCTATGTTTCCAGCCCCGATTTTTTTGCCAAACTGGAAGCGCTGCACTTCGGCTCGGACCCCTCCGGGGAGGAGGAGACCCTGCTGCAAACGGCAGCCGGGGCAGACCTGCTCATCCTCGATGATCTGGGCACGGAATTCAACTCCGGCTTCTTCCTCAGCACCCTGTACAGTCTGCTGAACAACCGCCTCGGTGCGCATCTGCCCACCATTGTCACGACGAACATCACGGACGGGGCGCTGCTGGAGAAACTCTACACCGAAAAAATTTCCAGCCGTCTTTCCTCCTTTGTGCCCTGCCTGTTCGTGGGTAAGGATATCCGCGGCCAAAAGGCACGGGAAGAGTCATAAAACGCGGCAAACGCTGCGATACGATAGAATAAAGTGAGGAACCTTACATGAACCAACAAAGAACCCCGGCCAAGCGGATGTCGTACCGGGAGTGGAAGATCCGCAAATGTCTGCGGCTGGCGCGGAACTGGGTGCTGTTTCTAGCCGCGTGCGGCGGGGCTGTGGCGCTGATGGCCACCGGTATCCTGTGGCTGCTGCCGAAAGCCCACGCCCTTATCGCGGGGCCGGTGCCCTTTGCGGCGCGGGCTTACAGCGCTGACGGATATGTGTGCGACACGGACGACGCCCGCTTGGTGGTGGTGAACGCCAACCTCCCGCTGGAAAGCGAACCGGCCCCGGAGCTGGCCGTGGCGGACGACGCCACCGGTGAACAACTGGAAACGGAGGCCGCTGCGGCTTACCGCAGCATGGCCGAGGCCGCACAGGCCGCCGGTGTGGAGCTGAACCTTGTCACGGGCTGGCAGGATGCCGACACCCGCACCGCCGCGTATGAAGCCCGGCTGACGGCCTATCAGACCGAGAACAGCCGCCTTACCGGCGAGACGGCAGCGGCGCACACTGCGTCGCTGCAGCCCACGGCAGACACCAGCGAGCAGGGGACCGGCTACTGCGCCGATATCCTCTCGCCGGACTGCACGGAGCGCTCGGAGGCTTTTGCCGAGACCCGCGCCTACGAGTGGCTGACCGCGTATGCCGCGGACTATGGCTTCATCCTCCGCTGGCCGGAGGAGCGCCAGAGTGCCACCGGCATGGTCTATGCACCGTGGCACTGGCGGTATGTGGGGGTCGAGAACGCCCGCGCCATCCGCGAAAGCGGCCTTTCCTTGGAAGAATTCCTCGCGCTGGAACGCGCAAAACAATAAATTTGCAAAAAATCGAAGGAGAAACCATTGAAACGAACCGAGATCGCGCCCGGCGTCCATCTGCTGTGGGACCCGGCGCCTAAATTCAACCGCTGCCGCATCAGCATCCACTTCGCCTTCCCGGCCAAGCGGGAGACAGCTACCGCCCACGCGCTGCTGCCGTTGGTGATGGAGCGCGGCTATGCGGACTGCCCCGACATGACCCAGATGACCAAAACGCTGGCCCGCCTCTATGGGGCGGACCTGACCGTGGACGCCCGGCCCTTCGGCGCGAACCACAACCTCTGTGTCAGCGCCACCGGCATCAAGGACCGCTTTGCGCTGGAAGGGGAACCGCTGACCCGCGAATACGCTGGGCTGGCGCTGGGCACGGCCTTTCACCCCGCCTTTGTGGGCGGCGTCTTCGACCCGGAGGCGGTCGGCATCGAAAAGCAGATGCTCCGCAAAGCGCTGGAAGACGAAGTGAATGAAAAGCGCATCTACTGCCAGCGTCAGGCCAACCGGGAATTCTTCGGCGACAGCCCCGCCGGCATCCGGCAGGAGGGCTATCTGGAAGAGGTGGACGCCCTGACGCCGGAGGCCCTGACCGCCGCCTACCGGGAGATGCTGGAAACGGCGCAGATCGAGCTGCTGATCCTTGGCTGCGAAGAAGCGGAGACGGAGCAGGTCAAAGACGCATTGCTCCGGGAGCTTTCGGCGGTGGAACGCCGCCCGGCCCCCCTGTGCGGGAACATGGCAATGCCCCGGCGGGAACCAGCCCGGAAGGTGGAGTGCTTCGACACCGTACAGGCCAAGCTCTGTATGCTGTTCACCCTTGGTGAGCCGATGCGCCCCGACCAGATGGCGGCGGTCCGGCTTGCTATGGCCTTGTACGGCGGCAGCGTGACCAGCCGCCTCTTCCTCAACGTCCGGGAGCGGGATCACCTGTGCTACTACTGCGCGTCCAGCTTCCAGAGCTTCACGGGGAGCATGGCTGTCAACAGCGGCGTGGAGCACGCCGACGCGGCCCGCGCGGAAGCGGCCATCCTGAAGGAGCTGGACGACCTGCGCACCGGGCCCATCACCGACGAGGAACTGGAAGACTGCCGCCTGTCCCTGCTCAGCGGGATGGCGGGCATTGAGGACAGCCTTGGCGGCATCGAGACGTGGTATTATATGGAAGTGCTGCGGGGCAGCGGGCTGCAAACGCCCGACGAAGCCCGCGCCGCCCTGCGCACCGTGACCAAAGAGGACGTTCGCGCCATTCTGCGGCAGCTGAGCCTGTCGGTCAGTTATCTGTTGACGAGAGAGGAGGGGATCGCCGATGTCTGAACTGCGCAGCCAAGCGCTTGCCGATGCCGCCGCGGATCAGTGGAAGATCCTGCCCTCCGGCCTGACCGTCCTTGTGCGGCCCATGCCGGGGTATTCCGGCACCCATGTCATCTATGCCACCCGCTTCGGCTCCATTGACCGGGACTTCCGGCTCAATGGGCGGGAGGTGCATCTGCCCGCAGGTGTGGCGCATTTTCTGGAACACAAGATGTTCGAGGATCAGGACGGCGACGCCTTTGCAAAGTTCGCGAAGACGGGGGCCAACGCCAACGCCTTTACCAGCTTTGACCGCACCTGTTACCTCTTCACCGCCACGCAACAGCTGGACGAAAGCCTCGATGTGCTGCTGGGGATGGTGGGGCACCCCTACTTCACCGAGCAGACCATCGCCAAGGAACAGGGCATCATCGGGCAGGAGATCAAGATGTACGACGACAGCGCCGACTGGCGGCTGATCACCGGCCTGTGTGAGTGCCTGTACCACAGCCACCCCATCCGCAGCGACATCGCGGGCACCTGCGAGAGCATTGCGGAGATCACCCCGAAGATGCTCTATGACTGCTGCGAGGCGTTCTATGCACCGGGAAATATGGTGCTGGCCGCAGCGGGCAATACCACCATGGAGCAGATCTTGGCCGCGTGCGAACGCCATGGCCTGATGGAACTCCGCCCCGAAGAGCGGGTGCAGCGGCTCTGGGCCGAGGAACCCATGACGCTGGCAGCAACGGAAAAACGGATCCGGATGCCGGTGTCAAAGCCCTGCTTTGGCCTCGGCTTCAAGGAAACGCCCCTCGCCCCGGATGATCTGCGCAGCGAGCTGCTGTACGACCTCATCCTTTGCTGCGTCTGCGGCGGGATGTCGCCGCTCTACCGCCGCCTGTACGACTCCGGCCTGACCAACCCCGGTTTCGGTGGGGAAGTGCTGCGGGTGGACGGCTGTTGCTGCATCCTCTTCACCGGCGAGAGTGACGAGCCCGACACGGTGAAACAAATGCTGCTGGACGAGATCGAGCGGGTCCGGCGCGAGGGCATCGACCGGGAGGTCTTTACCCTCTGCAAGAACGAAAAGTACGGCCAACTGATCGAAAACCTCGAAAACGTGGAGGACTCGGCCAGCCAGATGGCGGACTTCGCCCTCTCCGGGCAGACGGTGGTGCAGCAGATCGAGGCACTTGCGGCCCTGACGGCGGACGACGCCGACGCAGCCCTGCAGCACATCTTACAGCCCGCCCGGATGGCGATGATGTACATCGAGCCGGACGGCACGGCGGACCTGCCCGAAGCAGATGACGAAGAGACGGAGGACGAAGAATGACGAATCTGGTACAATTTCCGGCGCTGGGCCTGAGTTTCACGCTGGACCGCGTGGCCTTTTCCATCGGCGGCATCAATATTTATTGGTATGGCGTCTGCATCGCCGTGGGCATGTGCCTTGCGCTGGTGTTTGCGTTCCGGCATGGCGTCGAGTTCGGCGTGGACGCCGACGCGATGGTGGATGTCATCCTCATCGGCGTGGTGATGGGCATCCTCTGCGCCCGGCTCTACTATGTGGCCTTGTCCCCCTACAATTACAGCAGCCTGTGGGAGGTGCTGGCCATCCGGGACGGCGGCCTTGCCATCTACGGCGGCGTCATCGGCGGGCTTTT
>ERZ773131.2821-NODE-2821-length-10695-cov-3.829981_pt1 | contig 10695 bp, 10 predicted proteins | sample MGYA00511082_ERZ773131 | MGnify/ENA primary metagenome ERZ773131 (study PRJEB29015, sample SAMEA2737813) | human gut metagenome | biome: human gut; feature: human-associated habitat; material: faeces | place: China | collected 2012 ...
CGTCAAATCAATAGCCTTTTGCGTCCTGATTCCTCCAGTCGCTGTAAGAATCAGGACGCAAAGGGGTCTGTAAGCAGGGTGATTCCTCCATTGACTGGATGTTTTGGGTCGCTGAGCGGGTTTTGATCGGGACGATTCCTCCAATGGCTGGAAGAATCGGGACTTTTGGAGGCATGTTTGCGGGAAGAATGTTCCAGTGACTGGAAGGATTTGCCCGCTGAGAAGGCTTTGAACGAGAGGATTTTTCCGGTCGGTGGGAGAATCCAGACGCTGGAGTGGCCTGTAATAGAGTGTGTTGCGCATAGCTTGAGGGGAATGGTGGTATAGGCTGTACCTAAGCATTTCTGATACCGATGGAGGTCTTATGAGCCGCAAGAATTATGTCGATGATTATGCAATTTCGTTGGATATCGGAAACGCATCCGTTGGCTGGTCGGCCTTCACCCTGAATTATCGGCTTGTACGTGCAAAGGGGCATGAACTCATTGGCGTGCGACTTTTCGATCCGGCTGATACGGCTGAATCTCGCCGAATGGCACGTACCACACGCAGAAGGTACTCGCGCAGGCGTTGGCGCCTCCGTCTTCTTGATGCTTTGTTTGACCAGGCGTTGTCTGAAATTGATCCTTCATTTTTGGCTCGTAGGAAGTATTCTTGGGTCCATCCTGATGATGAAAACAATGCGGATTGTTGGTACGGTAGTGTTCTGTTTGATTCAAACGAACAGGACAAACGTTTTTATGAGAAATACCCAACTATTTATCACCTGCGCAAAGCATTAATGGAAGATGACTCTCAGCATGATATTAGAGAAATCTATCTTGCCATTCATCATATGGTGAAATATCGCGGTAATTTTCTGGTTGAGGGAACCCTGGAATCGTCGAATGCGTTCAAAGAAGATGAGCTGCTGAAACTTCTTGGAAGAATCACCCGTTATGAAATGTCGGAAGGTGAGCAAAACAGCGATATTGAGCAAGATGATGAGAACAAGTTGGTTGCGCCTGCCAATGGCCAGTTAGCTGATGCTTTGTGCGCAACGCGCGGCTCGCGCTCCATGCGAGTCGATAATGCGCTTGAAGCGCTTAGTGCTGTAAACGATTTGTCTCGTGAACAAAGAGCTATTGTCAAGGCTATTTTTGCTGGACTTGAAGGTAATAAACTTGATCTCGCGAAAATATTCGTCAGCAAAGAGTTTTCTTCTGAAAATAAGAAGATACTTGGTATTTATTTCAATAAGTCTGACTATGAAGAGAAGTGTGTTCAGATTGTAGATTCGGGACTTCTTGATGATGAGGAACGCGAATTCTTGGATCGCATGCAGGGGCAGTACAACGCAATCGCTCTGAAACAGTTGTTAGGAAGGTCTACGAGTGTTTCCGATTCAAAATGCGCAAGTTATGATGCTCATCGCGCCAATTGGAATCTAATTAAATTGCAATTGCGTACGAAAGAGAATGAGAAAGACATAAACGAGAACTATGGCATTCTAGTTGGCTGGAAAATAGATAGTGGCCAACGTAAAAGTGTACGTGGCGAAAGCGCGTATGAGAATATGCGAAAGAAAGCCAATGTCTTTTTCAAAAAGATGATTGAAACGTCTGATCTTTCGGAAACGGATAAAAACAGACTGATTCATGATATTGAAGAAGATAAACTTTTTCCGATTCAACGAGATTCAGATAATGGAGTTATTCCGCATCAGCTGCACCAAAATGAGCTGAAACAAATTATCAAGAAACAGGGAAAGTATTATCCTTTCTTGCTTGATGCTTTTGAAAAAGACGGAAAGCAGATTAATAAAATTGAAGGGTTATTGGCTTTCCGTGTGCCCTATTTTGTTGGTCCTTTGGTTGTGCCTGAAGATCTTCAGAAATCTGATAATAGTGAAAACCATTGGATGGTAAGAAAGAAGAAGGGTGAAATCACGCCGTGGAATTTCGATGAGATGGTCGACAAGGACGCCTCTGGTCGAAAGTTCATTGAACGATTGGTGGGTACTGATAGCTACTTATTGGGTGAGCCGACGCTGCCGAAGAACTCCCTGTTGTATCAGGAGTATGAGGTTCTGAATGAGCTCAACAATGTTCGCTTGTCTGTGCGCACTGGAAATCATTGGAATGATAAGCGCAGAATGCGTCTTGGCCGTGAAGAAAAAACTCTTCTGTGTCAGCGTCTTTTCATGAAAGGGCAGACTGTTACAAAGAGGACTGCGGAAAATCTTTTGCGCAAAGAATATGGACGTACATACGAGTTGTCTGGCTTGTCGGATGAATCGAAATTTACGAGTTCATTGTCAACGTATGGCAAGATGTGTAGAATATTCGGCGAGAAATACGTGAATGAGCATCGCGATTTGATGGAAAAGATCGTTGAGCTGCAGACTGTATTTGAAGATAAAGAAACGCTCTTGCATCAGTTGCGGCAGCTTGAAGGCATTTCGGAAGCGGACTGCGCTTTGCTCGTAAACACTCATTACACTGGTTGGGGGCGTTTGTCTCGCAAATTGCTGACAACAAAAGCTGGTGAGTGCAAGATTAGTGATGATTTCGCGCCGCGTAAACACAGCATTATTGAAATTATGCGTGCTGAAGACCGTAATTTAATGGAGATCATTACCGACAAGCAATTAGGTTTTTCTGATTGGATTGAGCAAGAAAACCTTGGTGCAGAAAACGGTAGTTCTCTTATGGAAGTCGTTGATGATTTGAGGGTCTCACCAAAGGTAAAACGAGGAATTATTCAGTCGATTCGTTTGATTGATGATATTTCTAAGGCAGTTGGCAAACGGCCGTCAAGAATTTTCTTGGAGTTGGCGGATGATATTCAGCCAAGTGGCCGGACGATATCTCGAAAGAGCCGTCTACAGGATTTGTACAGGAATGCGAATCTGGGGAAGGAATTCAAGGGAATCGCGGACGAGCTTAATGCGTGCAGTGATAAGGATCTTCAGGATGATCGTCTGTTCCTGTACTACACGCAGCTTGGAAAAGACATGTACACGGGCGAGGAATTAGATCTCGATAGGCTTTCATCGGCGTATGACATTGACCATATTATTCCCCAGGCGGTGACGCAGAACGATTCGATCGACAATCGAGTGCTCGTGGCGCGTGCTGAGAACGCTCGCAAGACGGATTCGTTCACGTATATGCCTCAGATCGCAGACCGAATGCGTAATTTCTGGCAGATACTTTTAGACAATGGATTAATCAGCCGCGTTAAGTTCGAGCGATTGACTCGTCAAAACGAATTCTCGGAGCGTGAGAAAGAACGTTTTGTTCAGCGTTCGCTGGTTGAAACAAGGCAGATTATGAAGAATGTCGCAACGTTGATGCGCCAACGGTATGGCAATAGCGCGGCGGTCATTGGTCTCAATGCGGAATTGACTAAAGAAATGCACAGATATTTGGGATTCTCGCATAAGAATCGTGACATCAACGATTACCATCACGCGCAAGATGCGCTGTGCGTCGGCATCGCTGGACAGTTTGCGGCCAATCGTGGTTTCTTTGCGGATGGTGAGGTTTCTGACGGTGCACAGAATTCTTATAACCAGTATTTGCGTGATTACCTGCGTGGATATCGTGAGAAACTGAGCGCAGAAGACAGAAAACAAGGCCGTGCGTTTGGTTTTATTGTTGGCTCGATGCGTTCTCAAGATGAACAAAAGCGAGTTAATCCGCGTACTGGAGAAGTTGTTTGGTCTGAGGAAGACAAAGATTATCTGCGTAAGGTGATGAATTATCGTAAGATGCTCGTTACCCAGAAAGTCGGAGACGATTTCGGGGCGCTGTACGATGAGACAAGATATGCTGCGACTGATCCGAAAGGAATTAAGGGTATTCCTTTCGATGGTGCCAAGCAAGACACTTCCCTTTATGGAGGTTTCTCCAGTGCGAAGCCTGCCTACGCGGTTCTGATTGAATCAAAGGGGAAGACCCGCTTGGTCAATGTAACGATGCAGGAGTATTCGCTGCTAGGGGATAGGCCGTCTGATGATGAGCTGCGAAAAGTGTTGGCGAAGAAGAAGAGTGAATATGCGAAAGCGAACATTCTGTTACGTCATGTGCCGAAGATGCAGTTGATCCGTTATGGCGGTGGACTGATGGTGATTAAGTCGGCTGGCGAATTGAATAATGCTCAGCAGCTTTGGTTGCCGTATGAAGAGTACTGTTATTTTGATGATCTGTCTCAAGGGAAAGGTTCTTTGGAGAAAGATGATCTGAAGAAGCTTCTCGATTCGATTCTGGGCTCTGTACAGTGTCTCTATCCGTGGCATAGATTCACCGAGGAGGAGCTCGCTGACTTGCATGTTGCTTTCGACAAGCTTCCAGAAGATGAGAAGAAGAATGTCATCACGGGTATAGTCAGCGCATTACATGCGGATGCGAAAACGGCAAATCTGTCAATTGTGGGAATGACAGGTAGCTGGCGTCGAATGAATAACAAATCTGGCTATACATTTTCCGACGAAGATGAGTTCATCTTCCAGTCGCCGTCAGGACTTTTTGAAAAGAGAGTAACGGTAGGGGAGTTGAAAAGAAAGGCAAAAAAAGAAGTAAATAGTAAGTATCGGACAAATGAAAAGAGGCTCCCGACATTATCGGGAGCCTCACAGCCATAAGGCCAGGTATAAAACCTTCTGAAGCTTGGTCGAAACCTTGCTTTATTTCAATTTATGCCTGTCAGGTCAATGACCTTGATCATGGATTGCGACCAAACAATCCTCTGTAAGTATAGCACGATGAGGTGTATATGGCATGGCGGAATGTAGTGGTAACTCGGCATTGCAAGATTTCCACAAAAATGAGATTGCTAGTTATTCAGACGGACGATGATGTGTGCCAATTGCCCATGGACGATATCGGTATGTTGATGATTGAAACGACACGGGCGGTAATCACGACATGTGCGATAGCAGATTTGTTGAAACGCGATGTGAAAATCGTATTCTGCGACGACAAGCATCTTCCAATAGGGGAGACGAGCCCTTATGAGACTGAATCAAGTCGACGGGCATACATAATTCAGCAAATACGTTGGGATGAAGCGCGTAAAGATCTGTTGTGGCAGCATATTATTCGTGAGAAAATTGCGCATCAAGTGTCTGTGCTGGAGAAGAATTGTGACAGTCTTGACCTTGAGAAAATGAAGTCACTTGTTGTGGATGTGAAGCCTGGAGATTCGGATAATCGTGAAGCGGTTGCGGCTCACATGTATTTCCCTCGGTTATTCACATATGAGTTTGTTCGTTCCGATGAGGAGAATGGAATAAACGGGATTTTGGATTATGGGTATGCGATTATTCTTTCTGAAGTGGCTAGGAAAATAACGGAAATTGGCTATCTGACGGAATTTGGAATTCATCATGATAACGAGAAGAATCCGTTTAATTTGGCTTGTGATTTGATGGAGCCGTTCCGTCCTTTTATGGATGAAAGAGTCTTTCAATTGGGTGCTGAACACCTTGATTCCAAAGTCAAAGTTGAATTGATGAGATTTATGCGAAGCGATGTGCCCGAGCTTGGTACTACGATTACTCAACTTATCAGTGTGTTTGTGAGAGATGCTCTTCGGTATCTTTCTGGTGAAGAATGCTTGCCGGAATTGGGGTTTGTGCGATGCGGTACAGAGTTATGCGAGTGATAGTTTTTTTTGACCTTCCTATGAAAACCGCTAATGAGAGAAAAATATATGCGGAATTTAGGAAAAATCTGATTCGTGAGGGATTCCTTATGATTCAGGAGTCGGTTTATGTGAGAGTGGCGACCACGCGTGAGTCTGCGCATTTTTTGGAGAATAGAGTAGCTAGTTTTGCGCCTGCTGAAGGTTTGGTTCAGTCGTTGATTATTACGGAAAAACAGTACTCGTCTATTCGGTTTTTAGCTGGGTCGATGATTGATGATGCACAGAATAGTGATGATAGGACTGTGATTATATGATAGATAGCCTTGTTGCGTACCCTCTTGATCCTGTGCAACTTGAGATGGGGCTGAATGTTATAGGATGCGCATCTCCAAAAATTTTTTATGAGTTATCTGCGGGACTTCAGGAAGATGCCGATTCTGTTGTACTTGGCGTGGGAGAAAAAACTGTTTTGGCTTCCAAAAGTATAATTTATATTGGTGATTGCGCGGATGAAGTGGATTATAATGCTTTGTTCCAGAAGCTTGCTGTCAAGAAAATAATCGAAGGATTTACGCCGGAGCAAATCAGTAGATTATTGTCTTTGCAGGCTGAGTTAAAAACAATTATTCAAGATGAGATATGGGGTCAAAATCTACCTCTGACTATTCCCTGCGATTTGGATTTGAAAGCAGCAATTGCAATGGCCAAACCTCGGATTGACACGAGTTCTTTGGGATCCTTGTATGATAAAATTTCGACGGCAGTAGATACTGCCGGTGCTCTTGCCGAGAGCAGGATGCTGGTGACGCTTCATACAACTCAATACTGTGATAACGACCAATTACTTTATCTGCACCGTACTTTATTGCGGTACCAGTTGCAGCTTCTTGACCTGGAATGCTGCAGCAAGAAAGTCATGCTGACAGAGGGGATGAGCCACTATGTCGATGAGGATTACGTTCAGTTCTCATGAACTGTTCAGGAATCCTTAAGGCTATCGGTTTCAGATGCCTGTCAGATCAATGACTTTGACCACCGCGGAAAAACACGACGGCTACATCCAGGTGTTTCAGATGCCTGTCAGATCAATGACTTTGACCACGCGGTTTTCAAACGTTTTTATGTCCGCGCTGTTTCAGATGCCTGTCAGATCAATGACTTTGACCACTCCTTTCGATTCATACGTCGGCGAGCGCTTGTTTCAGATGCCTGTCAGATCAATGACTTTGACCACCAAGGACGGCAGCAAAGGCGACATCTACACGTTTCAGATGCCTGTCAGATCAATGACTTTGACCACGTGGAATCAGCCACTTACGTGCAATGGCGAGTTTCAGATGCCTGTCAGATCAATGACTTTGACCACCTTGTGGTCTATTTTTGGGTCTAAGTGGGCGTTTCAGATGCCTGTCAGATCAATGACTTTGACCACCGCTGCGTACCGACGTGACAAATCTCGGCAGTTTCAGATGCCTGTCAGATCAATGACTTTGACCACCACGGCAGAAAATCAAACGTGCCCAACAGTGTTTCAGATGCCTGTCAGATCAATGACTTTGACCACAGCGTATCGCCAGGTCGTACGACGTACGTGGTTTCAGATGCCTGTCAGATCAATGACTTTGACCACAAATCATGGTGACCATGTTCCAACGCACCGGTTTCAGATGCCTGTCAGATCAATGACTTTGACCACTTGCGGTGATGTTATTGCAGCCGAAATACAGTTTCAGATGCCTGTCAGATCAATGACTTTGACCACCCAGCCGGCCAGCTGCGCGTGCTCCTCCATGTTTCAGATGCCTGTCAGATCAATGACTTTGACCACACGTTACAGAGTGGTAAGCAGATGACGTTAGTTTCAGATGCCTGTCAGATCAATGACTTTGACCACCGCAGCACCGGGAATATTGTGTGTCGTCGTGTTTCAGATGCCTGTCAGATCAATGACTTTGACCACGGTCGCGGGTCGCGTACACGGCCCACTGGCGTTTCAGATGCCTGTCAGATCAATGACTTTGACCACCGATGTCGCCAAACTGTACGTAGCGCCTTAGTTTCAGATGCCTGTCAGATCAATGACTTTGACCACTACCGGTTTGCGGGTCGGTGACGCGCGGTGGTTTCAGATGCCTGTCAGATCAATGACTTTGACCACACCCGATGAACCGGCAATATCTCAATGATTGTTTCAGATGCCTGTCAGATCAATGACTTTGACCACTTGAAAATATTAAAAGAGCGTCGCCGTTCCGTTTCAGATGCCTGTCAGATCAATGACTTTGACCACCGTACGTGGCGGAGTTCGGCGCGACATCAAGTTTCAGATGCCTGTCAGATCAATGACTTTGACCACGTCCGCCAGAATGGTGGTGTACAATAGTTTGTTTCAGATGCCTGTCAGATCAATGACTTTGACCACGCTGACTCCGAGCCGTGTGGCGATAGCGGAGTTTCAGATGCCTGTCAGATCAATGACTTTGACCACCAGTATCCAATATCGTGGACGGATGACGAAGTTTCAGATGCCTGTCAGATCAATGACTTTGACCACTGTATTGGTCGGTCAACGCGGCGGGGTCGCGTTTCAGATGCCTGTCAGATCAATGACTTTGACCACGAATTTTGCGAAAAAGCGCCCGAAGACACCGTTTCAGATGCCTGTCAGATCAATGACTTTGACCACCGCATATATAATAGGCATGTGGAAACAACAGTTTCAGATGCCTGTCAGATCAATGACTTTGACCACTTGCGAAACTTGTCGATACCGTGACACGTGAGTTTCAGATGCCTGTCAGATCAATGACTTTGACCACTAGGCACGATGCCTTTGCCAATATATCTGCGTTTCAGATGCCTGTCAGATCAATGACTTTGACCACTGGCGGTGGAGCAACCCGCTCAGCGTTTTTGTTTCAGATGCCTGTCAGATCAATGACTTTGACCACCGGTGTTTTTTGATGAAACCTGTTTTGTCGGTTTCAGATGCCTGTCAGATCAATGACTTTGACCACTCGCATAGGCGTTAGCTTGCGAAGTGGCCGGTTTCAGATGCCTGTCAGATCAATGACTTTGACCACGTAGATGGATTGCGTAAATGCCGCATAAATGTTTCAGATGCCTGTCAGATCAATGACTTTGACCACCACGCCCACGCCAAGCCAGCCGTCAACGGCGTTTCAGATGCCTGTCAGATCAATGACTTTGACCACACAGCGTCAACGCATCCAACGGCAACGCTTGTTTCAGATGCCTGTCAGATCAATGACTTTGACCACAAGTCGGTGATCGCCGCCGCTGGGGTGAGTGTTTCAGATGCCTGTCAGATCAATGACTTTGACCACCTGCTGGGCTCCCGTTACGGTGAGGTGATGGTTTCAGATGCCTGTCAGATCAATGACTTTGACCACTGTGTATGAGACGGCAAGATGGACTGAGGGGTTTCAGATGCCTGTCAGATCAATGACTTTGACCACCATGCCGAAGTTCTGTAGCTGGCTGCCCACGTTTCAGATGCCTGTCAGATCAATGACTTTGACCACTACACGATGCGCACACGCGCTGGTCATGTGGTTTCAGATGCCTGTCAGATCAATGACTTTGACCACTCAGCACTCTCTCGACCATCGTGAACTGACGTTTCAGATGCCTGTCAGATCAATGACTTTGACCACGCGTGATTCTAGCGGCGCTAGGGCGTGCGAGTTTCAGATGCCTGTCAGATCAATGACTTTGACCACTAGTGAACATCTCTACATGGTCCCATGACTGTTTCAGATGCCTGTCAGATCAATGACTTTGACCACGTGGACAGTGCGGTGAGCGCCTTGGTGGTGGTTTCAGATGCCTGTCAGATCAATGACTTTGACCACGCGGGATTCTTCCGGCAGAATCTAATCTCTGTTTCAGATGCCTGTCAGATCAATGACTTTGACCACGCTGATCCGCGACGGCGTGCTTGATTCGTTGTTTCAGATGCCTGTCAGATCAATGACTTTGACCACATGACTGTCGTGATGTGGTCGCGTCGTTCAGTTTCAGATGCCTGTCAGATCAATGACTTTGACCACAGTGTCCTCCTCCCTCCGACTGTCCACACGGTTTCAGATGCCTGTCAGATCAATGACTTTGACCACAGATCGACCCCGCGCAGGCCTGCGAATTGCGTTTCAGATGCCTGTCAGATCAATGACTTTGACCACCTCGTTAGGGTCGTGCATGCTCTTATCCCTGTTTCAGATGCCTGTCAGATCAATGACTTTGACCACCTCGACGCGCTGAATGAAGTAATACCATGCGTTTCAGATGCCTGTCAGATCAATGACTTTGACCACGGTGACGGTGGCGATGCCGGGCACGTTGCTGTTTCAGATGCCTGTCAGATCAATGACTTTGACCACGCGCGTGCTGCTCATTAGTATGCTCCTATTGTTTCAGATGCCTGTCAGATCAATGACTTTGACCACTACTCAGGCCAAGACCGACTGCGTTCCCATGTTTCAGATGCCTGTCAGATCAATGACTTTGACCACGTTGGCGAGTCGTTCGGTGACCACGTCGTTGTTTCAGATGCCTGTCAGATCAATGACTTTGACCACCCATCGTGCGCACGGTCGGCAGTTGGGTGAGTTTCAGATGCCTGTCAGATCAATGACTTTGACCACTACCGAGGCCAAACTGACCGGCGCAGACCTGTTTCAGATGCCTGTCAGATCAATGACTTTGACCACGTGCAAGCATTGCAACGCTTCGCGCCAAGAGTTTCAGATGCCTGTCAGATCAATGACTTTGACCACCGCCGCCGATGGATTGTTCGAGGTTCGCGGGTTTCAGATGCCTGTCAGATCAATGACTTTGACCACAAGCAAACGGCTCCATCGTCATCTTATGTAGTTTCAGATGCCTGTCAGATCAATGACTTTGACCACAAGGTAGCCGGTTGGCTACTCTCTCTCAGTTTCAGATGCCTGTCAGATCAATGACTTTGACCACGTGAGGGTGTATCATGCCTAGTCGCAGTCGGTTTCAGATGCCTGTCAGATCAATGACTTTGACCACTCC
>ERZ773131.2823-NODE-2823-length-10691-cov-5.213050_pt1 | contig 10691 bp, 5 predicted proteins | sample MGYA00511082_ERZ773131 | MGnify/ENA primary metagenome ERZ773131 (study PRJEB29015, sample SAMEA2737813) | human gut metagenome | biome: human gut; feature: human-associated habitat; material: faeces | place: China | collected 2012 ...
CCTGTGCTTCGTCACCGAGGGTGCCATCCCCTACGCCGCCGCCGACCCGCTGCGCGTCCTGCCCAGCTGTGTGGCCGGTGCCGCGCTGGCCGGTGCCCTCTCCATGACCTTTGGCTGCGCCCTGCGCGCTCCCCACGGCGGCATCTTCGTGTTCCCCGTGGTCGATCATGCCCTGCTCTACTGCGTGGCTCTGGCCGCTGGCAGCGTGGTGGGTGCCGTGATCCTGAGCCTGCTCAAGAAGAACCGCACCGACGCGGCCTGATCTGCCATTCTCCTTCTTCCTTTATCATATAAAAAGGGCCCGTCTGCTCGCACCAAAATGCGGCAGGCGGGCCCTTTCGTGTTTATCCCTTGATGATCCGGAGCAGGGTCTTGTCCAGCTGGATGGTGCGGTTCCAGGGGTTCAGGATGATGCCGTTGATCTCCGGCACCTGCAGTGCGGTATCCAACAGCTTTTCAAACTCCACCAGAAAGGTGGACTGCACCGCTTCCGCGCCCTTCATCTCCTCTTCAAAGCTGGTAAAGGCATACCACCAGCTGGCCCCATCGGCCGTGCGGAGGGCCCGCAGCTGCATCTGCTCACTGGCCGGGTTCGGCTCCACCGCCACCACGACCTGTCCGTTTTCCCGCATCCGCCGCCGGATCACGGTCAGGGTATGCGCCAGCTGCTCCTGTGTAGGCTCCTGCTGTAACTGGCAGACTGCCTGTTCGATCTTTTCGTTGCCGTTCAGGCCCTCGTCCTTCTTCTGCGCCATAAGCTCTCCCATTCTTTTTGTTGTATTTTATGCTTGTATTATATCCGGACTTTACGAAAAATGGAAGCGCTGGCCAGAGATTCTTTCTTTTTTCGTCTGCTTTCGGGTGTTTTTTCAAAAATCAGTAGCCCCCGCCCCGAAAAAGTGTTACAATATTTTCGTCTGGTATCATTTCAGAAACGACAGGACGCGCCGTTTTTCCGTGAGCCGTTTTGTCGGAATGGGAGAGATAAGGTAATGAAACGAATCCTTCGTTCTGCCGTCAGTCTGCTGCTGTGCGCCGCCGTGGCGCTGGGCGGCACTGCCTGCGGCCGAAGCAAGCTGCCCACCACCATCACGATCTGGACCTACTACAACGGCGATCAGCTGGAATGCTTCAACCAGCTGGTGGAGCAGTTCAACTCCACCGTGGGCAAAGAGAAGAACATCCGAGTCGAAAGCTCCAGTCAGGGCAGCGTGAACGACCTGGAGACCAGCGTGCTGGCCGCCGCCGAGGGCAAGGTGGGTGCCGAGAAGCTGCCCAACATCGTCTCCTCCTACGCAGACACCGCCTTTACGCTGGATCAGATGGGCCTTGCCGTTGACCTGAGCCCCTACCTGACCGAAAAAGAGAAGTCCGCCTATATCGCCGGTTTTCTCGAAGAGGGCGACCTGATGAACAACGGGGAGCTCAAGGTCTTTCCCATAGCAAAGTCCACCGAGCTGCTCTACCTGAACACCACCGACTTTGCCCCCTTTGCCGAGGCCACAGGCGTGACCTATGCGGATCTTTCCACCGTGGAGGGGCTGAACGAGGCCGCACACAAATACTACGACTGGACCGATGCCCAGACGGCTGCGCCCAACGACGGCAAGGCCCTGTATGGCCGCGACGCGCTGACCAATTACCTGCTCTGCGGCGCACAGGAACTGGGTACGACCATCTTTGATGCCGAGAACGGCGTGATGACCCTGCACTTTGACAAGCCGACCCTCCGCAAGCTGTGGGATAACTACTATGTCCCCTACATCAAGGGCTGGTGCAGTGCCAGCGGCAAGTTTCGCAGCGACGATATCAAGATCGGCAGCCTGCTGGCCTATGTCGGTTCCTCCTCCAGCGCTTCCTTCTTCCCCACCCAGGTGCTGACCAGCGACACCGAGAGCCACGGCATCGAGATGGCCGCGCTGCCCTGCCCCAGCTTTGCAGGCTGTGAGCCGGTGGCCGTCCAGCAGGGGGCCGGCATGGTAGTCATCCCGGGCACCGAGGACGAGATCAGCGCCTGCGTTGCCTTCCTGAAATGGTTCACCCAGCCGGAAAACAACCTGCAGTTCTCGGTGCAGTCCGGCTATATGCCCGTGACCTATGCCGCCAACAGCATGTCCGCCCTTGAGAACAGCGGCCTGACGGTCTCCGAGCGCATCCACAAGGTGCTGAGCCTGTCCATTGATGCCATCGATCGCAGCAAGCTCTACACCACCCATGCCTTCCCGGATGCCCTGCGCGCCCGCAATACCCTGCAGTACGCCCTGGAGGACCGTGTCACTGCCGACCGTGCCACAGTGATGGAGCGGCTGGCTGCCGGGCAGACCCCCGAAGAAGCCGAAGCCGAGTTCCTGACCGATGCCTATTTTGATGCCTGGTACGGCCAGACCCTGGCCGCTCTCAGCGCCTTTGCGGGCTGAGATGCCCTTGGAACAACCACAAAAGGAGAGACCCTCAGATGCAGAACCGCAAGCCGCACAGTCAGAAGGCCCCTCAGACGGGCCATTCTATCTTCGGCACCATCCTTTTCTCCCTGCTGGCTGTGCTGGCGGTGGAGATCCTGCTGCTGACCTTTACCGTCCACGCCACCCGGCTTGGCCCCCAGCTGAACCAGAACGCCGAGGATATCCTTGCCATGCAGGTGGACAACCGCAGCCGGTATCTTCAGTCCATCCTCCATGATGCGCAGGAGCTGACCAGCCTTTCCGATACCATCAATGGCCTGACCCAGCAGCTTCTGGACGAGGGAGAGATCAGCCTGAGCACGCTGGACAGCAGCAGCGACGCGGCCTATCCCCTGCTGGAAGCCGCCGCGCCGGAGCTCATCAGCACCCTGCGCATCAAGTCGGTGACCGGCGTGTTCCTCATCCTGAACACCCATGATCTGGACGAGCGGAAGCAGGACAGCCTCATGCCCGCCATCTACCTGCGGGATCTCGACCCGGATGCCGCTCCCTCCCAGCGCAACGCCGACCTGACCTTTGTGCGGGCACCGGCCCAGCTGGTGCAGTCCCTCTCCATTGCCACGGACAACAGCTGGGCTCCCACCATCCGTTACCGGGCACTGGGAAACCGTGGCTTCCTTTATCCCCCTTTCCAGGCCGCCTATAAAGACGGAGCCAGCCTTGCCGCCTCCGATTATGGCCACTGGACCTCACAATCCTATCTGGTGCCCGGGGACACCCACGAGGCCATTGCCTACAGCCAGCCCCTGATCCTGCCGGACGGCACCGTTTACGGCGTGATCGGCGTGGAGCTGCTGGCCGACTACCTGTGGGAGAATCTGCCCTGCTCTGAGCTGCAGAACAGCGGCACCTATTTCCTTGCCGTGACCGATACGGAGGAACTCTCTGCCGCTGAACTGCAGCTGCATCCGGTGCTCCGTTCCCACTGCGACGGGCAGCCGGGTTCTGCGGACGAAAGCCTTACGCTGCGCCTCCACAGTGCCCAGACCCGCCGCTACCTCTTCAGCGATGCCCTCTACATTGCCTCGGTCTCCCCCTTGAACCTCTACAGCCGGAATGCCCCTTTCTCGGGCGAGCACTGGCTTCTCATGGGCTCCGTTCCCGCGGTGCAGCTCTTTGCTTTCGCCCAGCGGCTGCAGCAGCTGCTCTCCTTCATCATTCTGATCACGCTGGCCGTTGGCTTTGTTTGCAGCTGGCTGATCAGCAGGCGGCTGGCCCGGCCCGTTGCCAAGCTCTCGGCTGAGGTAGCCGCTGCCGAGGCGGATTCCTCCGCCATCCCGCATCTGTCCACCACCGGCATCCGGGAGCTGGATCAGTTTTCCTCTGCCTTTACCCAGCTGAGCAAGGACGTGCTGGACTCCTCTACCCGCTTTTTGCGCATTATGAAATTGGCCAGTGCGGAGCTGGGCGGCTATGAGCTGCGCGATGACAGCGTTTATGTGACTGATAACTTCTTCTCCATGCTGGGCCTTGCACAGGAGCAGCCCGATCCGCTCACGCCAAAGGCTTTCCGCGCCCTGATGGGCACACTGGAGCAGCGGTGGTTCTACCGCCTGTCCCCGGCCAACAACAAGGTCTTTGCCATCCCCCAGCCCGACGGCAGCACCCACTACATCACCCTGCGTGTCACCCATATCCTGGGCGAAAGCGCCTCCGAGGTGGGTCTGGCTGAGGATATGACCACCACGGTGCTGGAGCAGCAGCGCATTGAGCACGAGCGCGATTACGATACCCTGACCGGCCTGTACCGCCGCCGTGCCTTTGACCGCGCCTGTGAAGCGCTGTTCCAGCAGCCCGAAAAGCTGGGCTGTGCCGCCCTGCTGATGATGGATCTGGACAACCTCAAGCAGATCAACGACACCTACGGCCACGACTGGGGCGACCAGTACATCCGCCAGACCGGCCAGTGCTTTGCGGCCAATACGCCCGCCAACACCATCTGCTCCCGCCTTTCGGGCGATGAGTTCCTGATCTTCTTCTATGGCTACCAGGATCAGGCACAGCTCCGCGCCCAGCTGGAGCTGCTGAGTGCCGCCCTGCAGCGCAGCGTGTCCATCCTGCCCAACGGCAAGCAGCTGCACATCAGCATCTCGGGCGGCATTGCCTGGTACCCCACGGACGGCCACGACCTGCTCACCCTGAAAAAATATGCCGACTTTGCCATGTATCAGGTCAAGCATTCCCACAAGGGCCGCATGTGTGATTTTGATATCGGCAGCTACCATCAGGAGGCATACGCCGCCCAGACCCAGCAGGACTTTGAGCGCCTGCTGCGGGAGGAACTGGTGACCTACCACTTCCAGCCCATCTGCTCTGCCCGCAGCGGCCGGGTCGCAGCCTACGAGGCCCTCATGCGGGTGGATCTGCCTACCCTGCACTCCCCCGCTCAGGTCATGCAGCTGGCCCATGAGACGGGCCGCCTGTATGAGATCGAACGGATCACTGTGTTCCATTCCAGCGCGATCTTCCAGCGCATGCAGGCACAGGGCCTGCTCCAGAGCGATGCCCTGCTCTTCATCAACTCCATCGCCAATGTCAGCCTGACGAATGAGGATGTGGAGGAATATGCCCAGCGTTACCCCGAGCTGCTTAAGCGGCTGGTGGTGGAGATCACCGAACAGGAGGATCTGGACCGCGCATGTCTGGAGCAGAAGCGAAACGTTCCGGGCTTCTCCGGCTCCTTTGCGCTGGATGACTACGGCAGCGGCTACAGCAACGAATTGAACCTGCTGGAGCTCTCGCCCCGGTACATCAAGATCGACATTTCCATTGTGCGCGGGATCGACACCGACCGTGATAAGCAGCAGATCGTCTCCAACATTGTGGCTTACGCCCACGCCCGCAGTATGCAGCTCATCGCCGAGGGCATTGAGACTGAGGCCCAGCTGCGCACCGTCATCGGTCTGGGCGTGGACCTGCTGCAGGGCTACTACCTCAGCCGCCCCGCCGCAGTGCCCGCCCCCATTGCACCGGCAGCGCAGGCGGTGATCGACCAGCTCGAACACCAGCGGTTTGATCCCCTCGGTTTATGATCTTTCCGGCTCCCCTGCGGGGGAGCCTTTTGTGACCCCATTCAGAGAAAGGAGACACGATGAACCACGAATCCAGTTCCGCTCTCCCCGCCGCCATCCGGGTGCGGGGCGCGCGGGTGCACAACCTGAAGAACATCGACGTAGATGTGCCGCTCCACAAGATCGTCGGCATTGCGGGCGTGTCCGGTTCCGGCAAGTCCTCGCTGGCGCTGGGTGTCCTCTACGCCGAGGGCTCCCGCCGCTATCTGGAGGCCCTTTCCACCTATACCCGCCGCCGGATGACCCAGGCCGAAAAGGCGCAGGTGGACGAGATCCGCTATGTTCCCGCCGCACTGGCCCTCCACCAGCGGCCCGGCGTGCCCGGAATGCGTTCCACCTTTGGCACCATGACCGAGCTTTTGAACAGCCTGCGCCTGATGTTCTCCCGGCTCTCCCACTACCCCTGCCCCGCCTGCGGCTGCATGGTGCCGCCCAGCCTGAACATTGCGGCCGAGATCCCGCTCTACTGCCCCCGGTGCGGCGCACAGGTGCCGGTGCTGGGCGCGGAGCAGTTCGCCTTTAACAGCACCGGAGCCTGCCCAGACTGCGAGGGCACCGGCATCGTGCGGGTGGTGGACGAATCCACTCTGGTGCCGGACGAGAGCCTTTCCATCAACGAGGGCGCAGTGCTGCCCTGGCAGACCCTGATGTGGTCGCTGATGAAGGAGATCGCCGAAAAAATGGGCGTGCGCACCAACGTCCCCTTCCGGGAGCTGACCCCGGAAGAGCGCGATATGGTGTTCCACGGCCCCGCCCAAAAGGTGCACCTGCTCTACCAGAACAGCAAGACCGGCGCGGCGGGTGAAATGGATTTCACCTACTTCAACGCCGTTTATACCGTGGAGAACGCTCTTGCCAAGGTGACGGATGAAAAGGGCATGAAGCGGGTGGAACGGTTCCTGAAGCAGGGCCCCTGTCCTGCGTGCGGCGGCTCCCGCCTGAACGCCGCGGCCCGGGCTCCCCGGCTGCGGGGCATCGGGCTGGCCGATGCCTGCCGCATGACGCTGGACACGCTGGTACAGTGGGTGGAGGGGGTGCCTGCCTCCCTGCCCGTGGAAATGCGCCCCATGGCTGAGAGCATCTGCGAGTCCTTTCAGGCCACCGCTGCCCGCCTGCTGGATCTGGGGCTGGGCTACCTCTCCCTTGACCGGGAGGCTGCCACCCTTTCCACAGGGGAGCGCCAGCGGGTGCAGCTGGCCCGCTCGGTGCGCAACCGCACCACCGGCGTGCTCTATGTGCTGGACGAGCCCTCCATCGGCCTGCACCCCTCCAACATCGAGGGCCTGACCGACGTGATGCACGACCTCATCGCCGACGGCAACTCGGTGGTGCTGGTGGACCACGATACCCAAATCTTAAAGGAAGCCGATTGGCTCATCGAGATGGGCCCGGAAGCCGGTGCCAAGGGCGGGCACGTCATTGCGCAGGGGACCATCCCGGAAATTGAAGCAAGCCTCGCCTCCCAGATCGGGCCGTTTCTCGCGGGCCGGGCGGGCGTCCATGCGCGGCCCCGTACACCGGAAAATGAGCTGTTCGCGCTGGGGCGCATCCACCTTTCCACGGACGCCATCCACACCGTGAAGCCGCTGGAACTGGACCTGCCCAAAGGGCGGTTGACGGTCGTCACGGGTGTGTCTGGCAGCGGCAAGACCACCCTCATTCTGGAAAGCCTCATCCCGGCCTTGCAGGCCAAGGTGAGCGGCACGGCTCTGCCGGGGCATGTGAAGGCTGTGGAAGCAGACGGCATCGCGCAGGTGAAGCTCATCGACGCAACGCCCATCGGCATCAATGTGCGGTCCACCGTGGCCACCTATGCCAACGTGCACGACGAGCTGCGCAAGCTGTTTGCCAAAACGCCGGACGCGAAGGACCACGGCTATAAGGCGGGCGACTTCTCCTACAACACCGGCAAACTGCGGTGCCCTACCTGCGACGGCACCGGCGTGATCAGCTTGGATGTGCAGTTCCTGCCGGACGTGGATGTGCCCTGCCCGGACTGCGGCGGCTCCCGCTACAGCCGGGAAGCGGCGGCAGTCAAGCTGCCCACGGCGGGCGGCGGGGCGGCCTCCATGGCCGATCTGATGGACATGGACGTGTCCACCGCGCTGGATGCCTGCGCCGACCGCAAGCTGGTGCGCCAGCGCCTGCAGGTGCTGAAGGAGCTGGGCCTTGGCTACTTGACCCTCGGCGAAGAAACGCCCAGCCTTTCCGGCGGCGAGGCCCAGCGGCTCAAGCTGGCCAGTGAGATGGGCCGCGGGCAGGCCGACAGCGTGTTCGTGTTCGATGAGCCCACCATCGGCCTGCACCCGCTGGACGTGCAGACCCTGCTGGGCGTGTTCCAGAAGCTGATCGAGAATGGGGCTACGGTGGTGGTCATCGAGCATGATCTGGACGTCATCCGCAACGCGGACTACCTCGTGGATATGGGCCCGGGCGGCGGCGACGCAGGCGGCCGCATCGTGGCGGCAGGCACCCCGGAACAGGTGAAGCAGGACCCGGAGAGCATCACGGGACGGTATATCTGAATCAGACAAGCAAAAACGGACAGCTGTGCAGGCAATGCAGGGCTGTCCGTTTTGTTTGCGGCCGCAGCAAAAATCCCCGCCGGGGAGAACACCCGACGGGGATCAGAGCGCGCGTAAGAGGGAAAGGGGGCGCTTACAGCAGTTCGTTGTGCACGGTGCCGCCCACGGTCAGGGTGGGCACATCGCCGGTGTGAAGGAGCTGGGCTTCGTCGTCCTCGCCGCCCAGAGCCAGCAGAGCGGAAAGGCTCAGGGTGGTGGTTTTAAGGTTGGTCACAAAAGTGATGCTCTCCGCGCCGGAGGCCTGCAGCTCACGCAGCACGGGCAGCGGCGCAAGGAGGGTGGCGGTGTCCAGGCCGTCGCGGCGGGCATCCACGATGTAATTGCCGCTCTCGGTGCGGGTCTCAAAGGTCACATCTGCGCCGTTGGCATCCACCACGCGCAGGTGCAGGGCAGCGGGCACGGCAGCGGCGGTGGTGTCATTGCTGGGGGTGTCGGGCTGGTCCGGCTCCGGCTGGGGGATGGTGCGCTGCAGGTGGCAGATGGTGCACTCCTCATAGGTGTCGTCTTCGCTGGTGACCCACTCGTGCTTCATGGCGTCAAAGGTGGAACCGGCCGGGATGGGCAGCTCGAGATCTTCCACACCCGCATCATTGCAGTGCCAAGTGATGGTACTGTCGGTGCGGGAGGCAATGGTGTACACGTGGCCGCCGCGCACATAACGGAACGGCTCACCGGTCACAGTAACAGAGCCGTCTTCGTTCTGAACCACAGCAGAATTGTTGTAGTAGATGATCCCGCTGTCTTCTGAGACAACGAGTCGATCGGAGGCCGCTATGTTATACTCCGAGTTACCGGGTTCATAAACAGAAAGCGTTTCGCCATCGGAAATGTAGTATTTCTTTATGTAATTAGAAGAAATATCGAAGGAAGAACCGTTTTTACTGCTTCCGCTTCCGCCCACCGCGGTCAGACTGCCGGAAACCAGATGCACGTCGTTAATTTCTGAGGAATAGTAATTGGCGTTGTTATAGTAACCGCCGCCGCCGGTCGCAGTTCCGCTTTCGGACACTGCATTGCCGCCTGCCACGGTGACTGCACTGTCCGAGATCGTTATTTTGCCGGAGTTGCGATCGATTCCCCTGCCGCCGGTCGCGTTGCCGGAGCCGGAAGCCTGCGCATTCCCGCCCTGCGCAAGGAGAGTGACGTGAGCGATCAGGCAGCTGTCAGCGGCACTGCCAGAAAAATAAACACCCTTGCCGCCCTCAACATTTTTTCTGTTACTGCTGCTGTTTCCGCCGATCGCAGAAATATGGCTGTCAGAAATGTTGGATTTCAGATTACTGTAATTGTTAATCAGGAGGCCGGTACCGCCAAAAGAGTAGTCGTCAGTGGGGTTATCAGTGGAGTTGCTCACACTTCCGCCGGTCGCAGAAAGAGAAGATCCGGTCATGCTGAGGCTCTCTGCATGCAGGCCGTCTCCGCCGGTGGATGATGAGCCGCCGACATCGCCGCCGACGGCAGTGATGGAAGTGTCAATGATTGACAGATCCTTAGCGTTGATCCCGTCGGAGTGAGCAAAGCCAGAGTCTTTGGAAGATCCCCCTTTGGCGGTCAGAGATCCGCCGTCCTTGTCAGCATCGGTGAGGGTGAGGGTTCCGTCGAGGTGCTTGCTGTACAGGCCGGCGTGATAGTCGTTTACATAATCATACGGGCTGCTGCCGCTGATCAGCTCATTTTTGCCGTCCAGCTCCAGCGTCACGTCACCTTTGCCGGTGATGTTCATCGCGTCTTCGGTGGAGGAACCTGCGTCCACCTTCAGGTTCCGCAGGATGATGTTCAGCGTGTCGGTACAATTGTTGACGATCTTGACCACATGAGCTGCCACAGAGCTTGCGAGCGAAGTGTTCTCCTCGGCAGGGGCTTCATAGGTCATGATCTTATCGTCGGGTTCATTTTCTGCCGGATCATTGGCAGGCTCTTCGGCAGCTTTTGCCTTTACCACCGGCTTTTCCGCCTGCACGTCGGGGTCGGCCTCAGTAACGCCGTAATTGATCACGGTGCCATCCTTGGTTTCGGTCACGGTGGTCTCCGGCTTTGCGGGCGGCTCTGCCGCACGATCACCGGCAGGAGCTGTCGTCGGAGCGGGCTGTTCCGGTGCAGCAGGCTCGTCGGATCCCTTGTCATTTCCGGTTTCTTTTGCCGAGCCGGTCTGGTCTGTCCCATCCTCGGAAGGGGTGTTCTCGGAGCCTTCCGCTGCAGAAGCAGTTTCTTCGGTGTCGTTCTGGCTGGCAGCAGCCTGTGTGTTGTCGCCGGTGATAATGATGTCATCTGTGCCGTCGCCATCGTCTGTTACATCTTCGCCGTTGACCTGGATGCTTTTGTTGCCATCTTCGTTAACAACGATATTGACGCTGCCCTGACTGACATCACAGATGTAGGCCGCCGTGACGGCGGGGGCTGCCGCAGACAGCGCCATGCTCAGAGCCAGCGTTGCGGCGGCCGTTCGTTTGAGTGTTTTTCGCAACCGCATAAGAAAAAACCTCCTGTGTGTTCAATGTCTGGATGCTCCTGCATTTTAGCGGAATGGACAAAAAACGGGGGCACCTCTTAAAACATTTTAGCATAGGGGGGGG
>ERZ773131.2827-NODE-2827-length-10678-cov-8.619787_pt1 | contig 10678 bp, 9 predicted proteins | sample MGYA00511082_ERZ773131 | MGnify/ENA primary metagenome ERZ773131 (study PRJEB29015, sample SAMEA2737813) | human gut metagenome | biome: human gut; feature: human-associated habitat; material: faeces | place: China | collected 2012 ...
AGCGCACCGTTGAAGGTCAGGGAGACATCGGGCTTGCCGTAGCGCACCCAGCTGACGATCAGCGCGGCCACCGTAGCCAGAGCCGCCGCCAGGTTGGTGTTGAAGCAGATGAGGCCCGCGGAAACCATCGTGTCATCGCCGGTCATGCTGACGGTAGAGCCGCCGTTGAAGCCGAACCAGCAGAACCACAGGATGAAAACGCCCAGGGCCATGGCGGTCAGGTTGTGGCCGGGGATAGCCCGTGCCTTGCCGTCCTTGCCATATTTGCCGATGCGGGGACCGAGCATCCAGGCACCCAAGCAGGCGGTAACACCGCCCACAAAGTGGACCGCCGTGGAACCGGCGAAATCATGGAAGCCCAGCTGAGCCAGCCAGCCGCCGCCCCAGATCCAGTGGCCGGAAATGGGATAGACGATCAGGCTGATGGCGGCGGAGTAGCAGCAGTAGGCGCTGAACTTGGTGCGCTCAGCCATTGAGCCGGAAACGATGGTAGCTGCTGTGGCGCAGAACACGGTCTGGAACACCGCATAGACCCAGACCGGCAGGGTACCGAAATCGTAGCTGCCCTGGATGAACGGGTCAAACCCGCCGATCAGTGCGCCGGAGCCGGCAAACATGATGCCGAAACCCACCAGCCAGTAGCAGGGCGTGCCGATACAGAAGTCCATCATATTCTTCATCAGAATATTGCCGGTGTTCTTGGCACGAGTAAGGCCCGCCTCGCACAAAGCAAAGCCTGCCTGCATAAAGAACACCAGAAACGCCGCAACCAGTGTCCAGGTAACGTCCGCAGAGTTGTACATAACAGATTCCCCTCTCTCACTTTGCACAGCGCCGCCTCGCACAATGCGGCACTGCATTTTGCAACCAACAACAAAAGGCGCCGGGCGGGAGCTTGCTATCCCGTCCGGCGCCTTTGCCGTTTGTTGTGTTGCCGCTATGATAGCACTGTCTGCGCCCACGGTCAAGGGGAATTGCCACAGTTTGCTGCATTTTGTCAGTTTTGGCTTGCAGCTGCAAAAATTTCCGTTGATTTTTATGCATGTTTTACAGGCATGTGTTTTTTGTACGTGGTCAGCGCTTGCCAACAAATTGAACTTTGCGGTCGAACTTGGGCAAATTTACGGGTATGTTAAATTTTTTGCAAAAAAATCTACCAAAATAATTCACATTGTGCTATAATACAGATAAATGCCCTTTTGTTAAAAAGAGTTTTATGCTTCATCCAAAAAGGAGGAAATCCCATGCCCAACCTCGCTCTGCTTGCCTTGGAAGCCAGCGACGGCACTGTGGTGCTGACCAGTATTACCCTGGTTTTTGCCATGCTGATCGCCCTGTGCCTCATCATTACCCTGGAGGGCAAGCTCTTCGACCTGAAAAACAAAAAACCTGCTGATCCTAAGCCGCAGGCCCCTGCCGCACCGGCTGCCAAAGCTGCCCCGGCACCTGCTGCCAAGCCCGCTGCCCCCGCTGCTAAGGCTGACAATGGCGGCATCCCCGGCGAGGTCATTGCTGCGATTTCTGCCGCTGTTGCTACTGTGATGGGTTCCGGCGCTGTGATCCACGGCATCCGCCGCGTTTCCAAGCCCGCCGCAGGCTCCCGCCGTGGTTCCTGGGGCGACGCCGGTGTGCGTGAGCATACCACGCCCTTTATGTAAGGAGGTCTGGAAATGGGTGCTATTTTAACCAACATCTCGGAGATTTTTGCCAAGTCCGGTTGGGCACAGATCTTCTTCACCGAGGGCGGCTGGAAGTACGCCGTCATGCTCGCCGTGGCCTGCGTGCTGCTGTATCTGGCCATCGTCAAGCAGTTCGAGCCTCTGTTGCTGCTGCCCATCGGCTTTGGTATGCTGATGACCAACCTGCCCCTCGACGGCATCTTCCACATGGACATCTTCATCAACGAGACGAACCACATCGACTGGGCGCTGCTCGGCTCTTCCGGCGGTATGGTCGACTATATCTACTTAGGCGTCAAGCTGGGCATTTACCCGCCGTTGATCTTCCTCGGCATCGGCACCATGACCGATTTCGAGCCGCTGATCGCCCGCCCGTCCAGCCTGCTGCTGGGCGCGGCCGCACAGCTGGGCATCTTCTTCACCTTTGTCGGCGCTAAGATCCTGGGCTTTACGAACCAGGAAGCCGGTGCTATCGGCATCATCGGCGGCGCGGACGGCCCCACCGCCATCTATGTCACCACCAAGCTGGCCCCGCACCTGCTGGGCTCCATCGCGGTCGCTGCGTACTGCTACATGGCGCTGGTGCCGGTTATCCAGCCGCCTATCATGAAGGCTCTGACCACTGAAAAAGAGCGTCAGATCGTCATGACTGCCCCCCGCCGCGTCTCCAAGACCGAGAAGATCCTCTTCCCCATCATCGTTACCATCATCGTTGCCCTGACCCTGCCTGACGCCGCCATTCTGGTCGGCTGCCTGATGATGGGCAACCTGATGAAGGAGTCCGGCGTTGTTGAGCGTATCACCAAGACCGCCGGCAATGAGCTGATGAACATCATCACGATCTTCCTCGGCTTCTCCGTCGGCTGCACCACCAACGCCGCCACCTTCCTGAACATCCAGACCGTTGAGATCATCGTTCTGGGCATCGTCGCCTTCGGCGTCGGTACCGCCGGCGGTGTTATCCTGGGCAAGGTCATGTGCGTTGTCACCCACGGCAAGATCAACCCGCTCATCGGTTCCGCCGGTGTTTCCGCCGTTCCTATGGCCGCCCGTGTTTCCCAGAAGGTCGGCCAGGAGTACAACCCCCGCAACTACCTGCTCATGCACGCCATGGGCCCCAACGTTGCCGGTGTTATCGGCTCCGCCGTTGCCGCTGGTATCCTGATCAATATGTTCGGCTGATTCGGATAATTCTGCAAAAAGCAAGCACCCGCATGGTTCGCGCCATGCGGGTGCTTTTTTGGCTTCCCCCTCGGGGGGAAGGCTTACCGGTTCACATCAAACCGCTCTCCGTCGATCTCGACATACGCCACCGCTTCCGGGTCGATGATGTCGTAGCTGTCCACACGCAGGGTTATCTTCCCGGAATTTTTGGTGATGCGGCCATACTGCCCCGTATAAAACTCTCCGTCCCAGCCGTAGGTCAGTTCCGTGCCGTCAGCGCGGAATAGCTTTACGCGGGACTGCACATCGTACCGCGAGGTCCCGCCCAGCGGCAGACTGCCGTGATTCTTGCCGATGACGCTGACCGCCAGCGGTTCAATACGAACCTCTTGAATGTCAAACGTTGCGTCGGGATATTGCTCGGCTTCTTCCTCGGTCATATCATAATGGAACCAGTGGCCGCCCTTCAGCGCGATGGTTTTCTTTACGTTTATCGTCACTGCTTCAGCCATGTCGGGCAGCATGACCTTAACATGCGCAGAGGCCTTGTGATTTGTTAAATCGCAGATATACAGCGTTCGCGTGTCGGTGGCCGTCTGGGTCAACGGAATATCCACATAGCAGGAAAGAACGTCGCCTTCGCTGACCGCATTGCGCGTTGCCCACGACCCAATAGCGTACCCGTAACATGGCCCTACCTGTGAGTTGCTTGCAATATAGAGCCGCTTGTCGCCGCTGTTGTCCGCTGCACGCAGGTAAAACGCGCCGGTGTCCCACACCAAATCGCTTGGCTCCATCCCTTGGGCGTTGTCCACATCGTACAGCACTCGCAGCGTGTTTTCGCCGCGCAGCAGCGCCTTTACACTGACCGTGCGGCCGTTGATTTCGGCGGTCAGCGGTTCGTCCAGCACCTCGCCGTACTTCTGCACCAGTGCGTTCGTCTCGTTGGCGGCGCTCATAGGGTGGAAAAGCCCCAGCACCACGGCCCCTGCGGCCACTAAGCAGAGCGCTGCCGCCGCAGCGACCAGCCGCCAGCCGCGCAAAACCCGGGGCTTCGGGCGGCGGGCCAGTACTTTTTGGCGCAGTGCTGCGGTTTCCTCCGCCGTCAGGGCGTCTGCCAGCGGCGGGTGGTCGTTCATCCAGCGTTCCAGTTCGGTCATAGGTCAGCCCTCCTTCAATAGCTTTTGCAGTGCCAGCCGTGCGCGGTGCAGCCGGGTGCGCACCGTTGCGGCAGGCATGTTGAAATGTACGCCCAGCTGGGCCGCGGTCTCGCCATACACGTACCTGCGCAGAAAAAGCTCCCCGTCGGGCGGCGGCAGTGCCATGACCTGCGCCATCAGCTCGCGGGTTTCCAGCTCGCTTTCCAGCGCAACGGCCAGCTCGGCGTCGTCGCGGTCATCCAGCGGCAGCGTCTCGCCCCGACGCAGCAGGGCGCGGTAGCGGTCAATGGCGCATTGCCGCGCCGTCAAAACGACCAGCCGCCGCCGATGCGCCTCGTCCGCAGGCAGCCGCGCGCCGCGCCACAGCTTGTAAAATGTGTCGGCCTCGGCCTCCTCGGCGTCCTGCGGGTGGCCGGGCAAAATGGCCCGGCAGACCGCCCGCACGGCACCGCTGTACTCCCACAGGAGTATGTCCAACTCGCGTTCCGTCATCCGCGTCGCCCCCTTTCATCAAGATTATACGACAAAATCGGGCGGGGTGTTTCAAAAATTTGCGAAACACTGAAATCTATGCTATAATACGTTTAATAATGGGATAATGTTGGAAAGAGGTGCATCTATGCTGAAAGTTACCCTGCTGGGCACCGGCGGCACGCAGCCATTGCCGGAACGGGCGCTGGCCGCGGCGGCAGTGTCGGTGGGCGGGCATAACATTTTGCTCGACTGCGGCGAGGGCACGCAGGTCGGCCTGCGGCGGTACGGCGTCAGTGCGTATCGGCTTTCGGCGGTGCTGCTCACCCACTACCACGGCGACCACATTCTGGGGCTGCCCGGACTTTTGCAGACGCTGGGCAGCCTGAACCGCACCGAGCCGCTGACCATCTACGGCCCCCGGGGCATCGAGGCCGTGAGCCGAGCCATCATGGCGCTGACCGGGCCGCAGGCCTACCCGGTGCGCTGGCAGCAGGCCGACGCGCCGTTCACCGTGAATGAGCTGCAAATCACGCCGTTCCCGCTGACCCACCGCGTGCCCTGCTGTGGTTACGCGCTGGCGCTGCCCCGCGCGGGCAAGTTTGACCCCGCCCGCGCCAGGGCAGCGGGCATCCCGATCGAATACTGGGGCACCCTGCAAAAGGGTGAGAACGTCGGCGGCTTCACGCCCGCACAGGTGTTGGGCGCACCCCGGCGCGGGCTGAAAGTAGTCTACGCCACCGACAGCCGCCCCTGCCCGGCCATTGTGGATGCAGCCCGGGACGCCGACCTGCTCTGCATGGACGCGACCTACGCCGACGATGCCGACCTCGACAAGGCGAAGCTTTACGGTCACGCTACCTGCCGCGAGACCGGCGAGACCGCCGCTGCCGCCCAGGTGCGCAGGCTGTGGCTGACCCATTACAGCGCCGCTGTCAGCGACACCGGCCCCGGCCTGGCCGCCGCCCGGGCCGCCTGCCCCGCCGCCGTGGCCGGGTACGACGGCCTGACGGAAGAACTGGAATTTGACAAAACATGACAAAGTGGAAAAAGAATCTGATTTTCGCGGCAGTCGTTCTGGCTGCTGCGGCGGTGCTGTGGCTGGCCACCCGCCCGGGCGGCAGCGGCAAAACGGCCGTGCTGCGCTATGGAGACCCGCAGGTCGAACAGCGCATAGATTTACGAAAGAACGCCGATTATGACATTGACACCGGCCTGTACACCATTCACCTGCACGTGGAAAACGGCGGCATCGCCTTTGTGAACAGCCCCTGCCCCGACCACACTTGCGAGGGCTTCGGCGTTTTGAAAAACCAGGGCGATTGGGCCGCGTGTATGCCGGCAAAGGCAAGTTTGACGATAGAATAAGATAAAAATAGAATAAGATAAAAGGAGTTGCCATGAACCCAACATTCAAGCAAGTGACCAAGACCCGCTATGTGGAGCTGGTGGCCGAGCTGGCGCAGGAGATTTTCGTCCAGCACTATACCAAGCTGACGCCGAAGGTCGCCGCCGCACTGGCCGATAAATACCAGAGCGACATCCTGACCGATGACGAGATCCACAGCGGTGTCATCAACTATTTTCTGATCTACCTCGGCACCGAGCCGGTGGGCTATTTTGCGCTGGACCTGGGGCCCGCGGGCGCAATGTGTTTAAGCCGCCTGTTCTTGAAGGAAAAGGCGCGCGGCCAGGGCATTGGCCGCAGCATCGTGGCTTACGCCCAAAAGCTGGCCGAGGGCGACGGCCGCAGCCGCCTGTATATGAAAGTCTGGGCCCGCGACCTGAAGGCCGAGGGCTTTGCAAAAAAGTGCCGCTTCCGCAAGGCCGAGACCGCCCCCATGGAGGTTTTGCCCGGCACCACGCTGGATATCACCACCTGGGAAAAGCTGTGGCGGTAAAGCGCCGGGGCGTCGGGGACGCCGTCCCCCCCCCTGCAAACGGCAGGCTGCCGGGTAGGGGTCGGGCACGCCCGGCCCCGAACATTCCGGCAAGCACCCAATATCCGCAAAGCCGCACGGCAAATGCAAAATTTGGAGATATATCATGAAATTCCTACACTTGGCTGACCTGCACCTTGGCAAGCGGGTCAACGGGTTTGATATGCTGGAGGATCAGCGGTTCATTTTGGACCAGATTCTGACCCTCTGCGATAAACACGGCGCCGAGGCTGTGGTCCTGGCGGGCGATATCTACGACACGCCGGTGCCGCCCGCCGCCGCCTGCACGCTGCTGGACTGGTTCTTGACCCAGCTCGCCACCCGCAAAATTCCGGTGCTGGCGGTCTCCGGCAACCACGACAGCGCCGAGCGCCTTGACTTCGCCAGCGGTCTGCTGGCCGAACAGGGCGTCTACATCGCCGGGCGTTTCACCGGTGCGCCGCGCCAGGTCGTGCTGCACGACCGCCACGGTGCCATTGAATTTACACTGCTGCCCTTTGTGCGGGCCGCCACGGTGCGCCACTACCTGCCCGATGCCGATATCACCGACTACGACTCTGCCGTCGGCGCAGCGCTGGCCGTCTGCGAGCCTGCTGCCCCGCGCCGGGTGCTGGTAGCGCACCAGATGGTCGTCTCCGGCGTGTGCCCGCCGCAGTTCTCCGGCAGCGAGACCGCGCCCCTGACCGTCGGCACGGTGGATTCCATCGATGCAGCGCGGTTTGCGGGCTTCTGCTATGCGGCGCTCGGCCACATCCACCGCGCCCAGCGCGTCGGCATCGATGCCGTGCGGTACGCGGGCTCGCCGCTGTGCTACCACCTGGACGAGTGCGGGGCCCAGAAATCCGTCACCCTCGTGCGCATCGGCAAGCGCGGCGTGGAAAAGATCGAGCCGCTGCCCCTGACGCCGCGCCGCGCCATGCGCCACCTGACCGGCCCGCTGGCAAAGCTCGTTGAGCACCCCACCGACACCGAGGATTACATCTGGGCGACCCTGACCGACCCGACGCCGCTGCCGGACGCTATGGCCCAGCTGCGTGCCGCCTACCCCAACGCAATGCGGCTGGACTACCAGCCCCAGGACGCGGCCGTGCTGCCCGCCGATATGACCCAGGCCGTGCGCGGCAAGCCCTTTGCCGAGCTGTTCCAGGACTTTTTCACAAAGATGAACGGTCGCCCGCTGACGACCGAGGAAGTGCTGGCTGTGAAAAAACTGCGCGAGGAGGCGTCAAAAATCGAATGAAACCCCAGAAGTTGATCTTGACCGCCTTCGGCCCCTACGCGGGCCGCACCGAGCTGGATTTCTCGGTGTTCGGCGGCAACGGACTGTTTCTGATCGGCGGCGACACCGGCGCGGGCAAGACCGCCCTGTTCGACGCCATTACGTTTGCTCTGTACGGCGAGACATCGGGCGAGAACAGAAAAACAACGATGCTGCGCAGTGATTTCGCTGCGCCCGATGCAGAGACCTCTGTGGAGCTTACCTTCACCCACCGGGGCCGTACTTACACGGTGCGTCGCTGGCCCGACCAGCAGCGCGCGGCCAAGCGCGGCAGCGGCATGGTCAAGGTGCCCGCCAAGGCCGAACTCATCCGCGAGCCGGACGAGCCGGTCAGCGGCGCATCCGCTGTGACCGACGCCGTCGTCAAGCTGCTGGGCATCGACGCCAAACAGTTTGCCCAGGTGTCGATGCTGGCGCAGAACGACTTTACCAAGCTGCTCAACGCGCCGTCCGCCGAGCGTGCGGCCATCCTGCGCCGCATTTTTGATACGGCGGATCATCAGCGTGTGGGCCAGGCCGCCGTGGACCATGCCCGCAAGGCGGACGAGGAATGCAAGCGGCTGGACGATGTACTTTTGATGCACATGGGCACACTGCTGGGCGATGGCGCCGACGAGGAGACCGCCGAGGATCTGCGGGAAATGCAGGCCGAGCGGGATCCCTTCACCGCCGGTGCCGCCGCTGAACTGGGAAAAATTTTGCTGGAAGCCGACGACGCCAACGAAAAACGCCAGACCAACGTCATGAAGGATCTGGACGAGAAGATCGCCCGGGGCGATGCCGGGCTGAAAATCGCCGAGGAACGCGCCGCCCGCCGCCGCCAGCTGGCGGGGCTGGTGGCCGAAGAACAACGCGCTGCCGATGTGGAGCATCAGACCGACCTGGTCATGACCGACTTGGAGAAGCGCACGGCAAGTTTGAAAGAGAACATCGCCAAAAACGAGGCCGACCGCGCGGCCTTGAGCCAGGCCGAGGCTGACCTGCTCAAGACCGAACACCGCATTGAGCTGGCGGAAGGACTTTCCGCCGACTGTAAGCGGCTGCTGCAAAACGAGGCCGACGCCGAGAAAGCCCAGCATGACGCCGCTGCCCGCCAGGCGGAGTACGTGGCCGCCCAGGCTGCGCTGGATGCCGCTGAAGAAGAATACAGCACGATGCAGCGCCAATTAAACGCCAACCGCGCAGGTCTGCTGGCCAAGGATTTGAAAAACGGCAAGCCCTGCCCGGTCTGCGGCTCGACCCGGCACCCCAAAATCGCGGCGCTGCCGAAGGATCATATCACCGAAAAACAGCTGGAGGAGCGCGAGAAAGAACTGACGGCCCAGCGCCGCAGCACTGCCGCCGCCAGCCGCACGGCCGGTGACGCCGCAGCCCACGCCAACGAACTGCAGACCGCTTTGCAGCGGGATGTAGATGGATTTTTCGCTCGCCGCGGAGACCGCTACACCGGCAAGCCCGCCGCCGAACTGACCGCCGACGAGCTGCGCGACGCCCTGACGGCCCAGCAAAAGAGCTTGGCCGATGGACTGCGCGGCCTGCAGGCCGACCACCTGAAGCTGAAGCAAAAGACCGACCGCGCCAAAAATCTGGCGAAGCAGGCGGAAATTTTGAACCGCCAGCTGGCCGATCTGGAAAAACAGAGCTTTGCGGCCAACCGCCGCGCCGCCAACGCCAAAGCGGGCCACGCCGCCGCCACCGCCCGGGTGCAGCAGATGCGCGAGACGATGCCCAAGCGGGACAACCCCGATGCGCTGACCCAGCTGCAGGACGCGCTGGCCCGGCTGCGCCGCGACCGCGCCGCCGCCATGGAGGCCCGGGACGCCGCCGTACACCGCCTGCACACGAACCGCGCCGCCATCGACGCGCTGCAAAAGGCGATGAGGGAGAGCGCCGCTGCCCGCGAAAAGCGTGCCATGTGGGATAACCTGTCCAAAACCATCAACGGAAACTTGGCCGGTAAAATCAAACTGCCCTTTGAACAGTACGTCCAGGCGTTCTATTTTGACGGCGTGGTCGAGGCCGCAAACCTGCGTTTTACCCGCATGACCGACGGTCAGTACCGTCTGCTGCGCCGCAAGAGCGAGGCCGTGGGCGGCAAGACCGCGCTGGATCTGGACGTGTTCGACGCCTACACCGGCAAGACCCGCCCGGTGGGGAGCCTGTCCGGCGGCGAGAGCTTTATGGCCGCGCTGAGCCTGGCATTGGGTATCAGCGACACGATCCAGCAGAACGCCGGCGGCGTCGTCATCGAGACGCTGTTCATCGACGAGGGGTTCGGTTCGCTGGACTCTGACAGCCTGGAAAAGGCCGTGGATACGTTGGCCGGTTTGGCCGGGGGCGATAAACTCATCGGCGTCATCTCCCACGTCGAAGCCCTGCAAGACCGCCTGACCCGCCAGATCCATGTGACCAAGACCCGGGCGGGCAGCAAGGCGGAGATTGAGATTTCGTAACCCCAAAGGCTTCTCCCCTTGGGGGAGAAGCTGCCGCCCGCAGGCGGCTGATGAGGGGAGAGTCTGCCGCTGCCAGCCGTAAAAGGGAGAGCACGGCAGACCCGTCCCTCATCCGCCCTCGGGCGGGGCCTCGGGCACCTTCCCCCACCAGGGGGAAGGCTTTTCTGTTGGAAGGTAACCTATGACTGTAAAATCAACGCTGCAACAACAATTAGAAACCCTCTCCGCTGCCCGCTACCCACTGCACATGCCCGGCCATAAGCGGCGGGTGCGGCCTGCGCCGGGGTTGGACTGCTATGCCTGGGATCTGACCGAGATCGACGGCGCGGACGACCTGCACGACGCTGACGGCATTCTGGCTGACGCCATGGCCCGCACGGCGGCGCTGTACGGCGCGCGGCGGTGCTGGTATCTGGTGGGCGGCTCCACCGTCGGCCTGCTGGCGGGCATTCGCGCGCTGGCACCCTTTGGCAGCACGGTCATCGCGGCCCGCAACTGCCACAAGGCCGTCTACCACGCCATCGAGCTGGGC
>ERZ773131.2828-NODE-2828-length-10666-cov-4.072660_pt1 | contig 10666 bp, 9 predicted proteins | sample MGYA00511082_ERZ773131 | MGnify/ENA primary metagenome ERZ773131 (study PRJEB29015, sample SAMEA2737813) | human gut metagenome | biome: human gut; feature: human-associated habitat; material: faeces | place: China | collected 2012 ...
TTTCGATAGAAACCTGTTCCCAAGAATCTCGTCACTTCAGTGATGAGAGGTTCAAGTTAGAATAAATTTAGAAAGTAGTGATTATTATGGAACAACCACCTGAATTTATGCCTGATAAAGAATTGAGTAAAGTTGGAGGCTCATTATGGCTATATATTATTATGCAGCTGACACTCTCTTTTTTGTTTAGCTTTGTAGCAATGCCTTTAATCATGTATTCTTTGTATTATGATTATTCTGCAATCAATGCCTGCATTGAAATGTTGATTTCTTTTATATCTGGAATCATCATATTATGGTTTATGAGTAGTTCTTTTAAACAAAAAATCAAAGATTTGAAGTTTACATTTAAACCCAAAGAGACAATAGATACTGTTTCAATGATGTATTTTTTAAATTATGCGATTGGTATTATTGGTGCTTTATTATCAAAATTTGGATTACCAGATACAAGCCCAGATTTTTCATTAAATGGAAGTTTGCTCTATAATATTTTTACATTCACAAGTGTGGTCATTTTAGCACCTATATTTGAAGAGTTGATATTTAGAGGTATGATTCTACAGACATTGTCGAAATATAATAAAATGTTCGCCATTATTGTTACATCGTTGTTATTTGGACTTTTACACTTGAATATTACACAAGCCATCCCTGCTTTCTTTATGGGGCTGGTACTATGTTATATGTATCTTAAATCGGATAGTATTTTAGTTACTATGCTAGCTCATGCAGGTAATAACTTTTTAGCTTTAATGTCGGTTTATTCAAATCATGTTTTGATTACAGTTTTAGTGCTTGCTCTTGTGATTTATGGACTCATTACAATGGTATTAAAATCAAAAGAAATGAATGAATTTATTAAAGAAGAGAAGACAAATGAGAATTGGTATGCAAGATTCTTTAAGCGAATCCCAAATCTTTTGTATCTAGTATTTACCATACTTTGGATCATCATTTCATTATTCATGAATATGTTTTAAAAAGAGGACATCTCCTGTATTGGAAATGTCCTTTATTTGTCATCTTTCTTTAATTCATCAAACTTTTGCTTCATTGTAGGATTATTTCGTGTTAAACGCTTAATTGTAAGATCTTCTGCCTTATTATTAGCCAACTGCAATTGTCTTTCACTTGATAATAAATCTTCTTTTGTTTTTTGAAGATGCAAAATGGTTTTATCGATTTCATCGATAGCTTTTGCAAATTTATCTGATGCAATCCTATAATTTCTAGAGAATTTTTCTTTGAAATCATTCATGTTCTCTTCGAAGTGTGTAATATCAATATTTTGATTACGCATCAACTGCAATTCATTTTTATACTGCATAGAATTGAATGCAGCATTTCTTAAAATGGTGATCATTGGAATAAAGAACTGCGGACGAATTACGTACATCTTTTGATAGCGATGGGATTTATCAACAATACCCGTGTTATATAATTCGTTTTCTGGCTCTAACATAGAAACAAGAACAGCATATTCACAATTCTTTTCATTACGGTCTTTATCTAATTCTTTTAAGAAATCTTCATTCTTATGTTTTGTAGCCGTTTTGTCATTTTCGTTTTTCATTTCAAACATAATGGAAATGATTTCAATTCCATTCTCATCTAACTCACGATAGATATAGTCACCTTTTGATCCTGTACGAGCATCATTATCTTTTTCAAAGTATGCATTTTGAAAACCTGTTGCACGAAGCTTATTGAATTCTATTTCACAATGTTGTTCTAAAGATTCACCAATCATTTTAGTAGACTGTTTTAATTTAAAATCTTTATAGTAGGCAATTTGCTCATCTTTAGTTTGTAGTAAAGTGTCGTATTTTTCCTGCAAACTCTTTTCTTGAAGCTGATATTTCATTTTATCCTGTTCAATTTGATTTTGTAGGTCTTGTTTAATACTTTTTACATTCAACTCGTTTTCAACCTTGGCTTTATCCATATCTTGTTTTAAAGACTGGATTTCAAGGTTCTTTTCATTTAATTGAGATTGGTAAGTATTTTCTAGATTTGCCTTTAATACCTTTTCACTATTTGAAATGTCATTCTTTAGAGCTTGAATTTCATTTTCCTTTGCCTGCAACTGCAATTTATATTCTTGTTCAGTCTTAGATTCGTTGATTTTATTTTGAGAAAGGATTTGATCAAGCTTGGCATTTAATTTAGAAATCTCTAAATCTTTTTGATTTAACTGCTCCTGATATTCTTTTTGTGTTTCAGTTTTCGTTAACTGCGTACTTGCTTCTAGCTTTTCTTTTAATGAAATGACTTCCTGTTCTTTATCACTTTGTTTCTGATTGAAATCCGATTGCAGCTGTTTGATTTCAAGCTCTTTCTTATTTAATTGCTCTTGATAAGCTTTTTCAGTTTCACTCTTGATAATTTGTTCAGTTGACTTTAATTGTTCTTTTAAAGAAATGATTTCTTGTTCTTTATTTGCCTGAAGCTCTTTGATTTCTAAGGCTTTCTGACTTAATTTAGCTTCATACTCTTTTTCAAGTTTAGATTGAATAACCTGGTTTGAATTCTTTTGTCTTTCATTTAATTCTTTTTCAAATTCTTCATTACGGACTTGTTGTAAGATTTCATGATATTGACTCTCATCCACCTGGAATACAGTTCCACAATTGGGACATTTTATTTGACTCATAAGGTACCTCCATTTTAAAAGATTATAATCATTAAACTGACAATATTTATGTCTAAAACTAGATTAATTATAATATTTAAAAAAAATCAAAAAAAGACTTGCATAATATAAAATCACATGGTATATTAAATAAGCATTCAGCGAATGGGCCTGTAGCTCAGGTGGTTAGAGCGCACCCCTGATAAGGGTGAGGTCGTTGGTTCAAGTCCATTCAGGCCCACCATTTGCTGAAGATATGGGGTGTTAGCTCAGCTGGGAGAGCACCTGCCTTGCACGCAGGGGGTCATCGGTTCGATCCCGATACGCTCCACCAATTTTAAAAAGTAAGTCATCTTCGGATGGCTTTTTTTATATATCAAGAGGACGATTATGTTTATACAATATTATGATTCACCATTAGGGAAAATGTTATTGGCTGCCGATGAAATTGGATTGATTGGCGTTTGGTTTGAAAATCAAAAATATTATGCGAATGGTTTAAAAGAACCAATTGAAGAAGAAACGGCTGTTTTAAAAGAAACAAAAGAATGGTTAAATCTTTATTTTAGTGGTAATAAACCAATAGTTTTGCCTAAAATGCATCTAATTGGAACAAAGTTTCAAAAGAAAGTTTGGCAACTACTTCTTAAAATACCCTATGGTAAAACTATGACATATAAGGATATCGCAAGAATGATCTCACCAACAATGTCAGCACAAGCAGTGGGAAGTGCTGTAGGACATAATAAAATCTCGATTTTGATTCCTTGCCATAGAGTGATTGGATCCAATAATAGTTTAACTGGATATGCAGGTGGAATTGAGAAGAAAGAAAAATTATTAGAAATTGAAGGTATACATGGGTAATGCGTACCTTTTTTTGATGAATGTAAAATGTAGGTTTGAATTTACTGAAAACAAATGTAAGAAAATGCTTGCATAAATGAAAATGTGGTGTTATTATAAACGCACAAAACACAAGGAAATGGAGTAGTAAAAGGAAAGTCTTTGTTAGAGAGTTGTCGGTTGGTGCAAGACATGAAAGATCAAACTTTGAACTTACCATGGAGTGGTCAGGTTGATAAGACTTGAACGTAGGCTTAACGTTAATGAAGCAGGATGTGATAGCATCTAAATGAGTGCATTCTTAAATGAATGAAGAAGAGTGGTACCGCGGAAGTATTGTAATTCTAACCTTTCGTCTCTTCTGTCTAAACAGGCAGCAAGAAACGATTGGTTTTTTTGTTAGCTTGTTGTGCACGCTATAGGAGGAAAAGTATGAAAGCACAAAAAGTTGGAAAAATGGCGATATTTTCGGTAGGCGCCGTATTATTCTCAGCACATGCTGGAGGTGGATTTGCCACAGGAAATCAGGCAAATACATATTATGTAGGTATAGGATGGACTGGTATTGTGAGTGCCATAATAGCTATGTTGCTATTGATATTGACAATGCGAGAAGCTATGGTGATGTATAACCAGAGAAATTTGACAAGCGCAAAGGAATTGTTTGAAAACTTATATCATCCATTCGATAAGTTGGAAATCTTATTTGAGATCTTCTTTAATATCATGGTTTTGATGGCAGTTGCAGCAGCTATTAGTGGAGCTGCAAGTGCATTACAACAATACTTTGGATTTAATTATTATGCTTGTGTCGTTGCGGTTGGAATCGTTGTTCTTTGCTTAACAATTTTTGGAGCCAACGTGGTTCGTATGGCAAGTACATATATGGGTATGGCTATTTTGGTAACAGCCATTGTTATTTATGGTATGGGAATCATGAAAGGTCAAAATATTGGGGCTATTTTAGCAAATGACTTTACTATAAATGGTTTTATGAATATGCCTAAAGCCATCTTAAATGCATTTACATATGCAGGCTTTCAATGTGTGACATTACCAACGATCGTAGCATGTGGAGCTATCTTACCAGATCGAAAATCTTGTTCAAAAGCAATGTGGATCTCATTTGTGATGAATGCTGTCGCATTAGTATTAAGTGTATTGATGTTAATTTCTTGGAAGGGTGTTTATGGAGAAACAACTCTACCTACATTGACAAGTTTAAATGCAATGAATGCCAACTGGATGGTTGTTGTATATGGTATTTGTTTATTACTTTGCTTAATTTCTACAGCAGTAACAACAACATTCGGATTTGTGGCTCGCTTTGAAAATATTCGTGTTTTAAAGAATGTAGAAAATCCAGTAAAGAAAAGAATTATTGTATCTGCCTTTATTATTATTGTATCCATGACAATTTCTTTAGCCGGATTAACAAATATTATTAAATATGGATATGGATATTGTGGATATTTAGCTATCGCAATCATCATCGTTCCATTCTTAACTGTAGGTGTATACAAGAATTATCATACAAAAAGTGTTGAAGTAAAAGAAGGAGTAGAAGTTTATGAAAACAATTGAAATGTCTAATTATTCAGTCGGAGAAAGTTGTTACAACGAAATCCCAGGTGTATGTGAAAAATACAACGTTAAAAAAGTTGTATTGATTGGCGGTAAAAGAGCTTTGGCAGCTGCTGAACCAAGAATTCGTGAAGCCATTAAAGAGACTGATATTATTATTACAGATTCAATTGTATATGGTATTGAATGTACTATGACGAACGTACATAAATTGACTTCAAATCCAAACGTACAAGAAGCCGATGTTATCTTTGCGATTGGTGGAGGAAAAGCTATCGATACTTGTAAAACCGCATCCATTGAAATGAATGACAAAATGGTTTTCTCATTTCCAACAATCTGTTCAAACTGTTCGGCCGCTACAGCTATTGCCGTAGTATATGATGATAATGGAGCATTGGACCACTATTCATATCCTCATTGTCCAGCACACATCTTTATCAATCCAGATGTTATCGCAAAAGCACCAAGTGAATATTTCTGGGCAGGAATTGGGGATGCGTTGTCTAAACAATGTGAAGTTGAATTCGCAACACAAGGAAAGACTTTAGATCACACGGCTACAATGGGATTGGCATTAGCGAAAACTTGTACTGCACCATTATTGAAATATGGTAAACAAGGTATGGAAGATTGTAAAAATGATACAAATTCAGCTGCAATCGAAGCTATTGCCTTGGATATTGTCGTATCTACTGGATATGTTTCAAACTTAACAAACCAACCAGAATATTATTATAATTCAAGCATTGCGCATGCCTTCTATAATGGTAGTTGCTCAATTGCACGTGATGGGCACCATCTACATGGTGAAGTTGTATCTTTTGGTGTATTAGTATTGTATGCATATGCCAAAGATGAAGAAAATTTAATGAAAATGGCAAAATTCAATAAATCAATCGGCTTACCAGTGACTTTAGCGGATGTGGACTTGGATGAAAGCCATTTGGAAGCTTTGACTGAAGCGGCTACAAAAACAAATGAGTGGAAAAATGCACCTTTCCCATTCACAAAAGAAGAGTTTATTACCGCTATTAAAAAGGCAGATGCAGTAGGTCAAAGTTTATAAGAGATCGAGAAATCGATCTTTTTTTCTGTTTTAATATTGTTTTCACATGAAAGGATTAGAATGAAGGTGTATGTGAAATTTTGTGATTTGCAGGTTGATTTGATAGGTATGTTATAATTAGTGATGTAGGTGATAAAAATGTTACTGTTTTTTAAGAGTTTACCAAGACTAGTACGCAGTGCCAATAAAGATATGCACCGTCATTTCTCGATGACCTTTTCTTCCATTGTATCGATTGGCATTGCTTTATTGATGGCCTTGTTTATATTTGTGATTTACGTGAATGTCGGAGGATTTACCAATCAAATTGAAAATGAATTTATGATTCAAGTTTCTTTAAATCCAACACTAGAAGATGAAGAAATTAGTGAATTATCCGATTCAATTTCATCTCTTGCTTCCGTAAAAAAAGTAACGTATTCAAGTAAAGAAGAGGAATTGGATGCGTTGATCAAAGAAAATGGGGCGATGTTTAAACAATATAAGGGAGAGGACAAGAACCCTTTATATGACGTTTTGAATGTGGAATTAAAAGACAACACAAAAATTTCAAAAGTGACAAAGAAAATTTCAAAAATGGATGGTGTTGTGGAAGCTACATATGGAGGTAGTGCTATCAACACGATGATTCAACTGTTTAAAAATATCCGTGTATGGGGAAGTGTCTTTGTTGGATTGATGGTTTTGATTGCCGTATTCTTGATTCGAAATACTATTAAAATGACAATTTTAGTACGAAAAGATGAGATTGCAATCATGCGAACAGTTGGTGCCTATAACTGGTATATTTCTTTACCGTTTGTATTAGAAGGAATCTTTATCGGCTTTTGGGGTGCATTAGGTCCTGTTTTGATTTGTATATTTGGCTATACAGGACTTTACCACGTAATGAATGGTATGTTTTTTAGTGACATGATGAGTATGCTGAAACCATATCCATTCGTACTTTGTACTTCAGGCGGCATTCTTTTGATTGGAATGGTTGTAGGAATGCTAGGAAGTTATTTAGCCGTTAGAAAATATTTGAGGTGGACACGATGAGAAAATATAAATTCTGTGCAGGTTTTCTAAGTTTAGCTATGGTCTGCTCATTAATCATGCCTGTTTCAGCAGAAGACTATTCTGATACAGAAGCCTGGTATGCCAAGTGTAGTCAGGCACAAACTTCACAAGCTGGCGTAAAAGCTTGTCAGGGATTTCAGGAATATCAGAAGAATCGTAAACAAAGTCTGCAAAACAGTATTGAAACTTATACTTCGAGCATAGCTTCTTTGCAGAGTGATACGACAAAAATGGAGCAGCTTGCCAAGGAACAAAAAGAATTGGTTTCCAATCTGCAAACGCAGATAAGTGAAAAAGAAAAATCGATTGAATTGATTGAAAACAACATTAAAGAATTGGAAGAGAAGATTCAGGCAAAACAAGCTGAAATTGATGCTTGGAATGCACAAATCGAAAATCGTATGAAAAATGAACAAACAACGATTGGAACCAATATGATTATAGACTTGATCATGGGATCGGATAGTTTAAGTGATATGCTTCGTCGTATTTCTGGAGTTGAAAGAATCACAGAAGATGATCAGTCGCAAATTAAAAAGTTAAATAAATTAAAGAAAGAACTTGTTTTGCAGCAAGATGAACAAAAACGTTTAGATGAAGACGCAAAAAGTCAAAAGGCAGAATTAGAATTGCAAAAACAGCAGGCCAGTGAATTAGAGGAATCTTATAATAAACTGGTTGAAGAATATCAGAAAAAAATTACAGAATTAGAAGCACAGAAACGTTCCGCACAAGTGGACATGAATAGCATTCGAGACTTTGTGATTTCAACAAACTTCTCAGGATCGATTGAATCCGTATCTGGATTTATACATCCTGTACAAGGTGGAAGTAAAAGTGCAGGTACATGGGCATATCCTGGTGGAGGCATGCACTTAGGACTCGATTGGGCAGCTCCAATTGGTACAACTGTAGTAGCTCCGGCAAGTGGTGTTATTTTATATGCCGCAGCCCCTGTAGGAAGCAACTCAGGCTATTTGGGTAACTGGTCAGGATATCCTTATGGTGGTGGAAACACAATAGAAATGTTGTGTAATGTGAATGATACACTTTATGCCGTAAGTTTCTGTCACTTGTCGCAAACAATCTACGTAAGTGCAGGACAAAGCGTTTCACAAGGACAAGCAATCGCATTATCGGGAAATTCAGGAAATTCAAGTGGGCCACATACACATGTTGAAGTCTATAATCTAGGTTCAATGTCTGTAAGTGATGCGGTAGCTCGTTTTAGTGCGGGTGCTGATTTTGCGTGGGGAACAGGCTGGTCAGGCACAGGTACTTCTTGTGAAGCTGGCAAAGCAGCGCCTTGCAGGGAAAGACCAGAAAAGTTCTTTAGTTAGGAGGAACATTATGATTGATTTAAAAGATGTTTCAAAAGCATATCCCAATGGAGTACATGCTTTAAATCATGTAAATTTACATATTGATAAAGGTGAATTTGTTTATGTGATTGGAGCCACAGGTTCTGGTAAATCTACATTGATCAAAGTGCTAAATGGAGAAGAAGTTCCAGATGAAGGTACAGTTATTGTAGATGGTATTAATGTAGGGACTTTAAAACATAGAAAAGTTCCATACTATAGACGTAATGTTGGCTGCGTATTTCAAGATTATCGTTTACTTCCAAAATTAACTGTCTTTGAAAATATTGCCTTTGCCCTAGAAGTTGTGGGTATGCCACGCAAACAAATTCGTAAACGTGTAATGGAAGTATTAGAGCTTGTTGATTTGAAAGAAAAGGCTAGAAGTTATCCAGACGAATTATCTGGAGGACAACAACAGCGTGTAACGATTGGCCGTGCCATTGCGAATAAACCAAAAGTTTTGATTGCGGATGAACCAACAGGAAATCTAGATCCCGAAAAGAGTTTAGAAATTATTTCATTATTAGAAAAGATCAACCAAAAACTAGATACAACAATCATGATGGTTACACATGATAAAGTATTGGTTGACCGGTTTAAAAAACGTACGATTATGTTAGATAAAGGATATGTGATTCACGATTCGAATAAAGGTGGGTATAAGAGTTTATGATGAACGGTTTACGTACTTTTTTATACGAATTGAAGTATGCCTTTCTCCAAATGAAAAGACATATTATGTTGTGCTTTTCTGCCATTAGTGCCATTGGCATTACCCTACTTTTGATTGGTTCGATATTGATTATTGGATTACACGTTAATTATTTTTCCAATGATGTTCAAAAAGATTTGAGTATTCACGTTATTTTAAATGAGGATATTGATGATGAAACAGCTATATCAAGTATTCAGAGTGAAATATCTAAATTGAAGAATGTTTCAAAGGTAGAAGTATCTTCTAAAGATGATGAACTTGAACTTATGATCAAAGAAAAGGGAGATGCTTTTAAAGCCTATCGAGGAGAAACAAATCCCTTATCCAATGCTTTCTTTGTTTATGTAAAGAATGCTTCTTCTATCCGTAAAACAAGTGCGCAGATTCAAAAAATTGATGGCGTATCCAGCACGGCTTTTGGAGGAGACAGCGTTACAAGTTTAGTAGACATGTTGAATATGATTCAAAAGATTGGTTTAGGCATTGTTGCTTTATTGATTCTATTGTCTTTATATTTGATTTATAACACGATTCGAACGACAATCGATTCAAGAAGTGATGAAATCATTATTATGCGTACAGTAGGTGCAACGAATGGTTTCATCAGTAATCCATTCATTGTCGAAGGTATTTTTATTGGACTACTTGGATCTATCATTCCATATTTATTGGTGCATTTTGGATATGAAAAGTTGTATGAAAGTTTAGGCGGAAAACTATTCACACCTATGTTTGCCCTATTTAGACCAAGTACAATCAGCTTTCAAGTAGGACTCTCTATCATTCTTGCGGGAGCCTTGATTGGTGGGTTCGCATCCTTGTTTGCGGCAAGAAAATATTTGAAAATGAAACGATAAAAACATTGCAGAATAAAGGATTGTTTCGTATACTTTCTATATGGAATTATTGGGGCGAATGATTCGTCCCATTTTGTTTTAGAACAGGATGAGCTTATGAGAAAAAAAAGTCAAACAATATTGATTACACTACTATGCATTGCATGTTTTGGCGCAGGCATAAGTGTACCAGTTATTTTAAATAAAAAAACGACAGGAAATAGTAAAGAACAAGAAAAATTTGATACCATTTATTCAATTTTGAATTCAGATTGGTATTATTCGAATAAAATCAAAAATTTGGATTCCAAACTTATGGAACAAGCTATTGATGGAATGACAACTCTAGATCAAGATGCTCATACAAACTATTTTGACTTAGAACAAGCCAAAGCCTTTTCAAGCAGTCTTGAAGGAAGTAATGTAGGATTAGGAATCTCCTTTTATTTAAATGAAAATAAAAACTTCGTCGTATCCAACGTATACATCAATTCAACAGCGGATAAAAAAGGCTTAAAACCCCAAGATGAAATCATTTCATTAGATGATTTAAAA
>ERZ773131.2830-NODE-2830-length-10666-cov-3.122420_pt1 | contig 10666 bp, 8 predicted proteins | sample MGYA00511082_ERZ773131 | MGnify/ENA primary metagenome ERZ773131 (study PRJEB29015, sample SAMEA2737813) | human gut metagenome | biome: human gut; feature: human-associated habitat; material: faeces | place: China | collected 2012 ...
ACCCGAGCCCATCCGCTACAAGGATCGCATCGTGGGCGTGGTCATGTACCGCGACAACACTATCATCGACGTGGTGCACGAGATTGACGAGGATGCGTGAACTACTGCTATGCAAGGCCGTCCCTTCCCGGTGGGGGACGGCCTATGCCACTCTGCTGGCAGAAGGTGGTCTGCGTGACGAGGGCCACGCCGATATTACCGCCTTGCTGACGGAGGGCGGTATCCTGCTGGGCTGCGGCTCACTGGGCGGCAAGGTTATCCGTCAGGTAGCCGTCTCGCCCAATGCCGAGGGACAGGACGTATGCGCCCGCATCGTCTCCGCGCTGGTGCAGGAGTCGGTAAAGCGGGGCGTTCTCTACCCGTTTCTGTTCACCAAGCCCCAAAACGCACGGCTGTTCCGCTCGCTTGGGTTCTATCCGGTGGCAGAGACGGCGGACATGGTGATGCTGTGCCGCCAGCGTGACGCGCTGGTGCGGTTTCTGGCGTCCCTGCCCCGTTGGCAGGAGGGCGTTATCGGCTGTGTGGTGTGCCATGCGAACCCCTTCACCAGAGGGCATTTGCACCTCATCGCCACGGCAGCGGCGCAGTGTGACCATGTGCTGGTGTTCGTGGTAGCGGAGGAAGGTGGCCCCTTTCCTGCCGCTGATCGGCTGTCGCTGGTGCGGGAGGGTACGGCACATCTTCCTAATGTGACCATATGCTCCGGCGGCGACTTTATAGTGAGCCGCTCTACCTTCCCCGCCTACTTTCTGCGGGACGAGCAGTCGGAGGATGCCCGGTGCGACCTGGATCTGACGCTGTTTGCCCGGCACATTGCCCCGGCCCTCCACATCGCCCGCCGCTTCGTCGGCGAGGAGCCCTTCTCTCCCACCACTGCCGCCTATAACCGCCGGATGAAGGAAATACTCCCCACTTACGGCGTTTCCGTCACGGAGATCCCCCGTCTGGAGAACATCTCCGCCACCGCTGTCCGCCGCCTTCTGGCGGAGGGACGGCTTGCCGACATCCAACCACTTGTACCGGAGACCACCTATGCCTATTGTCAACATCACTTTGGAGGACATCCTCCGCGCCCGTGACGCGCGGGCGGATGCTCAGCGTCGGCTTTTGCGGACCTATCGCCTGCCGCTGGTATCCTTCACTATGAATATCGCCGGACCGGTGAAGTCCTCTCCGCTGATCGCGCTGGCCTTCGACACGGGGCTGGAGGCCCTGTATGATGCATTGGGTCAGCCGATGGCAGCAGAGATCATCCGCCCCGCCACCGGCTGCGAGGCCCTGCTGGTGTATGACCGGCCGGCAGCGGAGCTGAAAGCCGCCTGTTTGGCGCTGGAGACCGCCACACCTGTTGGGCGGCTGTATGATCTGGATGTGCTGGACACAGATGGCAACAAGCTGTCTCGCATCGAGCAGCGCACCTGCCTCATCTGCGGCGGGCCGGTGACGGTCTGTTCCCGAAGCCGCGCCCATGGGCTGGACGCCATTGTGAACCGCACCCGCGAAATTCTGATGGACTTCGCCGCCGCATATTTGGCCGGCCTGGCGGCAAAGGCACTGACGGAGGAGGTGCGACTGACCCCGAAGCCGGGGTTGGTGGACGAACACAACAACGGCGCCCACAGCGATATGGATCTTTCTCTGTTTCTGCGGAGCATTGATGCGCTGACGCCCTGGTTGCGCCGGATCACGGCGCTGAGCCTGTGCGGTGCGGATGCCGCCGCATTGCAGGCGGCGGGCCGGGAAGCCGAAGCCGCCATGTTCCGCGCCACCGGTGGTGTCAATACCCACAAGGGGGCGCTTTATTCCTTTTCAGTGCTGCTGGCGGCGCTGGGCCGATGCCTGACGGAGGGCGGTGACGTGTTCGCCCATGCCGCCGCGCTGGCCGCGGAGCTGACACCGCCTCAAGGTACCCACGGCGCGGCGGTGGCGATATGTCATAATGTGGGCGGAGCACGCACGGAAGCGCTGGCAGGCTTCCCCACCGCCCAAAAAGCCGCCGCGCTGCTGCAAGCCCACGATCCCCTGACCGCGCTCCTTTGGCTGATGACCCACACGGAGGACACCAATCTTTACCACCGGGGCGGTGCGGAGGGGGCAGCCTTTGTAAAAGTCCAGAGCGCCGCTATTCTGGCCGCGCCAATGGAGCGGCGTATCGCACTGACACAGGCGCTGGACGAGGCGCTCATCGACCGGTGGCTCAGTCCCGGCGGCAGTGCCGACCTGCTGGCGCTGGCACTGTTCCTAGGCAAGCTTCCCCGTTGGCTTATGCGCTCTACCTGGGCAAATCCTCAGCCCATGGGGAACTGGAGAAACTGATGCCCTGATGTCTGGCAGTCCGGCATCGGGAACATACACAGAAATGAATGAACGGCAGAGTCCTACAAATGGGGCTCTGCCGTAACATAATGTCGGAGGAAAATTTTGCCAGATGCTTCACCGCTGCATCTACGGACAAACCCTCATAGGAGAACTGCTTTTCAGTGGCAAAATCATAATCCAGCGTATCCTTGATACTGCTCCAATCCGCATAGGTCACGGTATCGCCGTTCAGTACCCACTCTTTCTTAGTGATGTTATACTGCCGAATTTGTCCGGCGTGACTGAACACACCCTCAAACAGCCTGTGGTGGATGGAGAGCCACTCGGCGGGGAAGGGTTGGAATGGACGGGAATCTCCTTGCAATTCGGGCTTTTCTGTGGTATACTGCCGATTGACAACTGAAAAAACGGACGGCGCGCCGGTCTTTTGGGAGACGGGCGGCGGAATGGGGTGAGAAGCCCCGCGAGAGGGTCACTGTGATGCCTGCGCGATTGCGGCAGGCTAAGTCAGATACGTATGTGCCGGAGCCGGTTGGTTTTGCCATTCCCGAAGCCAAAATGAGAGTGCTGCGCACGGTCATTTTGGCCGTGCGTTTTTTGTTTGCGGTGCGCCGGGGAGAGGAGTGCCGCACACAAGGGACATGTCCCTTGTGTGCTCTGCTGCAAGCAGAGCACGTCCGCCTGCGTAAGCCGAGCGGCGCAAGCCGTTTTGTTTTCCATAGGGCGGGGGAAGGATTTGCCGATCCTCCCCCGCCACACCTCAAAAATTCAGGCCGTACAGCCTTTTTAATTAGAAAAATATAACAGAGAAAGGAAGATCACGAGATGAAAAAGAAAATTGTCTCGCTACTGCTGGCGCTGACTATGATGGTCAGTCTTCTGCCGGTGCAGGTTCTGGACGCCGGCGATGGCGGCGCAGCGGATGCCCCCGTCGTGACGGAGCTGGCAGGCGAGGAGCAGACGCCGGAGAACTCGGCGGACACAGAGAAGCCTGAAGAATCGGAGGCTCCTACGGAGGAACCGGCGGAAGCTGCGGAGGAACCCGCCGCGGGGGAGCTGGTAACGGAGGAAGCGTCTGTCAGCGCCTCCACCGAGGCGGCCATGACCGCTGCGGCTGCGGTTCCGACCCTGCAAGATGGCGTATCCCCCACGGCGGAGGCCACTGTGCTGGCAGGAGCGCCGTACAGCATCACCGAACTGAATGCGGGCAAGGTGTTCTGGAACAATGAAAAGAACAGACCCCTTCTTGCCGCCGAGAGTTTCTACTATCGCCGTTCCGCTGATGGCGGCAAGACCTGGAGCAATCTGCGGAGCTTCTGCTATCCCGATCAGGATAAGGGCTTTACCGGTACGGCAGTGGTCTGCGTCCTGATGGAGAGCAAGCCCGGCGACTATATGTATCGCATCTGCGCCACAACGGATGGCAAGAATTTCTCCGAGGATACCTGGACGCTGACGCTGCACGTGAAGGAGAATTCCACCTATGATTTTAACTTCCTGTTCTGCGTTGGTAAGGACTACAACGGCAACTATCCCATTCTGAAGCTGTACAACGTGGTGAAGGACGCATCCGGCAAGGAGGTTCTGGGCGACGAGCTGAAGAACTGCTTCCTGTACAGCAACTATACCAGCACCCTGCCGGATGGCGAGACGGAGTACGATCCCGCTATGGGAAAGCTGGAGAAGGACAATCTTCAGCGTTTTTATACCCATCTGTCCAGCGGCCGCTATGCCTACCGTGCCTTTGGCTATAACGAGGAGACTAAGGCTTATGACATTCCTCTGGGCGGCATGACCTTGCAGCTTCCTCTGGAGCAGAACGACGTGTTCACCGGTGAAAACCAGTATGCCTACATTCGATGCGTCGCTTACGGCGTGGATGCCACAAAGAAGGACGGAACGGGCTTCGGCGCGGATGATTTTGAGGTAGAACTGAACTGCCCCGTAATGAACAGCACGGCAGAGATGGGCGCATCCTTTGAAAAGGACGGCCACACCTACTATCCTACCATGGTCTTTGCCCAGAGCCGCGGCTGTCTGTATGGCATCTATGTGGGGGCTACCATGCCCGGTTATAACTCGTCCGTCAGCGCAGGCGAGTTCTTTGAGGCTGAACCGGCTGCGCGGCTCGAGCTGGCAAAGCTGGACACTGCTGCTCAGGTAACATACACGGTGCCCTCGGACGCCACCTTTAACCTCTACCGCCAGATGAACAACTTCAACACCAGAGTGGTAGAGCCGATCATCGATTGGAAGGACAACGGTGATGGCACAAAATCCGCCACCTATGAGATCAAGCGGCAGACGAAGAACAGTATGGCGGGTACCGATCTCTACACATGGCGTCTTAGTGATGCGACCCATGTGACCCGTGCCGGCTTCTACCAGCAGAGCGATATCAAGGAAGAGACCTACAGCTTTACGCTGTCCTTTGACGATGGCCTTAACCCCAACAACACTCAGCGCATCTCACATGACCGCAGCGGTCTGGGCACAGGCGCGGCTCCCCGTGATGAGGCGGACATTCAGGTAGGTCTGGATCCCACCGGCTACAAGGTGCTGGACGGTACGTCCCGCCTGCGGGCTTACCGCTTCTGGGAACTGATCAGCAGCGATACGGCCAATATTATTATCGAGCCTGACTTCCACTGGGATGTGCTCTCCGGCGACGGTACCTTTACCACTGTCAACGGCGGTAATGCCGGTAACAACTGGGCGGACGTGACGCCCGGCACAGAGGATTCTGTGATCGCCACATGGTATGACAGTATCGACGTGAATCCGCAGGATCACGCCAGAACCTGCGGCCTGTTCCCCGCCACCAGCCCCGAGCGCGTGGCCGTGTCGGTGGTGGCCGGTACGGGCACCAAGCACGGTACTGCCGAGGCGGATGTGCGCTATAACCCCATCGAGGGCAACGGCAGCGCCCGTCCTTACGAGTGGGACTACAGCTTTGATACATGGTTCTATAGCGCACAGGACACCGACCCCACCCTGAACTTCACGGTCAGCGGTACCGGCAAGGTAGCTGTGGAATATGCCCTTGTGGCGGCCAATGAGGCTATGCAGACCACCATGACCAAGTACTCCGCCGCTTCCGGCACCAACGGCAGCTATACCGTTCCTCTGTCCGCCTTCAACGGCTTGGGCAACGGCAAGGGCGGCACCGTTATTATCAAGATGACCGACGACACCGGCGTCAGCTACCGGTTGGTGCGGGTGGCCAAGGTCACGCCGACGCTGGAGAATGTCACCCATCCCGGCGATCCCTTCGCCCCCGGTGATACGGTGCGTGTGACTTTCAACGGCCTGTACCGCGGCATCAACAAGGTGGCCGGTACGTTTAATCCGACGGATCTGAATGTTACCTATACTACGCCGGAGGGCGATCTGATACTGGCGGGTGCCAAGCAGTACGAGCGGATGGACACCGCCGTGCTGGAGTTCACCATCCCCCGTGCCCTCACCTTTGAGGACGGCGCCGCCTCCATGAACTATGTGCTGTCCGACGGTCATATTTCCGGCAATATGTACTCCGCTTCCAATCCCTTTAACTTCATGTACACCATGACCGATCTGGGTATGCCCACCAACTTCGCGGCGCTGCTGCTGCGGACGCTGTCCAGCCACCTGATGGACATCTCCATCCCCGTGCAGAAGCAGGGCTATGATGTTCGCGTGAATGTTGTGGACAAGGATGGCAAGGCCGTTGAGAACGCGACCATTACCCTGACGAACTCCGATGGTACGGAGCTTACCCCTGTGAACGGTCTGTATAAGGATTCGCCCTATGATACCTACCGTTACTATGTGAAGGCAGAGGGCTATGTCAACAACGCCGGTTCCTTCTCTCTGAGTGCCGGCAGCGCGGCACAGGTAAAGGACGGCGTCCTGACCATTACCGTTGTGCTGAAAAAGACAATGGAGGGCGCATGGGACGGTACGACCGTCACCGAGCCGAAGCTTGAGAACGGTGTTTACCAGATCAGCACCGGCGCGGAACTGGCATGGTTTGCCCAGAAGGTGAACGGCGGAACCAACAATATCAAGGGCAAGCTGACCAAAGACATTGATCTGGCGGGCTTCCCCTGGACGCCCATCGGCAACACCAGCAAGGGTTTTGCCGGCGAGCTGGACGGTGCGGGCTTCGCGGTGCGGAACCTGTACATCTACAGCACGGCGGACAATCAGGGCCTGATCGGCAGACTGGGCGCCAACGGCAAGGTGCATGACCTGACCGTTACCGGCTCTGTGACCACCACAGGCAATACGGCTGGCGGTATTGTGGGCCATGCCCCCGCCAAGACATCTGTGATCAACTGCTTGAATGAGGCGGACGTCACTGCCAAGACCTGCGCGGCAGGCGTCGCCGGTAAGGCCCAGGCGAGTGTCGCAAATGCCACTGGTGCCAAGAATGCCCCCGCTATCAAGAACTGCGGCAACACCGGAACCATCACCGCCACGGACGCGAAGTCCGGTAATGCAGGCGGTATTGCTGCAGTGATCAGTAATTACCAAATGTTCGGCGGCGTGTTTACGGACTGCATCAATGTGGGCAGCGTCACCGCCTCCAAGAAGGCTGGCGGTATCACTGTCACCACCAATGCAAAGAAACAGGCCGACGGTGGCGGAAACTACTATCTGTCCGGCTGCCTGAACGGCAGCGGTGATAAACCGATCATCGGTGAGGAAAAGACCGCCGATGAGCTGATGGAGATGCTGAAGGATCGCACCGATCCCGTGGGCAAGGGATTGTATGAGGCGCTGCAGCGGCAGAAGGATCAGCCGGTAGTGGACGATGTTATTGCCAAGATCGGTGCCATCGGCACCGTGACCAGGGGAAGCAAGGCATCTATCGATGCGGCGCGAAAGGCTTACGACGACCTGACCGATGCCCAGAAGGAATTGGTGCCTGCGGATGTGCTCAAGACACTGACCGATGCAGAGACGGCGTATGCCAACCTGCCCAGAAGCTCCGGCAGCTCCGGCTCCGCCTACACCGGCGGCCACACCTTTACCACCGATCTGGAGCCGGGCAGCATCACGGGCGTATTTGTGGACGGAAAGAAGCTCGACAGCCGCTACTACACCGTGTCCGGCAGTGACGTGACGCTGACGGCGGACTATCTCAAGACCCTGCGCAGCGGCAAACATACGGTGAAGATCGAAAACGCCGCTAAGGTGGCCACCGGCTCCTTTACCTTGAGCGGCAGCGGTGCGGTGCAGTCCAGTCGCACCGGCGATCCCGGCGTTGCCATCTACTTTGCCATGGGCGCTGTGAGCTTCCTCGGCTCCGCCGCATGGCTCCGCAAGCGCAAGGAAACCTGATCACAATACTTTCTCTGCATCATCTCTATATCCATGTGCGGCAGCACACAAAGAGCCTCTGCCGCAATCGACAAACTGAGCCGCAGCCAAAATGGCCGCGGCTCAGTTTGTGTTTTGTATGTACGATATGAGAAACGGAATGCACCCATTTCACTGCTGGAGTGCTGCCAGTCGTTTATACTCGTTATACTTATCCTCTGCCTTGCGAGCGATAGTACGCATTTTTTGCCTGAATTTCCGGCTCAACTGTTCCCGAGCAGCCGGATCGACCTCCGCCTCATAGTTTTTGTAGTATCCGTCCCATAATGCGGAGAGTTCGTCCGAATAGCCACTCATTTCCGCCCGAACATCGCCCGTGGAGTGCGCTTTCGCCCAGTCCTTCCACTCGTTGAGCTGCGTGATCCTTTTTCGCTTCTCTTCGTATCCCGGGATGCCCTGCTTGCGCTTTCTGTTTTCCACATCCGTTTGCTTCTTGCGCTGTGCCGCACACCCGCCAGGACAACTCAGCCGAGTGCCGCTATAAACAGCGATCCAGCGCTTGCATTGGGTGCATTTCCGGAAGTAGACGGTGCATTTGGCAACGTTGGTCACATATTGATGCTTCAGGCTTTGGAAAGATCCATTCAGCAGCATCCACTTCCCCTCAACGCCATCACCGTTCTCCGTTCGCAACCGCCAGTCACGGCGATCCTCCGGCAGCGTACCGCCGAGAACAGGGTCGTCCGGCGACAGCTTATCTCCCTGCGGCTGCGGCTGGTCGCCATCTCAAAAGCCGCCTGCCAGTCGCGTAACCTTTTCGATCGCCTTGTCCGTCAGTCTGTCCCGAGTCTGGCAATCGAATTCCGCGGCGCAGCGGCAATACTGCATCCATATCAGCAGGCTCATGTACTTATTCAGGGGCGATGCGGTGTTGTACATCTCCCTCAAGTATTCTCTCAGCGGTTCTTCGCCGCTCAGGCTGGCAGGAATGGCATCCCGCCCGCGGATCGCCTCCTTGAACAGACGCAGCGCACATCGGTAGTCGGAATAACCCGAGGCGAAGTACTCAAGAAAATGGTGTTCCGCGAAGGTCTCATCGTAAATCACGCCCACCTCATAGCCCTGCTTCTGCCGGATGTCCTCCGCCAGCTCGGTGTAAGCCTTGCCGCCCACACGGAAGATGCGTCTGCCCGCCAGCGCGAATTGGCGGCAGAACTCCTTCGACAGACCGCCTAGGGTATACATCTTGGCACGGGCTTTTTGCAGGGCGGCTTTCTCACCGCGGATACGCGCCAGCACCGCTTTCTCCTCGCCGATGAGAATACGCAGGCGACTGTGTACCCGTTTCTTCCCTTCCCCCACGGGCTTCGATGCAAACAGCGCCATGGCAAGCTCTTGATCCTCCCACGCCACAATTTCGAACGGATCGAGGGAAATATCCTTTTTGTTGATTTTGAGCTCCAGCATGATTACACCTCCAGCAAAGTATGTTTGTGTCATGTATTGTCGATACCTAGTTCTTCACATCATCGGTCTTGATATCGCGCAGCACCAGTTGACGGATGTAGTCCGTCACATTCTCTTGACTGTTCAAGCGTTCAATGACTTCCGAATCGCTGTTTGCATGGAACGACAGCCGGTAATTCTGGTGTGTTACCTTCCGGGTCTCAGTGATTTTCTTAATATTAGCCGCCTGATACCGCCTATTGCCGCCTTCTGCCTTTCGTACGTATCTTGTCGGCACACCCGCAGGATCGTAGCAACAGAAACTCCATACTGAACTGCCAACGCCGTGTACGGTACTCCTGTGTCATGAACCGCTTCGATCGCCGCTTTCTGGTCATCCATCAATTTCCATCCTCGAGCCATGGACTTAAAGCCTCCCCGCTCTTGAAATGTTTATTTGATATTATCATATATACGTATATGTCAATATTCGTTTTTTACTTTTGCACTAAAAACATGCACGACAGGGACAGGAGGCGTGAACCTCCATCTTCCGTTTTTAAACAGGCATCTTCCTTACATCACTGATCGCCATCACGCAGACTACTTCCAGCCCTTTCAATATTTGCGGCATATCCCCATCACTGCGGATGGGATGGTTGGCAGAACGATGGCTTTCAAATAATTCGAACCGCAGGTCCTGCGGCAGCTCCGTTAACTTGATGAGGTAGAAAAACGTGCGTTCCTTTGGCGGGCAGTAGTGGAGCAGATAGCTTACGCAGCTCTCCAGCCACAGCTTCGCCCGCCGCAGCGCGGCAGTTCTGCCGGTGCAGGCAGCTAACATAAACAGCAGCCGCTTGGCGATGTAGTTAGCCACAAGGGGATTGGACAGTCCCCGCAAATGCTGCGGCAATAGGATCGCCAGCGGCGTGTCCAGCGCCAGTAGTCTGCGACGCTGCTGACGGAGCTCCTCATCCACCCTCCGAATATAGTCCTCCGCCTGCACGCGGTTAAGAGACACGGCCATAGATGCCACCTCCCAGCGTCACAGAACCGGAGAGCTTTCCCTCCGCCAGCGCGTACAGCAGCGGCTGTACCAGCGCTTCCACCGCGCCGTCCAATCCACGTGCGCCTGTGCCCTGCGCCACAGACTCGCAGGCAAGCTGCTCTACCAGCTCGTCCGGCAGTTTGAGACGGACTTTGTGGGCGCGGAAAAACTTTTTGTACTTCACAAACGCCGAAAGACTGGATTCAGTCAGGATGCGCTTCATCTGTTCCGTGGTCAACTGCTCCACCGGCACGAACCGCCCGATGCGTCCCATCAGCTCTCGCTCCATGCCATAGGCGCAAAAATCCTCGGCGGTGTGCTGGGTAACTGAGGGACAGGACGGCTCGCTTCGCACGAAACCGATGGGGGCGGCGCACTTCCGCTCCTCCCGCATCCGACCAAATGCGCCGCCAAACAAAAACAGCAGATCGGTGGTGTTGATGGTCATGCCATCGACAGTAACCTCCATCCCCTCCACCAGCTTCAAAAGCGCGTGCTGCGTTCCCTGACAGTAGGCTTGACGCCAGTCAGCACCATGGGCAGACA
>ERZ773131.2835-NODE-2835-length-10642-cov-9.582318_pt1 | contig 10642 bp, 9 predicted proteins | sample MGYA00511082_ERZ773131 | MGnify/ENA primary metagenome ERZ773131 (study PRJEB29015, sample SAMEA2737813) | human gut metagenome | biome: human gut; feature: human-associated habitat; material: faeces | place: China | collected 2012 ...
AGCCCGCCATAGGTGGACTGCAGGGTGAGAACGTTCAAAATACCATCTCCTTTACAAATTGTGGAAGAGTTGCACAACAAACGAAGAATATAATTGTGTATTTTGTGAGAGATGCTTTGATTTGGCTCTATTATAGCACATTTTGTCGCAATACAAAAGCCATGGCAGAGAAAATGCCGCAGCAGCTCTGTTCATAGAGAAAAAGCCCACGAAAACCGAAAAGTTAAGGCACGCAAAAGAAAAACTCCGCACCATTTTTGATGCGGAGTTTTTTGCCCCCTTGCGGGGATAAGTTGCAATGCAAAGAAGCTTTATGAACAGGGCAATGCCAAGTTTCCGTCCCCTTACGGGGATAAGTTGGAATCCACAACAAGAAGAATACAATGATTATTTGCAAGAGTTTCCGTCCCCTTGCGGGGATAAGTTGAAATGCCTCAGCCTGTAGCACCTAAGCCGGAGGATATCAGTTTCCGTCCCCTTGCGGGGATAAGTTGAAATCGAAGGCTTCCGTAAGTTCCTGCAGAAGGTTCTCGAGTTTCCGTCCCCTTGCGGGGATAAGTTGAAATTCCTTACCATCATCAAGAGTGAATGCAATGAAGTTTCCGTCCCCTTGCGGGGATAAGTTGAAATTTGTCCATCCTAATGGATTCATGGCTACTTTCGAGTTTCCGTCCCCTTGCGGGGATAAGTTGAAATGTTAGGTTCGTATGAGTATTTGGTATAAGCATATTGTTTCCGTCCCCTTACGGGGATAAGTTGAAATAGCAAAGCTGTTCTAAGAAAAGAGAAAAATACTTGATTTCAGGGCAGCTTTCACAATTCCAAGACCAATATACCACAACCATACGAAAAATAAAAGAGCATTTTTGGCAGGAGGTTGGAAAAGCGGGTGTGAGCCGCCCACCGAAATGGAGAAACAGGCGGCTGAATGGGGGCAACTGCACCGGGAAGCTCAGGGCGAGCCATAGCGGCGGAAGCCTGCAAAGGCGAAGATGCTGCGCTTCAGGGTGCTGCCGTCCGGGCAGGTGGTCTCCTGGCTCTTGCGGCGGGAGCAGGCGGCCAGCGTGGGGATGCCCGCGGCTTCCAGACGCTGGACTACCCGGTACACAAAGGTGCACTCGCCCTGACAGAGCACGGCGTCCGGGTTAAGGTGCAGGATGTGGTCGGCGTATACCGTGGCAAGGGAGTCCAGTGCGGCCTCGTCGGCGGCGGGGTCGATGGCGGGAAACGCAAGATCGACCACCGTGCCGTAGCGCTGCGCCGCCGCCTGCTGCTCGGCGCTCCACATGGCGTAGGGGTGGTTGGAAAAGTTGATGAACATAGCGTGTACCTCCCGGTTCTTTAAAAAAGGCTCCCGTCCGCACAAAACGGACGGGAGCGCTGGCGCGGGGCTCACCGCTCGTCGATGCGGTGGCCAACGTTGTTGCCGGCCAGAGCGCCGGTAACGCCGCCAACGATGGCGCAGGGGATGGTGCCGGCAATGGCACCGACAGGGCCGCCCACGGCGATGCCGATGGAGGCACCCTTCACGGCGCCTGCGACAGCACCGGCTGCGGCACAGCCCAGAGTAGAGATCAGCTCAAACATGTTTTTCACCTCCTTTCACCTACCAGAAGCCCATGGCAGGGGCGCAGTTAAGGCGTAAAAAAAATAAATCTGCATAAATTTTTTAAGCCATTGTAGCAGCGGCCTTTTTATGGTATGATGCAGATAATGGATCTTATAAAAAGGAGTGTTGCCCTGTGCTAAAGACTTATATCACCACCGTGCCTTTGCAGGGAAAGCTGGACCCCATGCTGTACCAGCGGGAGCGGGCAGAGGCCCCCACGGCCACCTGCTTTCCCATCGTGCAGGTGATGCGGGATACCCTTGAACCCGGGGACACGGTGCAGCTGCTGGCCATCCGGCAGGAAAATGCCGATACCGCCCGCAATTATCAGCGCCTGCTGGAAGAGCTGGCGCAGCTGGGCATTGCAAAAGATCGGGTGCACCAGCTCCACCTGCCCGAGGATCAGCGCCCGGAAACGCTGATCGGCCTGTGCCGGGATCTGGTGGATGCCCTGCCGCAGGTCACCCGGGTGTATGCCTGCATCACCTACGGCTCCAAGAGCATCCCGGTGGTCACGCTGACGGCATTGACCTGCGCCGAAGCTACCCATACGGAGCTGGAAGTAGGCGGTGTGTATTATGGCGAGGTCAAGCGGGAAAACGGGCAGGTGCTCAGCGCGCGGCTTTACGATATGGCAGCGCTGTATCAGCTTGCCGGGCTGGTAGGTACTATGCGTGACAGCAAGACCGCCGAACAAGTGTTCCATCAGCTGATCTGGATGAACGAGCACCGGGAGGACTGAGCAGCGATGAATGATGTGAAAACATGGGCGGACATTGATGCTTCGCCGCTGCTGCAGCTGCCGCCGGAACAGCGCAAAAAGCTGCACGATGCCAATGATGAACGGTTCCGCACGTTCTGGGCGGAATGCTTTCTGACCACACAGACTCCCGGAAGGGGAGAGGATGCATGGAACAGCGTGGATTTCTGCAAGGCGTTTCTGGATGCGTTTGATTTTTGGGAAGCAAAGCCGGGGCAGACCTTCAGTATGTATCTGCGCGCCGCCGTCCGTCATGCACAGGCACACGACCAGCAGCAGGAAGAAATGGCTGTGACGGGTTTCGGACGCGAAACGAACCGCAAGATCAAAAAAGCGCTGGAGTACATGGAAAAGAACGGAATTACAGAGAGTATGCTCTGTCGTGACCCGGAAAAAGAACAGGTGATCGCCGATATTGTTGGGGTGGGTGTAAAGACCCTGCGGGAAGCACTGCGCAATAAGCAGTCGGTGCTCAGTCTGGACGACACTGGAGGAGAGGATTCGGCGCTGGGTGACCGGGTGGTTTCCCAAGAAAAAAGCGTGGAAGAAAAGGTGGAGCAGAGCAGTGAAATGCTGGCATGGCTGCACCGCGGCATAGGGCTGATGAACCTGCAGCAGAAGGAAAAATACGGTAAGACATCTGGCCCGTTGTGGAGCAGCGTGCTGATGGGCTTTCTGCGCAACAATGATGCGCTGGACCCGGCAGAGGATGCACCCGCGCGGCTGGCAAACTGCGATGATCTGCGTCCGCTGGAACAGGACAACTGTCTGTGGGATATCCTGTTGCTGCACCGCTATGTGGAGTTTACAGTTCAGCCGCCCTTTGCACCCAAAGCGCTGGAATGCGCTGCCCTCCATGCGCTGCTGGAGCCGGGGCGCAACCCGGCGCAGGATAAGACCGTGGCAGAGTTTCTCGGCGTGAGCAAAGCGGCTGTATCGCAGCGGCGCAAAACATGGCAGCAAAAACTGATGCAGATGCAGGCGGAACAGGAGAAGGTATAAGATGGAACGCAGTGTATTGCTTTTATATATGAGCCCCTTCGGCAAAAATCCGAACATTCATACCCAGACCAACGAAGCGGCGGTTTTGGAGCTGAAAAAGCACAAGGAAGGGCCGGATTGTATTCTGGCGCTGTGCAGTGAACTGGTGCGCACCAGCCCTACCGTGCATCTGCCGGACGGGAAAACCTGCACCACCGTGGAATATTTCCGGGATGTATTCCTGCCTTCGGCGGGCATTCCGGCAGAGCGGCTTGTGGTGATCCCGGTGCCGGACAGCATGGACGACAAGGCGCAGTTCCGGGCAATCTCTCTGCTGCTGGGAAAAATTGAAGCGGAAGATACCCTCTCCATTGATCTTTCCGGCGGCATGCGGGACACGGCGATGCTTCTGGTAACGGCAGCTCGCTGTATGCGCGACCTGCGCAGTGTGGAGACCCGCAGGGTGATCTACTCCGAACTGCTTTCGGATGGTACTTCCCGCATCCATGACAGCAGTCAGCTGTACAGCCTGTTCGACCTCATCACGGCGATGGACGAGTTCTTTTCCACAGGTACTGCACAGAAGCTGAAAGGCTACCTGTGGAGCGAGGGCGAGAGCGACCCGGCTCGGCACACCCTGCTGGCCCGGATCAACCAGTTCTCGGATGATCTGGCGCTGTGCCGGGTGCAGGCACTGAATGAAGACCTGAGCCAGATCGCGCAGGCTCTGCAGGCGCCGCCCAAAGAGAGCAAAAATCTGACCAGTCTGTTCTTCCACCTGTTGAATGACCGCTTCCGCACAGAATTTGAAGGGCTGCTGGCTTCCCCTAAAAACAATCTTCCTGCGCTGGTAAGCTGGTGTGCAGAACACAGGATGTATCAGCAGGCGCTAACCCTGCTGTGCGAGCAGATGCCGGCCTATGTCTGCCGTCATCTTTTTGTGCAGCCCACAGAAACCGGCTGGGCATATCTGGCGGCACAGAATCTGAATAAGGGCAAGGCGTGGGTATATCCGCTGTTCCACTTCCATTTCTGCCGCCTGACTTTGATGCAAAAGGAGTATCCCTATACAACGGATCTGCGCCTGACCTACAGCAAGGACGATGCAGATGGCAATATGTTGTTTGGCGTGGCAAATTCCAAAGAAATGCACGCCTATATGGATACCGTTCTCGCTTCCGGTCAGCTGGTGATCGACCCGGAGGTCCGGTGGCAGATCGAGGACGCGGCACTGTTCTACCAGCGTGTGATGCAGTACCGCAACCAGATCAACCATGCCAGTGATACGGCTTTTGGTCTGCAGAGCGACCGTATTCTTCCGCTGGACACGGCCCATATTGAGCAGACCCTGCAGGATGTGGCTGACTATCTGCAGGAGATCCGCCCCATGAAGCCGGATGTTCCGGAAGGCGTCAAGGCGCTACCTGTTACAAAGACGATTCCGGCAGGCGCAGCTCCCAACCTGTAAAATAGAATATAAGAAAAAGCAAAGCACCTCCGCTGCTGGCAAACGCCAGCGGCAGAGGTGCTTTTTTTGTCCCCTTGCGGGGATAAATTGTAATGACCGTCACCGAAAAGCTGGACGGCACGACCAAGTTTCCGTCCCCTTGCGGGGATAAATGCAATCTGCACAAAACGTGGAATGTAAGAGATCAGACCGAGCTTCCGTCCCCTTGCGGGGATAAATTGTAATACTGTGGAAGGAGGTAAAGAGCCTGTGAGTCAGGTTTCCGTCCCCTTGCGGGGATAAATTGTAATCTGTAATTCTCAGGCAACGGTTCTGAACATCACTGTTTCCGTCCCCTTGCGGGGATAAATTGTAATAGCAAACTTTACCCAAAAAACGGCAAAATTTTTTGCCGGAATCAGAAAAGATGCATACGGTACCCTTATTATACCTCGGATTTCTGGAAAAGGAAAGAACATTTTGGGGCAAATGGTTGCTTTTCCGTGGTGCGAACCGTTGCTTTTCAGGAGGACAGAGAAGCATGTCGTGAGGAGGTTCGCACTGCTCCAGAAAGGAGAAGCTCGAGCGGAATAGAAGAAGCGGATCATAGCAGTCACCTCGATTCGGCAGAAGCGGTGGATGCGGCGTCAAAGCCCTGAATGGGCAGGCCGAGAAAGTATTCCTCGATGCGGTTCCAAAGCTGCTCGCTGGAAAAGCCGCTGGTAAACAGCCAGCTCATCAGCCGCACAGCATCGGTGTGGCGCTGGGCAATGCGCTCCGGCAGGTGGTTGCGGTAGAACCCGCGGTCAGCCAGCTCCAGGGTCTGGGTCTGGTTGATATAGAGGTACAGGCGGCTGTTGGAGCCGCCCAGCAGGGCAAAGTGGAGCAGGTCCAGTTCCTCCAGCACGCCCAGAGCCGGGGTCAGACGCTCGCTGCTCTGGGCAGAATCGTTCACCGGCAGATAGCGGCAGGTCTCGCCGCTGTGCAGAACAGCAAAGCTCTGCTCCAGCCACTGGAAAAACTCGCTGATGAACGGGTCCACGACGCTGTACTCTGCGCCTTCCTGCGTGGTGCCGCGGCGCAGCACACGGGTGCGCTGCAGGCGGGGCGAATGCTGCTGCCAGGACTGCACAGCCGCCAGCACTACGCGCACTGCACTGGTGGCACGGGTGCTGCTCAGGCCTGTGGCCTGCACCAGCCGGGCGGCGGCATCCCGATCGTAGAGATACTGGCCGCTGCGGGCAGCCTCGAAGAAGATCTCCTTCAGGGCGCGCAGCAGAACGGAAAAACGGGCATCCGCATTGGCGTGCCACTCCAGCGTCAGCTGCATGGCGGGGGTCAGGTGCAGCTGGGCATTCAGCGGCAGCTTGTCGCTGTGGGTGTACAGCAGGTACTTGAACTGCGGAAAGGAAAAATCGTTCTGCCAGCGGCTGCTCCACAGGCGGGCAAGGTCTACGTCGTAGACCCCGGCAGCCTCATCCTGCAGGGTGGCAGCACCGGTACAGATGCAGTTGACTGCGGCGGCATCGGCGCTGCTGAGCAGAAAATACCCGTGGGTGAACAGAGGAGAGGGCCGCATGATGAAGGGCGCATAGCCGCGTGCTTCGCTGTCCTTCTGGATCAGCAGCATGGCGGTCTTGACCTTGGCCAGCGGGTCCTGCTGGTGCTCGCCGTTAGGGCTGGCAAAGATGTAGGCGAAGCTCTCGGCATCCACCAGAAGCTCGTTGCGGTGCTTGGTGGCAGTGGCCGGCTGGCTGGCGCGGTGCTGGCGGTACAGCTGCAGCACCTTGCGCATCACCTGCACCAGCTGCCAGGGCTGAATGCTGGAAAGGCCGTGCAGGCGGTTGATGTGCTTGAAGTCGTTGGCCATGTGCTCATACACGGCACGGCCGTGGATCTCCGGGTCACGGGCGGCGCGGCCGATCTCCTGCGTGTAATCACACAGGTTGCCGGTGGGGGCAAAGTGCAGCACAAGGGCAATGTCTGGAATGTCGATGCCCATGCCAAAGGCCTTGGTGGCCAGCATGATCCGGCGCTTGCCGCTGCGGAAATCCTCCAGATTCTCCGCTTTGGCCTCGCCGGAAAGCTGCGCGTGGTAGCGGGTCACAGAATTGCCCAGACGCTGTGCAAGGCAATGGGTGTAGAAGCGCTCCAGCAGACTGACGGTGGGAAAGTAGACCAGGGTCTTCTGCCCCTGCTCCAGTGCGGTGGTGATCTGCCCGGTCAGAGCCTGGAACTTGTCCAGCTCGTACTCCCGGCGGCCGGTCACGCGTGGCACCTCCCGGATGCACAGCTCGATGTTGCGGCGGCGCACGCAGCCCAGATAAACGATGGGGTCCGGCGACATGTGCAGGCTGCGCAGGGTCTCGCGGTACATGTCCTCCTCGCCGCCATAGGTAGCTGTGGCCGTAAAGGTGGCAGTGACAAAGGCATGCTGGTGCGGACCGTTCAGCTGCTGTTTGCGCAGCTTGTTCACGTAGTCACCCAGAAACCAGTAGTCCGGGCGGAACTGCTTGCCCCAGGTGGTCACAATATGGGCCTCGTCCACGATCAGCAGGCCGATGGCACGGTCACCGATCAGGTCGGAGATATCGCTGCGGCTCAGCAGGGACTCCGGCGAAAGATACAGGATGTCGCAGCGGCCTTCCTGCACCTCCTGCGCAATGGTCTTTTTGACCATGGGCGGGATGTCGGAGTTGATGGTGCGGGCCTTGGCGTAGCGGTGCTTCTCCATGCCCTGCACCTGATCGTTCATCAGGCCGATCAGCGGCGAGATCACCAGCGTGACCATCCCGTACTTCTCGGCCAGATCAATGGCCGGGATCTGGAACATCACGCTCTTGCCCGCACCGGTAGATGCGGTAACGAACAGGTCGCGGTAAGTCTGCCCTGTGCGGCAAAGCTCTGCCTGCTGGATGAGGTCATCGATGATGTCCTCCTGGGTGATGGTGCGCAGCTTCTTCTCGCCGCGATGCAGAGCGTCCAGGTCATAGACATCCAGCGGGAGAAAGTCCGGGTAACCCCAGTGCTGCTGCAGAAGGGTGCGCGCCTCCGGGCAGACGGGGCGCTCCGGCTGCATCGTCTGCGCATGCACTCTGGAAAGCTGACCCGGAAAAGCGCCAGCCAGCGCCGCAAGGCTGTCGGCAAGATCAGCCTCATCGCCGATGAAGCTGTCGGCTGAAACGCAGAGCGTTTTGCCGCGGCACAGCTGCCGCACAAGACAGAAATAATCGGCTTCTCCGGTAAGCGCAAAGGCAGAGCTGCTGGCGGCGATTTCGGGAACTGTATGCGGTGCTGCACCAAACGATACGCGCTCGACCTGCGGGTACTGACGCAGCAGAGCGTCCAAAGGAATGCAGCAGGCGATGCCTTCCTCCGTATGCAGCAGGTTGGAGTAGACCCGCAGGCAGGGCTCAATGCCGGGCAGCGGAGTATCCTGCGGCGTTTCCGGGTCAAAGTGGCTCAGAAGGCCGGACTGCATCTCCGGCGTAAGCGTCACAGACACGGGAAGCAGAGTGCGGTAGCAGGTATTCTGCACCAGGATGATGTGCGGGAACTCCTGCGCAAGGGTATCGGCATGCAGGGCAAACTCCTCTGCGGTGATCACACAGGGGTTCTGCTGCAGCAGACTGCTCAGGTAGCGGGACAGGCGCTGCTGCAGCAAAGCATCCAGAGAAGGACGCGCAAGACCGGCATCCTCCGAAGAAAACCCCCACAAGACAAACAGAGTATCCTCAGCAGCATGGGCGGAAAGATAAGAACAAAGCGATGTATTCATGGCAGAATCCTCCATCAGGTCAAAAAATCAGGCGGCAAAAAGGGTGAATGAGGAGCGGCGCTTCAGCATCTCCCGCAGGTGACGCTCGGCATGCACCTGAATCTGGCGCACACGCTCCCGGCTGACGCCCAGCTGAGCGCCGATCTCGTCCAGTGTACGGCAGCGGTCATCCGGGATACCGTAGCGTAGCCGGAGAACAGTGGACTCGCGTTCGGGAAGCTGAGAAAGAAGCAACCGGACTTCCTGAACGGTCTCGTTCTCGCTCACAGTGTCCACAGGATCGGGGCTGACGTCATCCGCCAGAAGCTCCGCAAGCTCGGTGTCGTGGCTCTCGCCGACCATAAGGTTCAGGCTGGTAACGTTGAGGTAAACGAGCATGTCGCTCAGGTAGCGGCGCGCCTGCTCCACTGTGCAGGAGTGACCGCTGCTGGCTTCAGCCTCGGCAATGGCATGCCAGAGATCCGGACCATCTAGCTGCATACAGGTAGTGCAGACGACACGCACCCGGCAGAGCGTGTCAAAATAGTGTACCGGGATGCGTACCGTAAGGCCGGTGTTAATGGCTTCGCGCAGGATGGACTGGCGGATCCAGTAAGCGGCGTAGGTCAGGAAGCTGTAGCCCTGCAGCGCATCGAACCGCTGGATCGCAGTAAACAGTCCCAGAATGCCGTTCTGGAAGTTATCCTCCTCGGTCAGGCAGCTATGGGCGAGCAGCTGCGGAACTCTGCGGGCCATCAGGTGGACAAAACCGGCGGTCTTGCGCACGAGGATCTCCTTGGCGCTCTCATCACCCTGTTGTGCCAATACGCAGAGCTGCTCGTTGGTCATGGACCAAAGCTGCTTGGAGGTAAAGTCGCTGCGGCAGAAAGAAGCGGCCTTTCTGCTGCTGGGTATAGCGGCGCTGGTATCCACTAGGATGCCAATCTCCGCCAGCTCGGCCAGAAGATGTTCTTGTTCCTGCTGAGAACAGGAGCCAAACAGCGCCTCAAAGCCTTGCGCAGACAGGTGATTGCCGTTCGTCAGCATCGGGCGTACACGATTCAAAACTGCATTATAATCCATGGTAAAACCCCGCTTTCACTTCCAACTGTAAGTGTCTTCGCTTAGTAGAAGCCCATGGATGCAGTAGAGTTAAGTCTTTTGAGAAAAAATTTATGGTTATTTTTTGGAAACGTCAGTCAAATAAAAAATCAATGAGTTCTCTTATAAAGGTATAGAATTAAGCAGCAAGGACAGAAAACCTTGCCAAAGAAACAAACTATACAGAGCTTTTTGCGTATGATATAATAAAATTATAAATCTTAATTGGGAATGTCGTTTTAGGAGGTCACCATGGAGCCAATGAAAGCAACCAGTGTCAACAGCCGTGCAGAGGAGCTGTTTGTACAGCTGTTCTGTGAGGCTTTTGGACCTGAGAAAACCGAAAATTTGCAGGTCCAGTACCCCTGCGTGGACATCTATGGACGGCATCGCTATATCGATTTTGCGCTGGAATCGCCTGAATCCAAAATTGCAATCGAAATTGACGGGGAGACTTACCACAACCCGAGCAAGGTGTCCGAAAACAAATACGCTGACGACCTCCTGAAGCAGAACAGCCTGATCTATGACAACTGGAAGGTCTACCGTTGAATCTACAGCCAGTTGGAAAAGCAACCGGAAAAGGTCAAGGACGAGCTGATTACATTTCTAGGCACCAGCCCCATGTTCAAGGCATTTGAAGCAGACCTGCCGGTTCAGATGGGACAGACCATCGAGCTTCGGGACTACCAGCAGGAAGCCACAGAGAACCTGCAGAAGATGCGTGAGGAAGGCAAAACCATTGCGCTGCTGTACCATGCAACTGGCGTAGGTAAAACCATCACGGCAGCAACGGATGCCAAGGCAGTGGGCGGACGCACGCTGTTTCTGGTCAACGCCCTGAAGCTGGCATCGCAGGCAAAAGAGACCTTCGCCAAGGTCTGGCCGGAAGCGACTTTGGGAGAGTACACAGGAAGCCAGAAGGATATGATCCAGACGGTCATTTTTGCAACGGTGCAGAGTATCTCCAAGGATCTGGAAAAGTTC
>ERZ773131.2839-NODE-2839-length-10629-cov-8.460658_pt1 | contig 10629 bp, 6 predicted proteins | sample MGYA00511082_ERZ773131 | MGnify/ENA primary metagenome ERZ773131 (study PRJEB29015, sample SAMEA2737813) | human gut metagenome | biome: human gut; feature: human-associated habitat; material: faeces | place: China | collected 2012 ...
GGACGATTGCAAGCCGCCCCACGGCGGCGGGCGGGCTGGCCCCGGCCATCACGTCGGAGGAACTGCTGGCCTGTGTGCCGGAGCTGGCCGACCTGTGTGCTGTGGATGCCGTGCAGGTGTTCAACCTGGACTCAACGAACGTCGGTCCCGCGCAGTGGCAGAGTATTGTACACTGCATCAAAGAAAATTATGATGCCTACGACGGTTTTGTCATTGCCCACGGCACGGACACAATGGCCTACACCGCCGCCGCGCTGAGCTACATGGTACAGAACAGCGCCAAGCCGGTTGTACTGACGGGCAGCCAAAAGTCCATCTACAACCGCGACACGGACGCCCGCAACAACCTGTACCGCGCCTTTGTCTACGCGGTCAGTGACGGTGCATGGGGCGTGCAGCTGGTATTTGACAACAAGGTCATTCTGGGCACCCGCGCCCGCAAGACCCGCACCCGCAGCTTCAACGCGTTTTCCAGCATCGACTACCCGGAGACGGCGGTTTTTCGCGACACGCGGCTTGTCCTTTTCCTGCGCCGCCCGGCTGCGCTGCCGCCGGTGCGGTTCTATGAAAAGCTCGACCCCGCCGTTTTTGTGCTGCGCCTTGTGCCGGGGATGCGGGCTGATATCATTCCGATGCTGGCCCCGCATTACCGGGCGCTGGTGTTGGAGAGTTTCGGCGTCGGCGGCCTGCCGGGCGGAGAACATGGCGCCATGTTTGCCGAGCTGCGCCGCTGGTGCGAGAGCGGGCGGCTGGCGGTGTTTACAACGCAGGTCCCCCACGAGGGCTGTGACCTTGCCGTTTACGAGGTGGGGCGCGCCGTGGGCGAGCTGCCCGGCGTATTGGAGGCCCGCGACATGACCCCCGAGGCCGTCGCCGTGAAACTGATGTGGGCGCTGGGCCAGACAGACGACCGCGCGGAAGTAACGCGGTTGTTTGAAACGCCGATCGAGTGCGATATTGTATAAAAAATGACCATCCAGCAAATACGCTGGATGGTCATTTTTATTTTACTTTACAACTTCCACCGCGCAGGCACCATAGCGGCCCAGGGTCACTTCCCCGCTGACGGTTTTGCCGGTCAGCAGGTCGGCCCCGGTGGGCACAGCCACGGTCTTGTCCGTTTCGGTCGTGTTCAGGTAGAAGTGATACACCGCGCGCTCGTCCTCGCGGCAGTGGTACTCAACGCCATCGGGCAGGGTCTGCATCGTGCAGCCTGCCTGCGCCATGGCGGCGCGGAACACCTTCGCGTTGCCGTCGGCATCCATGCGGGCTGCAACGTAGTAGGCGTGGCCCTTGCCGAAGGCGTGGTGGGTCGCCACGGCGTAACCCTTGTAGAAGTCCTCGCCGTAGGTTGCCAGCACATCGGTGTTGTCCGCCGTTTCCAGCAGCTCGCAATAGTCCTGGATGGCGGCCTTGCTGCCGTCCGGGAAGGCGGCGGTGTTGCGCTCACCGGGGTAGAGGGTGTCCAGCTCGGTGGCGGTCACGCCGAACACCTCCCGCAGGCCATCGCCGGGGAAGCCGCCCAGCCAGGCCAGCGTAGAATCATTGACATAGCCCAACAGGTAGGTGCCGATAACCGTGCCGCCGTTTGCCACAAACTGACGAATCTTCTCGCCGAAGCCGGGCTTGACCATGTAGAGCATCGGCAGCACGACGACTTTGTAGCGGTCGAGAGATTCCTCGACGCCGATGACATCGGCATCGACGCCGCAGCGGCCCAGCTGTTCATGCAGGGCGCAGACGGTCTCGCGCAGGTTCTTCTGCTGGATCTGCATACCCCAGGCATCTTCCAGCGCCCAGCGGCTGTCCCAGTCAAAAATCAGCGCGGCCTCGGCGCGGGGCAGGCTGCCGATAACCGGCGTCAGCGCGTTCAGCGCGGCGTTCGTCTCGGTTACATCCTTGAACACACGGGTATCGTCGCGGCCATCGTGGTCCACTACCGCGCCGTGCCACTGCTCGGTGCCGCCGCGGCCCTTGCGCCACTGAAAGTACTGCACGCCGTCGCCGCCGCAGGCCACAGTCTGCAAGCCCTGCAAACGGTTGACGCCGGGGCGCTTGAGCTTGTTATACTCGTGCCAGTTGACGAGGCTGGGCGTACTCTCCATCGTGAAGAAAGGTACGTCCCGCTTGCAGCCGCGAATCAGCGCGTGGTCAAACGCGGTCATGGCAAAGGTCGTCGTGATGCTGCGGTCGGGGCGGCCCCAGTGGGGGTAGCTGTCCCAGCAGACGAAATCCAGTTCTTTCTGCAAATAGTGGTAGTCCAACCCGGGGAAATACTCCATCAGGTTGGTGGTGATGGGCACGTTCGGGGTCAGTTTGTGCAGCAGCTCGGTCTCGCTGTGGACATAGTCGGTCATGTTCCAGGTGGTGAAGCGCCGCCAATCCAGTTTCAGGCCCAGCAGGCTCTGCTCGCCGTTCTCAAACGGCGGCTCGATCTCGTCAAAATCGTTGTAGTGGTGGCTCCAGAAGCCGGTCCACCAGGCGTGGTTCAGCGCGTCGATGGTCTTGTATTTGTCGCGCAGCCAATCGCGGAAGCGGGCCTGGCAGCGGGGGCAGTAGCAGTCGCCGCCCAGTTCATTGGAGATGTGCCACAGAATCAGCCCGGGGTGGTCGCCGACGGCCTCGACGAGCTTTTCAATGATGGTGTGGACCTTCTCGCGGTAGATGGGGCTGCTGGGGCAGGCATTGTGGCGCATACCCTGGTGGTCGGTCACGCCGTTGGCCTGCACGCGCAGGATCTCGGGATATTTTTTCGCCATCCAGTTGGGCTTAGCGCCGCAAGGGGTGGCAAGCTCGGTGTAGATGCCCGCCGCGTACAGGCGGTCCATCATCTCGCGCAGCCAGGCAAAGTCATACTCACCCTCCTGCGGCTCGTACTTGGCCCAGGCGAACACGCCGAGGGTAGCGGTGTTCATGCCGGCTTTTTTCATTAGTTCGACGTCCTTTTCCAGGATATCGGGCCGGTCGAGCCACTGGTCGGGGTTATAGTCCCCACCGCGGAACAGGATGGGGGCTTTGGTGATCGTTTTCATGGTGAACCTCTTTACTTTAAAATAAGGTGCCTTGTAGTGGCCGGCATATCCGGCCACTGCGTTAAATCTGCCCTTCACCCACAAAAGCGCTGCCCCTTGCGAGGCAGCGTTGTTGTGATAAACTATCAGCCCTTTGCCGCGCCGGAGGTGATACCCTCGACGTAGAATTTCTGCATGATGACAAAGAGGATGGAAATGGGGATGGCGACCAGCACACCGCCCGCGCAGAAACGGGAGAAGTAGCTGTTGATCAGAGCCTTTTGCAGCATGTTGTACAGGCCGATGGCAACCGTCCAGTCCGTGCTGACACCGGAGTTCAGGATCATCTTTGCCATAACAAAGTCGGTCCACGGGGTCAGGAAGGAGTTGATGATGGTGTACACCAGGATCGGGCGGGACATCGGGATGACGATCTGGAAGAAGATGCGCGCTTCCGAAGCGCCGTCCAGCTTGGCGGCCTCACGCAGTGCCACAGGCACCGTATCAAAAAAGCCCTTACAGATCAGGTAGCCCAGGCCGGAAGAGCCCGCGTATACCATGATCAGACCGGCGTAAGAGTTGGTCAGGTTCATGTACTTCAAAACAAAGTACACAGCGATCATGGCCAGAACGCCGGGGAACAGGTTGACGGTAACGGACAAGTTCTGCAGCAGCTTGCGGCCCTTGAAGCGGCAGCAGCTTATGGCGTAAGCCACCATCAACACAAAGCAGGTGGAGATCACACAGTTAAAGCATGCCACAACCAGGGTGTTCATGAACCAGCGCGGGAACTGTGCAACAGAGTCCGGCTGTGTCATAATGCTGACGTAGTTCCACATGGTAAAGCTTTCCGGCACAAAGCGGGTAAAGTTGATGCCCTTATCGGTGGAGAACGAGGTCAGCAGCAGCCAGGCAATGGGCACCAGCCAGATAAAGGCCAGCAGCGCCAAGATAAGATGGCGGATGATGGAGAAAATTGTTTTCTTGACGCGGCCCTGTTTGAGCTGTTTCTGCACGGCGGCATCGTTGATGGTAGTGGTACTCAAGAGAACGTCGCCTCCTTCTTATTGATAAAGTGGAAGCACACAACGGTGAACACTGCGCAGACGATAAACACCATGATGCCCAGCACAGCGGCCATCTTGTAGTTGTAGTATTCCTGCGTCAAGCGGAACAGCCAGGTGACCAGCAGGTCGATCTCCTTGGCGTTGGACTGGGCCAGCTGCTGGTTGTTCGTGACAAACACGTCCTGGGTCAGCAGGTAAATAACGTTAAAGTTGTTGACGTTCCTGACAAAGTCCGTGACGAGCGACGGTCCCTGCACGCTGAGCAGGTAGGGCAGCTTGATGCGGAAGAACATCTGAACCGGGTTCGCACCGTCGATGCGGGCGGCCTCGATCATGTCGGCGGGAATGTTCATTAACACACCCGTAGAAATCAGCATCTGGTACGGCACGCCGATCCAAATGTTGATCATGATGATAGTGAACATGGCCCAGCCCGGCTGGGTCAGGAACGGAATGTAACTAAGGCCCTTGTCCAACAGGCCGATGTTATGCAGGAAATCCGTAACTCCGGCGTTGGCCATCATTGTGTTGAAGATGCCGTTGTTGGAGAAGAAGTTGCGTACCAGAAGCAGCGTAACGAACTGAGGCACGGCGATGGTCACCATGAACAGGGTACGCCAGAACTTCGGGCATTTGGTCTTTTGGTCATTGATGAACATGGCCAGCAGGATACCGCCGAAGAAGGTGGTAAAGGTGGCAAAGAACGCCCAGACCAGCGTCCAGGTCAACACCTTGGCGAAGGAGTAGCCGAAGGTCGAGGTCATACCGCCGCCGCCAAACAGCGTGAAGAAGTTGGTCAGGCCCACCCAGGTGAACAGGTCGTTCGGGGGCATATGCTGCTGGTCATAGTTCGTGAACGCGACCGCAATCAGGATGAACAGCGGCACGATGGTAAATACCACAACGCCCAGCACAGGCAGGGTCAGCAGCGTGACATAGAACTTTTCATTCAGGTAGACATTGATGTCCTGTAAAAAGTTGTTCGTCTTTTTGCCCGCTGCGCGGATTTTTTGCAGCTGGTAGTTGGAGGTGACCACCATCATGGCGGCCGCGATCAGCGCGGCAATGACCACGAAGGAAATCATGCTCATCAGCAGGATCTCGAAGGAGTTATCGTAATTGTTCACGACGTTTTTCATCGTCGTAACGTCGAACACCATCTCCATTTTGACAGTGCCCAGCGTGCCGAATTTAGCAAGGTTCGGCGCACCGTAAAATGCCAGGAAGTAAAGTCCCAGACCCTCCACGAGGGTGACAAGGAGCGCTTTCATCAGCTGGCCGTGACCGATATAGCCAAGGCCCCATACCAGGAGCGAAACTTTGGTAAAGATATCGCCTTTTACAAAGGCTTCCCCAAACGTCTGGAAGAAGTTCTTCTCGCCCGGCATGGCTCGCGTTGCAGTTTTCGCCACAGCGAAGTCCCCTTTCGTTCACACGATCTTCATAAATCATACGGATAAAACAGCCCGCTTGCATCGGACGTTTTCTATCACAAGCGGGCTGTCTTATCAGATCATTTCTTTATTAATTATTATAGATAGGAGCAGAGATTACTGGGTAACAGGAGCGGTGATACCGGCGACAGCGTCATCGACCAAAGTCTGGGTGTCCTTCCCATCGGGGTTGCCGTTGACGCAGATGGAGCCGAGGGTCTCAGCGGAAGCCCAGAAGTTGCCGCCAACGCGCTGCAGGTTAGCGTACTCGGACTGGGCAACAACAGCGGTCAGAGCCGGAGAAGAAGCGGCTGCCAAAGCGTTGGTGTTGGAGGGGCCCTGTGCGCGCTCCTTGAAGCGCAATTCCTCGTTTTCTTCGTTGGTAACGAAGTCGGCCAGCAGCATAGCAGCACCGACGTTAGCGCTGTGGGGGTTGACACCGATCAGTTTGTAGCCGGAGAAGGAGGCCATCTGGACCTGCTCACCGTTCAGGGTGTAGGTAGGCAGCTTGCAGGCGGCGTAGTTGTCGCCCCAAACTTCAGCAGCGTCGTTTGCACGCCAGGTGCCGTTGACGCCAGCAACCAAAGTGCCGTCCTTCAGCTTACCGGTGAACTCCTCGTCCTTCAGGGCGATGAAGCCGGGGTTCTTACAGATATCAATGACAGCCTGGGTAACGTCAGCGCCCGGGGCCTCATTCCAGTTGCAGACGGTATTCACGCCGTCATCAGCCAAGCTCAGGTTCAGGCCGGCGCCAGCATAGAAGCTGTACAGGTACCAGCCGTTCGCAACGTCCATAGAGACTTTCTTGCCTGCGGCGGCTGCCTTGTCCATCATCGTGTCAAGGCTCTTGACGTCGTCCTCGGTGAAGAAGCTCTTGTCGTAGAACATGAAGTAGCCGTTGTCAGCGGTCAGGGGGTAAGCATAGATCTTGCCATCGACCGTGGCAGCATCGACAGACGCGGGAGTGTTGCGGCTCTTGATATCGTCCGCATTCAGCTGCACTTCCTGCAGAGCGCCGGCCTTGACCAACTCGTTCAGCTGGTCATCGGCAAAAGCATAAACATCAGCAGCGGCGGTGGGGTCGGTCAGGACGGTATCCTTGGCCGTGGACTCGGACTGAGTTCCCAGATTGATGGTGATCTTGCCGCCGTAGTTGCCGTACTTCTCGATGAACTTGTCGCTGATCTCACGCAGCAGATCCTGATCCTCTTCAGCGCCCCACATGGTCAAGGTAACGTCCTGAGCGAAGGCAGCGGCAGCAGCCTGATCAAGGACATCGCCGGCAGCAGCGGCCTCGGTGGAAGCTGCGCTGGAAGCCTCGGTGGACTCAGCAGTGGAAGCTGCTTCGGAAGTGGAGGTGGCGGTGCTGGCAGAGCCGCCGCAAGCGGCGAGGGACAAAGCCATTACACCGGCCAGAGCCAGGCTGATTTGCTTTTTCATAATGTACTCTCCTTCTTTTAAAAATGTTCTCTTGTGAACACCTTGAGCGGTGCTGCGCAACTCGTTTGCGCACTCACCTTACGTTTTTTAGGATACAGGATTTTCCGCTTGGTGTCAATGTGCAGATTATACGTGTTTCGTAGTGCGTTTTTGGCGGTTTTGCCACTGAAAACGGCTTATTCGACGAAAAATACGCGCAACTTGCGCAACTTCTGGGCTGCGCACGGTTGTTTTAGACAAATTTTCACTGCTTTGTACAGCAATCTGACGTTGCTGTAACTATTTTGTAATTTGATTCGATGATGTCATAAAATAGGAAGTTGTGCAGAGCCGGAAACCATGACACCGCCAGAATAGCAAAACCACCCCGGAAGGCATTCCTCCGGGGCGGCATGATAAACGCTATTCACTTTGTCGAATCCCGTAAAATGACCTGATACCCTTGCAGCTGGCGCTTCAGCACGTCCTTCCCGGCCAGAATGTCCAGCAGCATCCGGCAGGCAGTGGAGCCGATGCGCTCGGCGTCAAACTGCACTGCAGAGATAGAAGGTGTTATGTCTACGAGCAATTCACTATCATACAGACTTGCCACGCGGATGTCCTGGGGCACATGGATATGCCGTGCCCGCAGTTCCCGCACAACATCAAAGGCCAGCCGGTCGTCACAGCAGAGCAGGCAGTCGGGGCGGCGCTCCAGCACAGCTTCCAGCGCGTCGGTGCGCTGTTCGTCGCTCTCCAATCCCGTGCGGATCAGCGATTGGTCGGCCTGCACACCGAACTCGGCCAGACCTCGCAGATAGCCACGCAGCCGGTCAGCGTTGACGGTATAAGTGCCGCTGCCGCCCAGGTAGGCGATGCGCCGGGTGCCCAGCTGCAGCAGCACGCGGGTCATTTCGCACGCCGCACCGAGCTGGTCGTTGTCGGCCTGGGGAATCTCCGGGTCGTCGATGCGGCCGATGGCCACAAAAGGCACACCGTACTGCTTCAACAAGTCGATGCAGGGGTCATCCGACATGGTGCGGGAAAGAATGACGCCATCAACTTTATGGCTTGCCAGCTGGCGTTCCAGCTGGTCGGTGTCGGTCTCGCTGACATAGCAGAGCAGCAGGTCATACCCGCGCTGCGCAGCCATGGTGCAGATGCCGCCCATACATTTGCGCAGGAAAGGCAAATCCAGGCGGATGAAGTGTTTCGGGATGACGAGTGACAGATTATGTGTTGCGCCCTGTGTCACCGGATGGGACGGCGCGACCTCGCGCCCGGTCAGCCCGGCGTAGGCAAACACCCGGGCGCGGGTCTCCTCCCCCACGCGTCCTTTGCCGGAAAGCGCACGTGATACCGTAGTTTTCGAGATTCCAAGCGCGTCTGCGATCTCTGCAATTTTCATGGGTGTAGTGTTATTCGCCATGGTGCGCACGTTCCCTCCCTTGCTGAAAATGTTGCGCATGATAGTTGCGCACAGTTCAAGGATACCGTTGCATTCAAAAAGTGTCAATCCGCAAACCGCACAAAAAAACAGACGAAAATTTGGCAAGGGTGGCGGACATGTTCTTGTTTTATATGGTATGTACACACTCGTGCAGGGGCTGCGCATATTGATGACTACGCAAAATCACGTATTATCGCTGCATTTCAAAACTTATTACATATTTTATGAACAATCATTACACAACTTGTAAACATTAGCACTCTACTATTGACAGTGCTAATTCGCAGTGCTATTATAAAGGCGTTCCAAGGGGAGCAGGGACGAAAGAACCAGAACCCCAAAGGAACAACAAAGCTTAATTCAAAAGTCAACTGTACGCACAGTCTACGTTCAGCCGATGAAAATTGGAGGAATGACTTATGATGATGGTTCCGTATATGTTCAATGATGGTTTGATGGATGATTTGTTCAGCGATGCCTGGGCGCATGACTTTGACCGTGCAATGCGCGCTGCCGAACCCCGCAGTATGTTTGGCAAACGCGCCGCCAATGTGATGAAGACCGACGTCCGCGAGAACAAGGACAGTTACGATGTGTTTGTCGACCTGCCCGGCTTCAAGAAGGAGGATGTCAAGCTCGACCTTGACAACGGCTATCTGACCATCAGCGCCCAGCGCAATGAGGAACTGGACGAGAAGGACAACGAGGGCCGCTACATTCGCCAGGAGCGCGCCACCGGCAGCTGTGCCCGCAGCTTCTACGTTGGCAAGGAGCTGGAGCCCAAGGATATCAGTGCCAAATTTGAGAACGGTATCCTGAGCCTGCACCTGCCCAAGGCCGACGCCAAGAAATTGGAGCCGAAGCAGACGTTGATTGAGATCGAGTAATCGCTCATCTTCCGGGACGCCGTAGCGGCGGATGCGAGCATCGGCCCCTACAAGACATACTCTTCCGGGCCGCAACCCTAAATTCTTAGGGCTGCGGCCCTTTTGTTTTGCCTAAAAGTGTGTTATAATTCCATATAGATGAAATAAAAGTACAGGGAGGTCCTGCCCGTGCCATATTCCGACGAGCATCTGCGCTATCTGCGCCTGCTTTCCCAGAAATACCAGACCGTGGCCGCCGCGGCCAGCGAGATCATCCGCATTGAGGCACTGCTGCGCCTACCCAAGGGCACCGAGCATTTTATGAGCGACCTGCACGGCGAGCATGAAGCGTTTGTACATATTTTAAACAGCGCGTCGGGCGTCATTCGGGAAAAGATCGACACGGTGTTAGGCCCCGGCGTCCCCGCCGACGAACGCGCCGATTTGGCAACATTGGTCTATTATCCCAATCAAAAATTGCCCGAGCTGAAAGCCCGCCAAAAAGACCTGCACGCCTGGTATCGGCTGACACTGCTGCGGCTCATCGATCTGTGCCGGTTCGTGTCCAGCAAGCACACCCGCGACCATGTGCGCCGCTGCCTGCCCCAGAATTGCGGCCACATCCTCGACGAACTGCTTCACGCCCACTTTGAGGACCACGACAAGGACCAGTATTACGGCGAAATCATCGAGAGCATCATCCGCTACGACCGCGCCGACGCCTACATTGTTCGTTTCTGCGAGGTCATCAAGCGGCTGGCCGTTGACCGCCTGCACATCGTGGGCGACCTGTTCGACCGCGGCCCGCGCCCTGACCGCATTCTGGACAGCCTGATGGCCCACCACCAGGTGGATATCCAGTGGGGCAACCACGATGTCGTCTGGATGGGCGCGGCAGCGGGCAGTCCGCTCTGCATCATGACGGTGCTGAAAACGACACTGGCTTACAACAATCTCGACACCCTTGAGGGCGGCTACGGTATCAGCCTGCGGCAGCTCGAGCGTTTTGCCCAGCATACCTACGCCGATTCCGATGTGTCGCGCTGGCTGCCCCACGCAGACCCGCGCACCGCTGCGGGTGATTTGACCGCCGCCGCGCGGATGCACAAAGCCGTGACCGTCATGATGCTCAAGCTCGAAGCCCAGGTCATTGCCCGCAACCCGGATTTCGATTTGCAGGGCCGCGACTTCTTAAATCACATCGACTTTGACGCGGGCACAGTGGATTATTTTGGCACGACCTATCCCCTGCTGGACTGCGACTTTCCCACCGTGGATCCGGCGCACCCCACCGTGCTGACCGCCGACGAGGGCAAGGTCATTGCCGGGCTGGTGCGCAGCTTTGCCGAGAGCGAGCGTCTGCAGCGCCATGTGCAATTTTTG
>ERZ773131.2843-NODE-2843-length-10617-cov-38.019788_pt1 | contig 10617 bp, 7 predicted proteins | sample MGYA00511082_ERZ773131 | MGnify/ENA primary metagenome ERZ773131 (study PRJEB29015, sample SAMEA2737813) | human gut metagenome | biome: human gut; feature: human-associated habitat; material: faeces | place: China | collected 2012 ...
CTGATTATTTCCGCTTCCCCTGGGAAGTGCTGGACGAAATGAGCCGCCGTATCTGTAACGAAGTGGCCGGAGTAAACAGAGTGGTCTACGACATCACCTCCAAGCCGCCGAGCACCATTGAATGGGAATAATTTGAACAATTCAGAAAGCATGACCTCATCGGCAGCGCCGAATGGAGGGCATGCTTTTTTGAGTGTGTATAAACTGCAAAATCCTATGTTTAATCCCTATGGATTCATAACCTGTAGTAAATTACAGGTATTTTTTTATTTCATAATCAGCTATTCTATATATGAAAGGAAAGCTGATTTTATTGATTCCTAATCAATAGGGAAGTGAAAAGGAGGTAAGTATTATGGGTTTGATCAAAGCAGCCATGGGTGCCGCCGGCGGCGTACTGGCCGACCAGTGGAAGGAGTTTTTCTACTGCGACAGCATGCCCGCCAACATTCTTATGATGAAGGGGCAGAAACTGACCAGTTCCCATAATCGCAGTTCCAATACCGGCGGAGAAGACAATATTATTTCCAACGGTTCCAAAATCGCCGTCAACAGCGGCCAGTGCATGATGATAGTGGAGTCCGGCAAGGTGGTGGATGTATGCAGCGAACCGGGGGAATACATTTATGACAAATCCACAGAACCTTCCATTTTCACCGGCACCCTGAAGCAGGGCATAAAAGATATGTGGGGCCAGATGAAGGAACGGTTCACCTTTGGCGGCGACACGGGAAAGGATCAGCGGGTCTACTATTTCAACATGAAGGAAATCCTTGGCAACAAGTACGGCACGCCTCAGGAAGTCCCCTTCAAAATGAAAGATCCCGATACGGGGCAGATTCTGCTCATCCGCCTGCGCTGCTTCGGCGAATACAGCTACCACATTGTGGACCCAGTGCTTTTCTATACGGGTGTGGTCGGAAATGCAGCGGATGTGTTTGACCGCAGTCAGATCGACAGCCAGCTGAAGTCGGAGCTTCTGAACGCGCTGCAGCCGGCCTTTGCCAGACTGAGTGCCCAGCGCATTGACTATGTGGAGCTGCCGGGGCGGACTTTCGAAATTGCCGATGCCCTGAATGATGTGCTGTCCAAGCGCTGGCGGGAGCTCCGGGGGCTGGAAATCGTGTCCTTCGGCATTAACAGTATCAAGGCCAATGAGGAGGATGAAGCGAAGATTCAGAAAGTGCAGATGAGCAAGACCTTTGCCGATCCTTCGATGGCCATGGGCGCTATGGCCGATTCCACCAGTGATTCCATGCGTATGGCTGCCCAGAATGAAGGGGGCGGCGGCGCGGCTTTCGGCTTTATGAATATGAATATGGCTGGAAACGCAGGAGCCGGCTTGTATCAGCAGATGGCTCAGCAGCAGGAGTTTATGAGGCGGCAGAAGGAACTCGATGAGATGGCCCGCAGGCAGGAGATGATGGACCGGCAGAAGCTTATGGATAAGCAGGCCCGCGCGGCGGTGGCCCGGGCGGCAGAAGGATCTGCTGCCGGCGGCTGGACCTGTCCTCAGTGCGGCACTGTGAACCAGGGCAAATTCTGTCCGGGCTGCGGTGCCAGGAAGCCGGAACCCAAGCCGGCGGAAGGTGCCTGGACCTGCCAGTGCGGACAGACGGGCAATACAGGAAAATTCTGCATGAACTGCGGAAAGACAAAACCGGAACAGAAGGAAGAAAAGGGCTGGGTCTGCCCTGGCTGCGGCGCAGTGAATCAGGGAAAATTCTGCATGGAATGCGGCAGTCCGAAGCCGGCAGGAGCTCCGCTCTTCAAGTGTGACAAGTGCGGCTGGCAGCCGGAGGATCCCCATCATCCGCCGAAATTCTGCCCCCGGTGCGGTGATCCTTTTGACGATAAAGACAAACAGTAGTCCATGAAATGAGGCGAGGAATATGGCCAATACATCTGTAGGCTATACATGTCCGAACTGCGGCGGTCCTCTGTCATTTTCCCCCGGCGCCGCCAAAGTGACCTGTCCGTACTGCGATACGGAATTCGAGACTGCTAAAATCGAAGAGATTTTTGCCAGGCAGGAAAAAATGGCGGCGGAAGCCCAGGCGGCAAAGGAGGCCAAATGGCATACGGAAGGCGCAGGCGGTGAATGGAGCGAAGAGGAAGCAGCTGCCATGAAGGCATTTACCTGCTCTTCCTGCGGCGCGGAAATCGTCAGTGACGGCAACACCATGGCCACGGAATGCTGCTACTGCGGTAATCCGGTCATGCTGCCCAGCCGGTTTAGCGGTATGCTGAAACCGGATTTCGTCATTCCATTCAAGAAGACCAAGGAAGATGCGGTGGCTCAGCTGAAGGAGTTTTACAAAGGCAAATGGCTCCTGCCCAAAGCCTTTACCGCAGGCAACCGGGTGGAATCCATCCAGCCCATGTATGTGCCTTTCTGGCTTTTTGATTCGGAAGTGACGGCGTCGGCGGAATTCAAGGCGGAGTCAGATACGGTCTATGAAACCCAGGATGAACGGGTCACGGAAACGAACGTGTATCGCTGCGACCGCAGAGGAAAAATGCGTTTCCGGCGGATTCCTGTGGATGGCAGCAATAAAATGGACGATACCTATATGGAGAGCATCGAGCCTTACGATTACGGAGATCTCAAACCCTTCAGCAGTGCCTACATGGCAGGGTGTCTGGCCGACAAGTACGATGTGGATGCGGAAGCCGCCGCACCCCGGGCTGATGAGCGGGTACGCAAAAGTGCCGTAGGTGTTCTGGAGGATACGGTAGAAGGATACATGCGCCGCGAGCTGGTGAACGATGTGATTAACAAGGGCGAAGGCAGCGTTTCCTACGCCATGGCTCCGGTGTGGATACTAACCACTCGCTATGAGGACAAGCCCTATACATTCATGATGAACGGCCAGACAGGAAAAATGGTGGGCAGCCTTCCCTGGGATAAGAATAAGGCCAATCTGTACTGGGCCGGCAGCACCGCTGTACTAACCGCTGTATTCTATTTCCTTGTCAGGATGTTTGTGTAAGGAGGGGAGAGGCATGAAGAAATATGTGTTACCACTGTTTATGTTTCTGGCGGCTCTTTTCCTCACTGTCACTGCAGCGGCATCCGACGTTTTGGGACTCCATGACGGTGCAAAGCTTCTGCAGACCTCCGAACGCACTGCTGTCATGAAAGAACTGCAGGATGTGGAAAAGCGTTACGGTGTAGGAATGGCAATTATCACTGTGCCTTCTACGAACAAAATGAAAATCGGAGACTATGCCAACAAGCTTCTGGACAGTACTTTCAAGGATGGGAAAAAGGGTAATATGGTTCTTGTCCTGGCCATGGATACAAGGGATTACTACATTGCCACTGACAAGGCCATGAAGGAACGGATTACCGATGCAAAGGGCATTCCGGCGCTGGAAGAAAAATTCCTGCCCGCTCTCAAAAAGAGTGATTATGCCGGAGCCTTTACGGCTTATGCCCGGGGCGTGGGAGAACAGCTGGCTTATTACGAAGAAAACGGGAAAGCCTATGATCCGAAAAGTGGCTTCAGCCCGCTGGCCCTGGCCATCGCCCTGGCCATAGGCGGGGCCTGCGGATTCCTCATCCGCGCCGGCCTCATCCGCGGTATGAGCAACGTGGTGCCTGCGCCGGCGGCGAATACGTACCTGGACAGAGAGAGCTTCGAGCTGCTGGATAAGGAAGACACTTTCCTCTATATGAATGTCACCCGTACACCTAAAGCAAAGAAGAATGACAGCACCGATGCCGGCCATGGAGGAGGCGGCGGTAAATTCTGATATTCCATCTTGTTTACTCCATTCTTATGGTCACTGTGCCTGCGGGGTCCGGATCATCATGGGTGTCGGTGGTATTCGGGCCTCCGGGGAAACGCTGATTCAATCGTTGCAGCCTTTCATTCTTGAATTTTGGTGCCATCCAGGGAATATGATGACGCGAATAGCAGGCTGTTTAAGAATCTCCTGACGAAGTGGTGCATCAAAATTCTTATAAAGGCATACTCTGCGAATGAATCAGTGCTTTTCTGGTACAGTGGGCATTTGGAAAGAAATCCGGGAGGTTCACTATGAGATTTGGAAAGATACTGCTCATGGGACTGATGGCGGCCTGCCTTATGGGAGCTTCGTCCCGGGCCTGGGACGAAGGAAATACAATCTGTCCCGGCGATGGCGGTGCGGAAGCTGAGCAGATCCGCATTTTTATAAAGAACTGGAAAGAGGTTTATCCCATGGACGGGGAACCGGTACGGGAATTTGCGGTCACTGACCTTGACGGCAATGGTCTTTTGGAAATCCTGGTACGTCCTCCGGAAAGTGAAGACATCCCTGTTGTGTATGAAGTGACACCGGATCATGACGGACTTAAAAAGAGAAATAAAAAATGGTATAGCCGCCAGATTTCCGGCCAGTCCATTGCCTGGTTCGTCATGCATCCGGAAATAGCGGCGGGTCCTTGGACAGGGAATATCGATGACGCTGAAGCGATGCTGCAGGACAGCTATGATGTGAACACAGGCCGTAAAGAAGCCTTTGGTTAAGAAGGGGCAAAAGGACTATCATCTTTGCAAATAAAATCGTAAATAAATAAAGGAACCGCACAGGATACTTCCTGCTGCCGTTCCTTTTTTGTTCTGGTATGGGGCTCTTATGCTATAATGAAGGTAACAATTATTCGATGCATCCTTCTTTCGAGAATCCCCGGGGGCAGGTGAGGGCTATGGGAAAATGGATCAGACTTTTATGGCTTGGCCTTCTCTTCTGGCTGTCCGCACTTACGGCGGTCTCGGGAGCAGTTATCCTGTACAACCTTGACGAAGGAGAAAGCTATGGCCGCATTCTTTCTGAAAGAGGGGCAAAGGTGCAGGGGATTCCGTCATCCCAGCTGCTGCACCATCTTCCGGAAGATGATGTACAGGCTGTAGAAGCTTACGATGTACAGGCGGCAGTGCTGCAGGGAGGCAGCCGCGCCTCCTATCAGTGGTATCCCCAGTATACGGCCACCGTAGTTCTGGCTGTATCAGACAGCTGCCCGGTACTGGTTACAGGATGGCAGAGTCTCTCTTCCGCTCCTTTGTCCCTGGCTGTGACCGGTACCAATCCGGCCCGGCTCTTCTTCATACAGGCCATGAGCTATGGGCTGAAAGGAGATCTATCCGGCAGGGCAGGGGTGGAACTGCTGAGGCAGCTTCAGGAGGATGGGCGGCTTTCTATGGAGGAAGGAGAAAATCGGCCTTCCGCGGATGTTTATGTGCTGTTCGATTACCAGGTCCGTGAGTGGCAGAGACAGGGCATTCCTGTACATCCGGTAGTCCCTGAGGAAGGAACTCTGGCGTTCAGGAAGGGACTTCTGGCTAAGGAGTCTTTATCCTTTGACAGCCAAAAATTGTCGGAGGCGCTGGAGGGCGCAGGATATGATCTCTCCCCGCCGCCCGGGGCCCGCTTCGTTTCTGATGCGGAAACCTTTCTGCAGGCCGGCGATGATATTCCACGGCAGATTACCAATCATGTTTTCCAAAGCTGCCGGCCCACCATCCTCACCGGTTTTAGTCATATGGTCTGGTATACGGTAACTTTGTTCTTTGTCATCCTCTGGGGCGGACGCCTCAGGCGGCAGGTGCTGCAGCCCCAGGTTCGCCGGGCCTATCTGGGGGTCATCATTACCCTGTGCTGCTGGATACTTTTTCGGGAAATCAAACTGAGCCTGCCCGGTTTCATGAATGACGGCATACGCTATATCTGGTACAGCTATTATCTTTTCTATGGTATCCTGATTTCTTTTCTTCTATGGATCGGCTACAGCGCCTCCTATGCCTTTCTTACCAGGCCCTGTCCCCGGTGGATGAAGGGAATCTTCGCAGGAAATCTGCTTCTTGCCTTCCTGGTGATGACCAATGATTTCCACCAGCTGGCCTTTACGCTGCCTGCTGGTCTGGCGGCGGCTTACAGCCGTCATGGCTATGGGCCCCTGTATTTCATCCTGGCTGCTGTCTATGGCATGGAGCTTCTGGCTGTGAATGGCGTGCTCTGTTATACCTCCCTCTCCCGGAAGGTGAGCCATCCCGCCCGGATGATCCTGCCCCTGGCCGTTGTGGTGGGATATGGAATCTATGTGGTCGGATATGCTTTGCCTGGTTCTCCTTTCCAGCCATCGGAGCTGGTGCTGGTGACGATCTGGACTGTTCTTCTTTGGCTGGAACTGGTGACAAGGGGAAAATTCGTCCCGGCCAATGAGGGGTACATAGACTTTTTCCGCCATTCCAGCCTGGCCATGCAGCTCTATGATCATGACGGGCACCTGGTCTATGCATCCAGTGGCACGGCTCCGCTCAGGGGAGAGGACTTTGAAGTGCAGTCCATGCCCATTTCCGGCGGCCTGGTGCGCTGGTACAGGGATGTGGGCCCTTTGCGTCGGCGGCAGGCTCTTTTGGAACGTCTCAACCAGGATCTGAACTGGTCCTATGAACTCCTCAGTTGCCTTAGTGATATCCGCCGTCAGGCGATTGAGCAGGGCGTCACTCTTAGAGTTTACAGAGAACTGGAGGAAATCATTGCCCGCAAGCAGCCGGCCATCCGGCACAGGCTGGCTTATCTGAAGACCGCAAAGCCCGGGCCCCACACCGATGCAGTCATCAGCCGTCTTCATATCCTGGCCTGCTATTTGAAAAAGCGATGTATCCTTCTTCTGCAGGGAAAGGAGGCAGGCATGTTGGATGCCCGGGAACTGGCTATGGCGGTGGAGGAATCCCGGCGATATTTGGAAAAGGCCGGGCTCCGGGGCTCTGTGGGCTTTGATTTGAAGGGAAATCTGCCGGTGCAGGCAGCCCTGACCCTCTATGATATTTTCGAGGATGTGGGAGAAGAGGTGCTGGCCCGGGGAGAAGCTTTTTGGCTTTGTCGGTTCAAAGAGACGGAGAAGGACTGGATTTTTTCCGTAGTGCTGGAAGAAAAAGAGGGAGAAACCCGCCCTGCTTCCTGGCAGGCTCTGTCGGAGTATGATGTTTCTGTGCAATGCGATGACACGGGCTATGGCACAAGACTCACGGTTCGACTTTCCAGGAAAAGTACCGATTCATTCACATAGGAGGGAAAAATTATGGTTAACTTATACACACTTCCTTCCTGGGAAATCCTGCTTTTCATTGTTGTTTCCATGGTTCTCTTCCTGGTGAACAGCGTCCTTTATTATTTCCTCATGCCCCAGGCGGAATTCAGCCATCTGGGACGGAAATGTCTGGAAGGGAGCAGTCTTATCCTGCTTCTGGCAGTTATGGCAGTGCTCTATGAAATTTTTACGGACGGCAGGGATGGTATCGTTTATGCCCACGGCACCGATATCTGGCGGTGGGCTGCAGTTTTGGCGGGTACACTGAGTGCTCTGTACTGGTTTCATGACCGACGGGCCCGGAGCCTGTGGATTTTAGGGGCTTCCCTTCTTTTATGGCCTGTATTTGATGACATCCTGCCCTGGTCCCTGGCCCTTTCCCTGGCCTTCCTGGCATGGCGGCTGCTGCGCCTTTTCCCTGAAACTTATGGCCGTTACCGGCAGTAGCTCACGGCCCGCTCCATCCAGACGGCGGTGGACTGCCTGGATGAGGGCCTTCTCATCAGTCAGGAAAAAGGGGAACCGGTGCTTGTAAATTTCACCATGTACGAGGTGATGGAGAAGATTCTTGGCACGGTAGTTCGCAATGGCAATATTTTCTGGCACCTGCTGCCCCTTTGCGACGGCAGGCCGGGTCTCTCCATGGAGCGCCACGGGCCGGATATGCTCTTCATCCTGGAGTCCGGCGAGACCTGGCTCCTGCAGCGCCATCCCATCCACTTTCGCAGTGAGTCCGGCTGGCAGATTACTGCATCCGATGTGACGGACCTCTATCGGTTGAACCAGGAGCTGGACGAAAAGAACCGGGTGCTGAAGGAGCGGAATGCGGCGGTGAAAGATGCACTCGGAAACATGGTGGAACTGCAGACACGGAAGACTATGGAAAATCTGCGCTATAAAATCCATGATATATTAGGCCAGCGCATTACCATCCTGCAGCAGCTCCTGAATAATCAGAATATCAGCGATTACAGCACCATTCTTCCCAGCCTGGAAGACATGATGGCAGATCTGCGAGAGGACAGAATGGCAGACCCGAAGGAAGAACTGGATGCACTCATTGCTGCTTATGGCAGACTGGGGGTCTCGGTCATCCAAAAGGGGACTCTGCCCGATGATACCTTTCGGGCGGGAGAATTTGTTCATATCATACGGGAAGCCCTCACCAATGCACTTCTCCACGGGCAGGCCGGATCCATAACAGTGACCTTTGGCAGGGACGGAGAGACAGCCCTTACGATTGTCGATGATGGCAGGGGATTAAAAGGCCCTCTTCGGCGGGGAACCGGCCTCAGGGCCATGGAACAGTGCGCCCGGAATCTGGGAGCAGACCTTCAGTATAAAACTGCACCGCACTTTGTGATTATTTTAAGGAAACACTGATTCATTCAATGCTTTCTGGAAATGGAGGATGTCTATGATTCGGCTTATGATTGTGGATGACCAGAAAATCCTGCTGGAGGGACTGGTCAAAATCTTTGAAGGGCAGAGCCATATTGAGGTAGTGAGTGCCCTGCCCTTTTCAGAGCTGGTGGAGCCGGTCTGTGACCAGCTTCATCCCGATGCGATTCTCCTGGATATCTGCATGGAGGGAAAGAACAGCGGCATTATTCTGGCAAAGCGTCTGAAGGAGCGGAAGAACCCTCCTAAAATCATCATTATGACCGGATTTCAGGATATCAGCTTTCTGGAAATGGCCCGAAGCGCCGGAGCGGACAGCTTTATCTACAAAGAAAGCACGGCCCGGGAATTTATGGACTGCCTGGAGAAGACTATGGCAGGGGAGCATATTTTTCCCGATGTCCGGGGCCAGGTGACCTTCGGCATCCAGGGGGTGACACTGACAGATCGGGAACTGGATATTCTGCGCCTGGTCTGCCGCAATCTGTCCTACAAGGAAATAGCAGATGAACTGCACATCAGCATACGAACTGTCAGCTTCCATGTGAGCAATATGCTTCGTAAGACAGGACATAAAAGTTTAATCGGCCTGGCTGTGGAAGCGGCGGACAAGGGCTATGCGCCGGGGATCCGGAAATAAGGCAGTCTGCCGGAAAGCACGAATCCATTCCGGGCAGTCTGCTTTTATAAGAACTTTATGCATTACTTTGTCAGGAAACTCTTTACATCGCGGATACTTCCTCCGTCGGCATGACTGCCGGCCATTTCCCGGAGGAAGTTCTCCGGGACTCATTGAATATACCAGAAATTTCCAAAGAGCATGACCTGAAGGCAGAACCGCCTTCAGGTCATGCTTTTTGCAAATTATCAAGGCATTAACACTTGCCGGGGACAGGTTCCCTGGCTGCGTTCCCTCTTTAAGTATTTCACAATCCGGGGAAGGAGGAATTCGGTCCGTGTCATTTGAGTCGGCAGGCAGGGAACAGCAGGACAGCTAATGATTAAATCGCGTTTATGTGATATCATAAGGAACTATGATGGAACGATATTTCATGCATGTTGGCAGTGTTCGAAGGAGTACTGCCTATGATGCCATGTCATAAAAAAATCTGCGTACTTGATGTGAATTTTAAATATGGTACGATATGAATAACAGAAATAAAATCACTTTCCAGCTGTTACTTCATACAATTCTTCCGAAATCAATCGTGCCGCCGGTCTATTGTAAAGAATACAGGAAGATAAAACCAGGTAACTGCCAAAGTGGATACAAGCACGCAGGGAAAAAGTAAGCAATATGCCGGCATGATGCCTGCGTATCAGAGAATTGCATCCGGTTTTCGTAGATTGCCTGCAGGCCCAAACCGGTTATGTTGTGGTCAGGATAAAGAGGTAAGTATTATGTCCAGTGAGAGACTTGAGAGGAATATGCTGCCAAAGTACATTGAAGTACGCGGCGCAAAGGTCCACAATCTGAAAAATATCAATGTGGATATCCCGCTCCATGAGATCGTAGCGATTGCCGGTGTTTCAGGGTCGGGGAAATCCTCCCTTGCTCTTGGCGCATTGTATGCAGAAGGATCCCGCCGGTATCTGGAATCCCTGTCTACCTACACCCGCCGGAGGATGACACAGGCAGAGCGGGCAGATGTGGATGATATCAGATATGTGCCGGCAGCTCTCGCGCTGCGCCAGCGCCCGGGAGTTCCGGGCATCCGCAGTACCTTCGGAACCCTTTCTGAACTTTTGAACAGTCTGCGTCTGATGTTTTCCCGGCTGGCAATCCACCGCTGCCCCAATGGCCATTACTGCCCTCCTTCTCTTTCTGTGGCAGCCATGCAGGAAATCACCTGTCCTGTATGCGGGGAAAAATTTTATGGCCCGGGAGCGGAAGAGCTGGCCTTTAATAGCAGCGGCGCCTGCCCGACCTGCGGCGGGACCGGGGTGGTCCGAAATGTGAATGAGGCGGCCCTGGTGCCCGATGATTCCAAGACCATTGACGAAGGGGCCGTGGTTGTCTGGGGAACGCTGATGTGGTCGCTGATGAAGGATATTGTGCGCACCATGGGTGTCAGGACAAACGTGCCCTTTCGTGACCTGACACCGGAAGAAAAAGAAATCGTCTACCACGGGGA